>Ga0073899_10002112_pt1 | contig 17946 bp, 11 predicted proteins | sample KloWWTmetaKNB5Ph_FD_88975 | JGI IMG/M metagenome (GOLD analysis project Ga0073899, IMG submission 88975) | Active sludge microbial communities from Klosterneuburg, Austria, studying microevolution and ecology of nitrifiers - Klosterneuburg... | ecosystem: Engineered > WWTP > Aerobic digester >... | reverse complement strand
TTCGCTACCGCTGGCAGATTTCCGCCGCCGTGTACTAGAGCGTCGCCGGGATGCCACGGCGCGGCCCACGGTACACGCCATCTGGCGGGGGCGGCTGGGGGGGAGCGGGCGGCGCAGCGGTGGGGGGAGGAGGCGCCGCGGCGGCCGGCGGCGCGACGAGCGGAGGGGGCGCGGTCGGGGCGAGCGTCGTCGTCGGGGCCGCTCCGCCAGCGGTGGCGTCTCGGAGGTGCCGCCGCGAACCGTGGTGTCGCCCTCGAAGGCCCTCGATGTGCGTGGGCGGGGCTGCGGCGGGCTGCGGCGCGGCGGGCTCGGCGCTCGCCGCGTGGGTGATCGTGGGAGGCGGTGCTTCGAGGGGCGGAGGCGAGGGGGGGCGCGCCGCTGCGCGGGCGAGCGCGGAGGTACCCGCCCCGGTCGCCGCGAGGTCTGGGGTTGTCGCCCGCCAGCCCACGGCGACGAGCGCCGCCGACACCAGGGCGAACGCGGCGACCCGGGGCCACCGAGCGCGAATGGGAGACGTCGCAGCCGCGGAGGGCGCCGAGGGGAGCGTCGCCGCCGCGCCCGCCGGGAGCGACGTTCGCTGGACGCCGCTGATGCTCGCGCCGATCGCCTCCACCGCGGGAGGCGTCGCCCCCTCCGTCACATGGAGCGCGCGCAGCGCCTCGCCGAGGGCCGCGGCGCTCTGGAAGCGGCGCTCGGGGTCCTTCTCCATCAGCCGCGTGACGATGGCGGCGAGCTCGGGCGGCGCGTCGGGGCGGTGCTCGGTCACCGACGGAGCCGCCACGGTGCACACCTGATACACGAGCCCGAGGGGCGTGAGCGCGGTGAACGGGTTGCGCCCGGTGAGCGCGCGGAAGAGGATCACCCCGACGGCGTAGAGGTCGACGCGGTGGTCGACGGTCTTCTGGCCCTGCACCTGCTCGGGGGCCATGTACAGCGGCGTCCCGAGCATCACCCCGGTGTCCGTCGCGGTCTGCTCCCCGTCCTGGAACTTCGAGATGCCGAAGTCGACGATCTTCACGAAGTCGCGGTCGCCTTCGCGGGTGATGAGGAAGACGTTCTCGGGCTTGAGGTCGCGGTGGACGATGCCCGCGGCGTGGGCGGCGCCGAGGCCGTCACAGAGCTGCGCGGCGACGTGGACCGCGCGCGGGAAGGACAGCGCGCCGCCCGTCGCGAGCTCGCGCGCGAGGTCGCGGCCGTCGAGGAACTCCAGCACCAGGAACACGCGGCCGTCGGGGAAGCGACCCATGTCGGTCACCTCCACGATGTGCTTGTTGTGAATGGCCGTCGCGGCGAGCGCCTCGCGGCGGAAGCGCGACACGACGTCGGCCCGCGTGGCGTACTGGGCGTGGAGGCACTTGAGGGCGACGCGGCGCTTGATGAGCACGTGCTCGGCCTCGTAGACCCGCCCCATCCCCCCGTCGCCGAGCACGCCGACGATCTTGTAGCGCTCGGAGACCAGGGCGCCGAGGAGCGGATCCTCGGGCTCTGGGGGGATCTCCGCGGCGTCAGACGGCATGGGAGCGACGGTAGGTGACGGGGTGTTCGCGTGTCAACGGCACGCGGCGGGCGCTAGAGCGACGCGGCGAAGGCGAGGTTGCCGGTCGACCCACCATTGCTCGCGTCGCCGCCGACGACGCGGATGTCGTCGAGGCCGTCGTCGTCGAGGTCGCCCACCCGGTGCAGGTACCCGGGGTAGTACGACGTGCTCCGCTGGAGGGCAGGGGTGGCGACGCCGTCGACGCGGCCGTCGATGCGCCACAGAAACTGCCGCTCGAGCTGCGAGCCGATCGCGTAGCCGCGCACGAGCACGGCGAGGTCGTCGAAGCCGTCGCCGTCGACGTCGCCGACCCCGCGGAGGAAGCGCCCGGTCGGCGGCAGGAAGTAGAAGTCGCGGTCGTTCCACCGCGTGACGGGGAGCGAGCCGAGCTGCTGGTCGGGGACCGCGCGGAAGCCCGCGGTGGTGGGGAAGTAGAGGGAAATCCTGCCGTCAATGAACACGACCACGTCGTTGAGCCCGTCGCCGTTGAGGTCACCGACGGCGGTCTCCGCGTGGCCGAAGACCTGCCCCGTCGGCGGCCGGATCGCGCGCTGGCGCATCGCCGTGAGGTCTCGCGCGCCGAGGTAGAAGTCGAGGTACAGCCCGCCGCTCGGCAGGGTGGCGTTGACCCGGAGGTCGGCGAAGCCGTCGCCGTTGACGTCGCCCGCCGGGTAGACCGGGCAATCCCAGCCTCGCGTGGGCGTCGCGGCGAGCCCGTCGGGGCCCCCGAGGTGGAGGGCGCTCGACACGATGCCACCGTCCCGGGTGTCGGGGATGGCGGCGCCGAGCGTATCGAGGAGGGCGTCGGCGTACCCGTCGCGGTTGACGTCCCCGACGCCGCGCAGGCGGACGTTGCCGGTGAGCGCCAGGCTCTGGCGCCGCTCGGGGCCCCGCGGCGAGCCGAAGTACACCGCGACGACGCGGCCGCCGGCCTCGACGATGGAGGCGGTCAGGTCGGTGAAGCCGTCGCCGTTGACGTCGCCGAGGGTGCCGAGGGCGTCGGGTCGCTCCGGGACGCGCTGCGCGAGGGTGCTGTAGGGCGTCCCCTCGGGGCCCTGCACGAAGACCGCGGCGCTCGTCGTCGCGCGCGACTCCTTCGTCGCGTACTCGGGCAAGCCGTCGCCGTTGAAGTCGGCGTTGTAGGCCGTGGTGGCGCTCTCGTTCGAGTCGTGGTTGGGCACGTAGAAGGCCCACGCGGTGGACGCGCCCGGGCCGTCGGCGACGCGCCAGAAGTGGAGCCCCGGGGAGAGCGTCCCGACCGCGCGGATGGCCGCCGCGTAGTAGGGGGTGCTCTGCTCGACGACGGCGCAGCCGCGGTCGGCGCAGAGCTCGAGGCGCGCGCCGGCGCGGACGGGGCCCTCGACGCGGAACACCGGGCGCTGCGTGCCCAGCACGGCGCCGTGGAGCGGCGCCACCAACCGAGGGAGCGACGAGGCGGTGATCGCGAGCGCGGCGGTGTCCGCGTCGTCGGGGGGGGCGCCGACACACCCCCAGAGCGTCATCGTGAGCGTCGCGGCGAGAGGGAGCTTCTTCATGGTCGTCCTCGGCTTTCTGTGCCCGCAACGCGACATCGCGGCGGGCGTCGTGGCCTCATTGCGCGAAGCGGGCCACCCACCGCCACACGCGGCGGAGCGGCCATAAGCTCGGCGGATTCGACGGCCCGTCGGCGCAGGGCGGCGGGGGTCGTTGTTCAGCCGCGTGGACAGTCCGTACAAACGCGCACCGGCCCGACGCGACGATGGTCGCGATGCGCGCCAGGGCCCTGCGGTACCTTCCGCCCATGCGTCGCCCTGGCGTGTGCTCCCTGTCGGTCGTCGCGCTCGCCCTCGCGTGCGCCAGGCCCCTCGCCCGCGTGGCGCCGCCCGTCGCCCCGTCCGCGCGCCGCGCCGCCTTCGAACGCCTCCCCGCGTGGCGCGACCGGCCCGTCGCCGTCGCGCTGCCCGGCGGCGCCGTCGGGCTCCTCTTCGGCGGCGTGCGCGTCCGCTGGGTCCCCGCCGCGGACGTCGTGGAGGCCGCGCGGGAGGCGTCGCCCGTCGCCCTCGCGGAGGCCCGGGCCCTCGCGCGCGGCACCCTCTTCCGCGACGAGCGCCAGCGGCTGTGGCGCGCCGACGACTTCCTCGTGCCGCTCGACCCCCTCGGCGCCGGCCCCGCGGCGATCGTCTCGCCGCCCGGGTCCGTCGGCGCCGCCGCCCTCCGCCGCGGCGACGACGTCGTCATCACCGACGGGCGCGACGAGCTCCCCGCCGCGGGCCTCGGGCCGGGGGAGCCCTTCGCGCTGTCCTTCTGCGACGCCGCCCGCGGGTACGGCCGCGCCGCCGACGGCCTGCTCGAACGGACCGACGACGGCGGCCGCACCTGGTCCCCCACCGCCGACGAGGCGGTCGTCTGCGAGCCCGCGCCGACGACGCTCCCCGACGTACCGCCCGCGGTCGTCGCGCGCGCCCGGGTCGCGGCCGTCCGCGCGCTGCCGTCCCTGCTCGACGCGATGCCCTCGGCCACGCTCGACGACGGGCGGACGCTCGTGGCGACCGGCGATGTCATCGAGGCGTGGAGCGCCGACCGGGCCACCGTGAGGCCGCTCCTGCGCGCGCCCGGCTGCGAGGTCGCGGCGTGGGGGCCCTGCGCCGCCGTCCTCTGCGCGGGCGGCGAGGTCGCGCTCCACCGCCTCTGCGCGGGGGCCGAGCTCCGGCGCGTGGCGCACGGGTGCCGCGGGGCCTTCGTGCTGTCCGACGACGGGCGCCACGCGCTCTGCGCCACCGCGTCGCTCGCGGTTCGCCTCGTCGACGCGGAGACCGGCGCGGCCTCGCCGTCGACGCTCCCCTTCCGCGCGCTCGTCGGCGCCACGCTCCACGGGGACGTCGCCCGCGCCCCCTACGACGGCGCGCTCCACACCGCGCGCCCCGGGGCGCCGCCTGCCGCCGAGGTCGTGGACGTCCCCCTCACGTCCGTCGCGCAGCTCGGCGACGCGTACCTCCTCGGGCACGTCGGCGACCGCCTCTGGTGGCGCCCCCTCGCGTCGGGCTCGTGGCGTCGGCTCGACGCGGTCCCGGCGCAGCCCTTCGGGGCCGAGGGGTCGCGCGTCCTCGCGCGCGGCGACGTCTCCCCGGCGCCGCCGCGCTTCGAGTGCGCGGCCGCCGCGTGCCGCTTCGGCGCGGCGATCGTGCGGCGCCCCGACGAGCTCTCCGCCCCCACGGAGGAGCCGGCGGCGTCGGGTGCGAGCGGCGCCCACCCCGAGGCGCCCGCGGTGGTGGACGTGCGCGCGATCGACCGCTGCGTGATGTCCGCGGCCCTCACCCACCGCCGTTCGTTGCCCGGGGTGCCCTTCGACGCGCCCGTCCACGCGGCGCTCGCAGTCCAAGGTCCGACGGCGACGATCCGCTGGATGACGGAGGCGGGCGTGCGCGCCGCGGCCCTCCCCGAGGCGTCGCTCCCGGGGCCCCTCTCCCCCGGCGACGACCCCGAGACCGCCTTCCCCCAGGGCGTCCCCGCGGCGGTGGCGGCGACCGCGCGGGCGCTCTACCTCGTGACCGCCGACGGCCTCGAGCGCGCGTCCCTCTGGACGGTCACCGTCGACGGGGCGGCGCGGTCGGTGGCGCTCCCGGGCGCGCTCCCGCCGCTCGCGGGCGAGGCGCTGTGGGAGGGAGCGGCGCTCGCGGACGGGGGCGTCGTCGTCGCGCAGAGCGCCATCGCCGACGAGGTGGCCGCCGTCCGCGTGTGGACGCTCTCGCCCGCGGGCGAGGTCACGGGCGGCTTCCTGACGCGCTCGCGCGAGCTCCCCTCCGTCGGGGTGGTCGACGGCGCGCCCGGCGTCGTGACGTGGACGCCGCGCGGGGACGGCGCCCTCGACGTGGCCTTCCGCGGGGTGACGACCGCCGCCCGCTGGCGCGTCCGCGCGCCCGCCGCGCTCGCCCCCTGCGCCGCGGCGACGCCGGCGCGCGGGTGGGCCGACGTCGCCGTCGACGCGCAGGCCGAGCACGAAGGCGCGCCGACCGGCACCGCCGCGCGGAGCGTGGTGCGGGTGAGCCGCGCGCGGGTGCGACTCGGCGCCGACGGGCTGTGCGTCGAGGGCCTCCGTGGCGTCACGGGCGCCCCGGCGACCAACGGGCGGGGCCTCTTCGCGGCCGACCTCTTCCTCGCCGCCCGCGGCGGCGCGCTCGCCGGCCACGAGCACGACGGTCAGCGCGCGACGCCCGCCCGCTGCGCCGCGCCGTGACCCGCCGGAGCTCCGCGTTGCGGGGGCGTTGCGGAGTGTTGCGCGCGCCGCGATGTCGCGCGCAGGCGACGGTCGGTGCGGCGCATCGGCCGCGCGTATGACCTGAAAATCAAGGTCATTTCGCGTGTCGCAACGTTGCGGGGCGCGGCCCCGTGGTGCCATCCTCGACGCACGCGCCGAGCGCGCGGACGAATCCCCATCGCTTCACATGGAGGTCGAGATGAGCCCGTTGAAATCCTGGAGGGTGCTGCTGATCGCGTCGCTGTTCGCGGCCGGCTGCGGCACGAGCGAGCTGGTGGTGCTGGTGCCCGACGCGGGCGGCGGCGCGGAGGCGGCGGTCGACGCGCCCCCCGGCGACGACACGCCCACGACGGAGGACGTGCCCCCCACGGCGGACGTTCCACCGGGCGAGGACGCGCCGCCGGCCGAGGACGTCCCGCCGGCCGAGGATGTGCCGCCGGGTGGGATGTGCCGCCCGCCGAGGACGTCCCGCCGGGCGAAGGCGTGCCTCCCGGCGTCGACGTGCCCCCCGGCATCGACGTGCCCCCCGGCGTCGACGTGCCTCCCGGCGTCGACGTGCCTCCCATCGATGTCCCGCCGACCTGCACCGACCCGGGCGCGACCCTCTGCGGCGCCGCGTGCGTCAACACCCAGTCCAACGCGGCCCACTGCGGCGCCTGCGGCAACGCCTGCGCGGCCGGTCAGCTCTGCTCCTCGGGCGTGTGCACCACCACCTGCGGCGCCCTCGTGGCCTGCGGCGCGAGCTGCGTCGACGTGCGGAGCGACGGCGCCAACTGCGGCGCCTGCGGCAACCGCTGCCTCGCCGGGACGTTGTGCTCGGGCGGCGCCTGCGTGTGCCCCGACGGGCAGAGCCTCTGCAGCGGCGCCTGCGCCAACCTCGCCGCCGACGCCCGCAACTGCGGCGCCTGCGGCCGCGCCTGCGCCGCCGGCCAGGTGTGCGCGCGCGGCGTGTGCACCGTCACCTGCCCCGCGGGCCAGACGCTCTGCGGCGCGGCCTGCTTCGACCTCACCTCCAACAGCGCCAACTGCGGCGCCTGCGGCCGCCGCTGCGGCGTCGGCCAGGCGTGCGCGCGCGGCGCGTGCGCGTGCCCCGCGGGCCAGACCCTCTGCGGCGCGGCCTGCATCGACACCAGCAACCGCGCCGACAACTGCGGCGCCTGCGGCCGGCGCTGCGCCGCCGGGCAGGTGTGCTCGGCCGGGTCGTGCCAGTCGTCGTGCCCGCCCGGCACCTCGCGCTGCGGCGCCTCTTGCGTCAACCCCGGCACCGACGTGAACAACTGCGGCGCTTGCGGGGTCGTGTGCACCGGCGGCACCGTCTGCAACAACGGCTCGTGCAACTGCCCCAACGTCCCCGGGGGCGGCGGGCCGGGCGGCGGCGGCGCGCAGGTGCTCTGCAGCGGCGTGTGCGTCTCGCTCGCCAACAGCCCCACCCACTGCGGCGCCTGCGGCGTCACCTGCGCCGCGGGCCAGGTGTGCACCCAGGGCCGCTGCGCCGCGAGCTGCGTCGGCGGCGGGGGCACGCGCCTCTGCGACGGCCGCTGCGTCAACATCGGCAACGACGTCACCCACTGCGGCGCCTGCGGCACCCGCTGCGGCGTCGGCCAGGTCTGCCAGATGGGCCGGTGCGCCTGCCCGCCCGGCGCCAACAACACCATGTGCGGGACGGCCTGCGTCAACCTCGCCACCAGCGTCACCAACTGCGGCGCCTGCGGCCGCACCTGCACCGGGGGCCAGGCCTGCGTCGGCGGCCTCTGCGCCTGCAACGCCGGCCGGACGCCCTGCGCGGGCGCGTGCACCAGCCTCCTCGACGACCCGAGCAACTGCGGCGCGTGCGGGCGGCGCTGCGGCACCGGGGCCGCCTGCACCCTCGGCATCTGCACCCCGCGCTGCCCGCCCGTCCCGGGCATCTCGCAGTGCGACGGCACCTGCGTCAACACCGGCATCGACAACAACAACTGCGGCGCCTGCGGCCGCATCTGCTTCGGCGGGTCGTACTGCAACGGCGGCACCTGCGCCTGCGACACGGGCCTCTCGCTCTGCGGCGGCGCGTGCATCAACCCGTTGACCAACAACAACAACTGCGGCCGCTGCGGCAACCCCTGCACCGGCGGCTCCCAGTGCGTCGCGGGGACCTGCGCCTGCGCGGCGGGCCAGACCCGCTGCGGCACCAACTGCACCAACCTCAACACCAGCAACAACAACTGCGGCCGCTGCGGCAACGCCTGCGGCATGGGCCGCACGTGCGTCATGGGCGCCTGCCGCTGACGCTCCGCCCGCCGGTCCCCGAGGCGCCCGTCGCGCGCCTCGGGGGCGGTCCCCCCGCTACCCCACCCCCAGCGAGCGGAGCTCCTGCGCCGCGAGCGGGTGCCCGAGGGCCGCGGCGCGGCGGAGGTCGTCGAGCGCGCCCACCGGGTCGCCCGACGCGCGGCGCACGCGGCACCGTTCGAACCAGCACCGGCCGTCGCCCGGCGAGCGGGCCACGCCGTGGTCGAGGTCGCGCAGGGCGCCCGCGAGGTCGCCGCGCTCGACGCGGACGGCGGCCCGCGCGCGGAGGGCCTCCACCGAGCCGGGCTCGCGCTCGATGGCGCAGGTGAGGTCGGCGTCGGCGGCGGCGAGGTCGCGCAGGGCGGCGTGGGTCGTCGCGCGGGCGAGCCAGGCGTCGGCGCGGGTCGGGTCGAGCTCGATGACGCGGCGCCGGTCGGCGAGGGCGACGTCGTAGCGCCCGAGCATGTGGGCCACGCGGCCGTGCTCGCGCAGGAAGCCGATGGCGTCGGGGTTGAGGTCGATGGCCCGGTCGAGCGCGTCGAGGGCCTCGGCGAGCTCCAGGCGCCGCGCGCGCAGCACCCCCAGGAGGTAGTGGGCCTGCGGCGCCTCGGGGGCGAGCTCGGCGGCGCGGCGGGCGTCGTCGAGGGCCGCGCCGCGGTCGCCCGACTGCTCGCGCGACCACGCCCGCGCGACGTAGGCCGCGGCGGTGCGCGCGGGGACGTCCGCGCCCGTCGCGCCGTGGGCCAGGAGCTCCTCGCCGATGCGGATGCGCGCCTCGACCTCGCCGCGGCGCTCGCCCTCGTTGAGCGCGAGCTGGAGCATCCGCACGCGGGACGCGGGCTCGTCGTGGGCGCTCCCCATGGGCGGGGTGGCCCAGCTCGGGCGGGCGGCGGTGGTGAGGACGGCGCGGAGGGCGTCGAGGCACGCGGTGGCGTCGTGGAAGCGGCGCGCCGGGTCGCGGTCGACGCAGCGGGCGAACCACTCGTCGAAGCCGGGCGGGGGCTGCGCCTTCCGGTGGAGCGAGGCCGCCCGCACGCTGGCCGGGTCGAGCGGGGCGCCCTCGATCTCCGCGAGGATGGCGGGGTAGTGCTCGAACCAGCGCCAGTACGACCCGCCCGTGAGGGCGTAGAACGCGATGAGCCCGAGGGCCCACACGTCCGTCGCGAGGGTGACGTGGCCGCCGTGGCTCATCTGCTCGGGGGCGAGCCAGCCCGGCGAGCCGTGGGGCATGATGACCTCCACCGATGCCTTGAGGGCCGGGAGGACGTGGGCGATGCCGAAGTCGAGCACCTTCACGGTGCGGTGGGCGTCGACGCGCCGCGACTCGGCGACGTGGAGGTTCTCGGGCTTGAGGTCGCAGTGGACGATGCCCGCCCGGTGGGCCGCCCCCACGGCGTGGGCGATGGGGTCGAAGAGCGCGAGGGCCTCGCCCACTGGGAGGGGGCCCCGGCGCGTCACCAGCTCCTCCAGCGTCTCGCCGCGGAGGTACTCCATCACGTACCAGGGGACCCCTTCGGGCATCGCGATCCCGGCGTCGATCACCTGGACGACGTGCTCGCTGTCGATGCGCGACCCGAGGCGGGCCTCGTCGATGAAGCGCTGGCTCACCCGGTCGTCGTCGGCCAGCCAGCGGTGGAGCACCTTCAGCGCGCGCGTCTGGGCGGTGTTGCGCTGGACCACCTCGTAGACCGACCCCATGCCCCCGGCGGCGATCACTCGGACCACCGTGTAGTCGCCCGCGAAGCTGGCGCCTCGCTCGAGCGTGCCCCGGGGGTCGTGGGCCTCCGCCTCCGTCATGCCGCGGGTGTAGCACATTCCCTCGGGGACCCATTGCGCCTTCCCGCCCCGCGGTGCCATGGACTCGATCGCGCTCATGAATTGGATCTCCCTGCTGCTGTCTACGGTCGCGGCCCTCGGGCTCTCCCTCCTGGCCCTGTGGCTCTGGGTGTTCCTGGCCGCGCGGCGGCTGCGGCTGCCGGAGTTCTTCGACGAGGTCCACCAGGTCGACACGCCCGACGGGTCGACCATCACGCTCTGTCGACTCCGCGCCCAGGGGGAGCCCCTCGACGCCCCCCCCGTCCTCCTCTGCCACGGCCTCGCCATGAACCGCCGGGCCTTCGCGCTCCTCCCCGACCGCTCCTTCGCGCGGGTCCTCGCCGCGACGGGGCGCGACGTGTGGGCCCTCGAGCTCCGCGGCGCGGCCGACGTGCGCCACCCCCGCTCGCTCCGGAGCGCCACCTTCGACACCTACGCGAGCGTCGACGTCCCCCTCGCGATCGAGCAGGTGCGCACCATCACCGGGGCCCCCGCGGTCGACTGGGTGGGCTTCTCCATGGGCGGCATGCTGGCCTACGCGCACCTCGGGGCCCGCGGCGGCGGCGGCGTTCGCCGGCTGGTGACCATCGGGTCGCCCGTCCAGCTCCACGCGCACCCCATCCGCCGGGGCGCCGGGCTCGCGCCGCTGTTCCTCGCGCCGGCGCGGCTCCTGGTGCGGACGCCCTTCCGCTTCCTCTCGCTCATCGCCGCGCCCGTCATCTGGTCGGGGGTGCCGCGGCTCTTCTCGCAGGGCCTCCGGGGTGACCACTACGGCACCCGCGACCTGCGCCACGTCATGGCCAACGCGCTCGCCGACGTGCCGATGGGGGTGGCGGTCTGGTTCGTCCGCTGGATCCGCGAGGGGCGCTTCGACAGCAACGACCACGCGCACGACTACCTCGCGGGCCTCGCGAAGGTGGCCGTCCCCACGCTCGTCATCGCCGGCAGCCGCGACCGCATCGCGCTCCCCGAGGCCGTCCTCGATGCCGCCCGGCGCATCCCCGCGGGGGCGGTCGCGCGCGTCGTCGGCAAGGAGACCGGCGCGACGCGCCACTACGACCACCTCGACCTCATCCTCGGCGACCGCGCGCTGGAGGAGGTGCTCCCGCTCGTGCGGCGCTGGCTCGACGCGGAGGCCCCCAGCGAGCGCTCCCTCGCGTAGCGACCCCGCGCGCCTACAGCCACTCCCCGACGGCGACGGAGCGCGCCCGGCGCACCGCGGCGGCGTTGCTGCTGCACACCTCGGCGCCCGCGGCGACGAGCGCGCCGATCTGCTTCGCCTGCACCTGCGGGTCGCCGTCGGTGCCGGTGACCGAGGCCACCACCACCAGCGTGCCGCCGCGCGCCGCCACCTGCGCCCGCGCCTCGCGGATCGCCGCGCCGAGCGCCGTCCCCGGGGACTCGTGGGCCCCCGCGCCGAGCGGCACGTCGAGCAGGAGCACCATGGACGTCAGGTCGTTCGCCACCGAACGGATCGCCGCGAGGCGCGTGGTGAGGTCGTGGCGCGGGTGCCCGTGGCCCGCGCTGGGGGCCTCGTCGCCGAGGTCGACCACGAGGTGCGTCGGGTCGCGGAGCGCGCCGAAGAAGGCCCCGCCCTCGCGGAGGTTCGAGGCCGTGCGGAGCGAGGGGCCGAGGAGCGTCACGGCCTCCCAGGCCAGCGCCCCGCTCGCGTAGAGCCCGCGGAGCCAGCGCTGCTCGCGCGTGAAGCGCGGGATCGTCACCCGCAGCGTGGGGTGGTTGCTCACCGTCCCCGCGCCCGACAGCGACGCCGCCGCGCGGGCCGCGTCCTCCAGGGTCGACACGAACACCACGCCCTGGTGCCGCGCCGGCGGCGCGTACCCGAGGAAGGCCGCCACCACCTGGGCGCCCGTCGCGAGGGCCCGGTCGAGCACGCGCGCCGCCACCGCGGGGGCCGGCGGGGTCGACACGAGCACGACCACCGAGGTGTCGGGGTCGCCGTCGAGCGCGTCGAGCGCGGAGAGCGTCGAGCGGCCGCCGCCGTCATCCGAGAGGTCGTGCTCGCGCGTGCGGACCGCGCACGAGATGCCGCCGCCGTAGTGGTGGATGAGCGTGGTCACCTCGCGGAGCGCCCCCTCCGAGGAGCCCAGCACCGCCACGGGCCCGCCCCGCACCGCGTTGGCGCAGCCCGGCGGCGGCTCCGCGCCCGCGAGCAGGAGCCCGTCGACGCGGGCGAGCGCGTCCACCGCCGCGTCCTGCGAGTCGGCCTCGACCACCACCACGAGGTCGCCCACCGCGGGCGGCGCGGGCCAGGCCGCGGGGACCATCCCCTCGCTCAGCAGCCACGCGAGGTCGCGCGGGTCGCCCGTCACCACCGCCGCTCGTTGCACGCCCCGAAGGCGGCGCAGCGCGTCGGCGAGGCGTTGACGCTCATCGAGGGGCGTCGGCTCGTCGCGTCGCACGGCGCCGCGGAGGAAGGCGGGGCGTGACCCTCGGAGAGGGGGCGGGTTCGGCATCGGTCGCTACGGAGCTTGTATCGCGAGCGCCGCGCGCTTCACAAGCCATGGAGGCGGTTTCTCGGACCTTCCATGTCGTGCACGTCGCGCGCGCCGCGGTGTGACGGGCGCGACACGGCTCAGCGCTTCGTGACGCGCTCGAGGCCGCGGAGGTAGGGCCGCAGCGCCGCGGGGACCGCGACGCTCCCGTCGGCCTGCTGGTACTGCTCGAGGATCGCGACGAGCGTGCGACCCACCGCGAGCCCCGAGCCGTTGAGCGTGTGGAGGAGGCGCGGCTTCGCCTTCGCGTCGCCCGCGGGCCGGTACTTGAGCCCCGCGCGCCGCGCCTGATAGTCGCCGAAGTTGGAGCAGCTCGAGATCTCGCGGTAGGCCCCCTGGCCGGGGAGCCACACCTCGAGGTCGTAGGTCTTGCGCGCCGCGGCGCCCATGTCGCCCGCGCACAGGAGCACCTTGCGGTAGTGGAGCCCGAGGGCGCGTAGCACCGCCTCTGCCTCGCCGGTGAGCGCCTCGTGGGCCGCGGCCGAGTCCTCCGGGCGCTCGAGGCGGACGACCTCCACCTTGTCGAACTGGTGCTGCCGGATGAGGCCGCGCGTGTCCTTGCCGTAGGTGCCCGCCTCGGCGCGGAAGCACGGCGTGTAGGCGGTGTACTTCCGCGGGAGCGTGGCGCCGTCGAGGATCTCGCCCCCGTGCAGGTTGGTGACGGGCACCTCCGCGGTGGGGATGAGGTAGAGGTCGTACGAGCGCTCGCCCGTGGCGGCGATCTTGAAGAGGTCGGCTTCGAACTTCGGGAGCTGCCCCGTCCCGCGCAGCGCGTCCCCCTTCACGAGGAACGGGGGATAGGCCTCGGTGTAGCCGTGCGCGTGGACGTGGAGGTCGAGCATGAAGCTGACGAGGGCGCGCTCCATCGCGGCCCCGGCGCCCCAGAGCACGGTGAAGCGGGCGCCCGAGAGCTTCGCGCCGCGTTCGAAGTCGAGGATGCCGAGGGACTCGCCGAGGTCGTGGTGGTCGCGCGGCTTGAAATCGAAGGCCGGCCTCTCGCCCCAGGTCGACACCACCACGTTGGCGGTCTCGTCGCCGCCCTCGGGGACGTCGTCGTCGGGCAGGTTGGGGACGCGCAGGAGGATGTCCTCGATCGCCGCCTCGGCCTCGTCCTTCTTCGCTTCGAAGACCTTCGCCTCGTCGCCGAGGCGCCGCGCCCGCTCGCGCAGCTCGTTCTGCTCCGGCGACCCCTTGGGGAGCTTGGGGAACTGCGCGCTCGCCGCGTTCTGCTCCTGGCGGAGGGACTCGTTGGCGCGGATGGCCTGGCGCCGCGCGTCGGCGAGCTCCTTGAGCCGGTCGAAGCCGAGCTCGGCGGGGTCTTTGTGGCGCTTGCGGAGGCCCGCCTCGACGGCCTCCAGGTGATCGACGACGTATCGCAGGTCGAGCATATAGGGGGCGCGGAGCGTAGCCCCGCGGCGGGGAAGTTTCGAGCCGGTTTTGCGCCGCCCTCTCGTGATACCGTCGCGCGACGCGCATGCCCGCACCGCCCCGCTCCGGCACCGCCCTCGCCCTCCTCGCGCTCGCGTCGCTCGCCGCGTGCCGCCCGCGCGACCGCGTCGACACGCGGGCCGTCACCCCCCTCGTCCGCGGCGGCGCCGGGCTCCTCGACGCCGGCGCCGACGTCCGCCGTACGGCCTCGGGCTCGCGCCCCCGCCGCGGGATCCGCTACGTCGCCGACCGCCCCGCGCCCGACGGCGCCCTCGGGGTCCGCTGGGGGATGACCCGCGCGGCGGTGCTGGAGGCGCACCGGGCGGCGTCGATCGAGTGCCGCGACTCGCGCGAGTACGTCTTCTGCCGCCGCGCGCTCACCGAGGTGCCGCTCCCCGTGGTGGTCACCTACGAGTTCTGCGGGGCGGGGCTGTGCGCGGTGTCGATCGACGCGCCGGCGACGCGCGACGAGGCCGCGATGGCGTCGCACTTCGACCGCCTCCACGCGCTGGTGGTGGGCGCGCTGGGCCCCCCCTCCGACGAGGCCCGCGCCGTCGCCGCGGGCTGCGCCGGGCACCTCGCGCTCTGCTTCGCGTCGAAGCAGTCCGAGCTCACCGCGCGCTGGGCCTGGCGCGACGGGCCCCACGTCCAGCTCTCCGTCGACCAGGACGAGGAGGACGCCTTCCGCGCCCTCGCGTCCGTGACGTGGCTCTCCGCCGAGCGCGCGCGCCGCCAGGAGGCCGCCGACGAGGTGAGCCCCGGCGGCGACGTCGACGCCGGCGCCGCGCCCGATCGATGAGACGCCTCCCCGCGCTCCTCACCCTCCTCGCGCTCCTCGCGCTCGCGCCCGCGGCGGGGGCGCAGCCGCAGGACCCGCGGCTGGTCTGGCGCACGCTGGAGACGCCGCACTTCCGCATCCACTACTACAACGACATGGCGCCCATCGCGCGGCGCGTGGCGGAGGTGGCCGAGCGGGCGGTCGAGCGGCTGCACGGGCCGCTGGGGTGGTCGCCGTCGTCGCCCGTCCAGGTGGTGCTCTCCGACGAGACCGACGACGCCAACGGGAGCGCGACGGCCGTCCCGATGAACACCGTCCGGCTCTACGTGACGGCCCCCGACGACCTCTCGGTGCTCAACCAGTACGACGACTGGCTCACCACGCTCGTCACCCACGAGTACTCGCACATCCTCCACACCGACAACATCTCGGGCGTGGCGGCGATCCTCAACGCGGTCGCGGGCAAGCAGTGGGCCCCCAACCAGGTGCAGCCGCGCTTCATCCTGGAGGGCCTCGCCACCTACGAGGAGAGCCTCCGCACGGGGGGCGGGCGCCTCCGCTCGTCGTCGTGGGAGATGTCGATGCGGGCCGACGTGCTGGCGGACAACCTCGCCACGCTCGACCAGGTGGCGACGGGCCCCAACCGCTGGCCCCACGGGACGCTCTGGTACCTCTACGGCAGCTATTTTATGGCGTACGTGGCCGAGCGCTTCGGCCACCAGGCGCTGGCCGAGCTCGCCGCGGAGTACGGCTCGACGGCGGCGCCGTGGCAGCTCAACCGGGCGCTCCACCGGGTGACGGGGCGCACCTGGGAGGAGCTCTACGAGGACTTCTCCGACGCGATCACGGCGCGCTTCCAGGAGCAGGCGCGGCGGCTGCGCGCGGGGGGCGTCGAGGAGGGCGTGCGCGTCACGCGGCAGGGGGAGACGGTGCGGGCGCCGCGCTTCCTCCCCGACGGGACGCTGGTGTACGAGAGCGCCGACGGGCAGTCGATGGCCCAGCTGCGGGCCATCGACGCGGGCTCCCTCGCGCGGGCGGACGCCGAGCACCTCCCGACGCCGCGCACGCTCGACTGGCTCGCGGGCGGCTCCGCCTTCGGGGTGGCGGACAACGACACGCTCATCGTGAGCGACACCGCCGTCCACCGGGACCTCTACGCCTACCACGACCTCTTCCGCTGGCGCCTCACGCGCGGCGCCGACGGCGCGCTCTCGGTCGACGGCGAGGAGCGGCTCACCGAGGGCTGGCGCGCGCAGCAGCCCGACGTCTCGCCCGACGGCGACCGGGTGGTGTTCACCGTCAACCACCGCGGCACCACGTCGCTCTTCGAGATGTCGCTCACCGAGCGGACGCCGCGCGCCCTCTTCCGCCCGCGGCGCTTCGAGCAGGTGTACGCGCCGCGCTACTCGCCCGACGGCGCCCTCGTCGCCTTCTCCCACTGGCGCGACGGCGGGCGCCGCGACGTCGCGGTGTGGCGCCGCGACACCGGGCGCGTCGAGTACCTCACCGACGACGCCGCCCTCGACCTGTCGCCCACCTTCACGCCCGACGGCCGCCACCTCGTCTGGTCGTCCGACCGCAGCGGCGTGATGAACCTCGTCGCCCGGCCCGTCGCCCCCGACGGCTTCGGCCCGCTCCGGCAGATCACGCGCGTGGTGTCGGGCGCCTTCCAGCCCGTGGTGTCGCCCGACGGCCGCACGCTCGTGTACGTCACCTACGGCCACCGCGGCTGGGACCTCGCGCGGATGCCCTTCGACCCCGCCCGCTGGCGGACGCCGGAGTCGCCCGAGGACGACCCCTACGACCGCGCGCCCGACGACGCCGGGAGCGGGCGCCGCCCCATCGCGACCTTCGAAACGAACGACCACCCCTACAGCCCCTGGAGCTCCGTGCGCCCGCGCGTCCTGACCGCGGAGCTCACCGCCGACGGCTTCGGCCCGCAGCTCGCGCTCCGCGTCGCCGGCGCCGACGTGCTCAACCGCCACGCGTGGAACGTCCGCGTCGGCGTCGGCCTCGTGCGCGGCGACCCCAGCGTCGACCTCACGTACGTCTACCGCGGCGTGCGCCCGACCCTGCGCCTCCGGGCGTTCCGTACGGTCGACGCGGGCGGCGTGTACCGCGTCGGGCGGCGCACGCCGACGTGGGTGGCGGAGCGCGTCGGCGGCGAGAGCGAGGTGTCGCTGGTGTTCCCCGGGCGCTTCGACGCGCACACCGTGGCGCTCACCTACGACGCCGCGTGGGTGCGGGCCTCCGGCGGGCTCCCGGAGCTCGGGCGCTACCTCGACCCCAACGAGGCGCCGCCCGTGGTCCCCTTCCAGGGCTGGGTCGCGGGGCTCCGCGCCACCTGGTGGTACGCCCGCTCGCAGCGTTACGCCTACTCCCTCTCCGCCCAGGAGGGCGTCAACCTCTTCGCCACCGCGCGCGTCTCCGACGCGATCCTCGGGAGCGCCGTCGGGAGCGTGGAGTTCTCCGCCGGCGCGTCGGCCTACGTCCCGATGCCCTGGGGCGTCGACCGGCGCCGCCACATCCTCGCCCTCCACCTCGGCGGGGGCGTCGGCACCACCGACCGCGGCGAGCGGGGGATCTTCTCCCTCGGCGGCTTCCCCGCCTTCAACCCCGCGAGCCTGCTCGACGTGCTCCGCGGCGGCGGCGTCGGCGGTGGCATCGCGCTCCGCGGGTACAAGCCCGACGCGCGCGTGGGGAGCCAGTTTCAGATCGCCAACGTCGAGTACCGCTTCCCCATCCTGCAGGCGCAGCGGGGGCTCTCGACCTTCCCGCTGTTCGTCCAGCGGCTGTGGGGCAACGTCTTCGCCGACGCGGGCCACGCGGCCTTCGGCACCTTCGACCTCGAGCGCCTCGCCGTCGGCGCCGGCGCCGAGGTGCTCATCGACCTGGTGGTGGGCTTCGTGGTGCCGCTCACCGTCCGCACGGGCTACGCGCACGGCTTCATGAGCGACGGGGACGACCAGTTCTACGCGCTGCTCGGCAACGCCTTCTGATCAGGCGTCGCTGCCTTCTTCAGGCGTCGCCCTTGCTGGGCGCCGGGGCCGCGACCTCGAACTCGCGGAAGCAGAACACCGTCGCGCTCTCGGTCTCCGGGCTCCCGCCCTGCGCCTGGAGGGCGATGTGGCCGGCGGCGAAGGTGTCGTCGGTCACCTCCGTGAGCTTCACCCCGTTGGCGTGGACGACGATCTTCGCGCCCTCCATCACGATCTGCACCCGGTTCTTCTGCCCGAGGCCCGGGAGGAGCGCGTCGTGGCGCGTCCAGTCGACCAGCGCCGTGCTCACGTTGTCCTTGCGCCGCGTGAGCCGGTAGTACCCCTCGCCGTCGATGAAGAGCCGGTAGTTGTCCCGGTCGGACTGCGCGCGGAAGCTC
>Ga0073899_10002110_pt1 | contig 17950 bp, 7 predicted proteins | sample KloWWTmetaKNB5Ph_FD_88975 | JGI IMG/M metagenome (GOLD analysis project Ga0073899, IMG submission 88975) | Active sludge microbial communities from Klosterneuburg, Austria, studying microevolution and ecology of nitrifiers - Klosterneuburg... | ecosystem: Engineered > WWTP > Aerobic digester >... | reverse complement strand
GCCCTCCCTGTGAGCATTCCCCCGGCGGTGCGGACGCCGCGTCGGTCATTCCAGGGTCGAGAACTCGCAGGCTGCGAAAGGAGAACTGTGCTCACCCCGAATAGTGCACCCCTACCAGTACGCTGCCACGGGACTTCCACAGGGGAGTCAAACTCCGGAGGGCGGATTGCTTCGGCAATCCGCCCTCCGGCGTTGCTGACACTCCTCATGGGGTGTGGTCCATGAATCGCCGCGGGAGCCCAAGTCCTGGGCAAATCAGTGGAGCCCGTGGGGCAGCCGTCGTACGGTGAGCGGCAAGCATCCAGCGCCGATCGCACGGAAGGGGGCCGCCGTGGAAAGCCATGCCGACGACGACGTCCGCGTGCCGGAGGAGAGCCCTGTGGACGAACTCGTGACCTCCTCGAATGCGTTCCTTGCGATGAACCTGCGCGAGGCCCAGCAGGTCGAAGCGGCCATCAGCAAGCAGCCTGAAGTCGTCCCCCAACTCATGGCGGTGGTGCGCCGCTTCGGCTCGGACCGTGCGTTTGAGCGGACCGGCTCACGAGCCGGTCGCTGAGTCACTGTCGTCAAGTGGTTGAAGGGTCTGCCCAGCGATTGTGCTGCTGCTGCGAAGGGTACGTTCGGTATCGTCCGCTGCTGCGCCTTCGATGCCTCACGACCGGAGTGAATCCCGTTGACCCCCACGGACCAGGTGGATACAGAGGTCCCCCCTCCCAGTCGGAAGAGCAAGCTCGCGTGGGGTGCCTTTGCCGTCATTGGTGGCATCTCGGCGGCGCAAGTGCGCGACGCCACGGACATGTGGTTTCCCAGCCTCATCGTGGCGGGCCTTGCTTGGGCGGTCATCCTTGGGCACCGCGCGATCTCGAGATCGTCGTTCAAGGACCCGGTTCCGCCGTTGAAGCCGGTGCTTGTGGACATCCCGCTGCGCCGACTTCCGGAGGAGCCTCCACGCAAGGTCTACGAGGAGTCCGATGTGTGTGTGATCTGCGGACGACCCCTCACCCGGGGCGACAGCCGTCAAGCACATGTCGGCTCGACGTGCATCCGGACTTTCGGTCCACGTTTCAAGATGGTGGAGAACCCGCAGTGGACGCGCTGGACTGAGCTCGCTATCGAGGCTCGCGCCGAGCAAGCGGAGCGGAGGGCCGAAGCGCAGGTAGCGCACGATCGCAAGATGGTCGAGTGGGAGTTGGCCACGCTCGCCTGGCAGGCGGAGCTTGACTCGCCGGCTGGTCTGGCGCGGCTCACGGCACGGGATCGAATTGCCGCCAACTACGGACCGTCCACCTGGCTACTGCCGCTGACGTACATAGTCGCTTTGCTCATCTGAAGCGCTGTGGGAAGGGCCATGACCCATCGGGCTCCCTCGCTGATGACCCAGTTTTTGCGGTTTCCGAATCGAAGCGGCTTCTTGAGATCCCTTGTCACTGGCCGGCTGGGTAGGGTCACTGATGGATTCGCCGTCGACTTCAGGGAGTGAACGTTCGGGTGGACGCTTTCAAGGTTCATCGGCAGTTGATCGATGACTACCGCTCGTTCACCGAGGGCTTCGTTGACATCCGCGACCCCGAACTTCGCGATGCGATCAAGAACCAAAGCAACGATGGCGCTCAATGGCCTGATCCGTGGATCTCCCTCAATCCCTCGTTCGCGCCAGGCGGGCGCGTTGACGAGCTCGTGGCCGAAGGGTTGCTCGACCCTCGCTCTGAGCGGGTCTTCTCGGCCAAGGCACCCGGCAGCAGCCCAACCCCCTTCGCGCTGTACCAGCACCAAAGGCAGGCGATTGAGGCCGCCCGTGACGGCGACTCCTACGTCCTGACTACCGGCACTGGCTCCGGCAAATCATTGGCCTACATCGTCCCGGTCGTCGACCGTGTGCTGCGGGACGGTAGCGGTAAGGGCATTCGCGCCATCGTCGTGTACCCGATGAATGCCCTGGCCAACAGCCAGGTCGAAGAGCTCGACAAGTTCCTCCGTGTCGGCTTCGACGAGCCCCCGGTCACCTACCGCCGCTACACCGGGCAGGAGCAGGGCGAGGCACGGCAGGACATCCTCGACAACCCACCGGACATCCTGCTCACGAACTACGTGATGCTCGAGCTGATGCTGACCCGGCCGGACGAGCGGGGTTTCCTCCAACACCACGCCAAGGCCCTGCAGTTTCTGGTGCTCGACGAACTCCACACCTACCGCGGTCGGCAGGGCGCGGACGTCGCCATGCTGGTGCGGCGCATCCGGGAGCTCACCGGTTCGGGCGGGGGGCTCCAGTGCGTCGGAACGTCCGCCACGATGTCGAGCGGCACGACGATCGCTGAGCAGCAGCACGACGTCGCGGGGGTCGCGTCGCGGATATTCGGGACGCCCGTGGTCCCTGAAAGGGTCATCGTCGAGACGCTCGTACGCGCGACTACCGTGCGCAACCCTGAGACAAGCGCTTTGACCCAAGCGGTGCAGACCCGCGGCCAAGTCGAGTACGCCACGACCCTGAGCTACTCCGAGCTCGTGCAGGACGACATGGCCTCGTGGATCGAGGACACGTTTGGCATCACTGAGGAGAGCGGATCAGGACGCCTCGTTCGCCGCCCACCGACGACGGTCAAGGTGGCAGCAGCCGAGTTGGCAGCCATCACCCAACAGGACAAACAGATCTGCGGCAACGCCATCCGGGCCACCCTGATCGCCGGCTCGGCTGCCAAGGACCAGCACACCGGCCGCTCGCTGTTCGCCTTTCGCGTTCACCAGTTCCTGTCCAAGGGTGGCTCGATCCACGTCACGGCAGAGATGCCGGAGACTCGGCACATCACCCCCGACTATCAACTGACCGTGCGGACGCCAGGTCAGGATGCCGAGCTCGATGCCGAGAAGCGGCTCTACCCCTTGGCCTTCTGCCGAGAGTGCGGCCAGGACTATCTGATGGTCCGCATCCCCAAGGACAGCGATAACCAGTTCGTTGCTCGACATGTCATGCGCCCGGCGGACCAGCGAGACGGGTACCTGTTCATCTCCTCTGAACGCGAGTGGCCCGTCGACCCTGTCGCCGAGGACCGGCTGCCCTTCTCCTGGCGCAGTGGGCATCCAGGCAATCCCGTCGTGCCTGCCCGCCGCGGGGACGTGCCGCGGCGTGTCCTCGTCTCGCCCGCAGGCGACTTCGTCGCCAGTGATGTGGCTGGTGCCGGCGACGCCACGGGCCGTGTCGTCGCGGCGTTCGTCCCCGGTGCGTTCAGGTTCTGCCTTCACTGCGGGGTCACCTACGAGGGCCTGAGAACCAGCGAACTGGCGAAGTTGGTCACCCTTGACAAGGAGGGCCGCTCCAGTGCGATGAGTGTCATCGCCTCCAGCATCGTGCGGGCCCTGCGCGACCCTGGGGGTGATGGCGTCCCACCGGAGGCGCGCAAGCTCCTGACGTTCGTCGACAACCGTCAGGACGCGAGCCTCCAAGCCGGGCACTTCAACGACTTCGTCCAGGTGGTCCAGCTCAGGGCCGCGCTGTACCAAGCCGTCCTGGGCGCTGATAAAGAGACCGGACTGGACATCTTGGATCTTGGCCGCGAGGTCGCCAAGGCCATGAACCTTGAGTTGTCCGATTTCGCGCTCGCAGCTGATGCGCTGGACGATCGGCCCATCCGCCGTGCTCTCAGGAACGTCGTCGAGTACCGCGCCATGCGCGACCTGCAGCGAGGCTTCCGGGTCACCCTGCCCAACCTCGAGCAGACCGGTCTGGTGCGCGTGGTCTACCCCAGCGCTCGCCGCCTCGCCGAGCGTGAGGACCGCTGGGTCGGCACCCACGAGCGCCTCGAGAACCTCCACCCGGACCAGCGCGAAGAGATCGTCCATGTCCTGTTGGATGAGCTCAGGCGCGTCCTCGCCGTCGACGCTGAGGCACTCACCCAGGACAACGTGGACAGGCTTCGCCGTGAGAGCCGCGAGTACCTGGCCGGGGTGCTCGCCATCGGCGAGAACGAACCCGAACCGGTCATCGGGATCGCCGTCCCGGAGTCGGGGAAGAAGGGCGGTGCGCGGTCCATCCTGAACCTCACCGGACGCTCCGCGTTCGGTCGCTGGCTCAGGTCACTCGCCCCGTTCAAGGGCATGTCCGCGGCAGAGGCCGACGATGTCATCGTCGCGCTGGTGGAGCTGCTCCACGAGGTGGGGATGCTCGCGCAGGTTACCGAGCTCGGCACCACGGGCTATCGCGTCAAGTCCTCTGCAATGGCCTTGTTCGCCGGGGACGGCAAGGGAGGAGCGCCCGACCCAGTGCGCCGCACCTTCGATGCCGAGCACCGACCGCGCGTGGTGACGTTCTTCCGCGACCTGTACGTCGACTCCGGCCACCAGCTACGAGGCCTGCGAGCCGCCGAGCACACCGCACAAGTGCGCGCGGACGATCGCGAGAAGCGGGAGAAGCAGTTCCGCACCGCAGAGTTGCCACTGCTGTTCTGCTCCCCGACGATGGAACTCGGCGTCGACATCGCCTCCTTGAATGCCGTGGCGCTTCGCAACGTCCCACCCACCCCTGCCAACTACGCGCAGCGCAGTGGGCGCGCCGGACGCTCGGGCCAGCAGGCCATCGTCGTCACCTACTGCTCGTCGGGCAACAGCCACGACAGCTACTACTTCGAGCGTTCGGACCAGATGGTCGCCGGAAAGGTCACTCCCCCTCGTCTGGACCTCGCGAACGAGGATCTCGTCCGATCCCACATCCACGCCCTGTGGCTGGCCGAAGCTCTCGCGCTCACCCCTGCCGGCCTTCAAAGCTCGATGTCCTCCGTACTCGATTTGGGTCACAACGACTTCCCTATTCGAGACGAGTTGGCGGCCGTGCTGCGCGATGACGATGCAACGCGTCGGGCTCGTGAGACGGCGCGTCGCCTCCTTGCTCCGCTGGAGGGCGAGCTGGCGGCGGGCACGTGGTGGGCGTCGGGTTGGGCGGATCGTGTGATCGACCGTGCATGCACTGAGTTCGATGTGGCCTGCAACCGGTGGCGGGAGCTCTATCGATCCGCCGTCATGGAGCGGGACGTGGCCGAGGCCTTGGCCGCGGACCACTCCAAGCACAAGGACGAAAGGCGCGATGCCGATCGGCGGCGCACCGAAGCGCGCCAGCGAATCGAGCTGTTGCTCAACGAGTCTGACTCCCGAGGCCAGTCCGACTTCTACACCTACCGCTACTTGGCATCGGAGGGCTTTCTCCCCGGCTACTCCTTCCCTCGGCTCCCGTTGGCCGCGTACATTCCCGGCTCGCGACGGGGCGCGGAAGGCTCCTGGCTTCAGCGCCCGCGGTTCCTCGCCATCAACGAGTTCGGCCCGAACGCCCTGATCTACCACGAGGGTGCGCGATACCAGGTCACGAGGATCGCCCTGCCGCGTGGTCACGGCGGCGACGGCGCGGCTGATGTCGTGCGGACGCGCCTCAAGGTGTGTGAGGCCTGTGGTTTCCACCACGAGGCTGACCCAGGCCCCGACGTGTGCGAGGAATGTGGCGAGCGTCTGGGCCAGACGTGGACCGAGTTGCTCCAGCTCCAGACGGTGATCACCCGACGGCGCGAGCGGATCTCTGCCGACGAGGAAGAGCGCAACCGCGTCGGCTACGAGCTCCGCACGACGTACCGTTACCTGCCGCGTGGCACCCACCCCGGCTTCTCTCGGGCCACCGTGGCCGACGCAGACGGCGACAACGTCATCGCCGGCCTGACGTACGGCGACAGCGCAGAGCTGAGGATCACCAACCTCGGGCGTCGAAACCGCGCCAACCAGAACCTCCAGGGCTTCTGGCTCGACCTGGTCAAGGGCCGCTGGCTGTCCGAGGTCAAGGGCGAACAGCAGGGTGTCGACTCCGACGACGACGGCCTCGAGGCAGCCCAGCAAGATGTCAGAGCCAAGGCACGGGTCATTCCCTATGTCAAGGACCGGCGCAACATCGTCGTCCTTCGGTGGGAGCGACCACTAGAGGAGAACGACGCGATCACGCTGCAGTACGCGTTGGAGCGTGGCATGGAGATCGCATTCCAGCTCGAGGACTCCGAGCTGTCCAGCGAGCTGTTGCGCGACGCCGACGGTCGCGGGCGGGTCCTGTTCGTCGAGTCCGCGGAGGGTGGGGCTGGTGTGCTTCGCCGCCTTCAGGCGGAGCCGGATGCCGTGGCGAACGTCGCCCGCGCCGCTCTCGAACTCATCCACGTCGACCCGATCACCGGCGAGGACAGCGAGGACTCATGCATCCGGGGCTGCTACCGCTGTCTGCTGTCCTACGGCAACCAGACGGTGCACGAGCGGATCGACCGTCGCGCCGCGATCCCGGTCCTCCGACGACTCACCAACGCCGTCACGACCCGCGAGGCCGAGGATGCCGACCGGTCAGTCGTCGCCCCGGCACTCCCTGCTCCTCGGCCCCCGGCCACTTCGTCGGGCGCAGCGTGGCACCCGCGACAGGACGGACGCGCCAGCGAGCTCGAGTCGTGGCTGCGCGCGGCAGACCTGAGGCTGCCGACCGCTGCCGACGTCACCCGTGAGGGCACGTTCGTGGACCTCGTCTACGAACAGACGTCGCCTCCTGCGGCGATCCTGTTCGAGGGTCATCAGGGTCGCGACGCAACGGATCTCGTGTTCGCAGGGTTCAACGTTATTCGAGTGCTCGAGCACGATGACCTGTGGGACATCATCGTTCGCAACCCTGCGGTCTTTGGCGCACCCACCAAAAGGCCATCACCCCCCACCTCAAGTCAGGGATCTGCCTCATGAGCGCTGTCACGGACCAGCCCGGCACCCGGTATGCCGTGGGTTCGCTCGTGCACGCCCGCGGGCGCGACTGGGTGGTGCTGCCCGACAGCGACGAGACGATGCTCGTCCTGCGCCCGTTGGGTGGGGGAGAGGACGACATCGCCGGAGTTCTTCCCGAACACGAGAAGGTGAGGCCGGCCACGTTCGCGCCCCCGGTTGCCGACGATCTCGGCGATGACCGCAGCGCGCGACTCCTTCGGGACGCACTACGCATTGGATTCCGTTCCACCGGAGGGCCGTTCAGGTCGCTTGCGGGTCTGGCGGTCTCACCGCGTCCCTACCAGCTGGTTCCGCTCTTGATGGCCCTGCGCCAGGACACCGTCAGGCTGCTCATCGCCGACGACGTCGGGATCGGCAAGACCATCGAGGCGGGACTCGTGGCCGCGGAGATGCTGGCGCAGGGTTCTGCCCGGGGGTTGACGGTCCTCTGCCCGCCCAGCCTGGCCACCCAGTGGCAGCAGGAGCTGTCGCAGAAGTTCGGTCTCGATGCCGAGTTGGTGCTCCCCGGCACGGTGCGGCGGTTGGAGCGAGGGTTGGCCGGCGATGAGTCGGTGTTCACCCGACACCCGGTCACGGTGGTCTCGACCGACTTCATCAAATCCGACCGCAGGCGCCATGAGTTCCTGAGGGCTGCTCCCGATCTCGTGATCGTCGACGAGGCACACGGCTCGGTCAATGACGACGCGGGGCGGGGTTCCAGCGGGCGCACTCAGAGGTATCGCCTCCTGCGAGACCTGGCGGAGGATGACGAACGGCACCTCATCCTGGTGACGGCAACGCCGCACAGCGGAAACGAGGGAGCGTTTCGCAACCTCATCGGTCTGTTGGACAGTGCGTTGGCCGACGTCGACCTCTCTTCGGAGCAGGGCCGCCGAGTACTGGCCCAGCACTTGGTGCAGCGGCGACGAGCCGACATCCGGCACTACCTCGACCAGGACACCCAGTTCCCGAAGGACCGTCAGGTCCAGGAACGTCCTTACCTGCTGTCGCCGTCCCACCGTGACCTCTTCGACGATGTCCTGGCCTACGTACGGGGCCAGGTGCAGGACACCAGCGGCACCAGGCTCGAGCAGCGCGTGCGGTGGTGGTCAGCTCTGTCGCTGCTGCGCGCCATGGCATCGTCACCTGCTGCTGCGAGGGCGACGCTCGCGACTCGCAGCGCGGCGGCAGCCGCCACGTCCGTCCGTGCTGCCGATGATCTCGGCGGAACCGAAGTGCTGGATCTCGCCGAGGATGATGCTCTCGACGGGGCTGATTCCACGCCGGGCGCGGTGACCGACGACCTGCCCGGGAGCCGAGGCCGCAGGACGCTCGCACAACTGGCAGAGCGCGCCGGAGCGCTGCAAGCGAGGCCTGATGAGGACGCCAAGCTCGCAGTTCTCGTCGCCGAGATCAACAAGCTGCTGAAGGCCAGGGATGCCGGCGGCGCCGGGTTCCACCCCATCGTCTTCTGCCGTTTCATCCAGACGGCGCACTACGTGACCGCGGCCCTTCGACAGGCCTTCCCGAAGGTGGCAATCGAGGTCGTCACAGGGGAACACGCCGCCGATGAGCGGTCCGCACGCGTGGCCGAACTCGTCGAGAGAGCAGCCGAAGGCCCGAAGGTCCTCGTGGCCACCGACTGCCTGTCCGAGGGGGTCAACCTGCAGGAGGACTTCCAGGCCGTCATTCACTACGACCTGGCCTGGAACCCCACCCGCCACGAACAACGAGAAGGGCGCGTCGACCGCTTCGGCCAACCGCGCGACGTCGTACGTGCCCTCCTCCTCTACGGCGAGGACACCGGCATCGACGGCATCATCCTCGATGTGCTGCTGCGCAAGCACGAGGCCATCCGCAAGGACCTCGGCATCAGTGTGGCCGTGCCGCCGCAGAGTGACCAGGTTCTCGCAGCCCTCCTTGAGGGTGTGCTCATGCGCGGCGCCAACCACGAGCAGATGACCCTCGACCTCGGAGTGATGCCGCAGGCCAAGGAGTTGGACGAGCAGTGGCGCAGCAGCGCGGACGAGGAGCGCAAGAGCCGCTCACGCTTCGCCCAGGCGACGATTCATCCGGAGGAGGTGCAGGCCGCGCTCCATGCTGCTCGGGCCGCCATGGGTGAGCCCGCTGATGTCCGCAGCTTCGTCGTGGGTGCGTTGCGCGAACTCGGGGCCGACATCCTCAGGGAGGACGTCACGGGGTTGACCGTCGACATCGGCAATACCCCCGTCGGGCTTCGGGACGCCCTGCGAGCCAAGGGCACCACCATCACCTTCTCGGCCGACCTCCCCGCTCCCAAGGGTGCTGCCGTGCTCCAGCGAACGGACCCAACCGTTGCCGGCCTGGCCAGGTTCGTCCTGGACGGTGCGCTCGACAGTCGCCTCCCTGCGGCGCTTCGCCCAGCGCGCCGCTGCGGCATGATCGCGACTCGGTCCGTGGACCAAATCACGACCGCCCTCCTGCTGCGCCTGCGCACCCACGTCACCTTGCCCGGCCGGGATGGCGAGCGCAGGCACGTTGCGGAGGAGGCCAAGGTCGTCGCCTTCGCGGGAAGCCCCAGCAACCCTCGCTGGCTGAACACCGAAGAGGTCGAGCAACTCATGTCGGCCCTGCCGGACGCCAACGTGCCGCGGGACGTGGCAACCAACACCATGGCGGCAGTGCTGGCGGCGGTGCCATCGCTTGACGACGAGCTGGCCCGCGTCGCTCAGAGCGTCGCCGACGAGCTGCGCGACGCACACGTCACGGTGCGGACCGCGGCGCGCGGTGACCGCGTTGGTCGCCTCGCGACCCATGGCCTGGCCGTCAGCCCCGAACTGCCGGCGGACCTGCTCGGCGTGTACGTCTTCCGGCCGGCCGGAGGCAGGGCATGAGCACGACGCAGTCCATCAGAGTCGTCGGCGGCGTCCTGCCGCCGTCACTCATCGGGCACCTCCAGGACGGCACCCTCGGCTCCGCCGAGAGCCGGTCTGCCAACTCCTACCACCTCATCGGGTCGGAGTCGGTCCGCGACGGCGCCGCCCGCGCGTGGTCGTACCTTCGGGGTGCATGGAGTGCCTGGCGCGAGGTGGACCAGGGCCGGGTGGAAGGCTCTGCCGGTACCGGCCCCGCTCGAGATCGCTGGCTGTTGCCCCTCCTCCGCGAGCTTGGCTACGGCCAGGTGCCCCCTGCCAGTCACGGGCTCACCGTCGACGGTGTCGACTACCCGATCTCGCACCTGTGGCAGCACGTGCCCATTCATCTGCTCGGGCCCGGGGTCGACCTCGACCGCCGCAACCCCGGCATCGCGGGCGCTGCCCGGGCCCCTCAGTCCATGGTGCAGGAGCTGCTCAATCGCACGGACCAGCACCTGTGGGCCATCCTCTCGAACGGCACGCGGCTGCGGCTGCTGCGCGACTCCACGGCCCTGGTCGGGTCTGCGTACGTCGAGTTCGACCTCGAGGCCATCTTCGAGGGCGAGCTCTACGCCGACTGGCTGCTGCTCTTCCAGCTCGCCCACGTCTCTCGGCTGGAGTTGCGGTCGGATGGCGAGGGCCCGGCCGGGTGCTGGCTCGAGGAGTGGCGTGGACAGGCGACGGATGCCGGTGCCCGCGCCCTTGGTCGGTTGGAGAGTGGCGTCGAGCGCGCCCTCGGTGCCCTGGGCACGGGGTTCCTGGCCAACCCGACCAACGGGTGGCTCGTCGAGTCGCTGCGCACGGGGGTTCTGAGCCGGCACGACTACCACCGTGCGCTGCTGCGGCTGGTCTACCGGCTGCTCTTCACCTTTGTCGCCGAGGACAGGGGCCTCCTCCTTGACCCGGCACACGATGCGAAGGCTCGTGAGAGGTATGCCGAGTACTTCTCCACCGCCCGGTTGCGCCGGCTCTCCCGCGTGCGGGCTGGTGGTCCTCACGGCGACCTCTGGGACGCCCAGCGAGTCGTCCTCAAGGCATTGGGTACAGAGGGTCTGGCCGACCTGGGGCTCACCGCACTGGGCGGCGTGTTCGCGCCGGACTCGCGTCACGTGGTGCCCGTTGCTGCCCCCGACGAGCGGGATCTTCTGTGGGGGGCAGCGCTGGCGAACGCCGACCTGCTGACGGCGGTGGAGCATCTCGCGTGGATCACGATGCCCAATGGCCGCACTCAGCCCGTCGACTACCGTCACCTAGGAGCCGAGGAGTTGGGCTCGGTGTACGAGGCCCTCCTCGAGCTCGACCCCATAATCGATCTCGATGAGCGCGTCTTCACGGTTGAGCGGGTCGTCGGCAACGATCGCAAGACCACGGGTTCGTACTACACCTCTCCGGACCTTGTCTCCGCGCTGCTCGACACCGCGCTCGACCCGGTCATCGACCGCGCCGCTCCGCTCGGTGAAGATGCCGACACCGCGGAGCGGGCGCTGCTGAAGCTGACCATCTGCGACCCGGCCTGTGGGTCGGGCGGATTCCTGGTGGCGGCGGCCCGCCGCGTCGCGCAACGCCTTGCCGAGGTGCGAGCGGGCGACGACACGCCGACTCCCGAACTGGTGCAGCACGCGATGCGCGACGTTGTCGGCCGCTGCATCTACGGTGTCGACCTCAACGACCTCGCCGCAGAACTCGCAAAGGTGTCGTTGTGGATCGAGGCGATGGAGCCCGGCAAGCCCCTCACCTTCCTCGACGCCCGGATTCGCACCGGCAACGCCCTCATCGGGACCACCCCGGCCCTGCTGGAGCGCGGCGTCCCGGATGAGGCGTTCAAGGAGATCGACGGCGACGACAAAAAGGTCGCGAGCGAGATCCGCAAACGCAACAAGGCGGAAGCAGGGGGGCAGGATCTCCTGTTTGATGGTGCCGTCATCGACCTTGCCCAACTGGCGAGCGAGCGTCGCGACCTGCTCGTCAACGTCGACACCATCGGCGAGGTGGACGAGCAACGGGCCCGTTGGCAGAAGGTCCAGGACTCCGCCGCTCGTCGGCAGCACCTGCTGCAGGCCAACGCCTGGTGTGCCGCGTTCGTCTGGCCGTTGACGTCAGGCAGTCCTCTGCCACCCACCGCCGCAGTGGTGCGCGCGCTTGCCGGCCAGCAGGACGCGTATGCCGCCACGGTCCAGTTGGTCGACGAGCTCGCCCAGCGGTACCGGTTCTTCCACTGGCACCTGGAGTTCCCCGAGGTCTTCCTCGGCACGGGGGATCCAGGGCAGGACGGGTGGGCTGGCGGGTTCTCCTGCATGCTCGGGAACCCGCCGTGGGAGCGCGTGAAACTCCAGGAGCAGGAGTTCTTTGCGGCGCGCGACCCCGAGATCGCGAAGGCGCCCAACGCGGCCGCCCGGCGCAGGCTCATCACGGCACTCGAGACGGATGATCCTGCGTTGTATGAGGCATATCTCGATGCGCTGCGTGAGGCCAGCGGGCAGAGCGCCTTCCTCCGCCTCTCAGGGCGTTATCCCCTGAACGGTCGGGGTGATGTCAACACCTACGCCGTGTTCACTGAGCTGTTCCGCAGCCTCACGGGCCCGTCCGGAAGGGCCGGCGTCATTGCCCCCACCGGCATCGCCACGGATGCGACCACGCAGTACTTCTTCAAGGACCTGGTTACGACGAGGACGTTGGCGGCGCTGTACGACTTCGAGAACGCGAAGCCACTGTTCGAGGGCGTGCATCGCTCGTTCAAGTTCTGTCTCCTGACGATGACGGGTCGGTGCGAGACAGCAGATGCCGCGGCCTTTGCGTTCTTCCTCCACGATCCGTCGGAGATTTCGGCCAAGAAGTTCGCGCTCACGCCCGAGGAGATCACACTCCTCAACCCGAACACGGGCACTTGCCCGGTGTTCCGCACGCGGCGCGATGCTGAGATCACCCTGGGCATCTACCGTCGTGTGCCGATCCTGATTAAGGAGGGCGACCCCGACGGAAACCCGTGGGGTATCTCCTTCATGCGCATGTTCGACATGTCCAACGATTCGCACCTGTTCCGCACCCGCGAACAACTTGAGTCCGACGGGTGGACCCTTGACGGAAACGTCTTCCATCGCAACGGCCAACAGATGCTCCCGCTCTACGAAGCGAAGATGATCCACCTCTTTGACGCGCGCTGGGCCACATACGACAGCGGGCAGACTCGCGAACCAAATCTAGCGGAGAGGCGTGCCCCATCGTTTTCCGTGATGCCACACTATTGGGTTCCATTGTCCAACGTACGAGATCGGCTGTCAGCCAGGTGGGATAAGAGTTGGCTCGTGGGATACCGATGGGTGTCTAACGCAACCAACGAGAGGACCTTCATAGCGGCCCCCCATGCACTGGCAGCAGCGGGGAACTCGGAGCCGCTGGTCTTCGCCGAGCGGGCCATCGAGTGGAGTGCCCTAATGTCCTCTTTCGCCTTGGACTATGTGGCGCGGCAGATGCTCGGGGGTCAGAACATGACCTATGGGACCACCAGCCAGCTACCCGCCCCGACGCCGGAATCGCTAGAGCAAGAGACAGCTTGGCTAGGGCAGATGGGGATTCAGTGGTTGCGGGTCCGTATTGGCGAACTCAATCATGTCTCAGACGCGACCGGCCCTATAGCGGTGCAATTGGGCTGCGGTGGGTCCCCCTTCTTATGGGATGAGCCCAGGCGCGAGTCATTGCGCCGCGAGGTCGACGCTGCGTGCTTCCACTGGTACGGCCTTGGGCGCGAGGACGTCGACTACATCATGGAGACGTTTCCCATCGTCAAGCGAAAGGACATCGCGACGCATGGTGAGTACCGGACGAAGAGGCTCATTCTTGAGGTGTACGACGCCATGCAGAAGGCGATCGACACGGGCACCGAGTACCAGACCATCCTCGACCCGCCGCCGGGCCAGGGCCCACGGCACCCCGCGAAGGAGTCCTGACGATGTCTGACTGGAGCCAGTTCCTGGGGTGGGCGAAGCGTTTCGCCGACGACGTGGACCTCGACACCGACGAGCGCGCCTACAAGATCGCGCTCGCGGGGCGGGTTGCTGCGGCGGTCGAGGCGGCCCGAGCAGGCGACAACTCGTGGCTCGGCCTCCTGAAGAAGAGCCTGCAAGGGGCGAACCTCCTTCCGTGGCAGTTCACCGACGCGCTCATGAAGGCCGCCGTCGACCACGAGCCTGCATTCCGTGCGCTGGTGCTCGGTCTCCTGGACGCCCCCGACTCCGCGGACCAGCTGGACAGCTTCGGCGCGGGGGTGAAAGCCATCCACCCCAGCGCGACTCCCGGCAACCTGGTGGCCTTCGCGTCGGTACTGCTGATGAGCGCCGAGCCGGGGACCTACCCGCCCTACCGCGCCGAACCGGCATCCGACTGGGCTGCCCGCGTGGGGGCCGAACCAGCGGACGGGGGCCTCGCGGAGCGATACCGCAGCCTGCTCACCCTGTGCGACGGTCTGGTCGAGCGAGCAGCTGCCGCGGGTGTCGACGTGCGGGACCGCCTTGACGCCCAAGGTCTTGCGTGGACGGTGCTCAAGCAGGACGCTCCGGTTCGATGGGCACCGCTGGAGCAGGCGGAGTTGGCTGCCTGGCGTCGTGGCGACGACCCGACCCACGCCATCGTCGACCGTGGTGCTGGCGTTGCTCCCCGCATGGAGGTTGGGGCGTGGCAGGTGCTCGGCCGGGGCCTCCGGGGCGAGACGTCAGCACTTGACCCGTCGCTGACGACGTGGACGGTCGGCAACGTCGTCGACCTCCGCTCACGGATCCAGGACAACCCACCGGGTGGGGGTGGCTTCATGGACAAGCTGGCCCAGCAGATGGCTGGGGCTGACGACGCGGTCATGGTGTTGCTCGCGGAACTCTTGTACCTGCGCAATGCCCCTCTCACGGACATGAAGGCCGAGACCAAGGTGGCTCGCGCCGCGCAGGTGCTGTCGTGGTGCTCGACGGCGCGGGCGCTGCCGCAGGAGTTGGTCGATGCGCTTGATAAGGCAGACGCTTTCAAGGGTGGTCAGGGGTATCACGCTCAGACCCCAGCGCACCTTCTGTGGTTGACCCGTTTTGTCGAGCACTGGCTCGGGACGTCGACCGAGGAGCGGCGCGAGGGGCTTCGTGACCCGTTCGCGTTCCGCGACATCACGGCATCCACCCCTGGCGATATGCCGTCGATCCGCTATGTCATCGAGTACCTCGCGTGGCCCGGCATCTTCCCCTCGGTGGTGAGTGCGGACCACCGGGCGAAGATCCATAGGGCGCTCATGGGTGACCTCGGTGAGCCCAGCGGGGACGACGACCGATCGATGACCCACGACCTGTCGGCGCTGCAGGCGCTGCACAACCGCAAGGCCAAGGGGGAGGGGGAGCGCTACATGTGGTACCGCTCGCCGTACCGGGAGCGGTGGAATCCGGACGCCGACATCCCGCCACGCGCGTGGCTCGTGCGGCCTGGGGACGGCGGGAGCGGCCTCGTCACGTCATGGCGGAGTGAAGGGTTCGTCTCGCTCTCGGCGAGGATGCTCGGGACAGTGGAGCCAGGAGCATCCGAGCCCGAGGTCAGCAAGGCAGTGAAGGAGGGGTACACCCACCTGGACGCTTCGCAGCGGGAGGCGACGGCTGCGGCATACCACGCCTTCCTGACCCTCATGAAGGCCGACGACCTGGTCGCGACGATCGACGGCGGCCAGCTCATCGTCGGCGTGGTCACCGGGCCGGCGCGGTACTGCGACGAAGTGGGGAGTCGTTTGCGTCGGGACGTCCACTGGGCCCCCTCGTCGGTGGCGCAGGCTGACCTCGGCGCACCACTGCCTTCTCTCCTGGACCAGCAGGGGGCGGTCGTCGATGCCACCGCCGCCTACGACCTTCTCGCCGGCCTGGTTGACATCCCCTCAGTGGATGTCGTTGACCCCGAGGACGAAGTGGTCATCACCGACCGGATAACGGTGGCCAAGACCCCGGTACTGCCAGCGGTGACGGAGGCCGTCGCGCGCTCATTGCACATGGATCGCTCGGCGTTGCAGGACATCGTCGACCTGCTTCAGCGACGTCAGCAGATCGTGTTGTTCGGGCCTCCTGGTACCGGGAAGACGTATGTCGCGAAGGAACTGGCCAAGCACCTGGTCACCGACCCGAGCCAGGTACGGCTGGTGCAGTTCCACCCGTCGTACTCCTACGAAGACTTCTTCGAGGGGTACCGCCCGGTTCTCGAGAACGGCCAGCCGACGTTCGCCCTCAAGGATGGTCCGCTGCGGTTGCTTGCAGCCGAAGCAAGCAACCCCGAGAACCGCGAGAACGCCTACATCCTGATCATCGACGAGATGAACCGGGCCAACCTCGCCAAGGTCTTCGGCGAGCTCTACTTCCTGCTCGAGTATCGAAAGGAGACGGTGCGGCTGCAGTACCAGCCGGAGAAGACGTTCTTCCTGCCGCCCAACCTGTTCATCATCGGCACGATGAACACCGCCGACCGCTCCATTGCTCTGGTGGACGCGGCGATTCGGCGCCGGTTCCCGTTCTACGAGATGCACCCTTCCGAGGAGCCGGTGAAGAGCGTGCTCGAGCGGTACCTGGCCGCGAACCACATCACCGACAACCGGGCCGCTCTGCTGGACGAGCTCAATCGTCGGATGGGGGAGCGGGGTCGAGACCTGCAAATCGGGCCCTCGTACCTCATGCGACCGGAGATCTCGACGGACGGTGACATCGACCTCGTCTGGCGCTACGACATCCTGCCGTTGCTCGAGGAGCACTACTACGGGCAGATGGACCGGCAGGAGATCCGTTCGACGTATGGCGTCGAACAGGTTCGGAAGGCGGCGCTGAAGAAGGCCGCAGCTGCCAACGTTGATGGGAAGGCGGGGTCTATGGCGGCAGGTGGTGGTGACGGCTCTGCCGATGTCGGTGAGGACGACAGCGAACTCACGATCGAACTCTCGGCTGGATCTGATGGCCTAGCAGTGGCGGGTGATGAGCCAGCGTGAACCCGCTGCGTTCCGTGACGCTCGACGAGCTCGACACCCGTGGCGAGCTCGCTGAGTTGTCGAGCGCCGAGGCGAGGGCGTTGGTCGACACGGACCTGGTGGAGGCCCGGCCAGAAGGGGACGGCCTCTGGCGTCTGCTCCCGCGAGGGAGGGTCGGTGCGGTTCGCGTCGATGACTTCCAGGTCGAGGTGACGCCGAAGGACAAGGTCGGGCTGGCGCACCTGCTGTTCCTCCTTGGCTACGCCTCCGACCCGGGGTTCCGCGCGGAGGATGTTGCCGGTCAACGAGACGCTGAGCTCTGGCCGGCCATGGCCTACTCGTTGGCTCAGGCAGTGGATCGTGCGCTGGCAAGGGGAGTCGTGCAGGGCTACCGAACAACGGAAGACGCTCTCAAGACCATTCGCGGGAGGGTTCGATTCGGGGACCAGATTCGCGCGCGCCCAGGAATGCTCGTTCCGATCGAGGTGACGTTTGACGAGTTCACCGTGGACACTGCGGAGAACCGGATCCTGCGGGCGGCACTTCGCCTGATGCTGTCGGTACCCCGCCTCGGTGGCGGTGTCCGACGGCGGCTGCTGCACCTTGACTCGCGGCTTGAGGGCGTCGAGATCTTGCCGTCCGGGGCGCCGATTCCCGCATGGGCTTCGTCACGGCTGAACGAGCGGTACCAGCCGGCGCTGCGGATCGCTGAGATCGTGCTGCGGAACGGTGCTGCTAAGCCAGGTGACAACGGCCTGCAGGTGGCTTCCTTCGTGGTCACGATGTGGAAGGTGTTCGAGGACTTCGTGACGGTCGCCCTGACCGAGGCCCTAGCGTCGCTGCCGGGTCGAACGCAGGCGCAGTTGCCCGCCTACCTGGCCGGCCCGGGGGATTGGCGACGCGGCACAGTCCCGATGAATGTCGACGTCGTACACCTGAAGCCGGACGGCTCGCCGGCAGTGGTCTTCGACGCAAAGTACAAGGTGGCCTCTGCGACAGGACAGTACGCCAACGCAGACCACTACCAAATGCTTGCGTACTGCACTGCACTCAACGTGCCCCGGGCCTGGCTCATCTACGCCGGCGGCGGGGAGTTCGCGCGCGTTCGGCGCATCAAGAACACCACGGTGGAAGTCGTGGAATGTCCACTGAACCTTGCCGCCAACCCTGCGGCAATCCTTGAGAGAATGAGCGCCATCGCTGGCCTTTCTGCGGGCCCGGTGTTGACGGACGCGTCGGTTGAGGATGTGGGCGTCACTGTCGGTGGGGACGTGGTGGGGGTATGAGGTAGCCCCGCCGGGGGTCCGGCGGGGCTGTTGGTGGTCAGGGTGTCGCGGTGCTC
>Ga0073899_10002109_pt1 | contig 17952 bp, 14 predicted proteins | sample KloWWTmetaKNB5Ph_FD_88975 | JGI IMG/M metagenome (GOLD analysis project Ga0073899, IMG submission 88975) | Active sludge microbial communities from Klosterneuburg, Austria, studying microevolution and ecology of nitrifiers - Klosterneuburg... | ecosystem: Engineered > WWTP > Aerobic digester >... | reverse complement strand
TCATTTGGAAGTACTCCGTAAACTGCTGAAGTGGAAAATTACCCCTCTAGAATTGACAGCCTACACTCGAACGAAGCCGACCGGTCGTTACGCGCGAATCCTCTGGTTTCTTTATGAACGATTCACCCGGGACCGGCTCGACCTACCTGATTTAAAGCAAGGCAACTACATAGATTTGCTTGATCGTGAAATTTACATAACAGGTCCGGTCCGGAAAGAGAAACGCCAAAGGATTAACGCCAACCTCCTCGGAACGGGCCAATTCTCGCCTGTCGTGCGCTGGAAGGGTCTCCCGAACTGGAATGAGGCGGAGATGAAAGACCGTTGCGCCTCGATTCTCGAGCAATATCCGCCCGAGATCTTCGCCCGCGCCATCCGCTTCCTCTACGCAAAGGAAAGCAAAAGCAGCCACGAAATCGAACGCGAAACCCCGAGCCAAAAACGGGCCGAAGCGTTCATTGGGCTTCTGGAACAGGCATGGCACCGCAGTTTCCTGAACAAAGACGCCCTGGTGGAACTGCAACAGGCCATCGTGGACTCTCGATTCGCGAACAACGGATGGAGGAGTGATATTGGGGAGCAGATCTACGTCGGCGAGACGCTGGCACCCGATCTAGAGCGCGTCCATTTTGCGGGGCCAAAGCCTGAGGATCTCGAGGAATTGATGAGGGAGTTTCTCTTCATGGCGAAATCAATCACCTCGGAGGTCATTAAAACGGACATCGAATCGGACATCGGCCGGATACAAAGCACGCTCGTCTTGGGATCGCGAGTTCCCACCCTCGTCTCCGCCGCGGTGATTTCCTTCGCCTTCGACTTCCTCCATCCCTTCAGCGACGGAAATGGCCGGATCCACCGTTTCCTTCTCCACCATGTCCTCGCGCACAATCGCTTCGGTCCCGATGGCATCATCCTCCCCATTTCCGCGGTGATCCTCAACCGCCCCCGCGAATACGACCAAGCGCTGGAGAGCTTCTCAAAGCCCCTCATGGAACGGGTCGAATACACGCTCGACGACCGCATGCGGATGACGGTCACGAACGACACGGCCGATTTCTATCGCTACATCGACCTGACCGAAGCGACGCGGATCACGATCGAATTTATCCGCGAAACCATTGAAACCGAATTGCCGGCCGAGCTGCGCTTCCTGGCGGCCTACGATGAGATCCGGCGGGAGATGCGCGAAATTGTCGAGCTGCCCGATCGAATTGCCGATCTTTTCGTGAAACTCTGCCGACAGAATGATGGCTCTCTCTCAAAGCGGAAGCGGGATCTTCCTGAGTTCGCTCTGCTTACCGACGCGGAGATCACCGCACTCGAAGTGATTGTTAAAAATAGTCTCCCGGCAGAACGTCTCCAAAAATCTGAATTGTAGTGCCCCCAAAGTGAATGCCGTATAACCACCCGGCTTCACCAAATCCCGTTGCAAGCCAGCTCCCCGCACGTAGAATGCCCGCCGGTCTTTTACCGCAGCGACACTTTTATTCTTTCATGAGCGACAACATCAAAAAAATCCTGGTGGCCTACTCCGGAGGCCTCGACACCTCCGTCCTTCTCACCTGGCTCAAAGACACCTACCAGGCCGACGTCATCGCCTACTGCGCCGATGTCGGCCAGCAGGAGGAGCTCGACGGCCTCGAAGAAAAGGCACTCAAGACCGGTGCCTCCAAATGCATCATCGGAGATCTCAAGGACACCTTCGCGAAAGACTATATCTTCCCGATGATCCAGGCCGGTGCGATCTATGAGGGCCAGTACCTCCTCGGCACCTCCATCGCCCGTCCCTGCATCTCCGAAGGCATGGTCCGCGCCGCGATTGAAAATGGTGCCGATGCGATCGCCCACGGTGCGACCGGCAAAGGCAATGACCAGGTCCGCTTTGAACTCTCCGCCGCCTCGCTCGCCCCCGGCATCGAGATCATTGCTCCGTGGCGTCAAAAGCGTTTCCGCGATCAGTTCCCCGGCCGCTCCGAGATGATCGCCTACGCCGCCGAGCACAAGATCCCCGTGCAGGCTTCGATCAAGAAGTCATACAGCATGGACCGCAACCTTCTCCACATCAGCTTCGAGAGCGGCGTGCTCGAAGACCCCTGGTACGACGCCTCCGGCGAAGCGGACCGCGACATGTATGTGCTCAGCGTCTCCCCTGAAGAAGCACCCGACAAGGCCGAGTATGTGCAGCTCCTCTTCGAAAAGGGAAACTGCATCGGTATCCAGGTTGAGGGCATCGCGGGTATTCTCAAACAACTCGGCGACGTGATGGCACTCGGTCCGAAAGGACAGGGTCAGGCCGACGACTATACCCTCTTAAGTCCCTACGGCGTCATGCGTGTCCTTAACCTCCTCGGAGGACGCAACGGGATCGGTCGCATCGACATGGTCGAGAATCGCTTTGTCGGAATGAAAAGCCGAGGTGTTTACGAAACTCCGGGCGGCAGCATTCTGCTGGCCGGCCACCGCCAGATGGAAAGCCTCACGATGGACCGCGAAGTCATGCACCTGCGTGACTCGCTCATTCCCAAATATGCCCAACTCGTCTACAACGGCTTCTGGTTCGCTCCCGAGCGTGAGGCCCTGCAGTCCCTCGTCACCGAGTCGCAGCAATATGTCTCCGGCGAGGTGCGCCTGAAGCTCTACAAAGGCAATATCATCACCGCCGGACGTCGCTCTCCGAACAGTCTTTACAATGAAGCCGTCGCGACGATGGAAGGCGGGGCCGAACATGCCTACAATCAGGACGACGCGACCGGATTCATCCGCCTCAACGCCCTGCGTCTCAAGAATCAGGCAAGACGTCGCGAATCAAACTAACAAAAACACAAAATCAATTTAATCATGGAGTTTCCTCAAGTTACCGCCGTCGCGAAAGCAAATGTCTATTTCGACGGTAAAGTCGTCAGTCACACGATCCTTTTCCCTGACCAAACCAAAAAGACCCTCGGTCTGATCTATGCCGGAGAGTATCACTTCGGTACCGACGCGGCGGAAGAGATGGCCATCACCGATGGAACCTGCGAAGTGCAGCTCGACGGCGAAGAGGACATCAAGACTTACGGAGCCGGAACGGCCTTTAACGTGCCGGCGAAATCCGGGTTCACGATTCGGGTGAAGGACGGGATCTGCCAGTATGTATGCTCGTTCCTGAGTTGAGGAGGGCCGGAGCTCTTGACGAACCTGCCGGACTTGAATAAAAGGGACGGTGCCTGCGCTCGTGCCGGGTTCTCCCATGACCGCCGCCTCAATCCTCTCGATATTCTTCGTCAGCATAGGCGGATTCCTCATCGGGTTCCCGCTTATATGGTGTTTTGTTATCTGGCTGCTCAGTCACTTCAGCGGCTGGCAACGACTCGCGAAGCGATACGCCGCAGGGGATCGGCCTGTTAGTGGTGAAAAGCACAGCGGTTTTCAAGCCCTCATCGGAGGGGCGCGTTATCGCCAGGTAATCACGGTGCACTTCAATCACGACGGCTTTTTTATGGAAGCCAACCCGTTCTTCAAGCTCGGTCATCCCCGTCTCTTCATCCCGTGGTTGGATGTCCATTCCCGCACTCCCTGCCTGATGCGCGGGTGGAAAGCTAAGCGGCTCAGCATCGGGGAGCCCGTCATTGGCACTATCACTCTCCCGGTTTTGTTGCTCAACTCCTCCCCGACTCGCAAATAAACCATAAAATCTCCTCTCCTCCCACCACTCTCCTACGCTGTCGCGATGCTCATCCTCCCCTTTTCCGGTCTTGCGGGTGAGTTTCCCGCCACGAAGAAATCCCGGGTCGTCGATGAATATCATGACGTTAAAGTCACGGATGACTATCGCTGGCTTGAAACGCCCGGTGCGGAAGTAACGGCATGGACGGAATCGCAAAATCACTACTCGCGTGAATTCCTCGATGCACTGCCGGACCGCGTCGGAATCGAAACTCAGTTAACGGAACTCTTCGGGAAGGATACCCCCTCCCACAGCGAGCTGGTCTCACGGCCGGGACTCCTTTTTGCCCTGAAGACCCAGCCGCCGAAACAACAGCGCCTCCTCGTCGTGCTGGCCTCGGCGGACGATCTTGCGTCGGAGAAAGTCGTGCTCGACCCGAACGAGGTCGAGCCAAAAGGCCAGGTGGCGATGGATTGGTATCTCCCGTCGCCCGATGGGAAGCTAATTGCTGTTTCTCTCTCCGAAAACGGTAGCGAGGAGGGAACTCTTCACTTTTACCGGACGGAGAATGGCGAACATCTGCCGGATCGCCTTGCTCGGGTGCAATATCCCACCGGCGGCGGCAGTGTAGCCTGGACAAAAGACAGCTCGGCTGTTTTCTACACACGCTACCCGCGAAAGGGCGAGAGACAGGAGGCAGATCTCAATTTTTTCCAACAGATTTACTTTCACCGACTCGGCACTCCGGAAAGCGCGGACCTTTATTCCGCAGGAAAGGATTTCCCGCGCATCGCCGAGATCGAGCTCGAAAGCTCGCACGACGGACAATGGGTTCTCGCGAGTGTCGCGAATGGTGACGGCGGCGAATATGCCCACTACCTGCGTGAAGTGAAAGACGGGGCGACGTGGCGGCAGATCACCCGCTTTGAGGAGGGGATCAAAGAAATCGTCTTTGGCTCCGATGGCGAGACTCTTTTCCTGCGTTCCGTAAAAGAGGCTCCCCGTGGAAAAGTGCTGCGAATGCCGCTCGACCGTACGACGCCGCTTGCTGACGCTACGGTCATTGTCCCTGAGGGCGACGCGGTCATCGAGGGGATCATGCCCACATCGAAATTCCTCTTTGTCTCGGAACTCGCTGGCGGACCATCGCGTCTGAGGCAGTTTGATTTGACGGGAAAAAACGAACAGGAACTGCCTTTGCCGGGCACTTCCGGGGTCGGCGAGTGGCTTGTCCTGGAAGATCGCGAAGGCGAGAATGATATCCTCTTCCGCGAGACCAGTTACACGGCACCGGCTGCCTGGATGCATTATGATCCCGCGACCACCTCTCTGAAAAGGACGGCACTCTTCAACACCTCGCCGGTCGACTTCAGTGACATTGAAGCCGTGCGCGAGTTTACCGTAAGCCCGGACGGAACGAAGGTGCCGGTGAATATCCTGCGCCGCAAAAACACGAAGCTCGACGGCACCAATCCCACCTTGCTTTCCGGATACGGCGGGTACGGCATCAGCCTGCGTCCACGGTTTAGCTTCGAAGACAGGCTCTGGTTCGACCGGGGCGGAGTGATGGTCGTTGCCAATCTCCGTGGCGGCGGCGAGTACGGCGAAGCCTGGCACCTAGCGGGAAATCTCACGCATAAGCAGAATGTATTCGACGACTTTGCCGCCTGCGCCCGACATCTCATCGAACGCAGCTACACCCGTCCCGACAAACTTGCGGTCGAGGGTGGCAGCAACGGCGGTCTGCTCATGGGAGCCTTCCTCACTCAGCATCCCGACCTGGTCCGTGCGGTCGTTGCCCATGTCGGCATCTACGACATGCTGCGAGTCGAACTCGACCCCAACGGTGCCTTCAACGTCACTGAATTCGGCACGGTCAAAGATCCCGCGCAGTTCAAGGCGCTTTATGCCTACTCGCCTTTTCATCGCGTCACCGATGGCACGAAGTATCCCGCCGTCTTCTTCCTCGCCGGCGAGAACGATGGTCGCGTGAACCCGGCAAACTCCCGCAAAATGACGGCACGGCTCCAGGCCGCAAGCACTTCGGGGAATCCAATCCTTCTGCGACTCAGTTCCGATTCAGGTCATGGCATGGGCACGGCCCTTACGGAAAAGATTGCCCAACAGGCCGATGTTTTCGCATTTCTCTTTGATCAGTTGGGGATGGAGTTGGTGCCATCGCGCTAGTGAAGATTGCTAGAGGAGTCAAGACCAGCTCACTGATGACGCTGAACGCTACATAACCCTAAATCCGCGTTTCAAGTTTCAAATTTCACGTTCCAATTTCTCTGAATCAGAGTGTTACGAGACAATGCCAGCACATGGAAAAGGTGAAGGAGGCAACGGTCTCAACTCGTTTACTTTCATAACGTTAAACTTTTAACTTTAAACTTGAAACAGGGTTATAGGATAACTCGTGAGGTCAGGTCAGCTATTCCCCGCGGATAATGCAGCGCTCGCTCCAACCGGATAGCCTGCCCATTTTTTCGAATGTGCATGAAACTCGCGGAGCCCGATGACAGGCCAGACCATCACCCTTTCTCGTTTCACCCGTCAAATAAGCCGTGCCAGATTGCCGTAACCGGAACGGAACGCACGTAGCTGGAAAGAGCGGTAAAAGGGAAGCCCGATCCATGCGAACCATCGGCTCGGCCGGACGTGGCAGCGCACCTCGAGGACTAACTGATCGCCCTGACGGCTCACCCCGGCGATCCACTCGCCACGACCATAATGCCGGCGGGTGGTCTGATACCCCAGCCTGACCAAATCCTCTTCATCCGCCACCTCGTGAATTTCCACCACCGCCGGGAGGCTGAACGGAGGCAGTCCGGGGAGATTCGGTAGAAAAAGGCCCATGCCAATTCGATCCCCGACGCGAACGGCACGGCCTTCGTCCTCAAATTGAGTGCGCCGTATCATCGTGGTCTCCGGGTAGAAATGGTAACCCAGCAAAGCCGCCCGTATCTTTGCAAATCCCTCCGGGGACCACGGCCCCAGTTCACGGCGATGGTGATCGACAAACAGGGCGGTCGCAGCCGATCCGGCATCCAGAGTCACCCCGGGATCCGGAGCCGGCGGGGCGAGATGGCATTCCCTGACCGGGGCGAAGCAGATGAGCAAAACAGTACCGACCAGATTGAAAGAACCGTGCACGGCCATCATTTCCGGGATGGACAACCAGGGCCACCCGAAGTGCTGCGTTAGAGTGTAACCAGCCCCGAGGGTAAAACCGACGAGCAGAGGCGAGGACAGCCACCGTCCGCGCCCGTTGCCAAGCGTGACCCACCAGACCACAAGACCCGCCGCGAAAAGCACCGCACAGAGGGCTTCCACGAAACCGGGAACCATCACCCGGGTCCTGAACGCGAAGCACAGGGCGGTCGCCGGAGCCAAGACCACATAGATCGCGACCGCAACCTCGCGCCAGACACTCGGGGTGGTGACGCGGCGTGTCCAGGCAGCCATTGCCAGAGGCAGAGCCCCGAAAGTGATGGAAAAATGAACGGTCGTTAGCGTCGCGAGCGGGTCAGGAAAACCGGCAAAACTGCCGTCATAGCGTGACCAGATCCAGGCAGCCGCCGCGACTATGGGGCCGGTCGCGGCGAGCGCCTCGAGCCAGCGCGTCGCGGCCCGGTCTTCCCCGGCGGCCAAAAAACGGCCGACTCCCCCGGCGAAAAGCCAAATAGCATAACCAAGGGCCGGAAGCGACCACAGTGCCGCGAGCGATCCACGTTCCCATCCGGCGGCGAGGAGGAGGAAAGGAAGTCCCGCGCGGGCAAGATACCGGAGAACCCGCGGCTGATTCGCCACGGTTCGTTGCGCCCAGGGCAATACGACTCCGAAACAAAAGGCAGCAAGGAGGGAGAACACATCAGGAGGCGACCACGGCATAGCTGCACGCTATCCAGACCGGCAAGCAGGGTCAAGAAACCTTTCCCGGGCGGCGCGGTATATAAAGATGACATCGCTTCAAAAAGCGGACAGATTGTGAGTCTGATCCTCTTTACGAAACCAACAAACCCATCCCCAGTAAAATGAATCGTAGCGCATTCACCCTTTTCTCCGTCATCCTCCTTCTCGCCACCGCGCCTCTTTCTCACGGACAGAACGACGGCAATGATCTCCTCGCCAGTGAGAGCCTCGGCGGCATCAAAATCGGCCTCGAGGAAAAAGCCCTCGGCACCATCCTCGGCAAATCCAAAGTCAAGAAGGGCAAGTCCGGGCTGGAAGAAGCCACGGGGGAATACATACAAACCTGGACCTGCGAAGAAAAAGGTCTCTCCCTCCGCATGTCCTCAGGTGAGAACAAAAAGGGAACACCGCAAGTCGCCGGTTTCACCGCCGATGCCAAATGCCCTCTCGCCACTAACAAAGGCATCAAAATCGGGAGCACGAAAACCGAAGTCCTCAAAGCCTATGGTAAGTTTGAGGACAAGGAAAACAAGGCTGCGGCAGGAGCCGATTCTTTTGTCGCCGGCTCAATCTATGGAGGCATCATCTTCACCTTCGAAGGTGACAAAGTCAGCGAGATCTTTTTCGGCGCGGGGGCGGAGTGAGCCAAACGCCGATACCACACCCGCCACGATGGTCGCAGACCCCGACTCCATCAAAACCCTGCCACGACTAAAAATCTCGCTGCGCCCCACCGCAGAATCGATTGTTCGCGGTGGCCATCCGTGGATCTATTCGGACAGCATTCGCAGCCAGAATCGGGAGGGCGAGGCGGGAGAACTGGCGGTGATCTATGACCGTCGTGACAAGTTCCTCGCCGTGGGATTTTTCGACCCCGACTCTCCCTTGCGGGTCCGCATCCTGCACGTCGGCAAGCCCGCCACTCTTGACGAGGCCTGGTGGCAGGCCCGATTGGATGAAGCGCTCGGGCACCGTGAAACCATCGCCGATGCCCGCACCAGCGGATTGCGGCTCATCAATGGCGAGAGCGACGGTTGGCCGGGCCTCGTCCTCGACCGTTACGACACCACACTCGTCTTGAAGCTTTACACCCCGGCATGGCTCTCACGACTCACGATGTTGGAAAGAATGATCACCGCCACCCTGCAGCCGGAACGACTCATCCTTAGGTTGAGCCGGAACTTGCAGGTCAAAGCCGCCGCGCAGGAATGTCCGGGCGACGGGCAGATCCTTTACGGACCAACGCTCGAAGGAGTCGTGACCTTTCTCGAATCCGGTCTTCATTTCGAGGCGGATGTCCTGCACGGACAAAAGACCGGCTTCTTCCTCGACCAGCGGGAGAACCGGCGGCGGGTAGAGGGATTTGCGCGAGGGGCCGATGTCCTGAACGCGTTCAGCTTCACCGGCGGCTTTTCGCTCTATGCGGCGCGGGGCGGAGCGAAGTCCGTGACTGATCTGGACATCAGTGCACACGCCCTTGCGGCGGCGGCTAGAAACTTCAGCCTCAATCTGGCAAACCCGCAGGTGGCAGCCTGCGAACATCGCACGATTCAGGCCGACGCCTTCAAGTGGCTGGAAAAGGCGAGTCCCTCCCAATTCGACGTCGTGGTCATGGATCCACCGTCGCTGGCGAAGCGTGAGACCGAACGCAGCGGGGCGATCCAGGCTTATACCAAACTCAATGCAAACGGGATCCGGCTCCTGAAGCCCGGCGGCGTGCTCGTGGCGGCGTCGTGTTCCGCGCATGTCAGCACTGAGGAATTTTTTGGAGCGGTACGTTTGGCGGCGAACAAATCAGGGCGGCGATTCGACGAACTCGACACCACCCGCCATGCGCCCGACCATCACGCGAGTTTTCCCGAGGCCCACTATTTGAAATGTCTCTACCTGAGGGTTTTCTAAGCTAGCCAAAGAGACTCGACTGCAGCAGGAAAACGCCGACGCCGACGAGATAACCAACCGTCGCCCAGATACTGATGTTTTTTACGTACCAAATGAAGTCGATCCGCTCCAGGCCCATCGCGGCGACTCCGGCCGCAGAGCCGATGATCAAGCAACTGCCACCCGTTCCGGCGCAGTAGGCTAGCAGCATCCAGAAACGCGAATTAATCGGATCGGAATACATCTCGATGCCTGCGGCAACGAGCGGCACGTTATCCACGACAGCGGAGACAAATCCAATGATCACGGCAACGAGATCCTTGTTGCCAATCCACTCATCAAGCCGGAAAGCGAGATCATGCAGAACACCGGTCGCACCGAGGCAGCCGACCGCCAGCAGAATCCCGAGAAAGAATAACACACTCGACATGTCGATCCGTTTGAGAACCTGCAGCAACCCGGTCGATGTCTTCACATCCTCGTGGCTGTTCGCATGCACAAATTCGGAAACGATCCACAAGATCGACAGGGCGAGGATCATCCCGAGATAGGGCGGCAAGTGTGTCGTCGCTTTAAAAATCGGGACGGAGAGCAACCCCACCAACCCCATAACCAGAAACAGGAGCTTGATCCTCGGGGAGATCTTATCGGCATGCCCGCCCGCTTTGGCTTCCGGGATCTGGATAGTCCCCCGCATCACAAACGACATCCCTATCAGCGGGGCAATCAGGCAGGCCAGACTTGGCAGAAAAAGCGCGGTCATCACCGGGAGCGCACTGATTTTGTCCTTGATCCAAAGCATCGTCGTGGTGACGTCGCCGATGACTGTCCAGGCACCGCCGGCATTGGCGGCGATCACAACCAGACCGGCGAACATTATGCGATCATGCCTCTCGGACAGCATTTTTCGGAGAACCGAAATCATGACGATCGTCGTCGTCAGGTTATCAAGGACCGCAGACATAAAAAACGCTATAAACCCGACCAGCCACAACAAGACCACCTTGTTTCTCGATTTGATGAGCTTGGTGATAATCGAAAAGCCCTCATTCGCGTCGATCAGTTCCACAATGGTCATGGCACCCATCAGGAAAAAGAGGATGCCCGCTGTCTCTCCGGTAAGACCCAATAATTGCCCTTCCACAAGAAAATCGAGAGCTGGGTTGTGCGCCCCGAGAAACTCCGCCGGAATCACCGCTGCAGGAATCAGGGAACCTGCGCTCAGTGCATAGAGAGCCCAGCAAACGGCACCGATGAGCAAGGCCGACGCGGTTTTGTTGATTCGCAACGGGTGCTCCAAAGCGATCGCAAGATAGCCCAGGATGAAAACGATGATGATGACAGTTAACATTTTGTATAGACGTAACGGGAAATTATGACCCCCCAAAAATCGCGCCGCATCAATGCGAACGGGAGGGGGAAGGTTTAGCGGCTTCGCGCAGAACCCGCAATTCTTTTTCCCATCCCGCCATCAAAATTAGCCGGAAACCGTCCCCGCCTGAGCCTCCAGCCCCTAATTTCCATATGCCAACCGGCCGGAAACCTTGAGAGGAACGGATTCCTCCCAATTGTCAATTTTCCTATCCAAATTTTTGTCTTTTGTTACCTTACCACTGTCAATGAAAACGCGCCGCACCCTCGCATTGCTATATCTGGTCTTGCTCGCAGAATCAGTTGGCGGGTTGCGTCTCAGCGCGCTAGAGCCACCCGGTCGCATCGAAGCCCCCGCCGTTCCGCCAGCCCCGCCAGCGCTGTCGGCTTCGACGCCCCAGGGGCAAGGGGTTCCGCAACCCGCTTTAGCGCCGCCAAAAGGGCCGGACAGCTTTGCCCCGGGTCCGACGACATCCGATGCACCGACGATTGCCGTTCCGATCGAGCCGGGCGAAATGACCGCCACACCAGCCAACACCCCTATCGCGGTACCGGTCAGCCCAAGAACCGCTGCACCCAACGCACCGAAGGGCACCACTATCTCGGAGACGCAGAGCCAGTCCCGAGTCATCGAGGATGACCGCCCGGAGCGTGTCCAGGTGTTCCCCGATGATCCCGAAAGCGCCTGGTGGGAAATAAATCCTCACTACGCCTTCGACCGGGCCCAGCGGGAGCAGCGCCCGCTCATGCTGCTCTTCACCGGAATTTGGAATACCCAGGCCATGGCCCTGTCCCAGGAGGTCTTCGCCACGAAGAGCTTCAACAACTACGTAAAGGAGAACCTCGTCATCTGCTACCTCAGTTACCCCCGTAACTACACCGACGCTCCGGATGCCCTGCGAAAGATCAAAGACCGCTTTAAGGTCAAGGGCTACCCTAACGTGCTCATTTTCAACCCAAACGGTGAAGTGGAACGGGGGATCCGGGGCTATCGCACCGGGCGACCGGTTGACTATTTCAACGCACTCACGACCGCCTGTCGTCCGGTTCTCGAGTCCGTCAAGGTGCAAAAGGAAGCGCTCATCGCCCGTGGCTACCGGAACTGGTCCAACTATCTTGGAAAGGAAATTTTTGCGAAGTTCATTAGACACGACCAAGTCAGGGTCATGATCCAGGACGCCGCCGGCCAGAGGTGGACCCTTCCAATTAACGACCTGGCTCCCGAAGATCAAAAGATGGTGGAGTCTTTCCCCGGAGTAGCTAAAGTTGAGGACGAATAGTTCCTCCGCCTTCTTTAATCCCTCAATAGGAATCATGGCCCGTTTTTTCATCAACCTCCTCGGCGCTGCCGCCATCGGCACGATCTCAACGTTCCTCTATCTCAACCTCATCGATGTCGAGAAACGCTATGACATCTTCGATCTGCTCAAACGCAGGCCGCTGACCGCCGTTATCGGCACGGAGAGTCCGCTCGTCGCTCAGGGTGAGACATCCCCGCTCCCCCGCGCTGTTCCGCTTGATCTCAACAATGCAGGGATCCTCGCGGATGTGAACAGTGCTCTTGCCGACCTCACTGAAGCGGTTGTCCCCTCCGTCGTCAGTATCGACACGACGACCAATGTTAATGTCACCCGTGTCGTTCCGACCGATCCCTTCGGATTCTTCGGCTATCGCCAGAACGAAAGTTACCAGTCCCCGGGTCTCGGCTCAGGGGTTATTGTGACCGAACAGGGCCACATCGTGACGAATCACCATGTCGTGGCCGGCGTTGATAAAATTCGGGTCACCCTCCACGATGGCAGTCAGTATGACGCTGAATGGATCGGGAGCGACCCGAATATCGATGTCGCTGTGCTGCAACTCAAGGCTCCCGAGGGCGGGCAACTCCCGAAACTCAGCCCGCTTGTCTTTGGAAATTCCGACGCCGTCCGGGTTGGCGAGATGGTGCTGGCCGTGGGAAATCCCTTTGGCCTCAGTGAAACCGTGACCCAGGGCATCGTCAGCGCCAAACAGCGCGAACTCAGCGATGGAGCCAATGAATATTTTCAAGTCGATGCCGTCATCAACCCGGGAAACTCCGGCGGACCGCTCGTCAATGTGAAGGGCGAGATCATCGGAATCAACGTCGCCATCTTCGCCGGACAGCAGGACGTCCGTGTCTGGCAGGGCGTTGGCCTCGCGATCCCCTCGAACGAAGTCAGGGAGGTCTTCGAGGCGATCGCCTTGAAGCGTCCCCTCATCCGCGGATACATCGGCCTCGAAGTCGGCAACATCACGAGGAATTATGCGATTGCGCTCGGTCTCAACAGCACACAGGGAGCCCTCATCACCAATGTGGTGAAAGACTCCCCCGCTGAGGAAGCCGGCCTCAAGCCGGGGGACGCCATCGTGAAATTTGACGGAAAACCGGCCAAGTCGGCCGAGGAGATCCTCACCCGGATCCGTGCCAAGAAAGCCGGTGAAGTTGCCCAACTCAGTGTGATCAGAAAAGGACAACCGATGGAAGCCGCCGTCCAGGCGATCGCCAAGTCCGATACCAACACGCTCAAGCTGAAGTCCGATATCACTTCCAACGGTCAGACCATCGCCGAGGCCCTGGGGATCTCCGTGGGCAATCTAACCGCCGCCCAGCGAACCGCTCTCGATCTACCCGAAACTACCGCCGCCATTGTCATCACCGAGGTAAAAGCCGACTCGCAGGCGGCCAAGCGTTTCCAGCCCGGGGATCTCATTCACCGCATCAATCAGGATCCCGTCCCCGATGTCGCTGCCTTCTACGATCTGCTCGGCGCTCTCCCGCAGGACAAAACGACCGTCATGGTCCTGAGCCGGAATGGACAGCTCATTCGCGCCTTTTTGAATCCGTGAGCATGCCTGAAAGGGGCGCTCCCGACAGGGTTGAGCCAGCGACCAGACAGGGTTGGGTCGCTCCACCGTTCCGGAACACTGCATGAAGCGCCTCACCCTCGCCGAATTCCGGGAGCGCTCGGATGAGTTCGCCGCCGCCGTCGCGGCGACACCGGGGGTGTCTCACTTTTGCTCGGGCCCCCTCTGGCAGCTCGCGGCGCATGACTTCCTGCATACTATTCCGGACGAAAAGACCCGCTTCATCCTTGAAGATGAGGGCACCTGGCTCCTCTGTGTCGAACGTGAACAAGCGAGAGTCTTCTTCCCTTTTGAAGCGGCGTGGATGTTCGGATGCCCCCTCATTGGCGATCCACAACGGGCGGTCGAACTTCTCAGGGCAGCCCGGCAATGGCTGCCTCAACCGAGCGGATTCTGTCTCGGCGGGATTCTTCTCGACAGTCCCCTCCACGGGGCACTGCGGGAACTACAGCCCCGGGCGCGCCGATATGAGGAATTCCCCTCGACGGACTGCATGATCCTAGACCTCCATGACGGTGTTGAAGGCTGGCTGAACCGCCGCTCGAAGAAATTCCGGCGCACCCTTCGCGACGCGGAAACAAATGAAGGCATTGTTTTCGTCGCCGCCGGGGATGCCCCGCCCGAATCCCTCTACTATCGTCTCCTCGAGATCCAGCGTCGAACCTACAAATGGCGGGAGGGCACTGACATCTTCCAAATGCCCGACTATGCCGCTTTTTATCAATCACTGCTTGCCGGGCTTCACCGCCGGGGTGATTTGCGGCTTCTCTTCGCGCAGCGCGACGGGGAGGACCTTGCCTACATATTCGGCGGGGTCACGGGGAACACCTATCGGGGGCTTCAAATGAGCTATGTCGAGGAAGCCCGCACACTCGGTCTGGGAAACCGCCTTCAGTTGGAAAATCTGCTCCGCTGCTCCGCCGAGGGCATCACCCGCTACGATCTTGGCATGCCTTCCCCCTACAAAGAGCGCTGGGCTGACCGACAGGAAGTGAATACGGGGATTTTTGTGATAATGTGAAAATTCCCCGGTTATGTCCCTGCTCTTCTCTATTCACTCCGTCGCATGGGAATCCACCCGATGCGATCTCCTTGCCGTCCGTCGCGAGGTCTTTATTGTGGAGCAGGGTGTACCGGAAGAAATCGAAATCGACGATTACGATGCAGTCTCGCTTCATTTTCTCGCGGTTGATACCGACGGAGTTCCGATCGGCACGGCCCGGCTACTGCCGGACGGGAGGATCGGACGAATGGCAGTAATGAGTCGCTGGCGGCGCTGCGGAGTGGGACGAAGCCTCATGATGGCGGTGATCAAGGCGGCCCGACAACAGGGCAAAAAAGAGATGCACCTTCACGCCCAGGTCCACTCGATCGGCTTTTACGAATCACTCGGTTTCGAGGTCTGCGGCGAGGAATTTGAGGAGGCGGGCATTCTGCACCGCGAGATGCACCGCCAACTCTCATAAAAACCCGTTGCAGAGACTGGGATACCGGTTTGAGTAGCGCCCTGACTATGGGGAAAAGAGCTGTATTACTGTTTGCCGGACAAGGGGCCCAAGCCGTCGGCATGGGACGTGACCTCGCGGAGAAATTCGAAGTGGTCCGCGATCTTTTCGCCTGCGCCGACGAGCAACTGGGGTTTCCCCTCTCTACCATCATGTTTGACGGCCCACCTGCGGAATTGACCCGCACATCCGTCTGTCAACCGGCTCTTTACGTGCACGGCCTTGCCTGCCTCGCCTTACTAAAAGCGCACGTCCCCGATCTTGAAATCGCGGGGTGCGCCGGACTTTCCCTCGGCGAGTTCACCGCTCATGCGGCGGCGGGCACCTTCGACTTTGCGACAGGCCTCGATCTCGTCGCAAAACGTGGCACCTTCATGGAGGAGGCAACCAGTGCCGTGCAAGGTGCCATGGCCGCTCTCATCGGAGGTGACGAGGCCGAAATCCGAGCACTCGCCGCGAAATGTGATGTTGATGTCGCGAATTTCAATTGCCCCGGACAGATCGTAGTCTCGGGGAGGTCGGCAGGCATCGATCAGGTCATCGCCGAGGCGTCGGAGCATGGCATCCGCATCGCGCAGAAACTCGAAGTCGCCGGGGCCTACCATTCGCGACTCATGATGCCGGCCCAGGTTAAGCTGGCCGGGGTCCTGCGCGGGATCGAGATGCAGACGCCACGAGTCCCGGTAGTCTGCAACGTCGAGGCCGTCGAGGTGAGTGGGTCCGACGCGATCCGCAGCACCCTTGAGGCGCAAGTGAGCGGCTCGGTACGCTGGAGCGAATGTGTGCAGCATTTCCTCGCGAAAGGCGAGACCCTCTTCATCGAGCTCGGCCCCGGGCGCGTCCTCGCCGGCTTCATGCGTCGAATCGATCGCAACGCGAAGGCACTGAGCTTTTCCGACGTGGAAAGTTTTGAGAAGGTGCTGGCGGAATTGGCGTGAGGGTCACAGTGATTTAAATTGATTTCGCGAGGGCGGGTTGAGACAAGCCGGGCTCGTATGTCTGCTCTAGAGCCGGGGCGTCTGGTACCGCCGTGTCGGTGCCGGGAGGACAGACATACAGGTCCAGCACCGCCTTGACCCGGGCAAAATACTCCCGCAAGCGGACCTTCCGCGAGTCGCCATATCCAACCGACTCACTCCTGAGGGCGATCGCATCGATCCCGTAGCGATCGGCAATGAAGAGCGCCCGGTTCACGTGGAAATCGTCTGAGATGATGACGATGCGGTCAAAACCGAATACCGTTTTCGACCGCGCCACCGAGTCGAGCGTCCGAAGACCCCGATCATCCGCGAGGATCTCCGATCCCGGAACATTAAGCTCCTTGAGCCTGACGATCATGTCGCGAGTCTCGTCGTAGTATCGTGAGTCCCGATAGCCGCTCACCAGGAGCTTGCTCACTTTTCCCTCCCTGAACAGGGCCGCCGCCGCCACGAGTCGATTATCAAAATGCCGATTGGGTGTGTCAGGTCCGCTCTTTTTCGACGTCCCAAGCACTACGCCGACGGTTCTCGCCTCGATATCCGCAACAGAGTCGAAGACCCGCTCACGGGTCGACGTCACAATCCAGAGATTGCACGCCACGACAAACACCGCGAGAAGAGAGAGCGGAATCGTAATTATCCAAAAAATGATGGAGCGCCAGCGTTTGCGGACCATGGTTCAAAAAGGGGAGGGGCTTCAGAATATCACGAGAAGCGCGGAAGTATTCGCTTAACCCAACTTACCATCCTATTTACTATTTACACAATTTAACGAATAGATCTTCCAATGAGAACTGTTTTTCGGGTTTTTTCCTACCTCAAGCGCTACCCCTTCCTCGCGAGCGCGCAGCTGACCTGCGCGATCTTAATGACGGTACTCGTCATTGTTTTCCCCGGGGTGACGAAGGCTATTATCGGTGAGGTGATCCCGCAGCGCGATTTCGACCGGCTCATTCCCCTTTCGCTGCTGGCGCTGGGAACCTTCTTTGCCACTAACCTCTTCAATGCACTCCGGATCATCTTGAACAATACGTTCGAACAGAAAGTGATCTTTGATATCCGTTCGGATTTGTACTGCAAAATCCAGCGGCTCCCGATGCGCTGGTTCGATAACAAAAGGACCGGCGACGTCATGACTCGTGTCACCGAGGACGTCACCTCGATGGAACGGGTCCTCATCGACGGCATCGAGCAGGGTGTCGTCGCGCTGCTGCAGGTGCTCGTGGTGGGCGGCTATCTTTTCTACCTCGACCCGCATCTGGCACTCATCACGATGATCCCGATGCCTTTTCTCATCGGCGGTGCCTGGGCTTACACGCATACCTCACCACAACGCCACCGCAAGGTGCGAAAGGCGACGAGCAGCATGAACTCGCTGCTGCATGACAATATCGACGGGATCCAGCAGATCAAGGCCTTCACCCGCGAAGACGCCGAACTCGGGCGCTTCAACCAATCGAGCAACAAGCTGCGTGAAGCGACGCTTCACCTCATGCGGATCTGGGCGCTTTACAACCCCTCAATGGAGTTCTGCCGGAATACGGGCTACGCCCTCGTCATCGGATTCGGGGCCTGGTCAGTGATGAACGCCCCGGATCAGGAAGCGCTCGCCGCCCACACTGGCGTTTTTGTCGCTTTCCTCGTCGCGCTCAGTCTCTTTTACGAACCCATCTCCCGGCTCAACGGGCTTAATCAGATCATCCAGGCAGGACGCGCTGCGGGGGAGCGGGTCTTCGAAATCATCGATGCCGAAGAGGAACCCGATCTCGAC
>Ga0073899_10002107_pt1 | contig 17959 bp, 21 predicted proteins | sample KloWWTmetaKNB5Ph_FD_88975 | JGI IMG/M metagenome (GOLD analysis project Ga0073899, IMG submission 88975) | Active sludge microbial communities from Klosterneuburg, Austria, studying microevolution and ecology of nitrifiers - Klosterneuburg... | ecosystem: Engineered > WWTP > Aerobic digester >... | reverse complement strand
TGTGTCGTGAGTTCGATGATCGACGGTGCGATGGAAGCCGGGATCGTCAGCTTCATCGGCACACCCGTCGATCTGGCGGCGGAATTTGTCCGTCGTTTTGGCAAGGCGTAGGGACCGGAGCGCAACATGGAAAAGCAGACCGAAATACGAGGATTGATGATCACGGTGACCAATGGCCGCGTGTTGCTGCCCAATGCCAACGTGACCGAGATCATCACCTATTCAACGCCGGAGCCGATCGAGAACTCGCCGCCGTGGCTGCTCGGACGCACTCGCTGGCGTGGTTGGCGCGTGCCGCTGGTCTCGTTCTCGATGCTGGCCGGGCTGGCGCCGAAAGAAGGCGGTGTCAACGCCAAGGTCACCGTGCTCAAGGCCCTGGGCGGCAATCCAAAGATGCCGTTCCTGGCGATGGTGGCACAGGGCTTCCCGCGCCTGACCACGATTTCAGCGGAGACCATGGTCGGTGCCGGCGAAGGCGACGAACACGCCGCCGGCATCGCCCACACTGTGCTGGTGCGTGACGACCACGCCATCGTGCCCGACCTGGTCGGGATCGAGCGCATGATCAGCGACGCCATTGCCGCCTGAAGCGGCGACGATTTCAGTCGATGTAGCCAGCCACCATCACGCGCTTGCCGTGCAGCAACTGCTCGTAGCCGTCTGCCGGCACCGGCAGCACCTCGACGCGCGTGAACCCGATCTTGCGCATGATCCAGCACAGCGCTTCCGTGCTTGGCACCAGGCAGATGCCGGTGGTGCTGGCCTCGGGACCGTGGGTATCGTCGGTCTCGTCGATGATGCCGAACGAGCCCTTGAGCGGGCGCACGAACTTGTAGCTGCCGTAGTCGACCATGCCGCTCAGGTTTGGTACCACTTGGGTCTCGACCAGACACAGGTGGCGGGTCAGCGCGTGCGCGACGCGCAGCGCACCGACCGGGTTCTCCAAGTGGTAGATCAGGCCCAGGCACAGGCAGACGTCGAACTTGTCCAGCGCCTGCGCATCGATTGCATGCACGTCCGACTGCAGCAGACGCACTTGCGGCAGGCCCAGGGTGTCGCGGATCAACGCGCTGTCGGCAATGTGTTCGGCGCGAGCGTCCACGGCCAGCACATCGCGAAAACCGAGCTGCGCAAGCTGCATCGAAAACCAGCCCTGATGACAGGCCAGGTCGACGGCGTCGAGATGGCTGAGATCGTCGCCGAAACGCGCGCGCAATGCCGTCGCGAGCATGGCCGAGCGGGTGTGGTGGATGCCGTCGAGCCAGCCGCCGTCATAGCTCGGCGTGATTGCGCCGCTTGGCAGCCGGAACGGATAGAACCACGGCCGCGCCAATGCGCGCGCTTCCAGATCAGCGGTCATGGCCTTATCCCTGGTTGACGGGTGCGAAGTCGCGGCGAGCGCTCGCGATGGTGACGGTGAAGCCGGCGATAACGTCGATCAGACACATCACGGTCAGCGCGAAGAACGCCGGGTGCGCAAACTTCGGCGCGATCAGCAGTTCGACCAGGGCGACGATGAATACGATCAGCGACAGCGCATGGTCCAGCACGCTCATCGAACTGGTACGCGTGGCCTTGAAGATCTCGACGTAGAGCAGGGCGAGGCCGAGCACCACCAGCGCATCGCCGGTCGCGAACGCAACGCCACCGCCGGAGGGGAGCGCCAACACGAACAGCGGCTCGGCGAAGCCGGACTGCGCGCCGAACACGATCAGGTTCGCCAGCAACAGCACGATGGACAGCAGGGGAATGGCCGACAACATGGCGCGCTCTCGCAGGGCGGGCGCGCATTGTGCCAGAGGCAGGCGCTCAGGCGTGGAGGCGGCGGTCGCGCGGCAGGTGGCTGACCAGAAATTCCATCTGGTCGGAGAGGATGTTGCGGTTCGACAGGATCAGGTGCTCGACCCAGCTCGGCCGGTAGGGGATCGCCAACAGCGGCATGTTTGCTTGCTGCGGTGTGCGTCCGCCCTTGCGCACGTTGCAGGCGAGGCAGGCACAGACCACGTTTTCCCATACATCACGGCCGCCGCATGAGGTTGGCACAACATGGTCGCGCGTCAGTTGCGGGCGGCTGAAGTGCTGGCCGCAGTACATGCAGAGATAGCGGTCGCGCGCAAACAGCGCGGCATTGGTCAAGGCCGGCGCCGGCGCCATCAAACCGGGACGGGCATGGCCGCGGCTGGCGACGATCGGGTGCAGCTCAACGATGCTCTGCGACCCGGTATGGCGGTTGGTGCCGCCGTGCACGGTCAGACACGGATCGCCGATGGTCCAGGCAACCGCGCCGCGGACGTACAGGCAGGTCGCTTCCTGCCAGCTCATCCAGTCGAGAATGCGCCCGTTCGAGTCGAGCGAAAGTAGCCGGGTTGAATCGAGATCGGCCTTGTGTGCGACTTGCACCAGCATTCCGTCCTCCAGCGCCAGTAGGAACCTGCTGGCGCCCGAGCATAGCCGAAAGCACCGCCGCGACCGCAGCCGGCGATCACACGGCCGGCGGCAGGAAGCCGAGGTGGTGCGAGCCGGTACCGCCCTGGGTGATGTCGGTGAAGCGGGTGACGTTGGGGAAGACCAGACCGCGACCACCGGAATCGTCGGGCAGGCCGTACCAGCGCGCCAGCGTCCATGCGTACTGGTCGACACTGGTGGTCGGAATGATCTGGCCCCAGCCGGCATCGTCCGGATTCGATGCGCTGGTGGCAAGGCTCGGGAAGCGGCCGTAGAAACGGCCGCCGTTGACCGCTCCGCCAAGCACCAGGTGATGGCCGCCCCAGCCATGGTCGGTGCCGTCGCCATTGTTGGTGAGGGTGCGGCCGAATTCGCTGGCGGTGAACGTGGTCACCTGATCCTCGATACCCATGGTCTGCGTCGCCTGGTAGAACTTGGTCATTCCATTCGCGATGGCGCGGATCAGGCCTGGATGGTCGGCGAGCTGGGTGTCGTGGTTGTCGAAGCCGCCGAGTCCGACGAAGAAGATCTGGCGCTGCATCTGCAGGGTGTCGCGCGCGGCAATCAGGCGCGCCACCATCTTCAGTTGTCGCGTCAGGTAGTCCTCGATGGACTCGTCGGTGCCGAATACCGCGTCGAAATTGGGCGCGGTGGCGAGTGCGCTGATCACCTGTTCGTAGTTGGACACGGTGCGCTTGAAGCCGCTGGCATAAGTGCGCTCAAGCGGGTGCGCGAGCGGGCCGTTGAGCAACTGGTACAGCGCCGCGCGGCGGTCGGTTGGATCGGACCAGGTCGGGTCGATGTTGTTGATGCGATCCACGCCCCAGGCATTCAGGAAATACGGCACCACGTCCTCTCCCGACTCGAACACGTTTTCGCCGTCGGTCGAGATGGTCATGGACAGGTTCTGGTTGGCATTGCCGACGCCGAATCGGTCTGCGAGCAAGCCGCCCCAGCCCATGCGGTCCAGGCTGTTGGCGGTCGGCGTTTGCCAGTAGGTCGCTTGATCCTCGTGCGAGAACAACTGCGGCGGTACCGGAACGGTTTCGTTCTGGTACTGCGTCTTGGTGACCGGGTAGAGCAAGGGCCCGGTGTTGGCGACGATCGCGAGCGGGCTGTTGGCCTGGTTGAATAGCCCGGCCAGTGCCGAGACCGAGGGATGCGGTGGTGTGCCGGTGCCGGTGACGACACCCGGGTGCAGGCCGTAGGCGGCACCGCTGGCGGTCGGTGTCAGCGCCACCAGCTGGCTGCGCGGCACGGCGATGCCGCTGCGCGTTGCGGTGTAGGTGGCGTGCGCGGAAACATCGCGCGGCACCACCATGTTGAAGCTGTCGTTGCCGCCGTAGAGGAAAACGCAGACCAGTGCCCGGTAGTCATTGCCGAGCAACGGGCGGCGGGTCTTCGCCAGCGTGGCGGCCTGGGCCAGCGAGAACTTGCCGGCGAGTGAGGAGAAGGCTGCACTGGAGGCGGCGAGGCAGAGCGAACGCTTGAGCAGGTCGCGACGATTCATGGCGTTCCTCACTTCTCGATGACGTATTCGGGGGAAACCATGATCAGCCACAGCGCCTCCCAGGCGCGCCGGTAGCCGGCCTCGTCGCCGGCGGGAATTGCCAGCAGATAGGTGCGTAGGGTGTTGCGCATGTGCGTGCTCATCGCGCCCGACATCATCAGCACGTCCAGACGTTCGAGCAGACGCTCGATCGAGGCATTGCCCGAGAGTGCTCGCTCGCTTGCAAGGTTGATCTTGGTCGCATCCGGATCGGCCCATTCGCTCGGGTTGCCGACGTAGTTCCATGCCATGGTGTCGAGCACGTTGCTGAAATTGGTGACGTAGCCATCGGTCTGGATCTGGAACTCCGGGGCCACCCAGCCGGCGGCTGCGATCTCGCCCGCCGGCTGGTAATCCGGCAGGAAGAAGTTGAACACGGTGCGCGCATGCAGCGGCATCTGCGGCACGTACTGGCCGGGCCACCAGATCCACCAGTCCTGGTAGCGCCCACTCGGATTGGTGGCTGCGAACGCGCGCCAAACTTGCGTCATGCGCAGCATCGGTTCGCGCAGCTTGCCCTGGATCGATCCGGTGATGGGGCGCGCGCGTGCATCCGGGTCCATCAGCACCGCGCGCACCATCGCGCGCAGGTCACCGCGAACGCCGCTGCCGTTGTTGTTGAACACGCTGGCGACGCGGGCGACGTAGTCGGGTTCGGGATTGCTGGTGACCAAGCGCTGGATCAGGCGTTGCGCCAGGAACGGACCCACGTTTGGGTGAGCGGCGACATTGTCGAGCGCGGCGACCAGGTTCGAGTACGGCGTGGGATTGCCATGTGCGGCGAGCGGCTCGGGTGATCCTGGGAGCACACCGCCGGCGAGGCTCACGCCCGGGTACACCAGTAGTTGCTTGTCACCGAGGTAGGCGTGCCAGACGAACCATGGCGGTGTGTTGCCCCACCAAGGTCCTTCCGGTATCTGCATCGGTTGCAGCCAGCCGGCACCGGTCTCGCCCGCGCCGCACCACTCGAACTCGCGAACCGGGCAGCCATTGAAGGTCCAGCCGGTGAACACGTGCGCAAAACCGCGGATCGTGTTCTGGTTGAAGGTCGGCACGGTTTGAATGCCGGGGATGCCGGTATCGCCGTCCACTGCCGTACCGTCGAGATTGAGTTGCACCAGTCCAACCGAGAACAACTGCATGATCTCGCGCGCGTAGTTCTCGTCGGGACGCACGTTTGATCCTTCGTCCGGCTTTCGGTTCTGCAGCATCGACAGGTAGCGCCCCATCACCGGGCTGAGCGTCACCTGTTCCAGCAGCGTGCGGTAATTGCCGAAGCCATGCGTGCCGAGCAGATCGTGGTAGTGCGCCAGCGCAAACGGTTCGCCGCCAAGACCGGCGCCTTGGTCCGAGACCACGAGAATCTCGCTCAGCGCCAGCGCCACGCGCTGACGCAGCTGGTCGGGTGCGGTCAACGCACGCTGGAAGAAGGCTTCGTAGCGCACGTTCTGGCCCACGTCCTGATTGGCGGCAGCCAGCGCGTCCAGGTAGGGGCGATGCGAAGAAAATGCGAGATTCAGTTGCTCGTTGAGCCATGCGTTGTAGCCGATCTGGCGCAGCCGCTGAATCTCCGGCATGGTCGGGCCAAACGTCGCCTGGGTCAGGAAGCGCGCGGCTTCATAGTCGTTGTACGGCCCTTCAGCGGGCTCGTCGAAGCTGGCGGTGAACAGCAAATCACCGGCGCGCGTGGTCGGAGCAAGCGCCAGCAGTGCGCCGGCAAGGACGGTGGCGAAGGATCGGATCGGGCTCATGGGGCACTCGCGGTTGAACGTCAACATTTGTAGTGCACGAGTTGTTCCGCCCCCGTGAAAGCTGGACCGCAAACTGCGGCTTCGCGCACGTTGCAAGCGTGATCCAGCCCGCGAATCCGGAAATTCGCGCCAATTGGCGGACGTTCGCGAGCGCTGGACCTGTTCCGCAACCGCCGATCAAGCATGCAAGCGCGCAACTCCAGCGGGTTGCGACCGCGTGTCAGCCGGACCTAAGCGACTGGGCTTGGATCGTCGTCGTTATAAAGTTACACTGGCGGCCATCCTTCCCAGAGCTGCGTGCGCATGACCACGGAAACCTTTGCCAACCGGGATCTGCAGCGATCGCGGCGGTGGCACCAGCGGCTGGATTGGCTGGGCGCCGGCGCTTCGTTCGTCTGTGCGCTGCACTGTGCCGCGCTGCCGGTGGTGCTGGCATTGGCGCCGCTCGCCGGTGCGCACTGGTTGGCGTCGCATCGTTTCGATCAGTGGGCGGTGTCGATCGCGTTGTTGTTTGGCGCCGCGGTGATCGGCGCGGCTTATTGCACCCATCGCTGGCGTCAGGTGCTGGCGATGTACCTGGGCTCGGCGCTGCTGATGTTGGCGGCTGCGTTCTTTGTCCATGCTCCGGACTGGCTGCATGCCGGCATGCTCGTCGCCGGTGGCCTGCTGTTGGCACTGACGCATCTCGCCAACCGTCGCAGCGCCCGCCGCCACGGTTGCACGCGCAACCTGTGGGCCGACCTGCTTGGTCTGGATTGAGCGCAGCGCTGGATTCGCGCGTGATTTGCTAGGCTCGCCGTTTGCTTCGGCGAGGACTCGCACCGATGAACCCGGAATCACCTCCCGCTCCCGCCTTCGAGATCAATTTTTCGCGTGGTTTCGAGGGCTGGCTGCGCGGTACCGGGGTGAGTATCGGTTGCACCACCTATCAGGCCGGCAAGGTGTTCTTGTTCGGTTCCAGCGCCAACGGAGTGGCGATCGCCGAGCGCACCTTTGCCCGTTGTATGGGGCTGGCCGCCGGCAGCGACCGTTTCTATCTGGCCAGCCTGTACCAACTGTGGCGGTTCAACAACATGCTTGGGCCGGGCGAGAATTACCAGGGCTACGACCGTCTGTTCGTGCCTCAGGTCGGCTGGACCACTGGCGATGTTGATGTGCATGACATCGGCATCGAACGCGATGGCCAGCCGGTTTTCGTCAACACCCTGTTCAGTTGCCTGGCGCGGCCGTCGCAGCAGGCGAGCTTCGAGGTGGTCTGGAAGCCGCCCTTCATCAGCAAACTGGCGGCCGAGGATCGCTGTCATCTGAACGGTCTGGCGATGGTCGAGGGCGCGCCGGTGTACGTGACCCTGATCAGTCAGGCCGACGCCGCCGAGGGCTGGCGCGAACATCGTGCCAACGGTGGTCTGGTCATGGACATTCGCAGCAACGAAATCATTTGCAGCGGGCTATCGATGCCGCACTCGCCGCGCTGGTACCGCGGCAAGCTGTGGCTGCTCAATTCCGGCAATGGCGAACTCGGCACGGTCGATCTGGCCAGCGGTCGATTCGAGCCGGTGTGTGTGCTGCCGGGCTACGCGCGCGGCCTGGCTTTCGTCGGCGACTACGCTCTGGTCGGGCTGTCGCGGGCGCGCAATCGCTCGTTCAGCGGGCTCGGACTCGACCGGCAACTGGCCGATCGCAAGGTCTCGGCACGCTGTGGCATCGCCGTGATCGATCTTTCCACCGGCGACCAGGTGCACAGCGTGGGTTTCGAGGGCGTGGTCGAAGAGCTCTACGACGTGGCGGTGATCCCTGCGGCGCGGCGGCCGATGCTGCTCGGCTTCAAGTCCGACGAAATCAGGCGGATGATTCGGCCGGCCTGAACTCAGTTGCCCTCAAAGCCATTGGCAAAAATCGACTCGCTTCGGTGACCGAACAGCACATAGCTGCTGCCGGAATTGCTGCCATTCGGGTCGGCAAAGTGAGCCCCGACAATCAGGTCATCAACCCCATCCCCATTGATATCCCCGGCTGAGCTGACCGAGATGCCGGAACGGTCATCTGCCGCTACGCCATCGAGACGAAAGCCGTTCGCGCCGTTCAGGGCGGAGAGCGCGAACGTCGCGGCAAACGGCGAGGTCTTGCCAAACAGCACATAGCTGCTGCCGGAGTAGCTGCCATTCGGGTCGGCGAACGGCGCGCCGATGACCAGGTCGTCTAGGCCATCGTCATTGAGATCGCCGGCCGCGCTGACAGAGAGGCCGGATACGTCGCTCACCGCTGCGCCATCGAGTCGAAATCCATCCGTGCCGTTTAGGGCAGACAGCGCCAGCGTCGCCGCGAACGGCGTGTTCTTGCCGAAGACCACATAGCTGCTGCCCGATTGGCTGCCATTCGGGTCGGCACCAAACGCTCCGATGATCAGATCGTCAAGACCATCGCCATTAATATCCCCGGCTGCCCTGACCGCGTAGCCAGAGATGTCAGCCGCCGCCGCGCCATCGAGGCGAAAGCCATCCGTGCCGTTCAGGGCAGACAGCGCCAGAGTCGCCGCGAACGGCGTGTCCTTGCCGAACACCACATAGTTGCTGCCGGATTGGCTGCCATTCGGGTCGGCTTGAAACGCACCGACGATCAGATCGTCCTCGCCATCGCCATTGATATCGCCGGCGGCGCCGACCGCGCGGCCGGAAAAGTCTTCCGCCGCCACGCCATCGAAACGAAAGCCGTCGCTGCCATTCAAGGCAGACAGCGCCAGTGTCGCCGCAAAAGGCGTGTTCTTGCCGAACACCACATAGCTGCTGCCGGATTGGCTGCCATTCGGGTCGGCGCGATAAGCCCCGACAATCAGATCGTCCCGGCCATCGCCATTGATGTCCCCAGCCGCGCTGACCGAGCGGCCAGAACGGTCATCCGCGGCCACGCCATCGAGACGAAAGCCGTTTGTGCCGTTCAGGGCAGAAAGCGTCAGCGTCGCCGCAAACTCAGTGGACTTGCCGAACACCACATAGCTGCTGCCGGAATTAGTGCCGTTCGGGTCGGCGAGAGGCGCCCCGATGGTCAGATCGTCCCGGCCATCGCCATTGATATCCCCGGCCGCGCTGACCCAGCGGCCGGAACTGTTATCCGATGCCGCGCCATCGAGACGAAAGCCGTCGGTGCCGTTCAGTGAAGGCAGCGCCAGCGTCGCCGCAAACGGCGTGTTCTTGCCGAACACCACATAGCTGCTGCCGGAATTAGTGCCGTTCGGGTCGGCGAGATGCGCCCCGACGATCAAATCGCCCAGGCCATCGCCATTGATATCCCCGGCCGCGCTGACCGAGTAGCCGGAAAAGTCACCCGCCGCAGCGCCATCGAGACGAAAGCCGTTCGCACCGTTCAGGCTGCCCAGGTTGATGACAGCCGGAAACGCCTGCGCCTGCGCGTGGCTGACCAGGGCGCCGGACAGGATCAGCGCGGTGATGCTGAGCGCCAGCGGGCAACGCCGTGGCAGGGTCGGCAGGCGCTGGCTAGCGGGAACGCGGCGGGGTGTGGTCATGACGAAAGTCTCCAAGCTCTGAGTGAATGGGTGTTCCCGGCAATGCGCGCTTGCGCTCAGTTGCCCTCAACGCCATTACCAAAGATCACGATATTGCGAACGCACAGTACATGGCTGCCACAAGCAATCCCGAATGTTGTCGCGGCGGCGCTCACGCCAGACCACGCAAGCGCAGGTAGGCTTCTCGAGGCGCGATTACCGGCAGGCTCAGCACGGCTTGGAGCTCCAGCAATGCTTTGTCGCCGGTGACGAACAGGTCGGCTCGGGCTGCCAGTGCGGCAGCGATAATCGGTGCGTCGTCCGCATCCGGAAAATCCGGCGGCGGCAGCCAGGTTCCGTTCGCGATTTCGCGCGCGCTCGCCATCGTTGCGCGCGCGGCATCGAGGGCGGGTTCAGGGGCTCGGAACTTGTCGCGCAGGATTCGCAGCACTTCGTCGCGAACCGGCGCGCACAGCATCAGTTCGAAGCCTGCATGTCCATGGTGCTGCAATGCATGGCGCAGCAGATCAGCGCAAAGTCCTCGTGCCACGAGACCGCTCAGCCAGACGTTGCTGTCAAACACGACCTTCAAGAGAAATCCCGAAAGACGTCCTCGTCGCTCAGGTAGCCAGCTTTTTCCGCCAGCGGCAGCAGCAGGCTGCGTGCGCGTTCCAACTCGGCCAGTGCCGTCTGGCGGCGCAGCATCTCACGCACCAGATCGCTCTTGCTGCGCCTAGTGACACGCGCCAACTCGGCCAACTGTGCGTCGAGCGCATCGTCGAGGCGAATGGTGAGGGTGGACATGAACGCTCCGCGCTTGCCTGTACGACAATGTAGCACGCGGGCTAACGTGCCTCGATCGGCCGTTCATTTGTGGCGGATTCGCTGCTAGCCTTCGCGGCCAAACTCGAATCAGGAGCAGAGACAAGATGGGCAAGGGCGACCGCAAGACCAAGAAGGGCAAGATCTTCGTGAAGAGCTACGGCAACGTGCGTCCACATTCCGAAGCAGCCAAGGCCGCGGCGCCGGCAGCGGCGGTGGTGAAGAAGGCGGCGACGCCCGCGGCCAAGCCGGCTGCGAAGAAGGCCGCACCGGCGAAGAAGAAGCCCAGCGCAGCCAGTTGATCGCGCGGCAGTTCGCGCCCCAAGAGCCCCCGCCAAGTCGGGGGCTCTTGCGTTTTGGGATCAGAGCAGCCGCTCGCCGCCGGCATACAGTGCGGTCGGTCCGGGGCCGCCGATCCAATAGCAGAGTTCGGCCGGCGACCCGACCTCCCATGCCGCAAGGTCGGCATCGTGGCCCGGCGTGATGCGACCCTTGCGGCCATCGAGTCCGAGTGCTCTCGCAGCGTTCACGGTGGTGCCGCGAAGGGCCTCCTCCGGGGTCAGTCGGAACATGGTGCACGCCAGATTCATCGCCGTGCGCAGCGACAGCAGCGGCGAGGTGCCGGGATTCAGGTCGGTCGCAACCGCCATCGCCACCCGGTGCCGGCGCAGCGCGTCGATCGGTGGCAGTCGCGTCTCGCGCAGGCAGTAGAACGCGGCCGGCAACAGCATCGCTACCGTGCCGGCGTCCGCCATGCGCGCCACCGCGGTTTCGCTGGTGTATTCGATGTGGTCGGCCGACAACGCGCCGAACTCGGCGGCGATCGCGGCACCACCGAGATCGCTGAGCTGGTCGGCGTGCAGCTTTACCGGGACCCCGAGCGCGCGCGCCGCGTCGAACAACTGGCGCACTTCCGCAGGCGTGAAGGCGATGCCTTCGCAGAAGCCATCGACCGCATCGACCAGTCCTTCTGCGTGCAGTTGCGGCAGCCACACGCGGCACACGGTTTCGACGAAGGCGTCGCGCCGTTCGGCGTATTCGGGCGGCAGCGCGTGCAACGCCAGGTAGGTGCAGTGCACGTCGATGCCGAGCGCCTCGCCGATGCGCCTCGCAACGCGCAGCATGCGGCGTTCGCTGTCGAGGTCGAGACCGTAGCCGGACTTGATCTCGAGCGTGGTCACGCCGTCGCGCAGCAGCGCCCGCGCGCGCGGCAGCGACGCGGCGAACAGTTCGTCCTCGCTGGCGGCGCGCGTGGCGCGCACGCTGCCGAGGATGCCGCCTCCGGCCTCGGCGATCTGCTGATAGCTGGCGCCGTGCAGACGCTGCTCGAACTCCGCCGCGCGATGGCCGGCGAATACCAGGTGGGTGTGGGCATCGATCAGCGCCGGTGTGACCAGCGCGCCGCCGAGCAATTCCACACGGTCGGCCATCATGTCCGGCGTCAGCGGCAGGTCGGCGCGGCGGCCGGCATAGACGATCTGGTGGCCGGCGATGCCGATCGCGGCGTCCTCGATCAGGCCGTAACCGTGGTCGCCCGCCAGGGTCGCCATGCGCGCGTCGAGCAACAGCCGGTCCCAGCGGTGGTGGCCAGTCTTCATTCGCATCCCAGATTCGATTCGGGGCGCCAGTGTAGCCGCTAGCATTGGCGCATCCGCTTCGTGAACGTCGCCATGCCCGCACCGAATTCCCCACACTTCCCCGGCCTCGTCAATGCGCACTCGCATGCGTTCCAGCGTGCGATGGCGGGACTTGCCGAACACCAGAGCGACCCTGCGGACAGCTTCTGGACGTGGCGCGAGCAGATGTATCGCTACGCCGGTTTGATCGAGCCCGAGGACCTGCAGGCGATCGCAGCGCAGCTCTACGTCGAGATGCTCAAATCGGGCTACACCGCGGTGTGCGAGTTCCACTATCTGCACCACCAGCGCGACGGCCGACCCTATGCCGATGCCGCGGCGATGTCGCGGGCCTTGATCGCGGCTGCGGCCGAAACCGGAATCGACCTGTGCCTGTTGCCGGTGCTGTATCAGCAGGGCGGCTTCGACGGGCGCGCGCTCGGTCCGCGCCAATTGCGCTTCGCGCATTCGGTCGATGCGTTCCTGCGCCTGGTCACCGACTTGCGACGCGAGGAGTCGGACGCGCTGCAGGTCGGGATCGCGTTGCATTCACTGCGAGCGGTGCCGCTGGAAGCCATGCGCGACGTGCTGGCCGCAGAGGCTGCGGCGCAGCGGCCGAACCACATCCATGTCGCCGAGCAGTCGGTCGAAGTCGATGAATGCCTGGCGCTGCGCGGCACGCGCCCGGTGTCGTGGTTGTTCGACCACGCCGAGGTCGACGCGCGCTGGACGCTGGTGCACGCGACGCATCTTAGTGGCCCTGAAGTGGAGCGCATCGCGCAGTCGCGGGCGACCGTGTGCCTGTGCCCGAGCACCGAGGCCAACCTCGGCGACGGCCTGTTTCCGTTGCCGGAATATCTCGCTGCGCAGGGCAGCTTCAGCATCGGCTCGGACAGCCATGTCTCGGTGTCTCCGGTCGAGGAACTGCGCTGGCTCGAATACGGACAACGCCTGTTGGCGCGTCGGCGCAATGTCGCGGTGAGCGCCACGCAGAAGTCGGTGGGCAGGTTCCTGCACGGGCAGGTGCTCGCCGGTGGCGCGCTTTCGGTCGGTGCGACCCTGGCCGCCAATGGATCCTGCATCGTGCTGGACGACGCCCATCCGCTGCTCGCCGGGCGCAGCGGCGATCAGTTGCTCGACAGCTGGATCTTCTCCGGCAACGTGCCACTGGTGCGCGAGGTGCAGGTGCGGGGTCGTCGCGTGGTGGAATGCGGTCAGCACTTCGACCAGGAACGCATCGCGCGGCGCTACGTCGACGTGATCACTCGCCTCGATCAACGCTGAGTGGATGCAATCCGCTCGCCCCCGGGCAATCGCGCCAGGTCGCGGTCGAAGGTGCCGAGCGGCAGGTGTCCCGCGGCGCGCGCGACTTCCAGGATCAGGCAGTCGCTGAAGCCGAGCGTCGGTTTGCGCCGGAAGTGAGCCAGCGCCAGCGCCACCACATCGGGACGCTCGATCACCAGTTCATGGTGCTGCAACAGCATCTCGATCGCCAGCGCCTGTTTGGCGCGCGGCAAGTCGAAATGCGAGTCCAGCACCCAGACCGTCTCGACCAGAACCAGATGCGACACCCAGGCGCCGCCGCGGGTGAAGTCGTGCGCCTGCCGCGCCTGGCGCGCATCGTCCTCGGTCAGCAGTTGCACCAGGACATTGGTGTCAACCGCGCGCATGCTTCTGGCGAATGTGTTTGCCGACTGCAGCCTTCAGCTCCGTGAGGCTCGACTTCCGCACCGGCTTGGCACCGAACAGGGCGTCGCGGATGTCCTTCGAGCTGAACTTGCCGACACGGCGCACGCTGACGTGATCGCCCTCGGCATCCCAGGCCAAGACAGCTCCGGGACCGACGCCGAGCTTGCGGCGAACCGCGGCCGGTACCGAGATCTGTGACTGCGCGGTGAGCTTGCTGGTGATCATGTCGGCACATTACCGAGGTAATGAATCAGCCGCAAGAACGAAGCCATCGCGGCCATGGCGCGCTTCCAGATCGAGCAGGAAGCGCTTGATCGCGATGCCGCCGCCGAAGCCGGTCATTGAGCCGTCGGCGCCGATCACGCGATGGCAGGGCACGATGATCGGCAGCGGATTGCGGCCGTTGGCGAGGCCGACGGCGCGCACCGCTTTGGGGTTGCCGATGGCGTGCGCAAGGTCGCGATAGCTGCGGGTGTCGCCGTAGGGAATTGCGCGCAGCCCCGACCACACCGCGTGCTGGAACGGGGTGCCGGTGGCCGCCAGCGGCAGGTCGAAACCGCGCAGCTCGCCGGCGAAATACGCCGCCAGCTGTCGTCGCAATTCGATGAACGGCGTGGCGTCGCGTTGCCATGCCTCGCGGTCCGGTTCGTGGCGGTTGTGCGTGAACAGCAGCCAGCGCAGGCCATCGTTGTCGGCGGCTGCGGTGAGCGGGCCGATTGGGCTGTCGAAGGTGTCGAACCGGATCGTGTTCATGGAGATTCGCTCGCTGCGGTCCAGAGGTGGAGGACGACGTAACTGCGCCAGGGTCGCCAGGCGTCGGCGCGCGCACGTTCCTGGCTTGGCGTGGGATTCCCGAGCGCGCGCTTCACGATCAGGTCGCCAAGCGGGTACGCGTCCGGGTGGCCAAGCGCGCGCATCGCGATGTAGTGCGCGGTCCACGGGCCGATGCCGGGAATCTGCACCAGTCCTTCGACGAACGCATCCAGCGACTGCCCGGCGCGGAAATGCACGCGCCCCGAGTCGACCGCACGCGCCAACGACTGGATTGTCGCCGCACGCGAGCGGGTCAGGCCGATGCCGGCCAGATCGCGAAGGCCGAGCTGATCCGGCGATGGGAAGCGACCGTCGCTCGCGATCATGCGCGTCAGCAAGGTGCGCGTGGCCGCGACGCTGATGCGTTGCCCGACCACCGCGCGCACCGCGGTCTCCCAGGGATCGAAGCCGGTCGGCACGCGCAGTCCGGGGCGCGCGCGCAGCAGCGGCTCCAACAACGGCTGGCCGGCCAGCGTTGCCGCGACGGCCTGCGGGTCGGCGTCGAGATCGAACATGCGCCGCACCCGCTGCGCAACCTTCGGGATCGACTGCGTCGGCAGTGCGAACAGTTCGAGCACCAGCGCGTGGTGTGCGGGGTCATGCGTGACGCGCAGCCGCGCGCTGTCGGCGAGTTCGGGCAGCGCGCGCTGGTAGTCGTGCTCGCCGACCCGTTCGATGCCGGGCAGCGCCCGCTGGCGCAGGAACGTCAGCGTACGCGGCCAGTCATACGGCGGTCGATAGGCCAGGCGCAATCGATGTGCGTCGGCCGGCAGCGGTGCCGCCACATCGTTGCGACGAAGTTGCGTCGGGTTCATCGCGGTCGCGGCAGCGAACGCCTGGTGGAAGCGGCGCAAGCTCGCGAATCCCACGGCGTAGGCAACATCGGTGACCGCCATGCGCGTTTCCGTCAGCAACTGCTTGGCGACGTGAATGCGGTGGGTGGCGGCCGCGGCCTGCGGGGTGATGCCGTAGCGCGCAAGAAAGCTGCGCCGCAGCAGGCGCTCGCCGGCACCAAACTCTGCAGCCAGCGCGCTTGCCGTCTGGTCGTCGAGTGCGCCTTCCTGGATGCGCGCGAGCACCAGATCCGGCAACTGGTCGCGGGCGCGGCCGCTGCGATCTTCCGGCGAGAGCTCGGGCCGACAGCGCAGACACGGACGAAAGCCGGCTGCGGCCGCAGCCGCTGCAGTCTCGAAATACACGACGTTGGCAGGCTTAGGCGTTGGCGCCGGGCACACCGGCCGGCAGTAGATCCGAGTGGTTTTCACCGCGGTGTAGAACAGCCCGTCGAAACGCGCATCGCGGGCGAGGCGGGCGCGTTCAAAGCGGATCGAGGCGGGTGCTGGGGTAGTCGGCATGACGCCAACGTAGCAGCGTGGCGCGGTGCGATCAGCAGGATTTGGACAACGTTGCCGCGACGCGATCAGTGCGCGGCGCGCGCCACGCCGACCGGGTGGTCTGGCGCCGATGTCATTGCGCCGGAAGCGGCGGGCGCGGCCCAGGCGAGCACGGAGGCGGCGATCAGGTATCCGAACAGGAACAGCAGGCGTTGCGTCTGCAACCGCGTCGAGTGACGGAACTTCATCGTGCACCTCCTGTGACACCGGTAACGATCTGCAAACACCGTGCCAGACGGTGACTCCAGGTTCGCGCTCGCTCCCGGGGGCGGTGCTGACGCTGCGGGTCCAACGCTGGGACCGCTCGGGTCAGGAACCGACGCGGTCGCGGTGCCGGTTCTGCCACTTGACCGCGAGGATGGTCATCGCCAGCGCCAGCGTGATCACATTCGCCCAGATCATCGGCCGCGAGTCGATCAGCACGCCATAGGCGAGCCACAGCGCGATGCCGATGTTGAACACGACATACATCGCCAGCGAGATGCTTCGCGTGTCGCGGGTGCGCACGGTCATCCAGGCTTGCGGCACGAAGGCACCGGTGGTGAGCAGGGCGGCGATGAAGCCGATCGATTCGGGGCTCAAGGTCGGCTCCAGACAGGGGGCGCGATTGTAAGGGGCACGATCGCAGGGGGCGATGCGATAATGGGCGACGCCCTTCAAGGATCGCCCATGACCACCTTCACCCGCCGCGACGATTCGCGCGTGATCCGCGCACCGCGCGGCAACGCGCTCAGCTGCAAGAGCTGGCTGACCGAAGCTGCCTATCGCATGCTGCAGAACAACCTCGATCCCGAGGTCGCCGAGAATCCGGCCGAACTCGTCGTCTACGGCGGCATCGGCCGCGCCGCGCGCAACTGGGAAAGTTACGACGCGATCCTGAAGACGCTGCGCGAACTCAACGACGACGAGACCTTGTTGATCCAGAGCGGCAAGCCGGTCGGCGTGTTCCCGAGCCATGCCGACGCGCCGCGCGTGCTGCTCGCAAACTCGAACCTGGTACCGGCGTGGTCGACCTGGGAGCACTTCCATGAACTCGATCGCAAAGGGCTGATGATGTACGGCCAGATGACGGCCGGCTCGTGGATCTACATCGGCTCGCAGGGTATCGTGCAGGGCACCTACGAGACTTTCGTCGAGATGGGTCGCCAGCATTACGGCGGTTCGCTGCGCGGCAAGTGGATCCTGACCGCCGGCCTCGGTGGCATGGGCGGTGCGCAGCCGCTGGCGGCGTCGCTGGCCGGTGCCTGCTCGCTGAACATCGAATGCCAGCAGAGCCGCATCGATTTTCGACTCAAGACGCGTTACGTCGACGAGCAGGCGCGTGATCTCGACGACGCGCTCGCACGCATCGCGAAGTACACGGCCGCGGGCGAGGCGAAGTCGATCGCGCTGCTCGGCAATGCCGCCGAAGTGCTGCCGGAGATGGTGCGCCGTGGCGTGCGTCCGGACGCGGTGACCGACCAGACCAGTGCGCATGATCCGGTCAACGGCTATCTGCCGATCGGCTGGAGCTACGAACGCTGGTTCGAGCAGCGTGTCGCCGATCCGAACGGCACGCGTGATGCAGCGAAGCGTTCGATGCGCGTGCATGTCGAGGCGATGCTGGCGTTCCAGAAGATGGGCGTGCCGACCTTCGACTACGGCAACAACATTCGGCAGATGGCCAAGGACGAAGGCTGCGTCAACGCATTCGACTTTCCGGGCTTCGTGCCGGCCTATGTGCGGCCGCTGTTCTGCCGAGGCGTCGGTCCGTTCCGCTGGGTCGCGCTCTCCGGTGATCCCGAGGACATCTACAAGACCGACGCCAAGGTCAAGGAACTGATCCCGAACGATCCGCACCTGCATCGTTGGCTCGACATGGCGCGTGAGCGCATCAGTTTCCAGGGCCTGCCGGCGCGCATCTGCTGGGTTGGGCTTGGGCTGCGCCACAAACTCGGGCTCGCCTTCAACGAGATGGTGCGCAAGGGCGAGGTGAAGGCACCGATCGTGATCGGCCGCGACCATCTCGATTCCGGCTCGGTGTCGTCACCGAACCGCGAAACCGAAGCGATGCGCGATGGCTCCGACGCGGTCTCCGACTGGCCGCTGCTGAACGCAATGCTCAACGTCGCCGGCGGCGCCACCTGGGTCTCGCTGCACCACGGCGGCGGCGTCGGCATGGGCTACTCGCAGCACAGCGGCGTGGTCATCGTCTGCGACGGCACCGATGCTGCCGCCAGGCGCATCGAGCGCGTGCTGTGGAACGACCCCGGCACGGGCGTGATGCGCCACGCCGACGCGGGCTACGACATCGCGGTGGCGTGTGCGCAGGAGCAGGGGCTGAAGCTGCCGATGATCGCGGGGCAGGGCGCGTGATGCGCTTCGTTCCCGGCCAGCTCACG
>Ga0073899_10002106_pt1 | contig 17962 bp, 12 predicted proteins | sample KloWWTmetaKNB5Ph_FD_88975 | JGI IMG/M metagenome (GOLD analysis project Ga0073899, IMG submission 88975) | Active sludge microbial communities from Klosterneuburg, Austria, studying microevolution and ecology of nitrifiers - Klosterneuburg... | ecosystem: Engineered > WWTP > Aerobic digester >... | reverse complement strand
GAGATCTTCACCGCCTGACACTCAGGCGGAGAGGAATCCGCCATCGACCGGGATCATCGCGCCGTAGATGTAGCTCGACAGATCTGACGCGAGAAACAATGCGACGCGCGCGACATCCTCCGGCCGGCCCCAGTGACCGGCCGGGAGTCGCGATTGGAAGTCGATGCCGGTGCGAAAGCTCTTGACCCGCGGGCGCAAGATCGCGTCACGCATCAACCGCTCGGTGCCCTGCGTGCGGATCGCGCCGGGGAGGATTCCGTTGACGCGAAACTGGCGGCGTCCATAGTCGCGCGCGAGCGATCGTGTCAACGCAATGACGCCGGCCTTGCTCATGCTGTAGGCGGCGAGGTGCTCGGTGAACGGCAGGAGCGCCTCGATCGACGACACGTTGATGATCACCCCTCCTGCTCGTTGCCGCCGCCGGATGAAGTGCTGGCACATCCAGAGAGCGGATTCCATGTTGACAGCTGAGACTTTCCGCAGGAATTCGGCGTCGATATCGAGGAAATCGCGGAACGGGTAGATGCCGGCGTTGTTCACCAGTGTGTCGGGCAAAGAACCCTCGGTGTCGATTCGTGCCCAGATGGCGTCGATAGCGCTGGCGTCGCCGAGATCGGCAGGGAGAGTATCGACGGAACGCCCGAGCGCCCGAAGCTCGGCGGCGAGTGCCTCGATACCCTGCTCGTCGCGATCGACCAGCAGCAAGTCCGCCCCGGCGCTGGCGAACAGCAGTGCGATAGCCCGACCGATCCCTGCCGCCGCGCCGGTGACAAGAGCGCGGCGTCCGGTCAAATCGAGCAGTGTCGCTGGCGTATCCATGTTGCGTTGCCTCTTCCGCCTCAGCCTCGAAGGTGCGCGAAGATCGCGGTGATTGTCTTGGCGTCGCAAATCTCGCCGGAGGCAATCAGCTCGGGGACATCTTCTACGCTCACCCGGACGATCTCGATCTGCTCATCCATCTCCGGCGCTGCGCCGACTTCGCGCAGCCCGGTCGCCCGATAGGCAATCAGCTCTTCGTTGCACCAGCCGGGGCTGATGAAGAAGCGAACGAGCGGCTCGACCGAGCCAGCCTCAAACCCGACCTCCTCGCGAAGCTCGCGGATCGCGGTCTCGCGCGGATCTTCGCCCGGTTCGCGGGTGCCGGCCGGCGTCTCGAGCAGGCCTCGGCCGACTGCGTACCGAAATTGCCGGACCAGCACCAGTGTGCCGTCATCCATCACAGGCAGAATCGCGACCGCGCCCGGATGCTCGACTACCTCGCGGACGCCGATCCTGCCGGAGGGAAGCTCGACCCGATCGACCCGGACGCGGAGGAGCTTTCCGGCGAATACAGTTTCCGACGAGATGCGCGCCTCGGTCATGTTTCCTCGATCCCGTTCATCCTTCGATCTCCCCCACATGGTATCGCGCGTCTCGATGCCGGGGCAGCCGCCCGACCGGGTATGGCACACTACACGGGCCGCGTCGCATGGCAGCGTGCCTGCTGTTTATTGCGCGGCGCCCTGCCGTTGTCGTCACCACGAAGCTGCCCGGGCAGGGGATGACGGAGACCGCTAGACGACGAGACGCGAGCTTACTATTGAGTATCGTACGAGATCAGCGGCCGACCACGTTCGGTTGGCCCTTTCGTTTCTCTCCCGACGAGCATGTATCGACCGGACGGGACGCCGGCGGCGCCCAGCGAGCGCGCATCGCGGCGCGGGCGTTGATCCTGCTGGCGATTCCGGCGGCACTGCTGCTCGTCAGCGGAATGATCGCCGGGCTGCCGCCCCGCGGGAGTGAGATCGAACAGGGCGTCCGGGTTGGCGGGGCCGAACTGTCGGGCGGAAGCCAGACACAGGTGACCTCCGAGCTGAATTCGCGATTCGCAGCGTTCCAGCAACGACCGTTGACCTTCCGCCTCGATGGTCGAACCGCCGAGGTCGACCCGGCTGATCTCGGTCTGCGCTTCGATTCGTCCGCGACCTATGCGCGAGCCCTCGGCGTCGGCCGCGGTGGCACGTTCGGCGCGGCCGCCGAGCGGTTGGCTGCGCATACGATCGGCGTCGATATCGCGCCAGTTTACAGTTACGATCCGACCCGGCTTGCACAAGTACTCTCGGCACTCAGCGAGGGGTCGGTTGTTGCGCCGGTTGATGCCAGCTTCTCGTTGCAGGGGAACGCGCTCTCGATCAATCCATCCTCGGCAGGAACCGGCGTGGATTCACGGGATGTCGAGCGCCAGCTCCGCGCGGCGATCAACGGTCTGAAGGTCGTCCCGATTGAGGCGCGCATCATCACCGTGAAGCCAACAACGACGACAGCCGCCCTGCAAGCAATCACCGATCCGGCCATCCAGGCGCTGAGTGAGACTGTCTACCTTTCCGATTCCGGCCAATACTGGACGATCACTCCGGAAGCGCTCGCCACCGCGATCACCGTCCGCGACAAGCGTCTCGCGCTCAACCCGCTGGTCATGGATTCGATGCTGGACACGCTCTCGCCGGCCATTCACCGTGAGATGAAGGACGCGACAATCGTTCTCGGTGACGATGGCAGATTTCGTATCGATCCCGAACTATCGTCTCGCGATCTCGACGTGCGCGCCAGTCGCCTCGCGTTGCAGCAGTCACTGCTCGGCGGTCAGCACCAGGTCGCGCTCGTCGTGAACGAGGCGACGCCAAAGATCACGACAGCAACCCTCGATCCACTGCTCGGTCGCGCTAACGACATCGCCGACCGTGGCATGGTCGTAACCTGGCCAGATGGCGAGCAGACACTGGACGGCGTCGCGTTTGCGGGAACCCTGCGAATGGATCCGACGACGCAGTCCCTGACCGTCGATCAGGAGGCGATGTTCAAGGTCGTCGAGCCGGTCGCGCGCGGTGTAAGCCGACCTGCGACAGGATACCGCTGGAAGGGTGGCGCGATCGTTGCGCCCGAGGGCGCCCTGCCGGGTCGGTCGGTCGATATTGCTGCCAGCGTGCGCGCGATCACGCGCAATACGCTTGGTGGGGAAGGCCGGACGGCGCTTATCGTCGACGAGCAGAAGGATCCCGCCGCGGGGGATTCGGCAATCGTCATCCACGAGGTTCTGGGCAGCGCATCGACATATTACGGAAGCTCCAGCCACAACCGGGCCACGAACGTTGAGGTGGCGGCAGCGGCGGTCAACGGCGCGCTGATCGCGCCGGGTGGCACGTTCAGCTTCAACAACGCCATCGGCGGCACGGCAACCCTCGATGATGGCTATCAGGTGGGCTTCGGAATCGTCGCGGGCGAAAACGGAGTGCCGCGGACGGTGCCGTCGGTTGCTGGGGGTATCTGCCAAGTCTCGACGACCGTTTTCCAGTCAGCGTTCTGGGCTGGAATGCCGATCGGCACTCGCAACTGGCACCTGTACTGGATCCCGAACTACGGCAATGGCCCCGGCGGCATGACGGGCCTCGACGCCACAGTTGACCCGGACTACGGTCTCGACTTCACGTTCTACAATCCGACAAATAGTTGGCTTGCCGTCCGCGCAGTGACCGATGGCGAGTGGTTGACGGTCGAGCTGTGGGGTACAAGCCAGGGCTGGCAGGTGCATGTTGATGATCCGGTCATCTCAAGCGTTGTGAGAGCTGACCCGACGATGGTGTACCAGCCGAGCGATCAGCTCGGACCCGGCGAGCAGATTTTCGTCGAGCACGCCGAGGATGGCTTCAGTGCCGCGATTCATCGTGTTGTCAAGGATAAGGACGGCAACGTCATCGACGAGACGACGTTCAATAGCTACTATCAGCCGTCTCGCAACGTGACGCTGGTGGGTCCGAATGTCACCATCCCGGCGCCGACGCCTGTCTATCAGCCGCCTGCTGCCGACGATCCCACGCCGCCGGCCGATGACCCGACGCCGACCGTTCCGGCTGCAGAGCCAACCCCGTCGAGCCCCTGATCAACCCGCATTGTTGAGTGACATAGACAACGACGCGGCGCCATGAGCGCCGCGTCGTTATCATCGGTCCGGTCGTTGTTTGCGAGATCAGCCGCGCTGGTCGATCGGCACGAAGTCCTGGTGCGCGGGGCCAACATACTCAGCCTGCGGGCGCATCAGCCGGTTGTCCTGCATCTGCTCCATGATATTTGCGCTCCAGCCGGCGATCCGCGACAGCGCGAAGACGGCTGGCATCAGATCCGGCGGGAACCCGAGATTGTAGAGCAGTGGCGCCGAGTAGAACTCGACATTCGGGTAGAGCTTGCGTTCGGTGAAGTACGGATGATGGTTGGTCAGCTGCTCCATGTTGTGGGCGAGCTGATACCACTGAGTGTCGCCGACCTCGTTGGCGACCTTCTCGGACCACTTCATCAGATGATTCACTCGCGGGTCGCGAGTCTTGTAGATGCGATGGCCGAGGCCCATCAGCCGGCGCTTGATCCGCAGTGACTCATCCACATAGTCCTCGATCTTGGCGGGGTCGTGGATCTCGAGGAGCATGTTCATCGCCATCATGTTCGCGCCGCCGTGGGCAACGCCCTTCAGGCTGCCGAGCGCCGCGGTGACCGCTGAGTAGAGATCGGAGGTCGAGGAAATGGTCGAGCGCGCAGTGAACGTCGAGGCGTTCATCGAGTGTTCGGCCAGCAGACACAGGTACAGGTTGAAGGCGTCAGCCTGTGTTTGAGTTGGCTTCTCGCCGCGGACCATGTAGAGGAAATTCGCGGCGGTGCCGAGTTCGGTGTCCGGAGCGATCGGTTCCTGGCCATTGCGGAGGCGCTGGTAGGCAGCAAGGACGGTCGGCATTGCCGCCGCAAGACGGGTCGCCTTCTCGCGCAATCCTTCGTGGCTCAGATCATCCTGGTTGGCATCCTCCATGCCCAGCGCGGTGACGCCGACCTTCAGTGAATCGATTGGCGCGCCAGTCCGTGGCAGCGCTCTGATCGTATTCAACACGTCGCTCGAGAGTTGGCGATGATGGTGGATACTGTTGCTCAGTTCGTCGAGCTGAACGCGAGTCGGCAGCGCGCCATACCAGAGGAGGTACATAACCTCTTCGAAACGCACGTTCCCTGCGAGGTCGTTGATGTTGTAGCCGCGATAGGTCAGGATGCCCTCGGTGCCGTTGACCGAGCTTAGTTGGGTCTGCGCGACAACGAGACCCTCAAGGCCGGCTGCTGCTGCTGTCATACGCCAGTCGTTCCTCTCGTCCCGGACCCGGTCCGTCACACGCACACCCGGGTGTCGTGTTGCCGAGCCGACTCCACTCCGGTATCAACAGGGCGACATCGCCCGTATCCCCACGCTTGCGGCGTTCGGGTTCGACCCGCACGCGGCCAATGGCTATCCTAGCACGATTCAAGCCGCGTAATGGGCGGCGCAGGAGGAGGTGGGCAGGTGAGCGAAATCGAGCGATCGACCACGGAGGCGTTGATCTACGTCTGGCTCGAGCATGATCCCGCGGCGGCTGCGGCGGATGTGACGATCCCCGATATCCCCGGGATCAATGATCTCGATCAGATCGCCGACGCGATTCGCGATGGTCGCGTCGGTCGATATCTGCCAGTGACACTGCATTTTGCCGATCACCCGGCCCCCGGCCCCAAGCGGGTTCGCGCCGTCGATGTCGCTCGGCTGCTGCGTGACCGCAACATCCGCCACCGGCGGCGCTACGAGGTGATGATCGGCGCGTTCGACGACCCGGATACGGGCGACTAGCGCCGTGGGCGGCGACGGGGCGAGAAGCAGGCCGCGCAATAGACTGGCCGGCTCGGATCCGGCTGGAACGGCACCTCCGCGCGCTGGCCGCAGGCGCTGCAGACGATGTCATGGCGTGTCGATGTCGCCGGGCGGACCTGTGGCTCCTCGCGACGCAGAACTGCGGCCGGCTGTGGCGTTCGGCGCGCTGGCAACTCCTCACGACGGATGGCCGCGGCCGGCCGTGATGTCCGGGGAGCGACAGGTGTTGGGCTGTCGCTCATGGCAGCGATCGCCCCGCGCCACGTTGCGCGGGTGATCTGCCGGCCGAGGCCGCGCTCGAGCTGCCGCCACTTCGGCCCGTCCTCCGGCCCAAGCAGGGTGATCGCCTGGCCCTTGCGCCCCATCCGGCCGGTTCGGCCGACGCGGTGGGTCAGAAGCTCCGGCGACTCGGGCAAGTCCACGTTGATGACCTGGTCGATGCTAGTGATATCGAGACCACGCGCGGCGACGTTCGTCGCCAGCAGGATCTGCACCTTGCCGCTGCGAAAGTCCTCCATCACGCGGTCGCGGGCATTCTGCGAGAGGTTGCCTTGCAGCGCGCCGACCGGGTATCCGTCTTCCTCAAGCTTGCGCGCCAGCTTCTTGACCCCGTGCTTGGTCCGGCCGAAGACGATGATTGAGCCATCGCCGCGGTGGTCGAGCAAATCGCGGAGCGCGGTGAGCTTGTCGCCGTCTGGGATGTCGTAGGCCACGTGATCGATCGGGGCGCTGTCCTCCGGACGCGGGTCGACGGAGACGTGAATCGGATTATCAAGGTAGGTCCGCGATGTCTCATCGACCCAGCCGGGCACGGTTGCCGAGAAGAGCACGGTCTGGCGCTGTCGTGGCGCGCGCTTCAGGATTCGTTCGACGTCCGGCGCGAACCCCTGGTCAAGCATCTCGTCTGCCTCATCAAGGACAACCATCCTCAGGCGCGAGATGTCCATGACGCCCTGATTGAGCAGGTCTACGATGCGTCCCGGTGTGCCGACAACAATCGGAGCGCCGCGTCGCAGCGCCGCGATCTGTGGGCCGGCTGCGCGTCCTCCGAAGATCAGAACGGTCGAAAGATTTCGCCGGCGACCGAGGTCGTCGAGCACGCCGCCGACCTGCACCGCCAGCTCGCGCGTTGGAACCAGCACAAGGACCTGGATTTCGCGGGCGCGTGGATCGGCCAGCTCAATCGCCGGGATGCCAAAGGCCAGCGTCTTACCTGAGCCGGTCCTCGCCTGTCCGATCAGGTCACGTCCATCGAGTAGCGGCCGGAGCGCGCGGGATTGGATCGGTGTCGGGGTGGTGATATCCATGGATGTAAGCGCCTGGATCGTCTCCGGGCGCAACCTGAGGTCGCCGAACGAAGCGACGCTCGCTTCGCGAGTCAGCATAGCCGTCATTATGGTGCCTTATTTCTGCGCAGCGCTCGATACGAGTCTGGTGTTTGTCGGGCCGGAACTGACCGCCCGACGACCTCCGCGCTGCGCGATTGAGGAGGAACACAAGCCGTGCACGATGAAGAACGGTGAGCGTGCACACTCACAACCTTCGTAGTGTACCACCGCTGTCCAGTGCCGCTGGCAACCGCCGACAATCCCCGTCGGACGATCCAAAGCTCGTTCGCCAGCTCGGGGCGTCCCTGCAAGGTTCTGTCATTCACGACCCGGACGGAGAATGGCAGAGGACGGGGTGGGCTGCCGAACGGGCGGCATTGGTCGCTCGACCCACGGAGCGCGACGCTACCGGGCTTCGGTCGTCGTGGCGATCGAGAGCTACGGCATGCCGGCCGTCAGGCGTTGCGCGGTGTTCCGCAATTTGGGCAGACCGACATCCCCGGGCCGAGGACGGTGTTGCACGTGCTGCAATGATCGTAACCGGCCGGCAACTTGTCAGCGGGCTCGTCCGGTACAGGCTGATCCCCTGGAGTTCCGGTGGCGGCCCGAGGGCTCTGGGGCGTGTTGCTGGGGATGACGAGATGTGGATCGGTGTCACTCATCTGGTCGGAGTGATCGACGGGAATCTCCGGCACGCTGGTGTGAACCGGCTCAGTCACGACGAGTGGGCGAGTCGCGCGAGTGGCAGGCCGGGCAACCGGAGTTGGCTCGGCCTTATATCCGGGATGCTCCGGGCCGGCCGTCGGGGGGACCCGCGGGGGCAACGACGCATCGCGGGCGGCAGCGTGCGAAGGCTGCGTCGGCACGAACGGCGCCACCGGGGCCGGCGCGACTCGCTGCCCGGCGCTATCAAGCGCATAGGCTCTGTACCCGGTCGCAAGCGCGTAGATGATGATTGGCACCGCGATGATGGCTGCAGCCAGCAGGATCCAGCCGATGTCGTTGAGCAGCACGCGAGTCACGAGCGATCGGTTGAGCGACGCTTCGTTGGCGTCGGAGAGAAGAAACAGTCGAATGTATTGCAGGGTGAACGACAGAATCAGCGCGCCATTGAGCGCTGCGACCCCGGCGCCCAGAACTCGCGTCGCGGTCGTGTGACGCGCTGGCGCCAGCGTGGCGCCGAGCCCATAGCCGAGAATGAAGGTTGACGTAATCAGGAAGATCATCGCGACGAGGAACGCGCCGCTGCCCGACGTCAGCGTCGTCAGGCCGGCGAGATCATTCCCCCACGGGCGTGCCCAATAGTCGGACATCAGCACGCCGAAGAGGATCCCGAGCGTGACAAACAGCTCCTTCACCGGCCCGCGCCAGAAGCCAATCGGGGTGAGGAGCAGAATCAGCAGAATGAGCAGAATATCGAGGACGAGATAGATCGACATGCGGACTTCCAGCACCTCGTTCGGTTCGGCCGTCGAACCCGGCCGCTCCGCCGGCAGACGGGCCAGCAAGTGGGCGTTCCGAGTCTAACACGAGACTGGCATCCCGCTTGCGATGTCGATCCGTTGCCAACTGGCCGGATTGATACAATGGATGCCAGTGTGGCGGTTATCTTCGCCCACGATCCCGGATGATATTGCCCCGGGATCCTCACGGTGTTGAGAAGGGAAGTCCAACTATTGAGCAGGAGCAGACGCTCCCGCTCCGATGATCGCAGCCAGCGTGATCAGCATGCATTGGCGTGGCGGCGCATCGATCTGCACCTTCATACCCCCGGCTCGATCGACTACCAGGATCCGGATATCACCTATCTGGATATCCTTCGGAAGGCCGAGACGCGTGGCGCAGACGTAATTGCGTTTACCGACCACAACACGATCCGTGGCTATGCGAACATGTGGCGGGAAATCGAAGACCTTGAACTGCTCGAAGCGCTAGAACGCTTGTCCCCCGTCGAGGAACGACGACTCGGCGATTATCGCCGGATCCTCAGGCACCTCCGTGTGTTGCCGGGCTTTGAGCTGACCGCGACGTTTGGTTTTCATATCACTGCAATCTTTCCGGAAGGGACATCGATCCGCCAGATCGAGCACACGCTTCTGGAGTTGAATGTCCCCGAAGATCGGCTCGACCTGGGCACCAGTGAGGTCGGTGCGACGGTCGATGTGCTCACAGCCTACGAGACGCTCTCGCGCCTCGGCGCGCTCGTCATCCCTGCGCACGTGAATTCGACACACGGCGTGGCGATGCAGAACCTGCCATTTGGTGGCCAGACGAAGATCGCATTCACCCAGAGCCCCTATATCGACGCGCTGGAGGCGACGGATCTGGAGTCGAGCAGTCGACGCAGCACGGCGCACTTCTTCAACGGCTCGAAGCCGGAATACCCGCGCAGGATGCACATTATCCAGGGCTCGGATGCTCACCGGCTCAACCGGGATCCAAACCGGGAAAGCAATCTGGGCGTCTGCGATCGGATGACCGAAGTGCTGTTAACCGACGTGTCGTTCGCGGCGTTGAAGGAGCTCTTTCGCTCGGATAATTTCAACCGTGTTCGTCCATACCGGCCGGCGCATGACCCGTATGACTTCATCCGGGTAGCGCGCGCCGAGGGCGAAACAATCGTCCAGTCGTTCCACGAGATGGCGCCCGCGCGCCGTGGCCGGCTCAGCCCGATCGTCCGCGACGCGGCCGCCTTCGCCAATGGCAATGGTGGAACGATCTATGTCGGCATCTCGGCCGTGTCAAAGGATCCTGTAATGGGCGTCGAAGACGCGCCGGAACAGGCCAGCGCGATCGCCGAAGACCTGGCCCGATACATCACGCCCCAGATCAACGGCACCATCGACATCCAGGAGACCGAGCAGAAGAAGATCATCGTCGTCCAGGTGCCGGCCGGCGATGATATGCCCTACGCGGTGCTCCCGAGCACGATCTATGTCCGCCAGGAGGGCGAGACGAGCATCGCGATGCGCGATGAGATCGTCCAGCTTGTCGTTGACGGGATGAAGATCGAGCGCGGCGAGCTCCCCGAACTCGTTTCGGAGCCACCCGCCGCGGTTGAGGCCCCGCACGAACCGACCCGGACGCGCAGCTCGCGGCGACGGGGCCGGGGTCGAGGCGGTCAGACACGTCTGCAGCACGAGGAGCTGACTGCCGAGGATGCGGTCATCGATGTTGAGAGCGTCGATCCGACGATGGAGGACGGCGCGCCGTCCCTCGCGGTCGAACCAGAGCCAGCGCACCCGGTCGTCGAACCGACACCTCCGACGCGCGACATCGTTATCTGCGAAGAGGTCCCCTTTCCGAGGACTGGCGTCGAAGTCGTGGATTCGCACGAGATCGATAACGTCACCTATCACGCGATGCGCGACCTGAGGAATCTCAAGGTCGTCCATAACGTGACCCGTGACTCGGCTCGGCGGCTGTGGCGCTACGCGATCACACAGCTCGAGCTCCATCCTGCGGGCGCGGACGAAGTCACCTGGCATGGCGACCGCGGGTACTGGAAGGCATACAAGCCGCGCGGCGGCGACGTGCGCTATAACCTCGTCTATCGCCACAACGACCACCTTCACATGTTCTATGGCGTGACTGACGAGGGACTCGATGAAGCCTGGCGCGCGGTAGTCCCTCAGCGGTATCTCCAGCCATCGGCCTCCGAGCCGGAACAGCCGGGCGACGAGGCAAATGGGCTTGTATCGGAACAGCCTGCAGCCGTCGACAACAGCGCGCCGGATCATGACCTGGTCCCAGCGTCCACCATCGGCGAGGAGCCTCTGGTGGCAGTCGAGCCAGTGGATGAGCCGGTTGCCCCCGAGCTTTCGGCGCCGCGGGAGTCGATCGTGGAGGAGGAGCCCGCTCCCGATCCGGTTCTGCTGCCCGACCCAGCGCCCGCAGAATCTGTCGTCGCGACACCGAAGCCGGCCCGGCGTCGGCGTCAGGCACCGAAGCCCAGCGCGGAACCCCCGGCCGAAGACGCGACGCCAGAGCCAGAGGCGAGCGCCGAACCAACGCCCGAGGCAGCGCCAGACGATGCGCCGAAGCCCGTGCGTCGTCGCCGGAAGCCGACCAAGGTCGCTGAGGATCCGCCGGCCGACGAGGCTATCGAGAGCGCGAGCGTCGTGGGGCACGATGCGCCGGCCGAGCCGGTCGTCGCGCCGGTGGCGGACGTCGAGCCACTCGTTGAAGCGCCGAAGCCCGTGCGTCGTCGCCGGAAGCCGACCAAGGCCGAGGTGGCTGCCGCCGCCGACGAAACTGAGTCGCCGGCCGAGGAGTAGCCCGATGGCAGCCGATCCTCCTCGCGTCCGGGTCGGGACAGCGGCATGGTCCGATCACCAGGACTTCTACCCGAAGGGGCTGAAGCCTGGCGATCGGATCGCGTACTACGCCCAGCAGTTCTCAGTGGTCGAGGTGAACTCCAGCTACTATCACATCATGCCGGAGCGGAATTACCGGCTGTGGGTCGAAAAAACGCCGGACGACTTCATCTTCAACGTCAAAGCGTATGGTGTTCTGACCGGCCACAAACGCGACCAGGAGGCGACTCCCGAGATCTTCGACGCTTTTCGCGCGTCGTACCTGCCGTTGCGCGAGGCGGGCAAGCTGGGCGCGGTGCTCTTCCAGTTCCCTCCCTGGTTCGATGATAGCGAGACAAACCGCGAGCGTATCGCCTGGTGCGCCGAGCAGATGGCTGACGACCCGATCCTGGTGGAGTTCCGTCACCGCAGTTGGCTGACACCGCCGCGACAGGAGAGCACGCTCGACTTCCTGCGAGCTCTCCGCCTCTCCTACGTGACGGTCGATGCGCCGCAGGTCGGCGCGGGCACCGCGCCATTGGTCCCGGCCGTGACAAACGCAAGTCTGGCCTACCTTCGGATGCATGGGCGAAACACCGGGACGTGGTATAAGCGGGTCGAGACGACCGGCGAACGCTTCAATTACCTGTATAACCAGGATGAGATCGACGAATTGGCCGCTGTCGCCCAACAGTTGACTCAGCAGGCTCGTGAAGTGCATGTCATCTTCAACAACAACATGCAGAACTACGCCGTGGTCAACGCGCGAATGATGGTCGATGCGCTCGGGCTTGGCGATTCGTGGCATCCAGGTCCTCGCCAGGGTTCGCTCGGCATCTGATCCGCAGTTCTCTGGAGACGCATGACACAGCGTGATCCATTGTCTGCCGACGCATCCCCGCCCGACGACATGGGGGCGCAACTGCGAGTTGTCTTGCGGCTGGCGTTTGCCGGCAGCGTCGCGGACGAGCTTGCCGGGCGTGTTCGTGATGAGGACGACCGGGCCGGCCTGCGCCGGCTGCTCCGGTCGGCACGGTCACGGCTGGTGTTGGATCACATGCTGCGGCGGCTCCCCTGGTGGCGCGATCGTGGCCAATCGACTGCCATCGGCGCTTCCAGCGCAGTCCGGCCTGATGACGCGGTCATGCTGATCGCGCGAGTCGGGCTTGGGCTGGACGTGCTCGACATCTCCCAACTACTCGATACAACGCCCGAGCAGGTCGCCGCCAGCCTGTTCGCCGGTCGCCGGGCGCTGGATCGCCGCATCGGCGAAGCCTGCGACCGATTCGCCGAGGCCATCGGCGAGTACGACGACCCGTCGGCCGACCCGGACGAGCGGGTAGCGCTCGTTACTCATGCGCGCTTCTGTCGCTCCTGCAACCAGGCGATCGAACGGTCGCGGCAGGTCGATACGTTGATTCATAGCGAGATGGATCGGATCTCCGTCGGGCTGGGCAGTATCCCTCCCGCGCGCGATCGTGCGACGAGGTTGCGGCCGGAGCTGCTCCTGCCGGCTGGCCTGGTTGCAGTTGCGGCACTGGTTGTCGTCGTGGGCGTCGTGGTCTTCGATCACCTGACCGCGCCTTCGCACATCCCGGTTTCCGCCCTGGCCGCGCCGCTGCCCGGACCGCCACTCACGGGCTGGCTGGTGACGAGTGGATCGTTGGGCCAGATTCAGGCGCGGAATCTGCGAACTGGCGAGACGCGGAACGTCGTGCCGTCTGACAACGAGAACAAACGCTGGCCGCTGATCTCCCCGGATGGTAGCCGGCTGGCGCTCGTGCGACAGACACCATCTGCGCCGTTCTCAGGAGCGTTTCACGTCGATGTCTACGATCTCGACGGCTTGCTGCTCGGGACACATGAGTGGGGCGGCGATGACGCGTATCGCTGGCCGTTTGGCTGGCTGGATAGCACGACCCTGCTGATGGCAGAGTGGCCGTTGAGGGCGACCGATGAGACGATCGAAGCGTATCGATCCCGACTGACACGCGAAACGGTCTTGCTGGCTGTCGATGCCGCGAGTGGCGCTACTCGCGAGCTCCTGCGCGGGGACATCGGTTACGCCGTCGCTGCGCCCGACGGGGCGATGGTCGCGGTTATCGGTGGCAGTAATGCGTCCGATGGGCGGTTGACCGTGACGGTGCGCCCGGTGAGCGCCGATGGTCTGGGCCAGCCGGTATGGAGCTATGACACCAACGATCCCGGGCTGGTGTGGTCGCCGGACAGTGGGACCATCTATGCGTCGGTATTCACCGGAACGCCAGACTCCGGTCAATTTCCGGCGATTGTCGCGATCGATCGTTCCGGGTCGGTCACCACGCTTGTCCGCATGGGCGAGCTGGGCGCAGTGGCGACACCCGTCACGGTTACGCGGGATGGACAGACCGTCATCGTTGCCGCAGGGGACGGGTCGCTGACAGGGGTCACCTACTGGAAGGTCGACCGGACGAGCGGCGAGTCACAACTGCTCGATGGGGCCGAGAGCGACGGCTGGCCAATGATGCCGCTCTGGTCGCCGGACGGCGGGCATCTGCTGCTACCGATCCACGAACCGTTCTACCTGTCGTCAGGTAACGCCGGAACATCCTATCCAGGCGGGGACAGCTCCGTTGCGCTGGTCTCCTACGATGCATCGTGGCAGCGTCGGGTTGTTGGTGGCTGGCTCGACTCGACGCGTAGCCTGCTGGCCTGGCTGCCCGAGGAGCGCTTTGCGACGACGGAGCCATCGCGCACTGGAGATGCGCCGACGATCACCGCGCCGGAGCCGGTGCGCCTGGTTCGACGGTCGTTGCAGACGAGCCCCGACAGCGCAACCTCCCCCGATGGACGTTTCGTGATTCTCTACGACAGCGACGCGAAGATACCGATCATCTGGGATCGCACGCGGCAGGACGGACGGCAGGTGGCCGGCGACTCAACGGAGCTGACCTGGCTCCCCGGTGGACGCGCGATCCTCGGCGTCGTCCCATTTGCGGACGTGGCCAACAGGCTGGCTGGCTTTGCTGCGACCGCTGAGGACATTATCTTCACGATTGACTTCCAGCATTTCGATCCGGTCGGTCTGGCGGAAAACACGAGGGCCTGGTATGAGCGACCATTGGCGTCGCCGAACGGCGCGATGATGTCGTTCTTCGTCGTCGACGAAGCGCGAGGCGATGTCACGCTCTGGATCGCGGGTTGGGGGCAGGGTTCGCGAGCTGTCGCCCGATGGTCGACTCCGCCCGACGCGATCCCCAGTGTCCCCCTCACAGCCGTCTGGCTCGACGACCACACGCTGCTATTTGCTCGCCCCGATGACTGGGGTCGTGGCATGCCGCGCCAGGCGACGGTCGTCCGCGTCGTTGTTGACGGCGAAGACGCGCAGGTCGATCAGCTGACCGGGCTCGGTGGCCGTGGCGGCGATCGGGGGGTTGTTGTCCGGGAGATGGCGGTGAGTCCGGATGGCAGTCAGCTGGTCTATCGCCTGCGACACTACCGCGCCTTCGCTGCCGATCGCGAGCTGAGAGATTCTGTCAGCGTCGTGGCGTTGACCGATCTGACCCGCCCGATCGAGATCGCCGGCGGGGGCATCGGAGCGGGGCTTTCCTGGTCGTCGGATAGCCGCTGGATCGCGACCGGGGCCGACGGTCGCATTCTCATCGCATCCGGTGACGGGCGCGTCATTCGCGATGTTGCCAGCGAGCTCCCCGGCGCGGCGCACCCGGTTTGGGTTGGCAACGAGGTCTGGTTCACGGCCCCGGATGCTGATAGCGCGCTATGGAGGGTCGTCGTCCGTAACTGACCTGCGCGCGAACGCGGGGACCTCGCAGCCGCCGCCGCTGATTGTTGATCTTTCGTGAGTGATGCTCACCCTGATCTCGCAGCCTCGGGTTGGCCTGATGCGTCACCCGGCCTCAGCGTCAGAACCATCGTCACCGATCGCAAGGTCGGACGCATACCGACGCGCTCGTACAGGCGGTGAGCCCCGGTCGGGCTCTCGGAATCGACAGCCAGGCTGACGCGCCGTCTCCCACGTTGATAGAAGTCGGCGAACGACCAGCCCAGTAGCGCCGACGCGATGCCCTTTCGACGCCACGCGCGACGCACTGCGACATAACGAATCTGGCTGCAATCGGGATCGCCGGGTCGCTCCATACGGCCGAGGGCATAGCCGATGATCTCGTCGCTCGTGTCGTCGATAGCCAGAAACCAGAGTGACGGGTCGAACCCTGGCTCGGCGGAGACGAAGTAATAGCGAAACTGCTCGTCGCTCAGTCCGACGAAGCCGAACTCGTCCTGCTGGGCATCTTCCCAGGCGGCGTGGATCGCGTCGATCTCGTCCGCACGAGCCGTCCGAATGCTGACGCCGGCCGGCGGATCGGGACGTTTCGGTGGCGCCTCGAACGTGATCTCCATCCGGTCCCAATAGCGCGTCGTGACGTAGCCACGCCGGAGCAGCCGCTCCAGATGGACGGTATTTTCTGCCCAGACACTCGTCTCTAGCGTTATTGCTGACCCGGTTGGCGCGTTTTCGATCGACTCCTGCGCCCGATTTTCGACCCATCTCAGCAGCGCCTCCTCGATGCCGCGGTCACCCCAGGACGGATCGATCACCAGGTCGTATTCGTTCTGATCGAACGGCTCGTACTCCGAATAATCTATCCAGGCGAGGACTGCCCCATCGCCATCAGTGACGAGCAGGCTGTCCCGGCTGAGGTCGCGCGTTGGCTCCTGCCACCATGTCAGCGTGCGGTCGACGGACGCGTCGTCGACCCCGACAAGATGACGTGACTGTCGGTTCGCTATCTCGGTGGCCGCCTCGGCGTCCGCCAACACAGGTGGGCGGGCGGAAAGGCCGGCGGGCAGGGACGACCGTAGTTGGGCTACCGAATCCATGCAAAGAACCCCCGAAGACTCATCTCGCTCATCGTGTCTGGTAGGCGGGCGGCCAGTGTGACACGAGCCGTTGTGTGACATCGCATCGCGGGTGCGACTGTCCCCCTTCGATCCGCAGCCTCTGCGCCTGCAGCGTCTCTGGAGTGTCGTGGCAGCCGCGTCGAGGCCACTCCAAGACGCCCGAGTCAGGCGTCACCGACGTCAAATTCTGCCGGCTGCCGCGGCTATTCGCGCCGCACAACTGGACAGGTTGTGCCGGTCCGGTGGGACAGTGAGGCGGGGCCGGTGGCGACGTGGCAATTCACCCGCCCGTCAATCGCGGGGTGGTGCCGGCCAGCAGCCTCAAGACCGTGGTGGTCGCAACAGGGCGGGTCTGCGAGCGGGCTACGCTCCGCGGTTGCCGATTCTGTCGTCGCGAGACTAGCCGGCGTGAAGCGCGAGTCCGCGTGAGTGATGGCCGGCAGACGGGCGACACCTGCCGGCACTCGGCGGCTAGCCCCAGACCTGCTCGAAGACGCGCAAGTAGTTTTCGCCGAGGATCTTGCGGACATCGTCGTCCGAATACCCGCGCGCTTGCAGGCGGTCGATGAAGTTCGTGACTTGAGGGTAGTTCCACCAACCGTCGAGCGCGCGCATCGGGGAGCGGACGTTCGCGGTGATCAGGCTGCTGTAGCGGCCGGCGACATCCGCGTAGTCGGGCTCGCCCCAGGGATCGTGCCAATGGTCGGGGTAGGTGCCCAGCGACATGTCAGTGCCGACGCCGATGTGATCGGTGTTTCCAATCAGGTTGGCGAGGTAATCGACATGGTCGATGAAGTCATCCACCGTCGGCCAGTGGCTCGTGTCGGGCTTCATTACGAGTGGTCCCCACGGCGCCAGCCCGACGACTCCGCCGGTCGCGACGCAGGCAGTGATCTGATCGTCGTCGATGTTGCGCGGATTTGGCACGACCCCGTTGGGGTTGGAGTGTGAGAAGACGACTGGCTTCGTCGAGCGTTCGAGGATGTCCAGCGAAGCGCGTTTGCCGATGTGGGTGCAATCCAGCAGCACGCCGACGCGGTTGCACTCGTCAACCACGAGCTGGCCGAAGCCGGTCAGCCCGCTATTCGTCCGATCGAGCGTGCCATCGCAGATCAGATTGGTCGAGTTGTAGGCTGGGAGCATCATTCGCAGACCGAGCTTCCAGAACGCCTCGACGCGGTGCAGCTTGTTGCCGATGAAGTCGCCGCCCTGGGCAGCGAGGACAAACGCCGCCCGTCCGTCCGCCTTGGCTTGCCGGATGTCGCCGGCCGTCTCGGCGATCGTGATGTTCGGATTGCGCCGGGCGACGAGATGCCAGAACATGGCCTGTTCCATCGCCTGCTCGGCCGATGCATGCGGATCCCAGACAGTCAACATGTACGCGGTGACGCCGTGGAGGTGGGCGTTGGGGAAGTCGGCGTCGGGCCAGACCTGCATGCACGAGTCGATGAAGATGTATGGCTGCTCCTCTTTCAGCAGCGGATGAAAGCCCTTGTTCGCTTGCTCGATCTGTTCGGGTGTCAATACCATTGTCGCGCTACTCCTTCAACTCGCTATAGTCCCACCGGTAGCATGGGAGCTTGTCGCGGCAGAATACCAGAGGATCGAGATACCGTAGCCTCCCGGCTTCACGATGGGGGATGAGTGGATTCGACGCTGCTCCTTGCGATGATCGTCGTGGCATTCTCGGGAGCTATCTTCGGGACGACCGGCTTCGGCTTTGCGCTGGTCAGCGTCCCACCGCTGCT
>Ga0073899_10002103_pt1 | contig 17983 bp, 17 predicted proteins | sample KloWWTmetaKNB5Ph_FD_88975 | JGI IMG/M metagenome (GOLD analysis project Ga0073899, IMG submission 88975) | Active sludge microbial communities from Klosterneuburg, Austria, studying microevolution and ecology of nitrifiers - Klosterneuburg... | ecosystem: Engineered > WWTP > Aerobic digester >... | reverse complement strand
CTCGTCGATCATCTGCACCAGCCGCCAGCGGAACAGCTCGTGCGGCTGGTACCACTCCCGGTCCCAGTGGCAGTGGGGTACGACGTAGACGGTGCGCATGGTGGGTTGCCTCCTCGCCGGGCTGGCCGCGCGATTGTAGCCGGGCTCCGGCCAACGCGGCGCAAGTTTCCCCGCAAGGCTTGCCCATCTCCCCGCAAGGGTGTCTCATCGCCCGATGCCGCAGTTCGAACGCGACGGGATTACGATCAACTACCAGGACACCGGAGACCCGGAGGCCCCGGCCGTCGTCCTCCTCCACGGCTTCACCTCCGACCTCCGCAGCTGGACGCCGCTCGTCGAAGACTTCGCAGCCGACTACCGCGTCATCGCCCCCGACCTTCGCGGTCACGGCGAGTCCTCCGCGCCCGAAGGCCCTGATTCTTTCAGCATCGAGGCCCTGGCAAGCGACCTCGCCGCCTTGCTCGATCACCTGCAGGTGGACATCTGCGCCCTTGTCGGCACCAGCTTCGGCGGCATGGTGGCCCTCCAGTTCGCGGTTGCCTGGCCCGAACGCCTCGCGGGCCTCGTCCTTTCGGACACCTCCGCTGCTTTCGACCACCCGGACTACGCCGCCGCCTATCGCGACCGCGAGGCCCGCCTTGCCGGCTTTGTCGATACGGTCGAGCGCTTTGGCGTCATCGAAGCCGGCAAGCGCGCCGCACGCTCCATCGAAGACCCCTTCCTCGCCGACGCGGTCCGCACCCGCTACGCCCGCATGTCGCGCGAGGGCATCCTCGGCTGTGCCCGCGTCCGCCGGGAGCGCCCCGACCTACTCCCCCGGCTCGGCCAGCGCCTGACCGTGCCCGTCCTCATCTGCATCGGCGAAGACGACCCGGTCCGCAGCGCCAGCGACGTCATGGCCCGCGAGCTCCCCGGTGCCCGCCAGATCACCTTCCGGGCCACCGGACACTCCGTCCCAACACTGCAGCCCGCCGCGTTCGCCCGGGAAGTCCTCCGGTTCTTCGCTGATATCGAAGATGGCAAGCCGATCGCCGGCGCCCGCATGGTCTAGCATTTCATCGGACATTGGGGGTTGCGCGCTTGCGTATACTCCGTCCGTTGGTGAGCGAATGCGGCGAAGTTCCGGTCGTCCAATGCCAAGTTCGGAAGCTCGCCAGTTGCGCACTGCGCAACTGGATGCGTTCAGGTTCGCAGCCCTCGATGTCGAGACGACCGGTCTCTTCCCGGCGACCAGCCATCGGATCGTTGAGGTGGCGGTCGTCCTGTTTACGCTCGACGGCACGGAGACCGGCCGGTTTGAGACCCTGATTAATCCCCAAAGGGACGTCGGGGCACAAGACATTCACGGGCTCACGGCTTCTGACCTGGCCAATGCACCCCTATTCTCGTCCGTCTGTGGGCACCTGGTTGCGATGCTTAGAGACAGGATCATCGTGGCCCACAACGCTGGATTCGATTTGAGATTCTTGGAAGCCGAGTTCCATCGTGCCGCCGTCGACATTCCTGTGATACCGCGCGTTTGCACCATGCAAATTGGCGCGAGGTGGGGCCATGGGCAAAGGCTTTCTGATGTCTGCGCGAATCTCGGCGTGACCCATCACGATCCGCATACTGCCCTCGGTGACGCAAGAGCAACTGCCGACATCCTTGTGCAGTGGTACCACAATGCCGGCTCGCGGAGGCGGCCCAGCTTGGCGGACCTCGGGTGCATGTGTCTTCCCCAGCCTGACCAATGGCCAGAAGTGCTGACCGCGAGCTGCACTCCAGTAACGCGGAGCGATGCCAGCCGAGTCGCAGCACAGAATCGGGCGTATCTCGGTCGGCTTCTTCAGTCCTTGCCAGCGACACCGACGGGTGGACCACCTGACGAAGCCACGTATCTCGACTTGCTGGAGAAAGCCCTTGAGGACCGCTTTCTCTCGCCCGAGGAGGCGGACGAACTGGCTTCAGTCGCTCGCGATCAGGGGCTGACCTCGGACATAACGAGTCGTCTGCACCGGGATTTCTTCGAATCCTTGGCTGCAGCCGCCTGGGCAGATGGACGACTTTCGCAGTTGGAGACCGATGATCTCTGCGCCGTCGCGGAATTCTTGAGCATCGGCCGTACGGAAATCCAGAAGGCAATTGCCGGTCCGCCGGACCGTGACGACGAAAGCAGCCACGTCGGGCGGATGGAGATCGGAGAAGGCATGACCGTCTGCTTCACGGGTGTCCTTCGCGCCACCATGGCGGGCCGCCAAATCACACGCGAGCAGGCACACGGTCTCGCTCAGACGGCAGGGCTGGTGGTTCAGCTTGGCGTAACCAAGGGCCTGAACGTGCTCGTGGTAGCGGACCCGCTGACGATGTCGGGCAAGGCCCGGAAGGCGCGTGAGTACGGCACGAGGAATGTCGCAGAGGCCGTCTTCTGGGCGGCACTGGGGATTGAAACAGACTGACGGGTGAATCTCCGGGACTCAATATCCCCTGTCGAGCCCCAGGGTGCACCATCGCTCTCCGCCCACGGCCAACAATTCCTCCGATGTAGCAAATAGCAAACTTCTTGCCTGCCTTCCTTGAGCGGAACAGCACCGCCCGTATAAGTAGAGCCAGCCCCATGGAACGCCGCGCCGTACGATGCCTCCCCGGCCCGCCCGCTGCCGCTTCCCAATGGGCAATCCCAAAGTGAGCGAACCATGACAACATTCCTTCCGCGCACTCCCCTGGCCCCCGCTGCCGTTCCAGCAAATGGCCCCCTGGCCCAACCGCTCCTGCGCGATGCCGTCCTCATAGGCGCCGCAATCGCCTTCCTGAGCGCCATCGCCCAGCTCTCCGTGGACCTCCCGTTCTCCACCTCCCGCTCTGGAGAAATCGTCCCGGTCACCGGCCAGACCTTCGGCGTCCTCCTCATCGGCATTACCTATGGCCTTCGCCGTGGAGTTGTCGCGCTCGCCGGCTACCTCGCCCTTGGTCTCGCCGGCGCGCCCGTCTATGCCAGCGCAGCCTCGGGCGCGGGCGTACTGTTCACCGGTTCGACCGCCGGCTACCTCTGGGGCTTCCTCCTCGCGGCCGCATTCCTCGGCTGGTGCGCCGACCGCGGACTGGATCGGGGCCCATGGCTCTACGCCGTTCTCCTCGCCGGTAACGCGCTCATCTATGTGGCGGGGCTCCCGGTCCTGGCGCTCTGGCTCGAACACCACGGCATCGGCATCTCCGTCTGGCAGGCCGGGCTGTGGCCGTTCATCCCCGGTGATTTTGCCAAGCTGATGCTCTCCGCTGTTGCCATCCCCACCGCATGGGGATTGGTGCGTAGCTCCCGGCGCTGAGCTTCCGCCCCCTCGTTGCTCACCTCGCGCGTGCCCGGCAACATGCTAGAGTTCCCCCCGGACGCGACCGCCATGGCGCGTACCACGCCGCCGGAGTGCCCGTGACCCGCCCCAACATCACCACCGCCCGGCGCCAGCAGATCATCGACGCAACCATTCGCGTCATGGCGGCCCGCGGCTGGCAGGATACCTCGATCGACGAGATCACCCGCGAAGCGGGCGTCTCTCGCGGCCTCGTCGCCTATCACTTCAAGGACAAAGCCCAGCTCCTCGCCGGCGTCCTCGCTCGTTGCCAGGAGCTTTTCGAAGCCGCCGTCGCCGAAAGCATCGCTTCCAGCCGCGATCCCATCGAGCAGCTCCGCAATGCCAGTCGCAACGCCGTGCTCATGGCGCGCGATGCCCCCGCCTCGTACGAAGTGTTCCTCCACTTCACCGCCGGCGCCCGCGGCGATCCCGAGCTCGCGGCCCAGGTGCAGGACCTCTACCGGGGCTTCCGTCGGGCGATTGCCAGCGGTATTCGCAAGGGCCAGGCGTCCGGCCGTATCCGCGCCGTCAATCCTGATGCCGTCGCTGCCGGCCACATGGGCGCCATCATCGGCATCGCCCTCCAGTGGCTCCTCGATCCCGACGCATTCGATATCGAGTCCGCCGCCAACGACACCGCCGATGCGCTCATCGCCCTCGTCTCGCGCGAAGCAGTCCTCACCGCCTGAGGGCCGCCCGCACGCCTCGCTCCCGGATCGCTACAATGCGCGCCATGAAGATTCCTGACCCCCTCCCATCCTTCGATCAGCTTCCCGTTGCCGATGGCGCCCCGCCGCACTCCGCCTGGTGGCTTTTCGGCCGCGATGACGAAGTCGGCCTCTTCAATCTCCAGACTCCCGAGCGCATCGCCGCGGCCGCCCGCCTCGTTGTCCGTGGCGCCATGTTCGCGCTCAACTGGAAGCTCGAACTCCCCGATCCGCCCCTCTTCGGCCGGGGTGCGCTGACGCACAGGATCATCGCCGGCAGCATCCACCACGATGATGTCCTCGATAACTTCTATCCCCAGGCCAGCAGCCAGTGGGATACCCTCGTCCACGTCGGGAACTCTCAGCACGGCTTCTACAACGGCATCACCCATGCCGATGTCACCGGACTGCCCGGCACCCGGGGCGGAGTGGAGCACTGGGCCCGCCGCGGCATCGCCGGCCGGGCCGTCCTCCTCGATATGGCCCGTTTCCTCGAGTCGCGCGGAGACCCCATCGACCTCTCCACCGATCGCCGCTTCTCGATCGAAGAGCTCGAAGCCTGCCGCCAGGCCCAGGGAGTCGAGTTCGAGCCCGGCGACCTCCTCCTCATTCACACCGGCTGGACTGCCTGGTACGAAACCCTCGACCCCGAGCGCCGCGCCGACCTTGCCCAGATGGCCTCCTTCCGCGCCCCTGGCATCGCCGCGGGCGAGGCAATGGCCCGCTATCTCTGGGACCTCCACATCGTCGCGGCCGCGAGCGATGTGCCCTCGCTCGAAGCCTGGCCACCGCGGCGCGATACCGGCGGCTTCCTCCACGAATGGCTGCTCGGTCTCTTCGGCCTGGCGATCGGCGAAATGTGGGATCTCTCCGCGCTTGCTGCCGATTGCTCGGCGGACGGCCGCTACACCTGCTTCCTCGTCTCGGCCCCGTTGAACAAGCGCGGCGGCGTTGGTTCTCCGCCAAACGCCATCGCCTTCAAGTAGCGGTGGCCAGCGCCTTCACTCCCGAAGTTCGCGCATTCCTCGATGGGGCGCGTTGGCCGGCCGTGCTCTCCACCCTGGATCCCGATGGCTCCCCCATCACCTCGGCGGTCTGGTTCGGCCTTCTCGATGGCGACATCGTCATCGCCACGTCGGCTGGCCGCCCCAAGGCTCGTAACGCGGCTCGCGATCCCCGCGTATCCGTCATCGTCGATTCGAAGGAACGCCCGTATCGCGGCGTTGCCATCGAGGGCCTGGCCGAAGTCCTGCCCGACCCGGCGCGCGCCACGCTCTACGCCATCTACGAACGCTACCTCGGGCTGCCCATTCCTCCCGAAGCTGAGGATCGCATCGCATCGAGCGAGCGCGTCATCCTCCGCATCCACCCCCGGCGCGTGCGCCCCTGGAACCTGCCATGAACGCCGGAGCCGTCCTTTTCGATCTCGGCGATACGCTCTTTCGCCTGCTCCCGCTCGAGACCGCCTCCGCCTACGTCCGCTTCGCCGAGGTGCTGGCCGAGCGCACCGGCCTGCCGCCAGGGCAGGCCCGCGATGTCGCGAAGTCCATCGGCAGGGCACTCGATAACCAGTCTGAACGTCTCTACCAGGAGTGCTCGACCGCGGAGCCCTCGGTGGCGGCAACCGCCGAGCCGCTGCTCTCGCGCTTCGGTGCCGATGCCGCCTGGCTGGCCGGGACACTCGACCACCTGCTTGGCGAGTGCGACATCGCCCGCTGGGATCCGCCAGCCGGCCGTGCCGCCGAGGTCCGTGCCTTCGCCGAGGCCGGCCTGCGCGTCGCCTTCGTTTCCAACACGCGTACGCCGCCCGCGCTGATGCGCCGCCGCCTCCGGGAATTCGGGCTCCTCGAACAAGCGCACGCCGCCCTGTTCTCCGTTGAGCTGGGCGAACGCAAGCCCGGCGAGCGCATCTATCGCGCCGCGCTCGACGCCATCGGCGTCGATGCCCGCAACGCGGTCTTCGTCGGAGACCGTATGAGGGAGGACGTCCGTGGACCGCAGGAGGTTGGCATGCGCGCCATCCTGACGCACGAGTTCCGCCGTGAAGAACCCATCGGCCCGCCGCCTGACGGCATCATCGAGTCGCTTTTCGAGGTCTGGAACTTCCTCTAACCCGCCTCGGGGGCGGTCAGCACTGCCAGTGCCGGATCAGCCCATTGTGGCCGTGGCATGCGAGCTCGAACGTCACTCCCTGGGTGACGAGCATCCCAAGCAGCAGCACAATCACGAACAACATTGCATAACCGAGGCCAAGTCCGTTCAGCCACCGGCCGATCACGAACCCGGTAATCGCCGCAAGTACCAGCAGTCCCAGGTGCACATACGCGTACACCTCGTCGCGGCGATCCAGGTCCGCCCCGCCTGCCACATCGGAAAGGTCAAGCAGCGCCCGCATCGAGGCGACATAGGCCACAAGGAAAAGCAGGCAGACGGAAACACTCACCGCTACCTGCAGCGCAGTGTGTTTCCTCCCGGGCCGGCTTTCGCGCTCCACGCAGCGGATTTAGCCACGCCGGGCGGTCCCCCTGCAATAGCAAAGCCCCGGCAGTCTCGTGCCGGGGCCCCGAAGATCTGCTGCTGGCGGATCCGCTAGGCGAGCTTGCCCCGCAACAGATCGGTGATTTCGTCCACCGTGGCGACGCGCCAGCCGGCCCAGGTCTCGCCCTTCTGCCACTCCATGTACCGCGCACGCGATTCCGCCCGGGCCGCCGCAATCTCCTCTTCCGAGGGCTGGTGGCCGAGCTTCCGGGCGATGCCCTCGGGAGAAACGTCGCCGAGCACTTCGCGGGTCTGGTGGATCTGCTCGTTGGCCAGCTGTGGCCGCTCGATGAAGTGCGCGATCTCGCGGTGGTCACGGTCGTAGAAGATGATGACCGGAATCGACTCGAACTCCCCGCCCTTCAGGTGCCCCGCCATCATGTCCTTGTTCTGGTCGCGCTCGAAATAGCGCAGTTCGATGCCCATCGCCTCGGCCATCCGCTGGGCCACGCCCGCTCCGCGGTATACATCCGGGCACCAGTCCTCGCCGATCACCACCATGTGGTGCGGCCCGCCGGGCCTGCCCGCGAGTTCGCGAAGTGCCTCCTCCTGCTCTGGCGAGATAGCCAGCCCGTTGTAGTTGTCCTCGAACAGATTGAGGTTGCGGATGCCGCTCTCCAGGTACTCCCGGAAGGTCTTGCCCTTCCCAAACCGCTCCATGGTGATCGCTGAATCTGTAGCCTGGGTCATTCTTCCCTCCGAAGTCGGTTGCATGTTGCAACATTCAGCGTACAGGCGGCCCTGCCCCCTCACAACCGATCCGGGTCTTCGCCCTTCGCCTCATCCCACAGCGCGTCCAACCCCGCCAGGTCAAGTGACCGGAGGTCGATCCCCCGCTCGTTTGCCATCCGTTCAACGGCTCCGAATCGCCGCCGGAACTTCTGGTTCGCTCCCCGCAACGCCTGTTCCGCATCGATCCCCAGGTGGTCCGCGATGTTCACCGCGACGAACAGGATGTCGCCGAACTCATCTTCACGCTCCGCTGCGGCCCCGGCTCGCGCCAACTCCCCAATCTCCTCCCGCAGCTTCTCAAGCGGACCTTCGACATCCGGCCAGTCGAACCCCACCCGGCGCGCGCGCCCCTGGATCGTCTGCGAGGCCGCAAGCGCTGGCAACGTGGAGGGCACCCCCTCGAGGATCGATTGCCGGGGCTTCTCCTGCTGCTTGAGCGCCTCCCAGTTCTGGTAGACCTCTTCAGCCGTCGCCGCGCTCGTATCGCCGAAGACATGCGGATGCCTCCGGATCAGCTTCAGCGTGATGTGCTCAACCACGTCTCCCAGGCTGAATTCCTCCAGCCGCTCTCCCACCGCCGCATGCATCAGCACCTGGAGCAGCACATCGCCAAGCTCCTCCGCCAGGGCCACCGGGTCGTCGCGGTCGATCGCCTCCAGTGCTTCATAGCTTTCTTCGAGCAGATGCGGACGCAGCGTCGCGTGCGTCTGCTCACGATCCCACGGGCAACCTCCGGGGGCATGCAGCCGCTCGATCACGTGGTGCAAACCATCAAATCGGCGGATGTCCTCTATCGGCGCAAGGGCCGGCACGAAGACCGAATCCAGGTAGCCATACGCGCGGTGGTCGAGCTCGCTCAGCGTGACCGTTCGCGTTGATTCTTCCGCCGTGCCAAGGGCCGAAAGCACCGTGACCGGGTGTGCGGCCGGGTACATCTCGAGCAGCCGGAGCTTGAGCGCTGTCACCCGGTCCCGGTCGTACACCTGGCTGATGAGCGCCGGCCGCCAGGTGTCTATCCGCAGATCGAGCGCGTCGCAGATCTGCACCGTCCCCAGGTCCCGCTCCAGCGCCACCGCTGCCACATCCACGAAGCTCACCGCGGGATACACGCGAAACGAAACCTGCGCCGCCCGCGCTTTTTCGATCACCCGCGCAACCGACTCCTCCGCCACCAGTGGGTGTCCCGGCACCGCGAAGACCAGTGGGCCCGTCCCGGCCCACTCCATCACGCGCCCCGCGATGGCAGCGTAGACGTCATCGAAGCTCCCGCCCCGCGCGTACAGATCGTCGCAATCATCCGCCTGTGCCAGCCCTGGCACGCTTTCCACCACCGGGTGGTGCCGCGTGCGCAGAAGCACCGGGAGTTCCGAACTGAGCAGTTCCCGGCTCTCGGCCGTCAGCTGTCCGGGAGCCCCGGGGCCAAGCCCAACAATGTGGATGCAGATCGCCGTCATCCCGTTTCGACCCCCTGGCGTGCCCTCTTCGGCACGCGCCCGAGCATACCAGCGGTCTGCCCCGGTCGCAGTGCAATCACTCCATCGGGACGATCCCACGTGCCCGGAGCGCGGCAATATAGGCTTCGACATAATGCGTCGCCGAGGCCCGCCATGAGTAGTCGCGGCTCATCGCGTTCGATTGCAGTCGGAGCCATGTTTCCGGCTCCCGGAATGCACGCGTCGCGCGTTCGAATGCGCTCTCGAGACCGAATGAGCTGAACTCATCGAAAAGGAAACCGGTGCCGCCCTCCGGGTGTTCGTCGAGGTCGAGGATGGTATCGCCGAGCCCACCCGTGCGGCGGCCGATCGGGATCGCCCCATACCGCATCGCGATGATCTGCCCGAGCCCGCACGGTTCGTACCGGGATGGCATCAGGAACATGTCCGAGCCAGCGTAGATTCGCTGGGCCATGCCCTCGTCGTAACGCGCCGCGAGACGGATGTGTCCCGGGTGTGCTTCTTGCAGGCGCGTCAGCTCTTCCTTGATCCAGCGATCTCCCTCGCCCAGCACCACCAGCTGCGCGTCAGAAGCCAAGAATGCCGGGACCGCCTGCAACACGAGGTCGATCCCCTTTTGCTCGGTGAGCCGCGTCACCATCCCCAGCACCGGTCCCGCCGTTTCCGCCAGTTTCAGCTCCCGGCGCAGCGAAGCCCGGTTCCGCTGCCGGTCCTCCAGCGCCGAAAGGTCATACGGGTGCCGCACCTGGCCGTCCGTGCGCGGGTTGAAGATGTCGTAGTTCACACCATTGAGGATTCCCACGACGGCATTGCCCCGCAGCTGGAGCAGTGCCTCCAGGCCCTCGCCGTACTCCTGCGTCAGGATCTCGCGCGCGTAGCTCGGGCTCACCGTCGTCACGATGTCGCTGTAGTAAATCGCCTGCGAAAGAAAGTCGTTGAACTCGTCCGGCCCCCGGTAGCGCAGATTGTGGATGGTGAAGACCGATGCCACCCCGCGGAGCGCCGGGTTCCCCCATGCAAGATTGCGCAGGGCGAACGCCAGCGGAGCCGTGTGCCAGTCATTCAGGTGCAGGATGTCAGGCGCCCATTCGCCTCCCTTCAACATCTCGACGATCGCCCGGCAAAAGAACTGGTAGCGAAGCAGGTCGTCCTGCTCGCCATAAATCTCCCGGTCGCCGAAGTAGTGCGAATCCCCCACAAGGTGAACGGGGACCCCGCCATGCCCTTCGACCAGCGCCACATCGACTTCCCGCTCCCCCGCCGGTCCGGCCACCGTGTAGCGCGTGTGGACCGGTGAGGCGGCATGCGCCGTCAGCCCTGCCCGGTGGCAGGGCGCCACAATCCGCACATCATGGCCCATCTCCAGCAGGCGTCGCGGCAACGATGCGGCAACATCCGCAAGCCCGCCCACCTTCGAAAACGGGTCCACCTCGGCTGCGGCGAACAGGATCTTCATCCACCCGCACTCCGGATTAGCTCACGCTCGATTTCCACTCGTGCCTCGTTTGCCGCGGCGAGCCGCCACGAGGCACTTCGCCGCACCGGCTCGGAGGCCGAACCCTCCTGGATCGCCTTCGAGGCATAGATAGCCACCTCGTTCAGCAGCAGGAACCCCCGGTGGATCATCGCGACATCCCACATCGGCCGCCGGCTCGCCCACCAGAATTGGCAGCTGTGAAGGGCCGGCTGAAGCCTCTCCTGGGCGACCGTCGCGAACTTGCGCGCCGAAGGCGTGGTCGCATACCGGCGCGCTACCGCCACCAGGTCCAGGCAGTGGTCCACGTACTCCCATTGCAGCTCGTGCAAGCGGTTCCCCGGCGCCTTCCAGAGCGGGTACGGGTTGTGCGCCGAAATGTCGTCCTGGCTTGTACTCCAGCTCGAACTGCGCGGTTCGATGGTCGGCCCTTCCGGGAACAACGTCAGCAGCTCGCTTGGCAATACCATCGCCACCTTCCCCGGCCCGTGTCCCCGCTGCCGTGCCAGCAGCCCGAACGTCGCACCCAGGAATTCCTTCTCCCAATCGCGGATGTGGTGGCCGTATGTCTCGGCATCCATCGCGGTCAGCACATACGCTTCGCCGGCGCCGCCAACCCTCCCGAGGTCATCCAGGAAACGCTCGGGGTCCGTCTCCCGGAACGACACGCGATTGCTTCGCACGTCATCGCGGAACAGCACCGCCACGGTGCTCGAATTCGCCGGCATCCGGTGGACCACGTCGATCGGCCACTCCGCCGGGCACGCCACGCCACTCAGAACTACCCAGTCGTGCCCTGCCGCGTGTATCCCGGCCGTGATCTCGGGGCTGTAGCACATCTCCGGCGGAAAGAACCCCCGCGGTTTCCACCCCGCGCCAAACGCCAGTCCGTTCGTCCGCGCATTCTCCGCAATCGAGCGCACCCGCTCCGATTCTGGGATCAGTGGCAGGATCGGGTGGTACTTTCCACTGCCGACGAACTCGACCTGCCCCTTCTCCGCCAGCTCCTTCAGTCCGAGCACCACATCCGCGAGCCCGTGTTCGAGCAGCAGCTCGGTCAACACGCCCTGCATGTTCACGGCCAGCCGCGCGTTCGGATGCTGCAGGACCGCCTCGATCAGCGGCCGGTACGATTCGTTCGCCACCTTGTGCAGGATCTCATGCGTCTGCGTGGGCGGTTGGTAGAAGTGCAGCAGCTGGGCCCAGTACGTCACTGGCCGGCCGATTCCGTACGGCTTGTCCCGCGTGCCTCCAACGGCCCTTTCCGCGCGTTCATGCCCACAGCACGAATCCCGTCCCCAGCGGATGGTGGAGTGATCGGTGGTGGGGCAGTACACGGATGGCGTACCCCATTCGCCCTCCGCCACAGGGCGCGAACCTTCCGCGGAACGTGCAGACCCCATCAGTGCGCTGTTCGATGAACTCGAGCCGTTCCGTCTCACTGATCGACAGCTCCCCTGATGGCGCAACCGGCCCCGAGACGACATCCAGGCGCAGGTCGCCGGGAGCAAGCAACCCGGGGTGGACTTGCACAGACACGTTCAGCGGGGTATCTGCTCTGCCCTGCTCCGCGCCGTCGTCATCCACAGCGCAGATCTTCACATCGCCCCACCCTGCCGTTACCCGCTCCAGCCATGCCGCCTGGTCCCGGGCCTCGGCCATCCCCTCGTCCCGGAGCCGTCCCCAGCTGGCGGCCGCGTTCGCGTAGGCCGTCTCCGCGTACTCGGCCACCATCCTGCTCGTGTTGAACACTGGCGCAAACGCAGCGATCGAGGCCTTCATGCGCGCCACCCACTGGCGCGGGATCCCATCCGCGTCCCGCTCGTAGTACGACGGAGCGAGTTCGTTTTCGATCAGGTCGTATACCGAGGCGGCGTCGTACGCGTCCTGCGCCTCCGGGTCATCGTCGAGCCGATCCCTCCCGATCGCCCAGCCCAGCCCGGGCCGGTACGCCTCCCACCACCACCCATCCAGCACACTCATATGGAGCCCGCCATTCGCCACTGCCTTCATGCCGCTCGTTCCGCTTGCTTCCAGCGGACGCAGCGGTGTGTTCAGCCACACATCCGCACCCCGCACCAGCGACCGCGCGAGGTCGACGTCGTAGCCTTCCAGGAGGACGATGCGGTCCTGGAATTCCGGCCGGCGGCTCACCTGCAGCACTTCCCGGATGAGCGCCTTCGCCGGCTCGTCCCGCGGGTGTGCCTTTCCCGCGAACACGAACTGAACGGGCCGCTCCGGGTGATTCACGATCGCCGCCAGCCGCTCCGGGTCGCGGAACAGCAGCGTCGCCCGCTTGTATCCCGCGAACCGGCGCGCGAAGCCGATGGTGAGTGTCCCGCTATCCAGCGGTTGGCCATCCCGGCCACCGGTCACTGCCTGCCCGCGCCGCGCGAGATCCTCCGCGTGGAGCGCCCGTGCCCGCACGACCAGCCGTTCGCGCTGCAGCTCGTGCGCACGCCAGATCTCCTCATCCGGCACATCCTCGATCCGCTGCCACTCCGCACCCACCGGGTTGTCCCGCCAGTTTGGCCCGACGTACCGGTCGTACAGGCCGCCGATCTCGTGCGCCACCCAGGTCGGCAGGTGAACGCCATTGGTGACTGCCTCGATCGGGATCTGCGAAAGCGGAAGGTTCGGCCAGGTCGATTCCCACAGGCGCCTCGAAACCCGCTGGTGCAGCTTCGAAACACCGTTCTTGTATCCGCTCAGCCGGAGCCCCAGCAGTGCCATCGAAAACGGTTCCGTCTCATCACCGGGATTCGTCCGGCCCAGCCCGAGGAACGCACGGTCGTCCAGCCCCATCGATGCCGCATACCCGCCCAGGTAGTGCCGCAACAGATCCGGCGAAAAGAGGTCGATACCGGCGGCCACCGCCGTGTGCGTGGTGAACGCCGTCGCCGAGGTAACCGGAAGCCGCGCCTCCGCAAAGCTCGCCCCTGCCTCCTCCATCAGCATCCTGATCCGCTCGAACCCGAGCAATGCAGAGTGCCCCTCGTTCATGTGGCACACCGCGGGGCGGAAGTCGAGCGCGTGCAGCGCGCGCACGCCGCCGATACCCAGCACCATCTCCTGCTGGATGCGCGTCTCCGTGTCGCCGCCATAGAGCCGCGCCGTGATCAGCCGGTCCGCCACGCTGTTTGGCTCCGTGTTCGTATCGAGCAAAAGCAACGGCGTCTTGCCCACGTCGAGCCGCCAGACCTGGGCATAGACCTCTCGCCCATCGAAGGGCACCCCAACCCGAACCGGCTCGCCCCTGGCATCGACCGCCGGACGAAGTGGCTGGCTCGCGAGATCGATGTCCGAATACTCCTCGTGCTGCCAGCCATCCGGGCCCAGGTGCTGGCGGAAGTACCCCTGGTGGTAGAACAGCCCCACCCCCACAAGCGGGAGACCAAGGTCGCTCGCCGATTTCAGGTGGTCGCCGGCAAGCGCACCCAGTCCCCCGGAGTACGTCGGCAGGCTCTCCGTGAGCGCAAACTCCAGCGAGAAATAGGCGATGACTTCCCGCTCCGACGTGCCCGCCACGCTCACCAGTGCCGGCCGGGCCATGTAGCTCTCGAACTCCAAACACACCCGATCGAGATGGGCGAGGAAGCCTGCGTCTTCGGCCAGCCGTTCCCAGGTCTCCGGCGGGACGATCTGGATCAGCCGCACCGGGTTATGCCCCGTGCTCTCCCATGCCTCCCGGTCGATTCGTTCGAACAGCGCGACGGCATCGGTGTGCCAGGACCATGCGAGGTTCCCCGCGATCCTCCGCAATGGTTCCAGTGCCGCGGGCAGGGCCGGCTCCACCACTATCGAGCGTGACGCGCGCAATCGCATCGCATCATTGTACCCCGACCGGGCATTCACCCCGTAACCCGCACGTTGTCCCGTTTCCGGGCCAGTGCGATCATCCTTGCCAGAGGCCGTAGCCCGGCCGGCAGGTGCCCCACTCCACATGCAGCTTCGCGCAGTCCTTTTCGATGTCGGCGATACCCTCTGGCATGCGCCGCGCCCACCCGCGGCTTCGGTCTTCCGCAAGCTCGCCGCCGAACGGGCAGCCGCATTCCTCGCCGCCAGCGGCCTGCCATCCGCCGACCCGGCGCTGCTCTCCCGCGTTGCCTGGGATGCGATGGAGGAGGCGATGCGCACCGCCCGCGCCACCGATCGGAAAGAGCCCGACTACGCCGCCGTGGCTCGCGCCGCCGCCGCATCTGCCGGCATCGCCCTGGGGTATGCACAGGCCGCCGCACTCCTGGATGCGATCTACGTCTCTGGCGGCGAAGGCGGCAAGGTCGCCTTTCCCGGTGCCCGCGCCACCCTCCTCGAACTGCGCAACCGCGGATTCCTGCTCGGCATCGTGACCAACCGGGCCTTCGGCGGAGACCGCTTTCGCACCGACCTCCAGGAGCTAGACCTCGATATCGGCTGGGATGCTGTCTCGGTTTCGGTTGAGGTTGGCTTTCTCAAGCCACACCCGGCACTCTTCGAACACGCACTCGCCGCCCTCGAAGTCGCTCCCGGCGAGACGCTGATGGTCGGCAACTCCCTCGTTGAGGATGTTGCCGGCGCCCAGGCCCTGGGAATGGCCGCCGCCTGGAAGCGCTGCCGCCCCGATGCAGAGGGAGTGCGACCCGATTTCGTATTCGATGATGTCGCCGGCTTGTTACGATGGCCGCCACTCAAGGAGGCTTCCCGCTAATGGCCGAACAGCGCACCTGGGGCGGTCGCTTCGAAGGCGAGATGGACGCCCTCACCCAGGTCTATACCGCCGGGGCCGACCGCGACCTCTGGGAACACGATATCGCCGGCTCCGTTGCCCATGCCCGCATGCTTGGCAGGCAGGGCATCATCCCGCCTGGAGATGCCGATGCCATCATCACGGGCCTCGGCCTCGTCCTCGATGACTTCCGCGCCGGCCGTGTGCCGTGGAAGCCGGAGCTCGAAGACATCCACACCCACGTTGAGTCCCTCCTGCGGGAGAAGATCGGCGAACCCGCGGGCCGCCTTCACACCGCGCGCTCCCGGAACGACCAGGTCGCGCTGCTCAACCGGCTGCTCGTCCGCGATCTCTGCGACCGCGCTGCCGCCGCTGCCGCCGCCCTCATCGCCGTGCTCTGCGATCTCGCCGAACGCCACGCCGCCGATCCCATGCCCGGCTACACCCACGTGCAGCGCGCTCAGCCCGTCACCCTCGGGCACCATCTCCTCGCCTACGGCGAGATGTTCCTCCGCGACCGCGAGCGTTTCCTCGATTGCCGCAAGCGGACCAACATCCTGCCCCTTGGCTCGGGGGCCCTCGCCGGTTCGCCTTACCCGCTCGATCGCGAAATGGTCGCCACCGAACTCGGCTTCGCCGGCGTCAGCCGCAACAGCATGGATGCCACCGCCGACCGTGACTTCGTCGCGGAATTCTGCGCGGCTGTCGCAATCACCCAGGCCCACATCTCGCGGTTTTCCGAAGAGATCGTTCTCTGGTCCACCGCGGAGTTTGGGTTCGTCCACCTGCCCGATGCCTTCGCCACCGGCTCGAGCATCATGCCTCAGAAGAAGAACGCCGATGTTGCCGAGCTCGCCCGCGGTCGCGCCGGCCGTGCCTACGCCGAGCTCATCGGCATCCTGACAACCATGAAGGGCCTTCCCATGGCCTACAACCGGGACCTTCAGGAAGACAAGACCTACATCCTCGCCGCCGCCGATGTCGTTCTCCCCACGCTCCGCATCTTCGCCGCCATGGTCCCGGCACTGGAGTTCGACCTCCCGCACATGCGCGAGACCGCCGGACTGAGCTTTTCGCTCGCCACCGACATCGCGGATTACCTCGTCAAGAAGGGCATGCCCTTCCGCGACGCTCATGGTGTTGTCGGCCGCCTGGTGCGCGAAGCCGAACAGCACGGCTGTGAGCTCAACGCGCTCCCGATGGATGTCTACCGCTCGGCCAGCGCCCTCTTCTCGGATGACGTGCTTTCCATCTCGGTCGACTCTGCCCTCGCTGACCGCGATATCCCGGGCGGCACCGCCCCGCGCCAGGTTCGCATCGCGGCCGTGCAACTCCGCGCCGCACTGGACCGATAGAGGCCGGGCGGCGCACCGGCTCTCAGGAAGTGGCGGCCTCGAAGATCCGGATCCCTGCTGCCAGGCCCGTGCCAACCGCCGCAGACTGGAGAAGGAACCAGAACCAGCGCCAGCCCGTTGTCATGCGCCCCCCCCCAGCACGCGCTCTTTGGCTGCATCGAATTCGGCCTCGGTGAGCGCGCCCGATTCCCGCAACGCCGAAAGCCGCTCCAGAGCTTCGACCACCCCGCTTCCGCGGGCCGGTGCGGCCGTTGCCGGTTGTGGGTCGTAGGTAGGCTCAACCAGCACCGCCGGCTCCCGCCGCGGCCGGCTGACTGCATTCCCCGCCTCCGGCCCGCCCCCTCCGATTGGCAGGATGCTCCGCGCGATAGGTTTCGCCGCCAGCACCAGCGGAATGCCCCCCATGGGCAGGAATACCACCCCGCAAACCAGCCAGCCCCACACCAGCCCCTCCTCACCCGGTGGGTCCAGACCGAATTCCAGGAAGTTCCAACCCAGCGAAAGAAAGAGCGCCGGCCAGGCAAGCCAGACCCAGGTCGGCGCCCCGTACTTGACGGTCGCTCCGATGTAGACCATCAGCGAAACGACGCCGCCCAAGATACCGCCCACCGTCGCCAGCGGAATCCCCCTGGGGCATGGACGAACCCCCACATGCACACCGTCGCTCCCGCACGAGCCGCCGATCTCCATCACACTCCGCATGGCGAGAAAGAGCAACGTCATCCCGCAGACCACCCCGGCCAGCGAAACGAACACCATCACCGCTCCGGTGATTCCCGGCTCGCGTTCCCGGACAATTCCCGTCCCTGTCACGGTAGAGAATCCTAACAGCGGTGCAGCTGGAGTCTACGGGGCCCTGCGATTCCCCCGTGCCCGGACGTGCCGGCCGGGCGCCGCGCGGTCCTAGTTGAGCAGCTTCAGCAGGTCCTTTGTCGCCTCGGCCGCCGCCACCACCCGGCTCCGCTCGTCATCCGTCAGCGGCAGCTCAAACGTCCGCTGAATCCCGCCATCGCCGAGCTGGCAGACTGTTCCGCTGAATACGTCCCGGATGCCGTACTCGCCCCGGTGGTAGACCGAGCACGGGATGAGCCGCCGCTGGTCCATGATGATCGCTTCCACCATCGCAATAGTCGCCGCCGATGGCGCGAAATACGCCGAGCCCGTCTTGTACAGCTCGCCGATCTCCGCGCCGCCGCGCATCGCCCGCGCCACCAGCGCCTGCACCTGTTCCGCCGGCAGCAGGTCGGTCAGCGGCACGCCGCCGATCCGCGTCTGCGAGACCACCGGCACCATCGTCGTGTCGGTGTGCCCGCCAATGACATAACCGTGCACATCCCGCACCGAAACGCCGACCGCATCGGCCACGAAGTAGCGGTAGCGGGCGCTATCGAGCGCTCCGCCCTGGCCGATCACCCGTTCGCGCGGGAAGCCGCTCGCCTTCATGGCCACCTGGCACATCGCATCCATCGGGTTCGAGAAGATCACCAGTACGGCGTTCGGCGAAGCCTTGGCCGCGGCCCCCACCTTTGCCTTCACGATGTCCGCATTGCCGTTCAGCAGTTCCTCGCGAGTCATGCCCGGCTTGCGTGGCGCGCCCGCCGTCACGATCACCACGTCCGAGTTCGCGGTCTCCTCCCAGCCATCAGTGGCCGAGATCCGCATCGAATAGCCTTCCCACGACGACGCCTG
>Ga0073899_10002102_pt1 | contig 17990 bp, 16 predicted proteins | sample KloWWTmetaKNB5Ph_FD_88975 | JGI IMG/M metagenome (GOLD analysis project Ga0073899, IMG submission 88975) | Active sludge microbial communities from Klosterneuburg, Austria, studying microevolution and ecology of nitrifiers - Klosterneuburg... | ecosystem: Engineered > WWTP > Aerobic digester >... | reverse complement strand
GCGATGCGCGCCTCCTCGAGCAGCGCCTCGGCCAGCGCCGGCTTGGCCGCCAGCCGCGAGTGCACCGTCTTCACCACCACCAGCTTCTCGAAGGCCTTGGGCCCGCGCTGGCGCGCCAGGTACACCTCGGCCATGCCCCCCTCGCCGATGCGCGCGATCAGCTCATAGCGCCCGAGGGTCTGGCCCGGGTTGCTCATCCCAGCCCAGGATAGCAGGGCTCGCCAAGGATCGACACGATCCCCGGCGCCTACCTACCTCAGCGCACCCGGATCGCGTCGGCGATGACGACCTTGCCGGCGGTGCCGGCGCGCGACAGGACGACCTTGTTCCAGCCGGCGCTGAACGCGTAGGTGCCGACGGTCACCCACTGCTGGCCGTTGCTCTGCTGGCTGACCGCCCGGCGCCCCAGCTCGGCGCCGCTGCCGGTCTGGGCGATGAACGTCGCCGACGCGGTGCGGTTGGCGCCCGCGGTCCACCACGCCTCGATGGTCTTGGTGCCGGCCGCGGGCAGGTAGAAGTTGAAGGTCGCGGCCGAGCCGGTGCCGGCGTCGGCGTACCAGTAGCCGCTGCCGTAGTAGCCGGGGGTCGACGCCGACGACGTCCAGCCGGCGATGTCGATGCGGGCCTTGGCGGCGTCGTTGTTGGCGTTGTTCGAGTCGACGACGATCGCCGTGCCGGGCGGCGGCGGCGGCGGCGTGCCACCACCGCCGGTGTCGCCGCAGTACGAGCGCACCGAGTCGAGGTACGCCGCCCACGGCCAGTTGGGGCCCGGGTCGGTGCGGTTGTACGGCTGCAGCTGGCCGTGGCCGACGATGTGGAAGCGGTCGCGCGGGATGTTGTGGTCGCGGGTGATGTCGCAGGTCAGCTTGGCCGACGCGGTGAGCAGGCCGCTCGACCACGACGCCTGGGAGCCGAAGCCGGCGTGCTCGATGCCGACGGCGAAGTTGTTCACGCCGACGCCGTTCTTGGCGCAGTCGGTGTTGCCGTTGCGCGAGCACTCGTAGGTGGCGCCGACGTGCCAGGCCTTCGAGGCCTCGCGCACCAGCTGGGTGATCTGCGAGCCCGACTCGTTGACGACGTAGTGCGCGCTGACGCTGCCGTTGATCAGCGTGCTGACGCAGCCGGCGTAGGCGCCCTCGCAGGTGTGGATGACGACGTGGGTGACGCCGGTCGAGCGGCTGCTGAAGTTGGGCGACGCGCGCCACAGCGCCGGCGCGTAGTCGGGCCCGGCGGCGAACAGCGGCCGGGCGACCAGCGCCTCCATCTCGGGGTGCGGCCGCAGCGACGCGACCAGCTCGCCGCCCTCGGCGTGCTCCTCGGCGCCCTCGGCCAGGATCCGGAACACGTCGCCGCGCACGAACTGGCGGCGGCCCTCGTCGTCGGCGATGCCGGCCCACGCCGCCACCACCGGCTCCCACGCGGCCAGGTCGCCGCCGCGCACGCCCTGGGCCGCGGCCTCCTCGGCGAGCAGCTTGGCCGCGGCCAGGATGTTGGCCTCGGCGCTGGCGGCGAGGTCGTCGGCGCCGTAGCCCGTGAGCGCCGCGCCGCGCGCCAGGTGGTCGGGGGTCAGGCCCATGACGCCGGTGTGCGTCGGCGCGCCCTCGAGCTCGGCCTCGCCGATCACCTGCTGCCAGCGGGTCTGGGCGTAGCCCACCGCCTTGAGCAGGTCGACCGGCACGCCGGTCTCGTCGGCCGCGGCCTGGTAGGTGCGATCGAGCTCGGTGACGACGACCGGGTTGGCCCCGTCCTCGACCATCACGTCGGTGGCGCAGGCGGAGGTGGCGAGCGCGATGAGCAGCGAACCGGCGAGGCGCGACATCATGCCTGGCTACCAGAGCAGCCACCGTGCCACCCACGTTGTGCGCACATCTGCGACGTCTGCGCCGTAGCCAGAATCGGTAGTTGCACCAGGACCGCACGATGGTTGGGCCGCGCGCCGACCGATCTGCCCACCGCCGTGTGCACGCGCCCTGGGGCTCCAGTCCGGAACCGCAACCTGTGGTTGGCGCGCAGATCCGCTCACCCGCCTCGATCGACCGAGCTACCATCGCCGCATGCCAGCCCAGCTCACGATCGCCGGCGCCGCCGGCGGGGTCACCGGGAGCTGCTACCACCTGGCCTTCGACGGCACCGCGATCGTCGTCGACTGCGGCACGTTCCAGGGCGGGCGCGAGGCCGAGGCGCTCAACCATCGTTCATTCCCGTTCGACCCGGCCCGGGTCGACGCGCTGTTCCTGACCCACGGCCACCTCGACCACGCCGGCCGGGTGCCGCTGCTGGTCGCGCTGGGCTTCACCGGGCCCATCCACGGCACGCCGGCCACCCTCGAGATCGGCTCCATGATCATGGAGGACACGGTCAAGATCGCGGCCCACGCCGAGGGCCCGCCGCTCTACGACGCCGCGGCGCTGGGCGCCACCCGCGAGCGGCTGCGGCCGCTGCGCGGCTACCGCGCGCCGATCACCGTCGGCGCGTTCACCATCGAGGCCTTCGACGCCGGCCACATCCTCGGCTCCAGCCACCTGCGGGTCAGCTGGCGCGACGGCGGCGCCGAGCGCGCGCTGCTGTTCTCGGGCGACGTCGGCGTGTGCGGCACGCCGATCATCCGCGACCCCACGCTGGCCTGGGATCCCGCGCTGGCGGTCGATTACGTCGTCACCGAGTCGACCTACGGCGATCGCGCCCACCCCGATCGGGTCGCGGCCAAGGCCACGTTCCGCGAGGCGGTGGCCCGGGCCATCGGCGACGGCGGCAAGGTGCTGATCCCGGCGTTCGCGATCGGCCGCACCCAGGAGATCCTGTACGAGCTCGAGGGGCTGATCGGCCAGGGCGCGCTGCCGGCGGTGCCGGTGGTGATCGACGGGCCGCTGTCGGCCACCGCGACCCAGCTCTACGCGCGCTACCGCGGCCTCTACGACGAGGAGGCGCTGGCGGCGGTGGCGCGCGACGATCACCCGCTCGAGCTGGACTCGCTCACCGTCGGGCGCGACGGGCGGGCCGCGGCCAAGATCAGCGATCGCGACGGCCCGGCGATCATCATCGCCGGCTCGGGCATGTGCAGCGGCGGGCGCATCCGCGGCCACCTGGCGCGCCACCTGCCCGACCCGCGCACCGACGTGCTGCTGGTCGGCTACCAGGGCGCGCGCACGCTGGGCCGCGCGCTCGAGGACGGCGCCCGCGAGGTGTGGATCGACGGCCGGCAGATCCCGGTGCGCGGCCGGGTCACGCGGCTGTCGGGCTACTCGGCCCACGCCGATCGCGACGGCCTGGCCGCGTGGTTCGCGGCGGTGCCGCGGCGCGGCGCGGCGACGGCGATCGTCACCCACGGCGAGGACGAGGCGCGCGCCAGCTACGCCGCCCTGCTCGGCGATCGCTTCGGCGCGCCCACCATCGTGCCCGCGCTCGATCAGACCATCGCGCTGCCGTGACGCCCCCGATCCCGTTCTTCGACATGCGCGGCGAGCTGGCCGCGATCCGCCCGGCGATCGACGCCGCGATCGCGCGGGTGCTCGATCACGGCGGCTTCGTCGGCGGCGCCGAGGTCGAGGCCTTCGAGCGCGCGCTCGCCGCGGCCACCGGGGCGGCCCACGCCGTCGGCACCAGCTCGGGCACCGACGCGCTGCTGGCGATCGCGATGGCGCTCGGCTGGGGCCCGGGCGACGAGATCGTCACGACGCCGCTGTCGTTCTTCGCCACCGTCGGGGCGATCGTCCGGGTCGGCGCGCGGCCGGTGTTCGCCGACGTCGACGCTGGCCTCAACGCCGATCCCGCCGCGGTGGCGGCGGCGGTCGGCCCGCGCACCAAGGCCGCGCTGCTGGTGCACCTGTTCGGGCGGCCGGCGGCGTGGCCGGCGGTCGCGGTCCCGATCGTCGAGGACGCCGCCCAGGCCATCGGCGCGGCGCCGGTGCGCGGCGTGGCGGCGGCGCTGTCGTTCTTCCCGACCAAGAACCTCGGCGCGTGCGGCGACGGCGGCGCGGTCCTGACCGACGATCCCGCGCTGGCCGATCGGATCGCGCTCCTGCGCAACCACGGCGCGCGGCCCAAGTACCACCACGTCGCGGTCGGCGGGAACTTCCGGCTCGACGCGCTGCAGGCGGCGATCCTCGGCGCCAAGCTGCCGCACCTGCCGGCGTGGACCGCCGCGCGCCGGGCCCGCGCCGATCGCTACCGCGCCGGCCTGGCCGACCTGCCCGAGGTCCGCGTCCCCGTCGACGATCCCCGCCACGTCTACCACCACTTCGTCGTGCGCGCCGACGCCCGCGATCGCCTGCGCGCGCACCTCGCCGCCGCCGGCGTCGGCACCGAGATCTACTACCCGTCGCCGCTGCACCTGCAGCCGGCGCTGGCCGACCTCGGCTACCGCGCCGGCGCCTGCCCGACCGCCGAGGCCGCCTGCGCCGAGCTGCTGGCGCTGCCGCTCTACCCCAGCCTGCCGCTGGCCGCGGTCGATCGCGTCGTCGAGCGGGTGCGCGGCTGCTACCGCTGACGCGCGCGCGCCAGCCCCAGCCGCAGCCCGGCCCGGGCCAGCCGCACCGCCGCGCGCAGCCGCTGGGTCAGCGCCACCGGCCCGCGGGCCACGTCCGCCACGCCGATCAGCTGCGCGTCGTGGACCAGCCCCAGCGCCGGCGCGACCTGGTTGTCGCCGGCGTGGACCCACCAGCCCAGCCCCGGCGCCCGGGCCACCAGCCGGTGCAGCTCGAGCTGCCCGCCGCGGGTCACGAACGCCGCGACCTCGCCGACCCGGGGCCGACCGGCCCGCACGCGCACCGCGTCGCCGCGGCGGATCACCGGCTCCATCGACACCCCGCCGCACGTCACCGTCAGCCCGCCCTGCGCGCGCTCACGCAGTAGCTCGATCCGCGCGCGCACGCTGGGCGGCAGATCGAGCCGAGGGGTCACGAGCTCTGCGGGTTGCCGCCGGGACAGGTGAAGCGGTTCGACTTGGCGCACGACAGCGCCATGGTCTCGAACACCTCGTCGCTCACGACCGCCGGCCGCTCGTAGGGGCGACGCGTGGACGCGGCTTGCTCGGACTTCTTGCGCTCGGTGCTCATAATCGACTCCAGAGGCTAGCAGACAACTGAATCCCGGGCGAGGTCACATCCCATCGTCCCACAGGAGCTGGAACCCGCCGTCGCGGCTGCTGCTGGTCCAGTCAGCCCAACAGACGTCATCCAGGCCGTCAGCGTTCACGTCGCCGGCCCAGATCGCGTTGACCGGGGAGCCGCCGATCCCTGGGACCGCCGCGGCGAAGCTGGAAGGTCCCGTGATCACATGGCTGACCGCCGGGTTGAAGCCGACCAGCGGGCCGAACCACACCTCCAGCACCGCCGGCCCGGCCACGGCCTGCCGCGACGCCACCACCAGGTCCTCGTTGCCATCGCCGTTGACGTCGGGGTTGGTGCCGTTGGCGTTGTTCACCACCGCCATGCCGCGCGCCTGGTTGGCCGCGCTGCCCAGGAGCGGGGTGATGACCGGGGCGCTGAACGCCGTCGGACCGTTGGTGAGGATCGTGGCCACGCCGCCCGTCCCGACGGTGTCGCCATCGACCACGAGGACGATGCCGACGTCGCCGTTGTACCGGTAGTCGCCGAGCAACAGATCGCGGGCGCCGTCGCCGTTCTGGTCGGCGATCGACGCCGCGGTCGAGCCGAACTCCATGATGGTGTCGACGGTGGTCACGTGGATGCGCACGTCGCGCCCGATCGTGAACGGCTCGCGGGTCACGCCGGCCGCGCTGGGCCGCCCGCCGCTCGACCGCATCACCTTCAGGTCCGCCCCGCCCACGCCGTCCTCGGCGTAGCCGACCACAAGGTCGTCAGCCGGGTCGGCGATGCCGGTGGTCGGGCCGACGTTGTGCAGGTAGTAGCCGAACAGGTTGAAGCCGACCTCCTCGTACATGCGGATCACCGCGGTGCCGCTGCCCGCCGCCGAGGCGTCCGAGATCCGGACCGTGCCCGCGGGCACGGTGCCGCCGTAGAACACCACCGCCGCGCCCGCGCCGCCGGCGTCGCCGAACACCGCCGTCGCCACCAGGTCGTCGGTGCCGTCGCCGTCGTGATCGGCGCTGGCGAGCTGCCAGCCCAGCGCGCTGCCCGAGAACCAGTTGGCCGTGGTCGAGGACACGATCCGCCGCGGCGCGCTGGCCGGCGTGGTGGTCCCGGTCGGGAACGCCGCGCCGCCGTTCCACACGTAGATCGCGCCGCTGCCGCCGTCGCCGAACGGCTCGCCGACCACCAGGTCGCTGCGGGTGGTGCTGCTCCAGCGCACCGCGGCCAGCGACGAGCCGAACGCCGCGTCGGCGGTGACGCCGCGCAGCGTTACCGACGGCGCGGTGGCCAGGCCGGTGGCCGAGCCGAAGAACACGTAGACCTCGCCGGCGCCGGCCACGCCGGCCGCGGTCGCGAACGGCGCGCTCACCGCGACGTCCTCGAAATCGTCGTCGTTGAACTTGCCGCGCACCATCGCCAGGCCGAACCCGGCGTCGCCGACCGTGTTGGGCGCGCCGACCACGGCGGCCTGATCGAAGCGCGGCGTCAGCGGCCCGGCGATCTGCGCCGCCGAGCGGTTGCCGGCGTCGTCGACCGAGGCCACCGCCACCCAGTACGCGGTGCCGGCGCGCAGCGGACGCACCCGGACGGTCTCGGCGCTGCCGGCCGCGCCCGGGGTGGGCGCGGTCACCGCGGTGCCGGTGGTGTCGAAGTTGCCGTCGGTCAGCGCGGTGGTCGAGAAGCGGATGCGGTAGCTCGCCGCGCCGGCCGGGGCCGTGAAGCCGATCCGGATCGACTGCCGGGTGTCGGCCGCCGCGGTCAGCCCGGTCGGGGCGCCGGGCGGCGTCAGGTCGACCACCAGCGGCAGCGTCGCCGAGCCCATGCGCGGCGGCAGGCTGGCGCTGGCGACGACGCTGTACGGCGCGGTGCGGCCCGCCAGCGTCAGCGTGATCGACCACGACGTGCCGGTGACGGTCGCGGCCTGCGGCGCGCCGCCGTCGACCGAGATCGCGACCGTGGCGCCGGCGACCGAGATGGTGCCGGTGAGCGGGAAGGTCAGGTTCGAGCCGGCGACCGTGCCGTCCCCGCCGCCGACCGTGCCGTCGGCCGCCGAGCCGGTGAAGTTCACCGCGATGTCGGCCAGGTTGACCACGCAGCTGGCCGACATGCCGACGTTGCCGACGCCGTCGGTGGCGCGGCCGACCATCGTGTTGGCGCCGGGCTGCACGGTCGCGAGCACCTCGCCGCCGGGCGCGGTCACCGGCAGGGTCACCGTCGCGGCGCCGCTGGTGATGTCGAGCTCGCGGTTCATCGCCAGCGGCGCGGTCAGGCGCATCCGCACCTGCACCCCGGCGGTGGCGGCGTCCTGATCCTGGGCCGGCGTGACCGTCCCGCCGCACGCGACGCCGACCGGCTGCGCGACCTGGAGCGCGACGTTGGGCGCCAGGTTGTCGAACGCGAGGTCGACGCCGGCGGTGGTCTCGATGCCGTCGGCCGAGGTCACGCGCAGCGTGCACATCTCGCTGGCCTCGCACGGCACGCCGTCGCACACCGTCGCGCGCAGCGCGATGGCGCCGCCGGCGCCGACCACGGCGCTCGGGTCGGTGCTGCCGCAGTCCGAGGTGATCGTGCGGCCGGCGCACTCCGGCGCGCTGGCGGTGATGTCGATCTGCGCGCCGTTGGTGCCGTCGCCGTCGGCGTCGGTGGTGACCGTGTCGGTCGGCGCCGCGACGGTGATCGTGCAGCCGGCCAGCACCACCCGGTAGGCCTGATCGACCATGCAGGTGTTGCCGGCGTGGTCGGAGGTCGCGAACCGCACCGTGTAGTTGGCCGGCGAGGTCGCGGGATCGAAGGTCGCGGCGGCCGTCGACTGGCCGGTCGCGTCGCGGTCGGTGCCGACCAGCGCGGTCGTGCCGCCGCCGGGCGCGGTGATCGTGAAGCTCGCGGCCTCGCCCTCGCCGTCGCCGCCGTCGCCGGCGCCGCGCAGCGTGACCTGGATGCCGTCGCTGAGGTCGCCGTTGGCGTCGACGCCCGGCGTGATGCTGGTGCCCGGCGTCGGGTCGGTCATCGCGCACGCCGGCGCGACGGTGTCGACGAACACCGAGGTCACGCCCGACGACCGCGAGGTGACGCCGTCGGCCACGCCGCACTCGGCGCGCAGGTTGATCTGGCCCTCGGGCGCGCTGGTGGCCAGGCTGACCGTGCCGGCGTCGCCGATGGTGCCGGCCGCGACCTCGGTCTCGGGGACGCCGGGCGCCGACAGGAACAGCTTGACCTGCTCGCCGGGCCGGGCGGTGATGATCGTGTCGCCCTGGAAGCCGGCCATCGCCGCGTCGGCGTCGGCCTCGGCGTTCCACACGTCGAGCGGCGCGTAGAACGGGTTGCTCACCGGGGGCGTGGCGAAGCTCACGGCGCACTCGCCGCCGCCGACCATCGACACGGTCACCTCGTCGGAGTCGTTGCCGCACTGGCCGGCGTCGGCCTCGACCCGCAGCGTCGCGCCGGAGCCCGGGATGGTCACGTCGGCGAACGTGAGGTCGCCGTCGGGATCGGTGCGCCCGGTCAGGGTCGCGACCACCGCGCCGTCGGCGTCGCTGACGGTCAGCGTCACCTGCGCGGCGTTGAACGTCGACTGGACGACGACGTCCTGCTGGACGCCGTCGGCCCCGGGATCACTGTCGGCGACGATCGGGCCCTGGGGTGACGAGATGATCACCAGGCTCTCGACCTGACACACCGGCCCGTCGCCGCAGCCGGCGAGGGCAGAGATCACGGCACAGGTCGCGACGAGCGAACGTCCGAGCATGCGGAGCGAGGTCGAGGTCATGACGGTCCTTCCCGGTCAGCCAGCATCGAGGCCATGGATCAAGAGATGACGCGCAGCGCGGCCACGCGGCGCTTGCCGTTCGGATCGGCCGCCTTCGCCCGATGTTGACCGTCGGCGTCGACCCGATCCCAGGTCGGCGGCAGCGCGGTCTCGGTGGCGGGGATGAGGCCGCGCTCGCGCAGCGAGTCGCGGATCTCGACGGCGTGGCGGCAGGCCTCGAGGGACGGTCCGGCCACCTGGCCGTGCTCGACCAGCGCCATGCCGTGGCAGCGCTGGCAGTACGGCCGCAGGCTGCAGCGGTTGCACTCGGCGAGGCTGGCCCAGGTCAGGCCCCGCACCGACGCCAGCTCGGGCGAGCCCGCCCAGATCTCGGCGAACGACTGCTGGCGCAGATTGCCGCAGGGCATCGGCAGCGCGTTGCACGGCCAGACGTCGCCGTTGGGCGAGATCGACACCGACTGCTGGCCGGCGCGACACGGCGCGTGGTGCAGCGGGCGCAGCTCCTCGCCCTTGGCCTGCATCGACTCGGGGCCGATGAACGTGCGCTCGAGGTGGCCGGCCATCGTCGTGCGGTAGAACCGCTTCAGCGTCTCGGCCTTCATCCGCAGCTCGAGGGGCGCCTGATCGCCGGTCTCGATCGCGGTGATCTTGGGGTCGAACGTGAACTCGGCCCCCATCTCGGTGGCCAGCTCGGCCATGCCAGCGACGTCGTCGACGTTGGTCTCCATCACCGGCGCCTTGAGCAGCACCGCCATCTTGCGGGCCAGCAGCCGGCGCGCGGCGGCGACGGTGCGCTCCCACGAGCCCGGCATCCGGGTGATCTCCTCGTGCTTGCCCTTGGTGCCGGCGTACAGCGACAGGTCGAACTGGATCGGCCGCAGCGTCGCCAGGAAGTCGGCGCGCTTGTCGGTGATGTGGTGCCCGGTGGTCAGCACCTTCAGCGCGAAGCCCTTGGCGTGGGCGGCGGCCAGGATCTGGTCGGCGTCCTTGCGCATGAAGAACTCGCCGCCCATGAAGGTCAGGAACAGCACGCCCATCGCGGCGATCTCGTCGAGGATGCGGTCGACCTCGGCGAAGCTCAGCTCGTCGTCGTGGGCGTCGTGCTCCTGGTAGCAGTGGACGCACTCGTAGTTGCAGCGATCGGTGACCTGGAAGGTCACGGTCACGGGCCAGCCCTCGCGCTGGGCGCGCGCGGCGAGCAGATCAGCGGCTCCGCGCAGGGGCTTCATGGCGTTCGCCCGACGTGGCCGGGGCGGCCCTCAGAATAGACCTGGGGGCCGGCGGCATCAACCCGCGGGCACGCCAGCGGCGGGAGCTGCGATCTCGAGCACGGTGCCGACATACGGGTCCTTTCGGAAGTGCAGGTGGAAGCACGGCGTGGTCGCGGTGATCGCGGCCACCACCTCCAGCACCCGCGCGGCGGTGGTGGGCTCGGCGACGTAGACCAGCACGTGGCGCAACAGCTCGCGCAGCGCGGCCCCCGGCGCCACCGGCTCGCGGCGGTCGAACGGCGCCTGCACCAGGAAGTGGATCGCCGCCAGCGGCGCGCTGGCGCCGTGGGCCACGCCGGCCGGCCCCAGGTACGGCGGCACCTCGAGGGTCACGCCAGCGTCGGTCGGCCGCAGCACCAGCAGCTCGTCGGCGATCTTGGCGCAGCTCGGGTAGGCGTCGGCCAGCATCGACGAGATCGTCGACTTGCCGGCGCCGCTGACCCCGGTGAACACCAGCGCGCGGCCGGCGTGTGCGACCGCCGAGGCGTGCAGGATCACCGCGCCGTCGCGGGCCAGCGCCACCGACGCCGCGATCCGCACGCAGGCCTCGAGGCTGTTGGCCGACGGCCCCACCCGGAACGTCGCGGTGACCGGCGTCGCCGTGACGTCGACCACGCCCTCGGCGTCGTAGCGCTCGACGCGCAGCCGGCCGTCGTCGGTGGCGCGCCGCTCGAACGCCGGGTAGCCGGGGCCCGGCTCGCGATCGAAGCCGGCGACCCGCGCGACCGTGATCACCAGCCGCGGCGGCTCGGCGGTGGCGAAGCGGGCGTAGATCGGAGCCAGGTCGTCGAGGTCCCCCGGCTGGGACGCGACCACCTCGATCGGCAGGCCGGCGAAGCGAAAGCGAGGCACGTCATGAGGTTAGTGCAGATCCAGGGGGCTGGCGTTCACGGCTGGCGTTCACGGCCGGCGTTCACGGCCGGCGCGCCACCACCGCCACGTGGCTCCACAGCGGCAGGGGCGAGCGGGCGTCGATCCACGCCGGGATCGCCAGCGCATACGGCCACCAGCGCACCGCGCGCAGCCGCACGATCCGCTCCACCGCGAACCCGGCGCCGGCCAGGGTCGCCACCAGCGCCGCGGTGTCGGCGGGCTGCCACAGCTCCGGCGCCGGCGCCGGCGCTGACCGCAGGCTCAGGGTCCGCCGCGGGTACAGGTGCGCCGCCAGCGCGCCGCCCGGCCGCAACACCCGCGCGATCTCGGGCAGCGCGACCGCCGGGTCCAGGTAGCGCAACGCGCCCTTGCCGGCGATCACCACGTCGACGCTGCCGCTGGCGATCGGCAGCGCGTGGCCGTCGGCCTGCACCACCGCGAGGCCGCGGGCCCGGGCGTGCGCCAGCATGCGACCGGCGACGTCGACGCCCACCCGCGTCGGCGCCGCGACCTGCGCGAGCAGCCGGCCGGTGCCGACGCCGATCTCCAGCACCCGGGCCGCGCCGCGGGTGGCGTCGAGCAGCACGCGATCGATCGCGCGGGCGCGGGCGGCGCCACGGCGATCGGCGTGGCGCGCGTCGTAGCCGTCGGCCCCGGCGTCGTAGCCCGCGGCCACCGCGCGCCGATCGCGCGGCGCGGTCACGGCTCGACGACGAGGATGTGGCGCGCGACCAGATCGTCGAGGCACGCCGCGGCGTCGGCGCGCGCGGTGGCCAGGTCGACCTCGTACTCGGTGCACAGCGCGGCGGCGGCGTCGTCGATCGAGGCCCCGGCGGCGGTCAGCTTCCACAGCATCGTCGCCGCGCCGTTGAGCGTGTGCAGCTTGTTGTCATCGGGCGTCACCACGAACGCCTGCCCATCGATGACGCGGCCGGCGGTCTGCGGGTTGCGGCGGTAGCGCGCCATGCGGCTACGCTACACGCCGGCGGCGGGGCCGGCAATCGTGGCCACCAGCCCGCGCAGCACCGCGGCCACGTCGGCCAGCGGCGCCGTCGAGCGCTGCACCTTGGCCAGCATCAGCGCGCCCTCGACGGCGGCCAGCGTGAACATCGCCACCCGCCCCGCCAGCGCGGGCGCCACGCCCAGCGCCGCCACCCGCGCGGCGATCGACGTCAGCCACGCGTCGTAGCTGGCCGCCACCGTGGCGCGCACCGCCTCGGAGGTGCCGGCCGCCTCGAGCGCCACGGTCGCCAGCGGGCAGCCCTCGCGGAAGTCGGTGGCCACCAGCTCGGCCGCCAGCTCGTCGCACACCGCGGTGATCGCGCCGGCCACGTCGGGCGCGCGCGCGATCACCGCCTCGAGCCGCGCGCGCCACGCCGCGCCGGTGTCGGCCAGCGCCGCGCACGCCAGGTCCTCCTTGCCGCCGGGGAAGTAGAAGTACAGCGAGCCGCGGGGCGCCTCGGCGGTCGCGACCACGTCGGCGAGCGCGGTCGCGTGGTAGCCCTGCCGCCGCAACAGCGTCGCGGCGGCCTCGGTCAACCGCGCGCGGGTGCGCTCGCCCTTGGTCGGGCGCGGCGGGTTCACGCCGGCACCGTCGGGGTCGCCGGCGCGATCGGCGCCGCCCGCCCCACCGGCATCATCGTCGCGCGCAGCCCGCGCCACAGCGCGCCGAACGCGCCGAGCCGCAGGTCCGGCTCCTCGCCGCGCGCGATGCGGTGCAGCTGCTCCTGGTACCAGAACACCTGCAGCGCGTCGTCGAGCTTGCGCACGCGGCTGCGGATCGTCACCACCGGCGCGCCGTCGACGCGCCCGGCCAGCAGGTCGGCCGGCAGGCTCGGCGCCACCGTCAGCGGCCGCGCCAGCCCGACCACGTCGACGTCGCCGCCGCCGATCACCGCCTGCATCGTCGCGCGGGTGCGCATGCCGCCGGTCAGCATCAGCGGCAGCGTCGTCACCGCGCGGATCTGCCGCGCGTAGTCGAGGAAGTACGCCTCGCGCTCGCGCGACGTCGCGCGCTCGATCCGCGGCAGCTCGCCGCTGCCGGCCATCGCCGGGCGCTCGTAGTTGCCGCCCGAGATCTCGAGCAGGTCGACGCCGGCCGCCTCGAGCGCGCGCGCCACGTCCATCGCCTCCTCGATCGTGAAGCCGCCGCGCTGGAAGTCGGCCGAGTTGAGCTTGACGCCGATCGGGAACGCCGGCCCCACCGCCGCGCGCACCGCCCGCACGATCGCCAGCAAGAACTGCTGCCGCCGCGCGGCGTCGCCGCCCCACGCGTCGTCGCGCTGGTTGGTGCGCGCCGAGAGGAACTGCGAGATCAGGTAGCCGTGGGCCGCGTGGAGCTGCACGCCGGCGAAGCCCGCCTCCTTGGCCACCGCCGCCGAGGTCGCGAACCGCTCGATCAGCGCGCGGATCTCGGCGTCGGTCAGCTCCCGCGGCCGGGCGAACGCGCCCGCGAACCCGCGCACCGCGATCGGCGACGGCGCCACCGGCTGCCGGGTGAGCCGCCGCGGCGCCTGCCGACCCGCGTGGTTGAGCTGCATCCACAGCCGTGCGCCGTGGCGCTGCGCCGCCGCCGCCCACCGGGCCAGCGCGTCGAGGTGCTGGCGATCGGTCACCACCACGTTGCCCGGCTCGCCGCGCCCGTCCGGGTCGACGATCACGTGGCCGGTGATCAGCAGGCCGGCGCCGCCCGCGCCCCAGCGCTCGTACAGCCGATCGAGCTGCGGGGTCGGCGCCCCGGTCGTCGGGTCGCCCAGCACCTCGCTCATCGCCGACTTGGCGATGCGGTTGGGCAGCGTGGCACCACAGGGCAGGCGGAGGGGCGAAGCGAGCTCGGTCATGCCCCACTGAATATATCGTCCGTCATAATCCTGCAAGCCCGAATATGCCATCCGTCATATTATCCGGGTCGCTGCGACCCGGCAGGTGGGGATTATCCGGGTCGCTGCGACCCGGCAGGTGGCCGCCGGGCCGCCGGCCCGATACGCTGCCCGGGCATGGACCTGGTGCCGCTGATCCGCGATCCGGCGCTGGTGCGTCGGCACCTGCTGGCGCCCCTCGCGTATCGCCAGGGCCGCGGCGAGTACAAGCGCGACTACATCGCCGCCGCGATGCACGCCGAGCGCCGCCAGGGCTTCCTCGACGAGGCGGTCGCCGCGCTCCGGCCGATCCCGGCCATGCGGCTCAAGGGGATCGCCTACGCCGGCGCGCTCTACGCCGACCCGGCCGAGCGGCCGATGACCGACATCGACCTGCTGGTGCCCACCGCGCAGTTCGCCGCCGCCGTCCAGGCGCTCGAACGCCTTGGATATCGAGATGATGGCAAGCGAAACCAGCGCTCGCCGGTGAACCACGCGGTCACGCTGCGCCGCCAGGAGAGCGCGATCGATCTGCACCGCTCGATGGTGCAGGTCGGCCGGATGGCCATCGACCTGCCGGCCGTGTGGCGCCAGGCGATCCCGGCCCCCGGCGACACCCTGCGCCCCTGCCCTGCGCACGAATACCTGATTCACGTCGCGCACCTGGCCCGCCACGAGTTCTCCGCAGCGCTGATCGCCTACGAGGACGCCGCGCGCCTGGCCGCGGCCGCTGGCGACGTGCGCGACCTGGCCCGCCGGTGGCACCTGGGCCGCGCCGAGGCCCTGGTCCGCCGCTACGTCCGCTCGTTCGAACGCCTCGAGATCATTACCCCGTATCCCTTCCCCGGGACCCGCGAGCTGGTCCTTGGCGATCCGGTCCCGCGGCCGATTCAGCTCATACGCAAGCTGGCCATCCACGACTCACCCGCCGATCTGATCGGGTTCGCCTGGGGCGGGCTGCGCACGCGGCTCGGCGTGTGATCTCTTCCACCCCGCGGCGACGATTTCTGCCGCCCGCTTTGAACACCGGGGCCCCCCACGGTATCCAATCCGCAACCTACCTCGTTTCCCGAAGCGATATCCCAAGGTTGACGCGCACCGCGGCTCCGCGTAGCATCGACCGACGATCCCCTTCGGGCGCGGGCCGTCCCCACCCAGGAACCACCATGCGAGCTCGCACACTCGTCGCTGCCATCGTCGCCACCGCATTCGCGGGCGGCGGGATGCTGTACGCGCAACCGGGCGCCACCCCGACGCCTGATCCTGGGAAGCCCGCGCCTGGCGCTGGCAGCGGCACCGCGGCCCCGACGCCGGCCCCGGACCTCCCCGACGTCTCGCTTCCGACCGAGAAGGACGTGAAGCTGTCGACGCAGGAGATGGACGAAAACGCCGCCAAGCTCATCACCGAGATGGAAGGCATCCACCGCCACACGCTCGAGCTCAAGGCCTCGGCGCAGCAGGCCAAGGACGTCATCAAGCTCAACTGCGTCAACGAGAACCTGCTCGCGGTCAAGCAGCTGCTGAACATCGCCGACGAGGCCAAGACCGACTTCGCCGAGGCCAAGGTCCAGGGCGACCGCGGCGAGCAGGTGCACCAGTACGGGCAGATCACGATCGCCTCCGAGAAGGCCAAGGAAGCCGGCAACGAGGCCCAGGCCTGCATCGGTGAGGAGCTGCACTTCGTCGGCAAGAACGACGTGACCGTCGACGGTCCGGCGATCCCGCACGACCCGACCAAGGACGGCGACGTGGCGGTGGGCAGCGGCGAGGATCCCTTCCAGACCCAGCTCGAGGATCCCGCGTACGCCAGCCCGTTCGCGCCGCAGTGACGAGCCACGCCATGACCTCGCGTAAACTCGTCCTCGCGTCGTACGCCCTCGGTGTGGGCGTCGCCACCACCACCCTCCTCGGCCACGCGCACGCGCAAGAGGCCGTCGAGGGCAAGGGGATGGAGGTGTCGCCCGGCACCGTCATCCACCCCAACGTCGGCGCCGGGTTCGGCGTCATCGACAACCTGTTCTACGAGCAGGACTCGGTCGTCACCACCGCGCTGATGCGGCTGACCGCCAACTTCGCGCTGGCCTCCGAGAAGATCACGCCCGACGAGGTCGTGCCCGACGAGGAGCCCGGCAACGAGGCGGCGCCGCAGACCTTCGAGTTCCGCGCCGCGGGCGGCCTGCGCTACGAGGAGTTCTTCTACTACGACAACGTGTCGACGGCGGCGCAGCGCAACCTGGGGATCGACGCCCAGGCCCACCTGCAGGTCTACCCGGCCGGCACGTGGTCGTTCATCGGCGACGATCGCCTGCGCCGCGACGTGCGCCCGCGCAACTTCGAGGACCCGTCGTCGACCGCCCGCGTCGACAACATGCTCGACCTCGGCCTGCGCTACCAGCCGGGCGGCCGCACCATCTCCGGCACGCTGCGCTACCAGAACGCGCTCGACGTGTTCGAGGACTCCGCCGTCGCCAACCGCATGAACCACACGCTGGGCCTGCGCGGGGACTGGCAGTGGCTGCCCTTCACGCGCTTCTACAGCGACGTGTCGCTCGGCTTCTTCGGCCCGATCGGCTCCTCGGGGATGGACCTCACCAAGCAGGGCTCGATGCCGATCCGGGGCATCGTGGGCATCGCCACCACGCTGACCGAGCCGCTCACGCTCAAGGCCCACGCCGGCTGGGGCTACGCGCCGTACGACGCCGGCGAGGGCTACAACGGCCCGCTGTTCGACGTCGAGCTCGGCTACCAGTACGCGCCGGCCGGGCGCGCCGTCGTCGAGTACAACTACGACTACGAGGACTCGATCAACGCCAACTACTACCGCGACCACAAGCTGCAGGCGCGGGTCGACCAGCAGCTGATCGACAAGCTGGTGTTGAGCGGAAGCCTCGACTTCCGGCTGCGCGGCTACCGCGGCATCACCGGTACCGTCGGGGCCATGTCGCCGAGCCGCGACGACGTGGTCTTCGCCGCCACGGCGCGCGCCCAGTACGTCCTGACCGATCGCTACTACCTGACCGGCACGTACGTCGGCAGCATCGACCAGACCGATTTCACCTACCCCACGGTGTCCGGTCCCGACGATCCGAGCTACACGCGCCACGAGCTGATGTTCGGCGCGCGCGCGGCGTTCTGATCGGAGCGCGTCCCGCGATGACCGTGCGCCTCGCGGTGATCGGGGCCGGCGCGTGGGGACAGTCGTGGGTGCGGGTGGTGGCGACGACCGAGCGCGCCCAGCTCACGTGGGTGTGTGACCAGGCGGCGGGCGCGCGCGAGCGAGCCCACGCCGTGGCGCCGACGGCGCGGTTGACCGGGCACGTCGACGAGGTGCTGGCGGCGGGCGACGTCGACGCGGTGATCGTCGCGACGCCGTCGTCGACCCACGCGGCGCTGGCCCAGCGCGCGCTGGCGGCGGGCAAGCACGTGCTGGTCGAGAAGCCGCTGGCGCTGTCGGTGGCCGACGCGGAGGCAGTGGCGGCGGCGGCGACGGCGGCCGGCAAGGTGCTGCTGGTCGGCCACCTGATGCTCTACCACCCGGTGGTCGAGCGCCTGCGCGCGCTGATCGACGGCGGCGAGCTCGGCGACCTCTACTACCTGTCGTCGACGCGAGTGAACCTGGGCCGGCTGCGCTCCGACGAGAACGCGCTGTGGAGCCTCGGCCCGCACGACCTGTCGATGATCGACTACCTGGTGCGCGCGCCGATCGCGACGGTGACGGCCCGCGGGGAGAGCTTCCTGCAGCCGGGCATCCACGACGTCGTGTTCGTGACGCTCGGGTTCGAGCCGCACCCGGGCGGACCGACGCTGGCCCACCTCCACGTGTCGTGGCTCAACCCGCGCAAGGAGCGGCGGCTGGTGCTGGTCGGCAGCAAGAAGATGGTCGAGTTCGACGACGTCGCGCCCGACAAGCTGCACATCTACGATCGCGGCTTCGACCGCCCGCCCGACTTCGCCTCCTACGCCGAGTACCTGACGCTGCGCTACGGCGACGTCACGATCCCTCAGGTGCCGATGGTCGAGCCACTGGCCGCGCAGCTCCGCCACTTCCTCGCGTGCATCCTCGACGGCGTTCCCCCGCGCACCGATGCGGCCAGCGGGCTCCGGGTCGTGCGCGCCCTGGCCGCCGCACAGGCGTCGCTCGACGCGAGCCGGGAGCGATAGCGGGCGGGGG
>Ga0073899_10002100_pt1 | contig 18002 bp, 16 predicted proteins | sample KloWWTmetaKNB5Ph_FD_88975 | JGI IMG/M metagenome (GOLD analysis project Ga0073899, IMG submission 88975) | Active sludge microbial communities from Klosterneuburg, Austria, studying microevolution and ecology of nitrifiers - Klosterneuburg... | ecosystem: Engineered > WWTP > Aerobic digester >... | reverse complement strand
CTCGTTGCTGCCGCTGTCGGGCAGCAGGATGGGGTCGAAGAGGAAATGGAGCACGCCGTCGATCATATACCACTGGCAGGGATGGCTGCTGGAGAGGAACTCGAAGCTGTTCCATTGCAGGTCTTCGCTGAGGGTGTCGAGGATCAGCACACGCTCGGCCGGGTAGGTTCCGGTGTTCTGGAAGCGGATGGTGTAGGTGAGTGTGACGGCGTCGGCCTGCACCTCGGCGGGGGTGGCGGCGGGAATGTCCAGCAGCTTGTCGTTGGGGTCGTAGGCACCCACCACGGTGTCGGTCCACAACGTCGTGTTGTTGGTGGGCACCGTGTCACCGGCCACCGGATCGATCACTGCGGTGTGCTGCACGGGCGTGCCCAGGGGGACAGCCGCATCGGTGTGCAGGGTGACGGCCACCTGACCGCTGGCACCGAGGGGCAGGGTGCCGAGGTCCCAGGTGGCGGTGTTGCCCACGAGCGTGGTGGGTGCGGGTGTGCTGCCCACGAAGGTCTGGTCGGCGTCCACGGCGAGCTGCAGAGTGGCGGGCAGGGCGGTGGTGCCGTAGTTGCGGTAGGTGAGGTGCAGCGTGTTGTCGAAGCCCGGGCGGGGTGGCGGGGCGAAGGCATCCACCTGCAGGTCGTTCACCCCGGGCAGCAGGATGTGGGCGAAGTGGTTGGTGCTGTCCACCTCGCCCAGGGCGGCGAAGGTGGCGCTGTGCTGGGCCGGGGCCGAGCTGATGAGGTAGGGGTAGGTGCTGTTGGGCTCGATGGTGTAGGTGCCGGGCTGTGCGCCGCGCTCCCACCAGCCGTCGGTACCGGCGGGCACCAGGGCGTTCATGGGCTGGATGAGCACCCGGCCCCAGGGGAAGAGGGGCTCGCCGGCGTCCAGTTGGCCGTTGCTGTTGTCGTCGATCGCATGTCTCCCGGCGATAGCAGCGGCCGCACCCGGGCAGTCCGAATTGAGGATGGAACAGAGGATGGTGTCACCCGGATTCTGCCAGATGAAAGGACCGTCCATGTATTGCATTGAAGTCGGGATGTTCGGGATACAGTTCACCCCGCTCGAACCAGAAAGGGACATAAGCCCCTCCGGGAGCATTGGCAGACAGATCGATGGAAAGACCTGAAGGTTCATGCTTTGGATCGTCGATGGGAATGATGGAATTGGATGGAACGTATACCCGTGAATGGTCAGGTCGGTCAGCCCCAGAGGCCATGACTGAACGATCACATTGCAATCGGTGATATACAGGTCGTTCGCCTCGCATTCGTCCAAGTCGAAAATGGTCCCTAACAGGTTGCCGTCGATGTATAGCCAATCACATTTCCAGTTGGTAAGGGAGATCCATGTACTGTCGTCGGAAAGATCATTCGCGTGCAGGTTGAGATCTTCGACGTAACCGGAGAACTGGTCGCACGAAATACTGTCGTACGCGTGGATATCGATCCGCGCCAGGGTATCCAGGATCGCATCAAAGTGGACGGATATCCTGTTCATCGGGCCACCTTGAATATTGATGTCGTCCATGGGGTGGTCGATCACTGGCAGATGTACATGACCACTACCGATATGGATGCTGAGGTCAAGCCGGTTCAGGGCTGGTGGAAGTTCGGGAAGGCTTTGGATCGTGTACTTGTTCTGGTTGAGCGAATAGTATGATACGAACAGGTAGGTCAGTGCATGCAGATACTGAACTCCCTCCAGATCGATCTGGACCGTATCGGGATCATTGTCGGATCCATACCACATCGCCGAATCGCATCCCGCGATCCCCGCATGCGTGGTGTCCATGATGCCGTTGGCGTCCACGATGCCGGGGATGCTCTGGTTCAGCCAGGCGCGCACCAACGTGTCGGGGATGAAGACCTGGGCGCGTGCGGTGGCGGCCACCAGCAGCAGCAGCATGAAGGAGGCGATGCGGAGGCGAAGGTGGAGGCGCATGGCGTGGTGAGGTTGATGCGGAACCGCAACTTGAAGGTCGGCATTTCCAAGGGGAGGACGAGCCCACCCCGAATAGGGCTGCCTGGGGGTGGGGCACCTTCCTCCGCCGTTGCCGACCTTTGCGCCGCCGTGAACTTCATCGACCACATCCGCATCGAGTGCCGCAGCGGCAAGGGGGGCGCCGGCTCGCGCCACCTGCGTCGCGAGAAGTACATCCCCAAGGGCGGTCCCGACGGGGGCGACGGCGGCCGGGGTGGCCACGTGATCCTGCGCGGCAACGCCCAGCTGTGGACCCTGCTGCACCTGCGCTACACCAAGCACGTGATCGCCGGGGACGGCGAGAGCGGCGGCGCCAACCAGTGCAGCGGCAAGGCCGGCCGCGATGTGCTGATCGAGGTGCCCCTGGGCACCGTGGTGCGCAATAGCGACACCGAAGAGGTGATGGCCGAGGTGATGCACGACGGGCAGGAGGTGGTGCTGCTGTCCGGGGGGCGTGGTGGTCTGGGCAACCAGCACTTCAAGACGAGCACCAACCAGACCCCGCGCTTCGCCCAGCCCGGCGAGCCCGGCATCAGCCAGTGGGTGGCCATGGAGCTGAAGGTGCTGGCCGACGTGGGCCTGGTGGGCTTCCCCAACGCCGGCAAGAGCACCCTGCTGGCCGCCATCACCGCCGCCAAGCCCAAGATCGCCGACTACGCCTTCACCACCCTGACGCCCAACCTGGGCATCGTGCCCTACCGCGACCACAAGAGCTTCGTGATGGCCGACATCCCCGGCATCATCGAAGGCGCCCACGAAGGTCGCGGCCTCGGCCTGCGCTTCCTTCGCCACATTGAACGCAACAGCGTGCTGCTGTTCATGATCCCCGCCGACAGCAGCGACATCCGCCACGATTACCAGGTGCTGCTGAACGAGCTCAAGGCATACAGCCCCGAACTGCTCGACAAGGACCGCCTGCTGGCCGTCACCAAGTGCGACATGCTGGACAGCGGGATGATGGAGGAATTGCGCCGCGACCTGCCCAGCGACGTGGACAGCGTGCTGATCAGCAGCGTGGCGGGCCTGGGGCTCGACGAGTTGAAGGACAAGCTGTGGACGCTGCTGCACCGTCCCGTGGCGCAGCGGACGGAGTTCCCCGAGTGGAGCGTGTGACCATGCTTCAGCGCCTCGACGAGCTTGACCGCGCGGCCTTCCTGGCGATCAACGGGGCGCACGCCCCCTGGGCGGACGGCGTGATGGTGCTGGCCTCGGCCATGGCCACCTGGTTCCCGGTGTATGCCCTGCTGCTCGTGGTGCTGCAACGCCGCTACGGCTGGGCGGCCTTCGCCTGGTGCCTGCCCGTCATCGCCCTCATGATCCTGTGCAGCGACAGCGGCAGCGTGGTGCTCTTCAAGAACACCGTGCAGCGCCTGCGCCCCTGCCACGAGCCGGCCTTGCAGGGACTGGTGCATCTGGTGGACGGCCATTGCGGCGGACGCTTCGGCTTCGTGTCGTCGCACGCCAGCAACCACTTCGCCATCGCCGTGTTCGTGGCCCGCGCCCTGCAGGGACGACCGGCGTGGGCCGGCGGTGCGCTCCTGGGCTGGGCCGCCTTCGTGGCGTACAGCCGCATCCACCTCGGCGTGCACTATCCGGGCGACGTGCTCGTGGGCGGGCTCTACGGTGCGGCGGTCGGCGCGCTCTTCTTCACCATCTTCCGGGGCGTGCTGCGGTGGCGCGCAACGGCACAACGGTCCACGGCATGAACCTCTGGCTGGCGGTCTTCCTCGGTGGCGGCCTCGGCAGCATGGCGCGCTTCGGCGTGGGCCGCGCGGTGCTCGCCCTGGGCCTGCGCGGCGCCTTCCCCTGGGCCACCCTGGCCGCCAACCTGCTGGCCACCGCCCTGCTGGCCTGGCTGGTGCTGCGCCTGCAACCCCAGCTCGAGGCCCGCGATGCGCTCAAGGCTTTCCTCGCCGCCGGCTTCTGCGGCGGCTTCAGCACGTTCAGCACCTTCAGCCACGAGAACTTCCTGCTGCTGCGCGAAGGACAGCACCTGCTGGTGGCCGCCAACATCACCATCAGCGTCGTGGCCGGCATCGCGCTCTTTTACCTGATCGCCCGCTCCGCATGACGACCGCCGCGCGCTCCCTGTCGTTGCTCCTGCTGCCGTCCGCCCTTTCCCTGGCCGCCCAGCCGTCCTGGCAGGCACCCCCCAAGCTGGTGGTGGGCATCGTGGTGGACCAGATGCGTGCGGACTTCATCTACCGCTACTGGGACAACTTTGGCGAAGGAGGCTTCAAGCGGCTGGTGGGGGAGGGGGCCTTCCTGCGGAACGCCCACTTCCCGTACATGCCCACGGTGACCGGGCCCGGCCACGCCAGCGTGTACACGGGCACATCGCCTTCGCACCACGGCATCACCGGCAACGAGCTGGTGGACCGGGCCACGGGGCGGGTGCGCTATTGCGCCGAGGATGCGGAGGCCGCGGTGGTGGGAGCCCCCGGCGGGGCCGCCCGTTCGCCGATGAACCTGCTGAGCACCACCATCACCGATGAGCTGGAACGTCGCACCGGGGGCCGCAGCCGCACTGTCGGGCTCTCCATCAAGGACCGCGGCGCCATCCTGCCCATCGGGCGCACGGGCGACGCGGCCTTCTGGTTCGCGGGCGGTGCCGAGGGGGCCTTCGTCACCAGCCGGTGGTACGCCGACTCACTGCCCGGATGGATGGCCGCCTTCAACGCGCGCCGCCTCGCCGCCAGCTACCTGAAGGGCACCTGGGACCTGCTGCTGCCGCGCGAGCGCTACCACCAAGCCCTGCCGGACGACAACCCGTACGAGATCCCGCTCTCCGGCGCCGCCACGGCCACGCTGCCGCAGGACCTGGCCGTGCTGTCGGGCAACGGCGCGAACACGGGCCTCATCGGCTACGTGCCTGCCGGCAACACCCTGCTCACCGATGCGGCGCTGGCGGCGGTGGACGGGGAGGAGCTGGGCCGCGATGCCATCCCCGACCTGCTGGCCGTGAGCTACAGTTCGCCCGACCTGCTGGGCCACCGCATGGGGCCGCGTTCCCTGGAGATCGAGGACATGTACCTGCGGCTGGACCGCGAGCTGGCCCGCCTGATGAAGGCCTTGGATGAACGCGTGGGTGCAGGCCGGTACACCCTCTTCCTCACCGCCGACCACGGTGCGGTGGACGTGCCTGCCTACCTCCGTGACCTGGACGGTAGTGCCGGTTACGTGCCCACGACCCGGCTGGAGGCCGCGATCGAGCGGGCCATCGCCGACCGCCATGGCGATGGCGATTGGGTGCGCCGCATGATGAACGACCAGGTCTGGCTGAACGACTCGCTGCTCGCGGCCCGGAAGGCCGATCCCGCTGCGATGCGGCGCCTGGCGGCCGAGGCCTTGCTGGCCGACACGCTCGTGGCCGAGGCGCTCACTGCGGACGACCTGGTGCGCGTGGCCTATCCGGACGGGGTGCGCGCCATGATCCAACGCGGCTTCATGCCCGCCCGGAGCGGCGATGTCTGTTACGCCCTGCGACCCGGCTACTTTGAACGTGAGGACTGGTCCGACGGACGCGGCACCACCCACGGCAGCCCCTGGACCTACGACACCCACGTGCCCATCCTCTTCTTCGGCAAAGGGATCCGACCGGGAGAGGTGGTCCGTCGCACGTCCATCACCGACATCGCGCCCACGCTGGCCGTGCTGGTGGGCACCGCCTTCCCCGACGCGTGCAGCGGCCAGCCCGTGCCCGAGGTGCTCGCCCCCTGAGCTGTCCACAGCCGTTGGAGGATATCCCGGGCCGGTCCACCCGTTGCACGGATCCGTTCGTCGAATACTTTCGGCGCCGTGAGCGACGCGCTGACCGGGATCGAGGTGGCCCCCTATGAACTGTGGCGTGAGGAGGGCGTGCTGCGTGTCCGCTTGAAGGCCCGCACCCGCGTGGAGCTGCGCGAGATGCGCGACCTGCTTCGTCTGGCCCAGGCGATCGACACCGGCGGGCGAATGCCCCTGGTGGTGGAACTGAGCGAGCAGGTGCGCGTGGTGCCCGAGGCCCGCACCCTGCTGGTGCGGTGCAGCCGCCTCAGGGGCCGCCCCGTCGCCTTCCTGGCCACCGACCGCAGCGATCGCCTGCAGGCCGAGTTCTTCCTGCGCTTCAACCGGCCCTCCTTCCCCTTTCGCGTGTGCACCGGGCCGGAGGATGCCGCCGACTGGGTGCTGCGCTGGGCGCCGGTGCACGAGCCCCGGCATTGAGTTGTTGATCGGCCTGTGGGGATCTTGTCCACCACGTGGGTGAGCCACGACCGCGCACCGGGCTACTTTCACGCCATCGGAGCGATGCGCGCCTTTCTGCTGCCCCTGCTGCTGGCTCCTGCCGTGCTCAACGGCCAGGACCTGGTGCTGCGCGTGCAGGCCGATGCCTCGTTGGTGGAGGTGCGTGGCGTGTCCACCGACAGCCTGGCCCCGGCCCCCGTTTTCCACGCCACCTGGCGCTTCGCTGGGCCCACTGCGGAGCCGGCCTTCAGCTTCGCCCCCACCGACCGCGAGGCCGCCGGGCAGCTGCACCTGGACCGGTTGGTGGAGGCCGGCATCGGCGCCTTCCTCGACCAGCACGTGCGTTTCACCCGAACCGGGGTGAGCGCCGATCTGCCACCCACGGCGATCGCCGACCGCATCGAGGCCATGGCCCGCACCGCCGCCGCCGCCTTCCACGCCGCCGACCTCTTTCCCGGCCTGGGCAGCCCCACGCGCGATCAGCTCGGTCGGCTGCTGCAACTGGACTGGAGCCAGGCCACCCTGCCCATCGATGCCGGTGGCGACGGCGACCGCTACCTGGCCATCTACCGCTTCGTGCGGATGCAGCGCGACGAACTGGAGCGCCAGCTGCGCGCCGACCTGCTCGATCTGTCGTCCGTGATCGTGCTGGGCGGCCGGGCGGACGATCCGCGCAGCAGCGTCCAGGTGCCCTCGGTGTGCGGCACCGTGTTCGATCAGGAGAACTTCCTCTGTGCACTGGACCTGACGCTGGCGGCGCAAGGTGCCGGGGCCTTCGAGCCCGCGCTGGAGCTGACGGCAGCGCCCGAGGCCCGACCTGCCGAAGCTCCGGAGGTCGCCGTGGAACAGACCAGGATCCGCAAGCGCGACCGCTGGTTGAAGGCGGAGCTCGATGCCATCCACGACCGCATCGACCGCATGGACCAACGCCGCGAGCTGTGGACCCTGCGCGACCGCATGGACGACCTCGAGGGTCGCCTGGACGACATGCAGGGACAGGTGGATGACCTGCGTGCGGAGGACCATGCTTCACCGCGCACGGACAATCCGCTCGCCAACCTCAGCACCCTCACCGGCGAGGAGCTCACCGTGCGCTTCCCGCGCAACGGCGCCGACCTGGGACCCGAACAGCGCATCATGCTCAACGAGGTGTTCGAGCAGCTGGCGCGCTCGCCGAAGGACCGCGTGCTGATCACCGGGTACACGGACCGCAGCGGTGATCCCGCGCTCAACCTCTCCCTGAGCGAGCTGCGTGCCAGGGCCGTGCGTGACTACCTGCTGGCCCGGGGCATCGCCGCCGAACGGCTGATGGTGAACTACTACGGCGACAGCCGCAGCCTGGGTCGCGATCCCAGCGAACGACGCGTGGAGATCGAGTGGCTCACCGAGTGAGCCCTGTCGCACGGTTCATTCCTCTCGCAACGGCCCCAGCTTGAACTCCACATCGGCGATCGTGCCGTGGTCGGTGGTGATCGTGAAGCGCCCATCGAGCTTCTCGGCCAGGGCTTCTACCACGTCCAGGCCCAGGTGTCCCGTGCCGTCCACCACGGCGGGCATCCCGCGTCCGTTGTCGCGCACGCGCAGGCGCACCATGCCGTCCGAAAGCGGTTCCAACCGCACATCGATGTGCCCGCCGGTCACAAGTGGGAACGCGTGCTGATAGCAGTTGCCCATCAGTTCGCAGAGCACGATGCCCAGGTCGATCGCCTGGTCGGGATCGCAGCGCAGACCGGCGGCGTCGACCTCATGGCTCACCGACCGGCTCCGCGGTTCGTGCAACTTGGCCATCTGGCCCGCCAGGTCGCTGAAGAACCGGTCGAGGGGGATGCCGCGCAGGTCGGGCAGCGCATAGAGCTTGTTGTGCACCAATGCCATGATGTCAATGCGCTGCTTGCCCCGCACGAACTCATCCCGAGCGGGTCCTTCCGGCAGGCGCTGGGCCTGCATGTTCAGCAGGCTGCTCACCACCTGCAGGTTGTTCTTCACGCGGTGGTGCACCTCGCGGTCGAGCACATCGCGCTCGCCGATCACCTTGGCCAGCTTGCGCTCCTGGGTGCGCGACCGCTTGGCCTGGGCGCGCAGGCGCCGGCGATCGCCCTGGCTGCGGATGAAGGTCTGGGTGAGCAGTCCCAGCAGCGCCAGCAGGGCGGTCAGCATGGCCCAGAGGAAGCGCCGCTCCGTGCCCAGCCACGGCTCCAGCTGGTTCATGTCGACGATCGCGCCGAGGTGCAGGGTGACCCCGTTCAGCGAGAAGGGCAGCAACTGCAGCATGTGGCCGTCAGGGCCTTCCCCGATGCGCACCGTGCGGCGGTCCATCCGCTTGGCCCAACGCTCCAGGCCGGTCCGGCATGCGAGGCCCATGGCCGTGCTGTCGGGTGGCAGGGAAAGCAAGGGTCGTCCGTCCGGCCAGAGCACGAGGGGATGGTGGGTACGCCCGGGTCCTGGTGTCAGTGTGCCGTTCACCAGTGCCGCCGCATCCACACGGAAGCCCACCACCCGGAAGGGCCTGCCCTGCTTCACAGCGCGGATCAGCTGGCTCACGAGCACCTCGGTGCCCAGGGTGCTGTCCCCGCCGGGGCGCTCCGCCGTGCTCCACACCGGTTCGGCCTGCCGCTCGCTCAGGGCGCGGCTGAACCAGGCCTCCATGCGTGGGTCGTACAGGGCGCTGTCGATCCGCGCCTGCTCGGGAGGGGCCTCCCTTCCCAGCGACCAGCTCACCGGGAAACCATGGCCGGGGCCTTCCAACTGACGGCGCACTCGTAGGCCGGTGACCGTCCGCAGCAGCGCCACCTCCGCACCGCGTTCGTTCGCCAGATGGACCGCGTTCAGCGATGGCTCGGTCGCCATCAGCGCCTGCCATCGGTCCACCAGTTCGCGCACCCGCATCGAATCGTGCAGCGCCACGAAGGCCCCTTCCTTCTGCAGGTCCATCGCCAACCGGTCGAACTCGCCCTGCACCTTGGTGCGCAGGTTGCGGATGGTGCGTTCCAGCCCCATGCGCGTGAGCTCCTCGGAACGCCGTGGGAACTGCACGAGCGACCAGACCGTGTAGCCCAAGGCCGACAACAGCACCACGGCGATCAGCAGATACGACCAGGTGTAGGAACGGGCCGGTGCGGACATGTGGCTGCAAGTGTACGCGAAGGCTCCGGGCGAAGCGGTCAGTCCGCCATCGACCGAAGGCGCTCCAGCACGCGGTCCACCGCAGCGTCATCCACATCGAGATGGGTCACCATGCGCACCTGCCGCGGACCGATGGCCATGCAGCGCACGCCTGCGGAGGCCAGCGCGGCCACATGGTCGATGGCGCTGTGGCCCGTTCGCAGCGAGTAGATCACGATGTTCGTCACCACCGGCATCACCTCTTCCACATGTGCGTGCCCGCTGAGGGCCGTACCGATGCGCCGGGCCCGGCGGTGGTCCTCGGGCAATCGGGCCACGTGATGCTCCAGTGCGTACAGCCCGGCCGCCGCCAGGAAGCCTGCCTGCCGCATGCCACCGCCCAGCCGTTTGCGCACGCGCCGTGCCTGGTGGATCAACGGGGAAGGGCCGATGAGCACACTGCCGGCGGGAGCGCCCAGGCCCTTGCTGAGGCATATCGAGATGCTGTGGAACAGCCCGCCCCACTGCGCCGGCGTCGTTCCGTCCACGGCCATCGCATTGAACAGCCGCGCACCGTCCAGATGGAGGCGGAGGTCCTGTGCGTCGCAGACGGCCCGGATGCGTCCCACTTCCGCGAGGTCCCAGATGGCGCCGCCACCCCGGTTCGTCGTGTTCTCCACCACCACCAGCCTGCTGTTCGCCAGGTAGGCCGCGTTGCGGTCGTTCACGGCCGCCGCCACAGCCTCCGCCGTGTAGCGTCCGCGGTCGGCCGCCACATGCTTCACGCTGCACCCGCTGGTGGCCATCATGCCGCCACCTTCGTAGCGGTACACGTGGGCGCCCTCCTCGCAGATCACCTCATCGCCGGGCCGCGTGTGCACATGGATCGCGATCTGGTTGGTCATGGTGCCGCTGGGGCAGAACACGGCGGCCTCATGCCCGAAGAGGGCGGCCATCCGCTCCTCCAGCGCGTTCACCATGGGGTCCTCACCGAACACATCGTCGCCCACTTCGGCGCGGAGCATGGCTTCGCGCATGGCCGGGGTCGGGCGGGTGACGGTGTCGCTGCGCAGGTCGATGAGGGGCGCGGTCATGCGCCCAAGGTAGCGGCCTGCGTTCAGCCCAGATGCCGGTGCAGGTCCACCAGCAGGGGGAACTCCTTGGCGCCCACCCCATGCACCGCGCGCGCCACGGCATGGGCGCAGGCGTAGATCAGGTCGCGCCGGTCGGGGCCCAGGTCGTTGCGATGCCGGGCCATGTACGCGATGAACGACTCGTAGGCCTCGTCGCTCGTGGCGCTCCGCTCGGCCAGCACGTCGAACTCGAATTCGGTGATGTACGCCTGGTCGCTGCCGAAGTGGTCCATGCCCGCCTCCACGGGCACCAGCCGCTCCTTCACCACCCGCTTGAAGGTCTCCACCTCCTTCGGGCTCACCCGCCCGTCCACGGCGGCCACCGCGTACAGCAGCCTCCCCAACTCCTTGTAGAACAGTTGTGCTTCCATGATGTGCTGAAGGTCGTGCGATGGGGTCGGCGGCCAACTGACGACCGTCAGCGCCGCCGTGCGATCATCAGCCCGTCGCGAAGCGGCACGATCACCGGCTCCACCCGCGGGTCGTTGTGCACACGGTGGGCGTAAGCCGCCAGGGCCGCGGTCTGGTGGTCATGCTGCTCGGCGGGCTCCACCACCTTTCCGCTCCACAGCACATTGTCGGCGATGATCAACCCGCCCGCTCGCACACGGTCCACCACGGCATCGAAGTAGTTCGGGTAGTTCGGTTTGTCCGCATCGATGAACACCAGGTCGAACGGGGTGGGCAGTGTGGGGATCACCTCCAGCGCGGGACGGTGGTGGGTGGTGATGCGCTCCTGGAAGCCCGCCGCCGCGATGTGGCGCGCCACGAAGGGGGGCAGGTGCGGGTCGATGTCGATGGTGTGCAGCATGCCGCCCGGAGCCAACCCTTCCGCGAGACACAGGGCGCTGTAGCCCGTGTACGTCCCGATCTCCACGATCACCTTCGGTCGGACCAGGTGGCTGAGCATCGCCAGGAAGCGCCCTTGCAGGTGGCCGCTGCACATCTGCGGCATGTACACGCTGGCATGGGTCTCCTCGCGCAGGGCCCGCAGGTGGGGTGGCTCGGCGCCGCTATGCGCTTCGCAGTAGGCGTCCAGCGCAGGGTCGATGAAGTGCATGGATCAGGGGGTGCGAACGAACCGCAGGGTGTACGGCCTGTCGGCCGCGTGCAGAACAAGGTGATAGCTGGCGGGCGGAAGACCGGAGACATCAAGGCCGACGCACGGTGCCATGACCCCCGAACGCACCGGCCGTCCAGCGGCATCCTGGATCGTGAACGGCGATGCGGTCCCTGAGGGCGCTCCGGTGAGATGAAGAGGGCCGCTGGTCGGGTTCGGGTGCGCGCGGAGCGGCTTCGGTGCGGCCGCAGTGCCGACGCTCACATCGGGATGGAGGGCCCACCAGTCCGCGTAGCGCTGTGCAGCGTCACTGCCGGTGCCGTAGTGCACCACGCCATCGGCCACGGCCCCGGCCCCGCCTTTCCGCGCGGCGCCCGGGAATTCCGGAAGCTGGGACCAGCTGTCCGCCGTGGCGTCGTACCGCCAGCATTCCCGTGTGAACGTGCTGTCCGATGTGGCGCCGGCGACCACCAGGCCTCCGCCGGGCCAGCGGAAGCCCTCCGCTCCGTACCGCCCTGCCGCCGGAAGTGGTGCGATGGCCGACCAGCTGTCCGTGGCGCCGTCGTAGCACCAGCCATCGCTCAGTGCGCTGCCGTCGCCCGCCCGGCCACCGACGACATACGCTTTGCCACCTTGGGCGAACACGGCCGCCAGGTGCCGCGGCGGCCCGGGCATCGGAGGACGCGGCAGCCAGGTGTTCAGGAAGGGGAAGTACTCCCACAGTTCGTCCGTCAACGCCGTCCCCGGACCCACGCGCCCCCCCACGATGAAGGCCCGAACACCGATCACGAAGGACGCGCTGCCGCTCCGGGGTACCCCCGGCATGGTGTCGAGCGCGTACCAGACCGCGTTCACGGGCAGGTGCACGAAGAGCGCGTTGCTGAGCCCGTTGGCGTCCACCCCGCCGAACACATAGCCGAAGCCACCGACGCTGAAGCCGGTGCCGTACTGCCGGGGCGTCGCGGGCATGGGTGCGATCGTGCTCCATAGGGCGGTCACCGGGTCGTAGCGGTGCCAGTCGTTGGTGAGCTGGAAGCCCACGTCCATGCCCGTGCCGATGAAAACGGCGCTGTCCGCCGCGAAGGCCGAAGCGTCGTCGCGTGCGATGGCCGGAAGGTCGGTCAGCTGCACCCATCCCTGTCCCCAGGTGGTGCCGGCCCGCAGCAGGGCCATCATCAGCAGGGAACGCCAGTGCATGTGCGAAAGCTAGTGCCAACGACGGATCTTCGCGCCGCATGTGGATCACTGTTCTGGCCGTCCCGCTGGCCCTGGTGCTGGCCGTCAGCCTCTACTTCCGCACCGCGCCGCGCATCGGTGGCGATCCGGCCGGCAGCCGGCTCCAGCGCATCCGGGCCCTTCCGAACTTCCGCAGCGGCAGGCTGCACAACCTGGAGCCCACCGACATGAACATGCCTTCACCGTGATGCTGAAGGTGATCTGGACCATGCTGAAGGGCGCCGACGGTCGCGAACCCAAAGCCTCGCTGCCCACCGTGCGCTTCGATCGCGATGCCTGGGAACGCGTGCCCGCCGACGAAGTGGCCCTTTGCTGGTTCGGCCATTCATGCGTGCTCATCAAGCTGAACGGGCTCACCTTCCTCACCGATCCCGTGTTCGGCGAGCGGGCGAGCACCTTCTCCTTCGCGGGCCCGAAACGGTTCGCGGTCACGGAGCGCATCACCGTGGACCAGCTTCCAACGGTGGATGTGCTGCTGCTTTCGCACGATCACTACGACCACCTGTGCTGCGAGACCATGCGGCAGCTCATCGCAGCGAAGAAGGTGGGCCGGGTCGTTGCTGCGCTCGGCATTGGCGCGCACCTGGAGAAATGGGGAATGCCTGCAGCCTTGATCACCGAATGCGCCTGGTGGGAGCAGGTGACCGTGGGACCGGTGAAGCTCACCTTCGCGCCCACGCGGCACTTCACCGGACGCGGGCTCACCAACCGCTTCAGCACCCTGTGGGGTTCCTTCGTCCTGGAAGGGGACAAGCGTCTGTACTGGGGCGCGGACTCCGGCTATTCGCGCACCTTCAAGGAGCTGGGCACGCGCTTCGGGCGGTTCGACCTCGCCCTGCTTGAGTGCGGGGCCTACAGCGAGTACTGGCCGCAGATCCACATGTTCCCGGAAGAGACCGTGCAGGCTGCTCAGGACCTCAACGCGCAACTGCTCATGCCGATCCATTGGGCCCAGTTCGCGCTGGGCCTGCACCCATGGAAGGAGTCCATCGAACGCATCACCCAACGGGCCGGGGAGACCGGGCAGGCGCTGCTCACCCCGCGCATCGGGCGGATCGTCACGGCGCCCAGCGCGTCGCGGAGCGAGACCTGGTGGGAGGGGCTGGCTTAGTAGCAGTACTTCCCCTCCGCGATCATCTTCTTCGCGATCGCCTTCCGCATCTCGGCCGTGTTGATCGGCGTGTTCTTGCTCCAGCGCTTCGCGCCCATCGACACGGCGCATGGCTCTCCCCTGCACGGATTCTCTAGTTTAGGCTTGGAAACAAGTCAGGCATGGAGAAGCGAGACAGTGAAAGTGTTCCGCACGTTGTCAAGTGGATGCACGAGCAACTCGTCGTGGCACACTTTGACCTGGCTGAGTACAAAAGGATATATAGCTCAGATCAAGAGGATCTCGATGTCCTGAACGCAACCGGGAAGCTATTCTTCTCTAGACTTCACAGGCTATACTGGTCGACGTTCATTCAGACGGCAGGTCGTCTGATGGATCCGAAGGAAACAAGGCTTGGAAGGGAAGCTATGGGAAATGCCTCTTTGGATCGCCTTGTTTCGGAGGCCGAGAAACTTCCATTCTATCCTTCTATTAAGGCTATACAAGTTGCTGCGATCAAAGAATGGGAGCCTCTGAAGAAGATCCGTAACAGGGTCATCAGTCACAATGATCTGGAGTTCGTGACCTCTACTTCGCAAAATCTCAATGCCCGAACCGCAAGCATTGAGCGCATTTATTCATTGTGCGGAGAGGCAGTCAATCTGTATCACAGCCATTTTGAGCAATCCCAAGTCTCCTACGATGCTTGGCACTCCGCAGGCGCTACGACAATGCTCTCGTACCTGAGACGAGGTAGGGATGCATGGGAGGTTGAGCGACAGCGGTTGATCGACCATCAGCCTTGAGAAGCGAGTCACGATTATCCACCAGCCATCTAGTACGGATACTTCCCTTCGCCGATCATCTTCTTCGCGATCGCCTTCCGCAGCTCGGCGGTGTTGATCGGCGTGTTCTTGCTCCAGCGCTTGGCTCCCATCAGCATGGCCTGGCGCTCGTCGCCTTCGGCGAAGTTGCACACCGCCTCCTTCGCCCACTTGTGGATGCGGTCCGCCGCGTCGTGGATGTACAGCTGGCACATGGCGATCTGCTCGGCTACGTTCGACGCGCTTTTCATTTCGGCGAGCTTCAGCGTGCGCAGCAGGGTGCTCTCAGCAAGGTAGGTGTCGATCACCATGTCGGCGATGTGCATCAGCGTCTCCTGGTGTTTGGCCAGCTCAAGACCCAGCTTCTGCGCGGCGCCACCGGCCACCATCAGCACGGCCTTCTTGAAGTGGGCCACCATGCGCTTCTCATCGGCCAGGAGTGAATCGTCCGGCTCCGGGAACTCGGGAATGCCCATCAGCTCCGCTGCCACGGCCTGCGCCGGACCCATCAGGTCCAGCTGGCCCTTCATGGCACGCTTCAGCAGCATGTCCACCGTGAGCATGCGGTTGATCTCGTTGGTGCCCTCGAAGATCCGGTTGATGCGGCTGTCGCGGTAGGCGCGCTCCACGGGGCTTTCGGCGCTGTAGCCCATGCCGCCGTAGATCTGCACGCCTTCATCGCAGACGTAGTCCAAGCATTCGCTGCCGGCCACTTTCAGGATTGCCGCTTCCGCTGCGTATTGCTCCACGCCTTTCAAGAGCGCCTTGGAATGGTCGGCGCCACCGGCCTCCAACGCTTCGATCGCCTGCTCCATGTCGTTGCTGCAACGGTAGGTGGCGCTCTCCACCACATAGCAGTAGGTGGCCTGGTCGGCCAGCTTCTGGCGGATCGCCCCGAACGCACTGATCGGCTTGCCGAACTGGATGCGCTCGTTGGCGTATTTCACGCTGGTGTCCACCACGGCCTTCGCACCGCCCAGCGCCGCACCGGCCAGCTTGATGCGGCCGATGTTGAGGATGTTCACCGCGATCTTGAAGCCGTTCTGGCGCTCGCTCAGCATGTTCTCCACCGGCACCTTGCAGTCGTTGAAGAACACCTGGCGCGTGCTGCTGCCCTTGATGCCCATCTTCTTCTCCTCGGGGTTCAGCGTGATGCCGCCGAAGCTCTTTTCCACCAGGAAGGCCGTGAGGTTCTCGTCCTCCACGCCGGTCGCGGGGTCCACCACCTTGGCGAAGACCGTGAAGAGGTCGGCGAAACCGCCGTTGGTGATCCACATCTTCTGCCCGTTCAGGATCCAGTGCTTGCCGTCGGGGCTCAGCACGGCCTTGGTCTTGCCACTGTTGGCATCGCTGCCCGCGCCCGGTTCGGTCAGGCAGTAGCTCGCTTTCCATTCGCCCGTGGCCAGCTTCGGGATGTACTTCCTGCGCTGTGCTTCGTTGCCGTAATAGAGGATCGGCAGGGTGCCGATGCCCGTGTGCGCCGCGATCGCCACACTGAAGCTGTGCCCGGCGCCGGTCACCTCGGTCACCAGCATCGTCGTCACGAAGTCCTTGCCGAAGCCGCCGAGGTCCTCGGGCACCGAGATGCCCAGCAGCCCCGGTTCACCGGCCTTGTCCAGCAGGCTGGGCATCAGGCCTTCCTCCAATGAGTCGATGCGGTCCAATTGGGTCCACACGTTCTGCTCCAGGAACTCATGTGCGCTCTGGGCGATCATGCGCTGCTCCTCGTTGAACTCCTCGGGGATGAAGATGTCCTGCGGATCGCTGGTGCGGATCAGGAACTCGCCGCCCTGCAGGGCTTTCTTGGTGTCTGTGCTCATGGCGCGTGCGGATGCTGGGTTCTACGGAGGGTGCTACGTCCCGTTCGGGATAAAGTTATGCACGCATAACAAATTTCCAAACGGGGTGGTTCGGGGGAGGCGGGGAGGTGAATGGCGAATGGTGGTTGGCGAATGGGCCAGGGAACTTGACGCCTTGACACTTGAGCCTTGTGACTTGAGTCTTGCTCTGGGCGTGCCCCCGCCTTCGCCGTACGTTCCAGTGCGCTGGGTTCTTCGGGCATTGCCCGCCGTAGCCCGACCGCAGCGAGGGCGAAGGCGGGGTCGGGTCATCCGCTTTGGCTGCCTTGTCCCGCCCAGCAACCACGGCGCTCCGGGGTCTGCTCGTGCCTCGCAGCCTCCTCGCTGCACGTGGCTGCACAGGCGGTCCATCGGCAGGCCGCCGCTACTGCCCCTCACGCGGTGCTTCGTCGTTCCTCCATGCAACTCCGGCTGCGACCCCTTCAGGGTCGCCTTGGCATTGGACGATCCCGGGCTACAGCCTGCGACCCCTCCGGGGTCGGGCGCGACCCGTGTTCCTTGTCGTTATTGACCCCGAAGGGGTCAAAGCCTTTTGCCGGTTACCACCACGGAGGCATTCGACCCTGAAGGGGTCGCAGCCGGTGTTTACGGATACGTTACGGCTATTTGCGGATATTCCCGGATGCCACAGCGTTGTCGAAGTTCCGTTGGTTACAGATCGAAACCAACTCAACTTGTAACGACCTGCTTCCAGTTGACCAAGAGTGCGGTCAACCGGTTGCGATCCGTAACCGGTTGCACTGCCGCGTATCACAGGGGCTCATAGCGGATCACTTCGATCTCTTGCTCCACCCGAGCCATTTTCCTGTCCGCCGTTACCAATGGAATGCCGAGGTACGACGCTGTAGCTGCGATGATGCTGTCCGGGAGCTTCAGCTTGTAATTGACCCGCAGGCGGATCGCCTCCTCCTCGACCAACTCATGCAACGGCTCCACCGGCCAGGCGTCCAGGAAGGCTTGTATGCGCGGCAGGTCGCTCTTCAGCATGCCCGGAAAGCTGAGCAGCTCCATCCGTGTGATCACCGACAGGTGCAGCGTCTTGTCGGTGAGCAGCGCGATCATGGTCTCATCCCCGCGCAGGAGGTACAGCGCCGCGTTCGTATCCACCACATACCTACCTCCACTCATCGCGCATCTTCCGCTGGATCTCCATCGGGTCCTCCTTCAACGTGATCGTACCGGCGAACTGCCGGATGTCCGGCAACGCGCGCTTCTTCCGTCGCCGAGGCTTCAGCTTCTTCAACGCGGCCTCGATCTGCCGCTTGCTCATGCCTTGTTTGATCACGACGGTCATGGTGCCGGTGTTGATGCTCAAAGATAGTCCGCCGCGGCCGTGTCCGCGATGCGCGACTCCGCCCGGGTGTCCGCCGCATCGCAGGGGAAGCAGGGGAAGAGGATGAGCAGGGCTTTCTGTTCGGCGGGGAGGAGGAGGTCGTAGGTGGAGGTGTGGATCTCGCGGGGTGCTGATTCTTTCGACGCCGATTGTTTGATGGCTGGCGG
>Ga0073899_10002098_pt1 | contig 18021 bp, 17 predicted proteins | sample KloWWTmetaKNB5Ph_FD_88975 | JGI IMG/M metagenome (GOLD analysis project Ga0073899, IMG submission 88975) | Active sludge microbial communities from Klosterneuburg, Austria, studying microevolution and ecology of nitrifiers - Klosterneuburg... | ecosystem: Engineered > WWTP > Aerobic digester >... | reverse complement strand
TTCTTCAGGTTGCGCAGCTTGGTGCGCACGAAGGCTCCACCCTTGCCGGGCTTGACGTGCTGGAACTCGACGACCTGGAAGAGGCCGTTGTCGAGCTCGAGCGTGATCCCGTTCTTCAGGTCGTTGGTGGTGATGGCAGGCACGGTGAATCCTTGGGGCTTGCAGTGAGTACTCGGCAACCGTCGCTGGTGACGACCACGAGGTCCTCCACACGGATGCCGCCGAAGCCTTCACGATAGACGCCAGGTTCCACCGTTACCACGTCGCCGGCCTGCAAGATGGCATCACCGGCCCTGTTGATGAAGGGATCCTCGTGGATCAAGAGGCCAACCCCGTGGCCCGTACCGTGGCTGAACCAGTCGCCGTAGCCGGCTTCGGTGATGAAGCCCCGACAGACCCCATCGAGCTCTTTGACGCTGATTCCGGACCTCACCGCCTCCACCCCGGCCCTCTGGGCAGCCAGCACCACCTCGTACAGTTCGATCTGTTGGGCGGTGGGTTCGCCCACCACGAAGGTGCGGGTCATGTCGCTGTGGTAGCCGTCCACCAGCGCCCCGACGTCGATGATCACGGTGTGGCCGGCCTCGATCAGAGTGGCAGTGGGGCGGTGGTGGGGCAGGGCCGAGTTCACCGGGCCGGTGGCGACGATCGTGTCGTAGCTCGGCCCGCCGGCACCCAGTTCACGCAGGCGCACTTCGAGGCGGTTGCGCACGTCGGCTTCGGTCAGCCCGTCGCCAAGGGTGGGTGCCACTTCGGCCAAGGCGCTATCCGCGATTGCACAGGCGCGAGCCATCGCCTCGATCTCTCCGTCGTCCTTGATGCGCCTCTCGGCCTCGACCACTCCGCTGGTGCTCACCAGTTGGCCGGCGATGGCGGCCGAGTAACGAACGTGCTCGCTGACGGTCACATGGTCTGCCTCGAACCCCACCCGGGCCAGGGGCCGGCAGGTGGCAGCGACCTGCTCGAGGGTCTCGGCGCCGGTCGCCCCGACGAGCACGTCGCCGTTCACTCCCACCGCCGCCATCTGCTTCACCGCCTGTTCGCCGTAGCGGCCATCGGTGATCAGGGTGAGGTGTTCGTGCGTCAGCACCATCCAGCCGTTCGACCCGGTGAACCCGGTCATCCAGCGGATGTTGGTGAGGTCGCTGATCAGAAGGGCATCGACCATCGCCGCCTCGAGCCGGGCCCGGACTCGTTCAGCCCGTTCAGCGGTGTGGCCGGCTCTCACCCGAGCGTTGCCAGCTTGTCGGCCACGGCGGCGACCGCCAGCTCGTAGCCCTTGATGCCGAGGCCGGTGATGGTTCCGGTGGCAACCGGGGCGACGATGCTGGTGTGCCTCCATGGCTCGCGGGAGTTGGGGTTGGAGATGTGCACCTCGATGATCGGGCCAGCGAACGCGGCGAGAGCGTCGTGGATCGACCAGGCGTAGTGGGTGAAGGCGCCAGGGTTGATGATGATCGCCCCAGCATGGCCGCGAGCGGCGTGGATGGCATCGACGAGCTCACCCTCGTGGTTGGTCTGGAATGGCTCCACGGTGTGGCCGTGGGCAGAGGCAACCCTGGCGGTGGCCGCCTCATAGTCGGCCAACGTGGCGGAGCCGTAGACGTGGGGCTCGCGTTGGCCGAGAAGGTTCAGGTTGGGTCCGTGGAGGAGGGCGATGATGGCCACCCGCCTATCGTGCCACGCCGGCCTCGCACTGCTCCGCCACTTAGGCCCTGTTTGTGTGAGCTCAAGCCCGCGCCAATAGGCCGTGACCAGCGCGCACGCCTCTGCTCGGCGAAGAGTTCCGAGTGGTGTCGCTGGTCGCGGGTGATCCGAGTGACAGCGGCCCGCCCGAGTGACAGCGGCCCGTCCGAGTGACAGCGGCCCGCCGGGGGGCACCCCCGCACTCGGATGGTCGTCAGGCACTCGAATGGTCGTCAGGCACTCGAATGGGAAGTGGGTGGGCGGCGGCTGGCATGTCTCTCCGGCCTGTGACCTGCTCTGGGCGACCATGCTTGTTGATCCAGTTCCGCGTCTTTCGCCGAGCGTTGCTTTGTTGGCGTTGGGGCGGGCACAGACCCCGGCCCAGCGCCGACGATGACATGCGAGAGACACGAGCCAGACGGGCGACTCGACGGCGGGCTGCTGCGCTCAGAGCGCACAGACCGAGCGTTGTGTTTGTGCGCTCAGGTCATCTCGATGAGTGTGGCCAAGGCATCGGAGGGCGAGACGCCCGACACCAACTCGACACCGCCGTCGCCGTCGAGCACGAAGGTGAGCCCCTCGCCGAGCACCTTCTTGTCGCGGCCCATCAGCTCCACCAGATGTTCGGAGGACACCCCTGACGGAAGGGTGGTGGCAAGCTCGTATTCCCCCCCGACGACGTCGTAATGCTGCTGGACACGGGACGCTGAGATGCGGCCGAGGCGGTGGGCGAGACGTGCCGCATAGACGAGACCGATCGCCACTCCCTCACCGTGGGCCAAGCCGTAGTCGGTATCCATCTCGAGCGCGTGGGCCAGCGTGTGCCCGTAGTTGAGCAGGGCCCGGCGGCCACCTTCGCGTTCGTCGGCGGCGACGATCTCGGCCTTGATCTGCACGCAGCGGGCAATGCGTTCGGCCTCGCCCATGGCCAGCAGGTCGTCGCCGGTGAGGAAGTGGTACTTGGCCATCTCCCCCCGGCCGCAGCGCAGCTCGCGCGGCGCCAGGGTTGCCAAGGCGTCGAGGTCGCAGATGACACCGCTCGGCTGCCAGAAGGCACCGATCAGGTTCTTGCCACCCACCCCATCGACCTCGGCGAGGTTGACGCCCGTCTTGCCGCCGATCGCCGCATCGACCATGCCCAGCAGGGTTGTGCTGACGTGGACCACTGGGATGCCACGGTGCCACGACGCGGCCGCAAAGCCTGCAACATCGGTGACCACCCCCCCGCCCACACCAATCACGACGTCGTTACGGGTGAGACCGAAGCGGGCGAAACCGCGGCATAGCGACTCGATGGTGGTGAGCGACTTGTGCTCCTCACCCACCCCGATGTCGAAGCGTTCGAAAGGCAGCCTGGGGTCCACGGTGAACGGGATTCCCGCCTGACTGACGACCGCGGCGCGACGAGCAGATCTCGGCAGGAGGGCCCCGAGTTCGCTGCGCGCGCCGTGGCCGATGATCACGTCGTAGCTGCGCTCACCTAGCGGCACCCTCACGGTGATCACCTCAGCACCGCCTCGACGACTTCGCTGATCGAACGGTTGTCGACGAGCACGATGGCGTCGGCCACCTCGCGGTAGAGGGCCTCGCGTTCGCGGAACATGAGCTGCAACGTACCTGCGGGGTCCTCGTCGAGAAGGGGACGGTGCCCTCCGCCGCGCACCCTCTCCACCAGGTTCACGGGGTCGGCGCACAGCCACACCACACGGGCGCCCGAATCGGCCAATGCGGCACGGTTCGCAGCGCTGAGTACCACTCCCCCGGCGGCGGCTATCACCAGCGGCTCGGGCGACGCCAGTGCCTCGGCGAGCACCTTGCTCTCCAGTTCCCGAAACTTCGGCTCGCCCTGCTCGGCGAAGATCTCGCGGACGGTACTGCCGCTACGGGTTTCGATCACCATGTCGGTATCGAACACCGCGCGTCCCAGACGATCGGCCAGCACCCGCGCCGCGGTGGTCTTGCCGACACCCATCATCCCGACGAGCACGAGGTGCTGGTCGGAGCGGATCACGGCAAGGTCGCCCGATAGGCCGACGCGTTGCGCACGAACTCGGCAAGGTTGTCGCCACCGAACTTGCGTTGGGCCTCGGAGGCCAGAACCAGGGCAACCATAGTCTCGGCCACCACGCCGGCCGCCGGTACGGCGGTGACATCGGTGCGCTCCTTGAAGCTCACCGTAGCCTCCTTGGTGGCCACGTCGACCGTCTGCAGGGTGGGCCGGTTGAGGGTGGCCAGCGGCTTCATCGCCGCCCTGACGACCACCACTTCTCCGGTGGTGATCCCTCCCTCGACACCACCGGCAAGGCTGCTCAGACGGCGGTAGTCGCCAGCTCCTGCGTCCCACACGATCGCATCGTGGGCAGTGCTTCCGCGCCGGCCTGCGACCTCGAAGCCGTCGCCGATCTCGACCCCCTTGATCGCCTGAATGCTCATCACGGCGCGGGCCAGATCGGCATCGATCTTGCGGTCCCAGTGAACATGGCTGCCGAGCCCAACAGGTACCCCGTAGGCGAGCACCTCCACCACCCCGCCAAGAGAGTCGCCGTCCTTGGACGCAGCCTTGATCTCTTCGATCATCGCCGCCGAGGCGATGGGGTCGAAGCATCTCACGTCATCGGCGTCGACTGTCGCGAGGTCGCCAGGAAGGGGACGCAACCCGCTGGTGGCACGTGCCGCGCCCAGTTGTGTGACGTGGGAGATCACCGAGATACCCAGTTCGGCGAGAAGCTTCTTGGCCACCGCACCGGCCGCCACCCGGGCTGCGGTCTCGCGCGCCGAAGCCCTCTCGAGCACATCGCGGGCATCGGTGAACCCGTACTTCTGCATACCGGCGAGATCCGCGTGCCCGGGGCGGACCTGGGTGAGGGGGTCGCGAGTGGCACCGGGGGCAGGCGACATCTCCTCGTGCCACTTGTCGCTGCGGAACCATTCGCTGTTCTTGATCTCGATGGCCAGCGGCGAGCCGAGGGTACGCCCGTGGCGCACCCCGCCGACGAGGGTCAGCTCGTCTTCCTCGAAGCGCTGGCGCGGGCCCCGCCCGTAACCGAGGCGGCGCCGGGCCAGTTCGGTCTGCACATCGTCGACGGTGAGCTCGAGACCCGCAGGAAGGCCCTCGACAATGACGACGAGCGCCTGCCCGTGAGACTCGCCGGCGGTGAGGAAACGAAGCATCGCAGGCAGGTTACTGGTGGCGCGAGGCGAGTTCCCGCTCCGCAGCCGCGGCCATCACGGCAACGTCGGGGTACTGGCCGTGCCACAACTGCTGTTGGAGCGCGGCTTGGTGCACGAGCATGCCCATCCCGTCGACCGTGAGCGCGCCGGCCGCTCGTGCCGCTCTGAGCAAGGCAGTCTCGCGGGGGTGGTAGACGATGTCGGCCACAACCTGGCCGGCCCTCAGAGCCCGGGGGTCGCACGGCAGGTCGTCGCTGCCCATACCGATGCTCGTCGCATTGACCACGATGTCGGCCTCGCCGACGTCGTGGGCGTTGGCGATCACACCCACCCCGCCGGCCAGGTTCACCGCCTCCTGGGCGGTGGCGAAGGTGCGGTTCAGCACCGCGATGCGTGCCACCCCGGCACGCGCCAACGCATCGGCGATCGCCCGCGCGGCGCCGCCCGCACCGAGCAGGCACACGGTGCGACCATGTACGGCAACTCCAGCCGCGGTGAGCGAAGCGACGAAGCCCGCACCGTCGGTGCTGTGCCCCACAAGGGTGCCGTCGGGTTGGAGAACGACGGTGTTGACGCTGCGTAGGGCCGATGCGGCGGGGTCCAGGGCGTCGACCGCCATGGCCACCGCCTCCTTGTGAGGCATGGTCACCGAAAGCCCACCAAGCTCCAGCACCCTCATCGCGTCGATCGCCCTTTGGGCGTCTCCATGGGCGACATGAAGGGCCACGTACACCCAGTCGACACCCAACTGCCGAAAGGCGGCGTTGTGCATCGCCGGCGAAAGGCTGTGCTTCACCGGGCTGCCGATGACGGCGGCCACCCGGGTGGTGCCGCTGATCACAGCAGCCCCTTCTCGCGGGCGGCCTCGACGTTTGCCTCGTGCTGCTCGAGGGTTGCAGCGAAGGCGTGCCGTCCGTCCTCGTCGGCGATCACGTAGTAGAGGTAGACGCAGGGGACGCCGTCCGGGAGACCGGCGCAGAGAGGGTCCCCGAGAGACGGGTTGGCCACCGGATTCAGCGCGGCCTGGATGCTGGCCCGACCGGGATTGGCTATCGGCGTGGGTGGCAGGCCGGAGTAGAGATAGGTGTTGTAGGGGGAGTCGATGGCCTTCAGCCGCGCAAACGACAGGGACGGATCCTGCTGGTAGTACAGGGTGGCGTCGATCTGCAGGGGAACACCGAAGAACAGGCGGTTGTAGATGACCCGGGCGATCTTGGCTCGGTCCTCGGGGACTCGTGCCTCGCGCTCGATCATGCTGGCCACGATGAGCACCTGATACGGCGTCAGTCCGAGTCGCTCGGCGCCCGGTTCGATGTTCTCCTGGCGGCCGACACGCTCCATCAACTGAACCATGCGCTCCACGACCTGACGCTCGCTCTCACCGTTGGAGACCTGGTAGGTGTCGGGGAATAACAGCCCCTCGAGGCTGCCTATCCCATCGGGTTGGAGATCCGAGCGGACCGAGCCGTCGGTGGCGGCCGTGTTGAAGTCGATCGCGCTGAGCCGGCCCACCTTCTCCGCCAGCCTGAGCGCCATCTGTTCGTAGGTGTACCCCTCGGGGAAGGTGACCTTGGTGTAGGTCTCCGAAGGTGGCGTGCGCAGGACGCGCATGATGTTCCCCATGTGATCGTTGGGGCGAATCTGGTAGTAGCCCACCGTCAACTCGAGGCCGTCGTGGTGCTCCACGAACCAACGGAACAGCGAGGCACTCTCCACCAGACCCTGGGCTTCGAGCCTCTCGCTGATCGATTCCAGGTCGTCGTCGGCGTCGACGGTGAAGTTGACCGGCACTCCCGGGTCGCCTTCCGGGTTGACCTGCTCGGTGTACCAGAGGCCCACCACGCCGGCAACGACCACGCCGGCCATGCTCAGGTAAAGGAGGATCCACGCCACCCACTTGAAGGGCCGCCACGGTCTGTGGGGCCTCTCGATCACAAAGGCCTCGGCGACCTCGGGATCATCCCACGGGTCGGCCCTCCACTGGGTCTCGTCGATGTACGTCATCGCGAGTCGAGCCAGGTCTGCAACATCACGGCCGCGGCGACCTTGTCGACCACCTTGCGACGCGCCTTGGCGCCCATCCGCGCTTCGATCATCGCCCTATCAGCGGTGACGGTGGTGCGACGCTCGTCGAACATGGTGACCGGCACGCCCACCACGGTAGCCAAGGCCTCGGCCTCGGCAGTTGCAGCCCGCGCGGCTGGGCCATGCGAGCCATCCATGTTGAGGGGTAGCCCGACCACCACTGCCTCGGCCTCCTCCGCGGCGACGAGCGCGGCGATCGCCCGATGATCGCGGGCGATCGAGCCCGACCTCGCCAGCACGGTGAGCGCCGAGGCGATGGTGCCACTGCGATCGCTGACGGCGATGCCGATGCGCTTCGAACCGAGGTCGATCCCGAGGGCGCGCATGGTCAGCCTCTGGCTGCCGCCTCCGCGATGCGCAGCGCCTCGTCGAGCCCGTCGGGATTCTTACCTCCCGCGGTAGCGATGTCGCCCTTGCCACCACCGCCACCGCCCACCGCCTTCGCCGCGAGACGGATGAGGTCGCCGGCGACCGTGCCACTCTCGGGCCGCACCGCCGACACAAGCGACACCCCCCCGCCGTCGGTGAGACCGCCGAGCACGACCTTGACCACGTCGGCCTGCTGACGCACGGCGATGGCCAGCTCACGCAGCTCATCGGGTACCAGCCCGTCGACCCGCGCCACCACGACTCCGTCGACGACGCTTGCGGCTAACTCGGCGGCCCTCGCACCGGCCGCCTGACCACGCAGCCTCTTGAGTTCGTCGTGGAGGGCCTTGATCTCGTCGAGCCGGCGCTGTACACCAGCCACCAAGTCGTCGGGCGTGGAACCCACCAGGCGGGCGGAGTCGGCGAGGATCGCGGAGTCGCGCTGCAGAAGTGCCAGGGTGTTCTCACCGGTGGTCGCTTCGATGCGACGCAGGTTGCTGCCGATGCTCGATTCACCGAGCACCTTGATGAGGCCGATGTCGCCGGCGGCGCGCACATGGGTGCCACCGCACAACTCGATCGAGTTGCCGACTTCGAGCACTCTCACGAAGTCGCCGTACTTGTCGCCGAAGAACGCGATGGCACCCAGCGCGCCGGCCTCGTCCTTGGTGGTCTCGAAGACGCGGGCGGTGGAGTTGGCCAGAACCTCGGCGTTGGCCACGGCCTCGATCTCGCGGATCTCGTCGTCGGTGAGGGCTGCGTAGTGGCTGAAGTCGAAGCGCAATCGGTCGGGGCCGACGAGCGAGCCCGCCTGCTTGACGTGCTCACCGAGCACCTTGCGCAGGGCGTAGTGGAGGATGTGGGTGCCGGTGTGGTTGCGGCGAATGGCCGTGCGCCGACCCACGTGGATGGTTGCCGTGGAAGTAGCCCCTGCAACGATGCTGCCCCTGGCGACGCGAGCGATGTGGCGCCTCAAACCTGGAAGGGCGAAGGTGGTGTCGATCACCTCGGCCTCACCTGACTCGGTGACGATGGTGCCCGTGTCGCCGACCTGGCCGCCGGCCTCGGCATAGAACGGAGTGCGATCGAGGAAGATCTCGACGAGTTCGCCGGGGCCGCCATCCTCATCGACGGGGTCGGCGGGCAGCACTGCCAGAACGCGGGCTGTGACCTCATCGGCCCCATACCCCACGAACTCGGTGGTGCCGAACTGTTCGACGACATCGCGATAGCCGCTCAGCCGATCGTCGCCCGTCGCTCCCTTGCGCGCAGCTTTGGCTCGCTCGCGCTGGGCTTTCATCTCCGCCTCGAAGCCCTCACCGTCGACCTCGACCCCGCGCTCACCGGCGATCTCCTCGGTGAGTTCGAGAGGGAAGCCGTAAGTGTCGTGGAGGAGGAACGCCGTGCTACCAGGAAGGCGACTGACCCCGCCGGACAACTCGTCTTCGAGGATGCCGAGGCCGGTCTTCAGGGTGTGACGGAAGCGCTCTTCCTCTCGGGTCAGCACGCCCACCACGAAGTCGCGGTTCTTGACCACATCGGGGTAGGCCGCACCCATCACCGACACCGCCGTTTCCACCAGCGATGGCATCACCAACCTCTCTGTGCCGAGCAGGTACGCGTAGCGGACGGCACGGCGGATGATCCGACGCAGGACATAGCCCCTGCCCTCGTTGCTGGGGAAGACACCGTCGCTGACGAGCATGGTGGCGCTGCGGGCATGTTCGGCGAGGACGCGCATCGCGAAGCTCTCGCGGTGTTCGTAGTCGCCGGCCACATAGCGCTTGCCGGTGAGGCTGCAGGCCTGATCGATGAGTGGCATCATCAGGTCCGTCTCCCAAACGGCATCGACGCCCTGCATCAGGCAGAGAATTCGTTCGAGGCCGGCGCCGGTGTCGATACTCGGCTTGGGCAGGGCGGTGCGGGTTCCGTCGGAGCCCTGGTCGTACTGCATGAAGACCAGGTTCCAGAACTCCATGAAGCGATCACCGTGAGGATCGTTCAGGGGGCCGCCCTCCGGGCCGAAGGCCGGCCCACGATCTATGTGGATCTCACTGCACGGGCCGCACGGGCCGGTGTCGCCCATCTGCCAGAAGTTGTCCTTGTCGCCGAGGCGTTGGATCCGATCCATCGGCACGCCGACCTCTTCGTGCCAGATGGCCTCGGCCTCGTCGTCGCTGTGGTGGACGGTGATCCACAGGCGGTCGCCGTCGAAGCCGAACCCTTCGGTGACGAGCTCCCAACTCCACGGGATGGCTTCGCGCTTGAAGTAGTCGCCGAAGCTGAAGTTGCCGAGCATCTCGAAAAACACGAGGTGCCGCTTGGTGCGGCCGACGTCGTCGAGGTCGTTGTGCTTGCCGCCGGCGCGTGCGCACTTCTGGCTGGTGACGGCGCGGTTGTAGGGCGGCACTTCATCGCCGAGGAAGTAGGGCTTGAAGGGCACCATGCCGGCGACGGTGAAGAGCACGGTGGGATCGTGGGGGATGAGGCTCGCCGAAGGCACGGCCGTATGCCCCTTGGCGACGAAGAAGTCGATGAATGTGGAGCGGAGCTGGTCGGCGGTCGGCGGTGCGGTACCCATGGGCTGCTCAGCCTACCGAGCGGTCAGTGCGCGGCCCTGACCCATTGGCGGCGCTCTTGGTATCGTCGCCCACCGTGGCTCTCGACACTCATGAATGGATCAGCTTCGAAGACGACGAACACCGACGCACGTGGGTGTTCGATGCCACCTTCTTGACCAGTAACTGGAGTTGTATCTACGGGGCCGGCTGCCAGGGGGTTCTCGACTCCGACGCGAGCCACATGGAACAGGGTTGTTGCAGCTACGGCGCCCACTTCATCGACGACGAGGACGTGCAAACCGTCGTCGTCGCCTCCGCCCGCTTGCGACCCCACCACTGGCAGTTCATCCGCAAAGGTAAGGCGGGCGGCATCCTCGGCAGCGAGGACGGGGTCACCACCACCCGTCTCGTCGACGGGGCGTGCATCTTCCTCAACCGACCCGGCTTCAGCGGTGGGGCCGGTTGCGCCCTCCATGTCGCCGCGGTCGAGGAGGGTGAGAGGCCGCTGGACTGGAAGCCCGACGTCTGCTGGCAGCTACCCCTGCGCCTCGACGACCACACCGATGAGCACGGTTACATCACATCCACCTTGAGGGAGTGGAAACGCCGCGACTGGGGCCCAGGTGGCGAAGAGTTCCACTGGTGGTGCACCGACACCGACGAGGCCTTCGTCGGCTCCGATCCCGTCTACGTCTACCTCGTCGACGAGATCGTCGAACTGGTCGGCCGCAAGGTGTACGACCAGCTGGTGGAACTGCTCGAACGACGGAAGTGGAAGCCCCTCCCCCACCCTGCCATCAGGCGCGACTGAAAGATCTGGGGCTGGACCGTCCCGGCGTCCGAGACGGATCGGCCCCAGATCGCGCCGGGGGACAGATCAGCCCCAGATTCCCTGGCCGAAGAACGTCAGGCTTCGACGCGGACCTTCTTGTTGGCCTTGCGGCGATCCTCGAGCCCGAGGTGGCGCTTGCGGACCCGGATGGCCTTGGGCGTGACCTCGACCAGCTCGTCGTCGCCGATCCATTCGATTGCCGTCTCGAGGGTGTGGATCTTCGGCGTCGGCAGCTTGACCGCGTCGTCGTGGCTATGGGTGCGGATGTTGTTCTTCTCCTTGGGGCGCACGGCGTTGACGACCATCTCGTCTTCACGGCTGCACTCGCCTACGACCATGCCTTCATAGACCTGCTCGCCAGGGTTGACGAAGAACTGTCCGCTGAGCTGGAGCTTGTCGAGTGCGTAGGCCGTGGTCACGCCGAGGCGGTCGGAGACCATCGCCCCACCGCGAGCAGTGGGCATCTCCCCCGCCCACGGCATCCAACCCATGTGGTGCTGGTGCAGAAGTGCTGTACCGCGGGTGGCGGTGAGCAGCAGGGAACGGAAACCGATGAGACCGCGGCTGGGTGACTCGAAGGTGACAATGGTGCGGCCGGCGTCGCCGGGGCGTAGGTCGGTGACTCTCCCTTTGCGCGGAGCGAGCTCCTGGGTGACGGTGCCGACGTACTCGTCGGGCACGTCGCACACGCCCCTTTCCTGGGGCTCGAAGCGCTTGCCGTTGACTTCCTTGGTGATCACTTCGGGACGGCTGACCTGGAGCTCGTATCCCTCGCGCCTCATGGACTCGATAAGCACGGCAAGCTGCAGCTCGCCACGACCGGCGACCTCGATGACGTCGGGGGACCCGGTATCGAAGAGCTTGATCGAGACGTTGCCGAGGATCTCCTTGTTCAGCCGGTCCACGAGGTGGCGGCTGGTGAGGTACTTGCCGTCCCTGCCCGCCAGAGGCGAGGTGTTGACGCCGAAGGTCATCCTCAGCACGGGTTCGTCGACCACAAGACGGGGAAGTGCAACCGGGGAGTCGGTGGAGGCGATGGTGTCGCCGATCTCGACCTCGGGGAAACCGGCCACGACGAAAAGGTCACCGGCGCTGAGCTCGTCGACCTCGCTGCGGCTGACGCCATCGAAGGCCATTAGCTGAACGAGGCGACGGCGCAGGGGAGGTTGGCCCTCGGCGAACTCCTCCTCGAGCAGGGCCACCGTTTCGCCCCGGCGCATGACGCCGTTCACCACCCGACCGATAGCCAGGCGACCGAGGTACTCACTGGCGTCGAGCTGGGTGACCATCGCCTGCAGGGGCTTGGACGCATCGCCCACCGGGGCAGGGATGGCCTCGACGATCGTGTCGAGCAGAACGCTGAGATCGGCGTCGGGAGCGGGCATACCGATGCCCTTCATCGCCCGGCCGTCGCGGGCCACGGCGGAGATGATCTCGAAGTCGATGTGTTCGTCGCCGGCGTCGAGGTCGATGAACAGCTGATAGACCTCGTCGAGTACCTCGTCTGCCCTAGCATCGCCGCGGTCGACCTTGTTGATCACGACGACTGCCGGCAGGTCCCTGGCGAGGGCTTTCTGCAATACGTAGCGGGTCTGGGGCAGGGGGCCCTCAGCAGCATCGACGAGGAGGAGCACTCCGTCGACCATGGTGAGCGCCCTTTCCACCTCACCGCCGAAGTCGGCGTGGCCGGGGGTGTCGACGAGGTTGATCTTGACCCCCTTCCAAGTGACCGAGGCCGCCTTGGCGAGGATCGTGATGCCCCTCTCGCGCTCCTGGTCGTTGGAGTCCATCACCCTGTCGATCACCGCCTGATGGGAGGCGAAAGTGCCGGTGGCGCGCAGGAGCGCATCGACGAGAGTGGTCTTGCCGTGGTCTACGTGGGCAACCAGGGCTACGTTGCGTATTTGCGAAGTCATGTCCGAGTTCAGGGGGGTAGACCAGGCTCGGCGGCCTCGCTGTGATGATCAGTCGTCGGACTCGCTGTCGTCGTCGTCGAAGGTGACGCCGTACTTCTCCGCCAGCGCGGCGTACTCGTCGTCTTCATTGTGTGGCTGACGATCAGTGGTGGCCAACCCGAGTTCGAATGCGCTCGGACCAGCCTGCTTGAGTTTCCGCGCTTCTTCGAAGCGGCGGTGACGACCCTTCTTCACGGTAGGGCTCCCGAACCTAGAGAGTTGACATTGGTTTTCACTCTACCGGCTCCCCATGCCAACGGGCGGGATGACCCCGGACTCGCCCCTCTCCCGCCAGGGTGGCTCGGGGCTGGCCTAGGGTGCCGCTCATGACCCTCGCCGATCCTTCTGCCTGGTGGAAGTCCGCCGTGGTGTATCAGGTGTACCCACGATCCTTCGCCGACACGGGTGCCTCCGCCGGTGCCGCCGGTTCGGCCACCCAACCCGGTGTCGGCACCCTCGCCGGGCTGACGGCACACCTCGACCACCTCGCGTGGTTGGGCGTCGACGCGATGTGGTTGTCACCGATCTTTCGCTCGCCGATGGCCGACTTCGGTTATGACGTCAGCGATTACTGCGACATCGACCCCACCTTCGGCGACCTCGCCGACCTCGACCATCTCGTCTCCGAGTCCCACGCCAGGGGGATCAGGGTGTTGCTCGACTGGGTGCCCAACCACACCAGCGACCAACACCCCTGGTTCCAACAGAGCCGCGTCAACCGCACCAACCCCAAGGCCGATTGGTACGTGTGGCGCGACCAGCCACCCAACAACTGGCTGGCGGAGTTCACCGGCGGCCAACCCGCGTGGACCTTCGACGAGGTGCGCGGCCAGTACTACCTGCACTGCTTCCTTCCTGAGCAACCCGACCTGAATTGGGACAATCCCGAGGTCGAAGCGACGATGCACGACACCCTGCGCTTCTGGCTCGACCGCGGCATCGACGGCTTCCGGATGGACGTCGTGCACCTGATCGGCAAGGACCTCGACGTCGACGACCCGGCCGATACCGTGGCCGCGGGTTGGAGCCATGTGATCTTCAACGACGTGCCCGTCACCCACGAACGCCTCCGCCGCCTTCGCCGCCTCCTGGATTCCTATCCGGACGACAAGATGAGCGTCGGTGAGGTGTATCTCCTCGACGAGGCACGAATGGCCGACTACTACGGAAGCGACGACGAGCTCCACCTCAACTTCAACTTTCCCTTCCTGTGGGCACCTCTTCAAGCTGAGGCCCTGAGAAAGCGGATCGAACTCACCGTCGGCCTCCTGGCCACCCGCGGCGCTTGTCCGACCTGGGTGTTGTCGAACCACGACGTGCCCCGTCACCGCCAGCGCTACGGAGGCGGTGAGGCCGAGGCACGAATCGCAGCCGCGATTCTGCTCACCCTGCCGGGTACGGCGTTCATGTTCCAGGGTGAGGAACTGGGTCTGGTCGATGCCGTCGTTCCGCCCGAAAGGGTGGTGGACCCTGGCGGCCGCGACGGCTGTCGTGCACCCCTGCCCTGGACAAGCGAGCCACTCCATGGCTGGGCCGGCGACCCCTGGCTGCCCTTCCCACCCCACGCCGACACCCTCGACGTCGCCTCCCAGAGGGCCGATCCACACTCGATCCTGCACTTCTACCAGCGTCTTCTTCGTCTCCGCCGCTCCACCCCGGACCTCCAGGGCCACGACATCACCCTTGTCGACAGCGCCACCGATGTGCTCTCCTACCGGCGCGGTGAGATCGTGGTGCTGGCCAACTTGGGTGACTGCGCCGTCGTCCTGAAAACGTCCCACGAGGTGCTACTGAGCACCGAGCCGGACAGGGCGCCGGGCTCGGTGGGCCACGAACTGCCACCGCGCGCCGCTTGGATCGGGCGACCCGCGTGACAACATGACCGCATGGGTCGTGTGGTCACCGTGTTGAATCAAAAGGGAGGGGTGGGCAAGACAACGGTCACCCTCGGTCTGGCCTCCGCCGCCGCCGAGGCAGGTCATCGGGTGCTGGTGGTCGATCTCGACCCCCAGGCGTCGAGCACCTGGGTGCTCGGCATCGATCCCGCCGAGGTGGAGAACTCCACCGCCGAGGTCCTCGGACGCCTACCCGTCTCACGGGCGATGGTCCCGTCGGTCTGGGGCGGCGAGGTGTGGGTCGTGCCCGCCACCGGCCGCCTCCTCCCACGCGACCACGGCGGCAACCCGGCCCGCCTGCGTGACGCGCTCGCCACGGTCACCGATCAGTTCCACGCCGTACTGATCGACTGCCCACCCTCGCTCGGCGCTCTCACCACCAGCGGCCTCACCGCTGCCGACCACGCTGTGATCGTCGTCGAGCCGTCGTCACTCGGCTTGCGCGGCATTGGCGCCGTGGCCGACCTCGTCGACGAGGTCTGGGACAATCACAATCCGGCGCTGGAGCTCGCCGGAGTGGTCGTCAACCGGGTTCCGGCGGTGAGCAACGAGTCCGACCGCCGCTACGAGGAGCTGACCCGCATCGTCGGCCGCCGGGCTGTCTGGCAGCCGGTGATCCCCCAGCGTGTGATCATCAACCAGGCGATCGGTGAGCGTCGCCCGATCCATGCCTATGGCGCCCGCAGCTCGGATGTGTCCGAGGTCTTCGACCGTCTGTGGGCGAAGCTGCGTCGGGTGACGAAGGGCTGAGTTACGGGCCGACCCACCTGGTTCGACTCAGTCCGGCACATCGATCAGCGTCAACCCACCCTTGCCGTCGAAGGTGAGGGCGGCGTGACCGGCAACCAATCGGCGGATCCCGTCGCCGAGCAGTTCGTTGCGCCACCCGGTACCGAGCCTGGCGTCGGCGTCGCCGCGCAGCAAGGACACCAGGTCGCTACGGGTGGCCAGCAGGGTGGTGTCGATGCGCGCCTGGCGACCCACCTCGCTGACCCAGGCAGATACGAGGGTGACCGCCGGCCTGAGATTGCGATCGAGATCATCGCCGTCGGGGGCCGCAAGGTGGACCTCATTGGCGGCGCCGTCGGCAACGGCCTCGAGCAGTTCCTTGGCGATGACGCCGCGGGTGTGGCGGTCGTCCACACCGCGGGCCTGAGCGAGCTCTTGCACGGTGCGCGGCTGACGCTGGGCGATGCCCAAAATGGCGAGGTCTGGCAGAACCTGACGCACCGGCGAATCGTTGGCCATCGCCCTGCGTTCGCGCCATGCAGCCACCGCCCGGGCCACACCGCGGGCGCGGGGTTTGAGCACTCGCACGTCCTTCAGCCGAGTCCACGCCAGGTCCGGGTCTGTGCCGCTGGCCGGACGGCAACGTAACTCCTCGCAAGCATCGACAACCCAGCCAGCGCGACCCCCGGCCTCGAGCTGGGCGGTCAGGCTGTCGTGCAGTTCGAGGAGGTGGGCGACGTCGCTGGCCGCGTAGTTGCACTGATCGGTGGTGAGGGGGCGGCGCAGCCAGTCGGTAAGGCGATCACCCTTGGAAGCAGTGACCTTGAGTTCGCCCTGAAGCAGAGAGGAGAGCGAAGGAGTGCTGTAGCCAAGGAAGCCGGCCGCCAGCTGGGTGTCGAAGATCGTCTCCGGAATGGCTCCCACCGAGTGGTGCAGCACGTCGAGGTCCTGCTGCGCGGCGTGCAACACGGCCAGCGCTGGTGAGGCGAAGAGACGACGCAAGGGGGTGAGATCGCACGCCAGCGGGTCGATCAGCACGATCTCGCCGGCGAAGGCAATCTGCATCAGGGCGAGCTTGGGGAAGTAGGTGCGCTCCCGGTGGAACTCGGTGTCCATCGCATACCGAGGCTCCTCAACGAGGCGGTCCACAAGCTCGGCCACCTCGGCATCGGTGGCGATCCAGCGGTAGGTGCCGGAGGCGGCTGCCTCGCCGGGCTGCGCCGCACTCGTTTCCCTGACCAACATCGAACCAACGCTACTGGTGCCGGCAGCTAGTCGCGAAGGTCACGCGGAGTGTTGACGTTGGTGAGATCTTGAGGATCCACCTTCGGGTGGACCACCTGGATCCGGTCGAGCACGCCTCGCAAGCTGCGTTCTCCCTGCTCGAAGGCGACCTCCAGCGCCGGCAGGGCGGCCCGAGACCACGCTGCGCAAAGGGGTTCGGGGCGATCGGTGAGCGGAACGGAAGCCTCGCTGTCACCCAGGGCGGCCAGTACGATACGCACGGTGTCCGGCGACAGTCGCGGCAGGTCACACGACACCACCATCACCACCGCCCCGGGTAGATGGCGCAGGGCAGTGATCACCCCTCCGAGGGGTCCTTCACCTGGCCAGGAGTCTGCAACGACGCCGAACCCGAGAGCGCTGAGCGCCTGGGTGTCACCCCCGATGGCGACCACCGGATTGCACCCGGCTTCGTCCAGTGCAGCCGCCACCCGCGATGCCATCGGCACCCCTTGCCAGGGCACGAGGGCCTTGTCGGTTCCCATGCGCGAACTCGCCCCACCACAGAGGACCGCACCGGCGACGGATTGATCACCCACGGCGTCACCCTACGCGTAGGGTGACGATCATGCTCGCACTCACCCTGGATTCGGCCAAGACCCTGGCCATCGTGGTCGCCGCCGCCTTCGTCGTGTTCGCGCTGGTGTCGGCTTGGATGATCAAGAACATCACCACCAAGATCATCGCCGTCGTCCTCCTCGCCGGTCTCGCCCTCGGAGTGTGGACCCAGCGCACCAGCCTTCAGGACTGCGCCGACAAGGCCAAGGCGAGAGGCATCCAGGAGGGCTCAATCACCTGCACCTTCTTCGGCACAGAGGTCGAGGTACCGAGCGCCTGACCACTCAGGCCCCACAGGCATCTATCCGATTTCTGTGAGCCCAGCAGCCTCCCGTCGAGTCGCCCGTCGAGCTTGTGTCTCTCGCATGTCATCATCGGCGCTGGGCCGGGGTCTGTGCCCACCTCAACGCCAACAAAGCAACGCTCGGCGGCCTGCGTGTCAAAGACGCGGAACTGGATCAACAAGCAGGGTCACCCACAGCAGGTCACGGGCCGGATAGACATGCCAGCCGCCGCCCACCCAATTCCCATCCGAGTGCCTGGCAACCATTCGAGTGCGGGCGTGCCCCCCGGCGGGCCGCTGTCACTCGGATCACCCGCGACCAGCGACACCCCTCGGAACTCTTCGTGTAATCAGAGCGCGCGCCAGGGAGCGCCAGCCGCTTCCAGCAGGGGTTCCACCAGGAGATGACAGAACTCCGCTGGATGGCTGGTGGGGGCATCGTGCCTGCAACCGGGGAGAACCACCAGTCGGGCGTCGGGCAGCATCGAGGCGAGGCGGGTCATACCTTCGCGGTGATGGCTCGCCCCTCGGTCGCCATAGCCGACCAACACCGGCGCCACGATCTGCTCTGGGTGCCACGGCGCGTTGGTCCTGAGGTCCGCCAGTTCGCCGA
>Ga0073899_10002097_pt1 | contig 18028 bp, 16 predicted proteins | sample KloWWTmetaKNB5Ph_FD_88975 | JGI IMG/M metagenome (GOLD analysis project Ga0073899, IMG submission 88975) | Active sludge microbial communities from Klosterneuburg, Austria, studying microevolution and ecology of nitrifiers - Klosterneuburg... | ecosystem: Engineered > WWTP > Aerobic digester >... | reverse complement strand
TGATCTGTCATAACTGCCGCTCGCCCACCCGGTCGGAAAGCGGCATGCGAGGCAAGGTCTTCCGCCCCACCGTACGCCTCGGTCTCAAGAATCAACGCCCGCGTCGTTACGTCAACCATCAACCATCGTCCGACGAGCCCACGAGCAACACCGACGACATCGGCCATGAACCAGTCGGCGGGCAGAGCGTCAGATGCATCAACCAAGCTCAGTCAGGCTCCTGCGCAGCAAGTCCTGACGTTCCGCTGCCGCCGCTCGACGCTCGCGCTGAGCTCCGACGACCTTCTCCGGCGCCTTGGCTACGAACTGCTCATTGGCGAGCATCGCATCAACTCGGGCGATTTCTGCCTCGACTTCTGCGATCTCCCGCTCGATTCTCGCCCTTTCCGCGGCGAGGTCAACCATCCCAGCCAGTGGTAGGTAGATCGTCGACCCGCCGACGACGATCACAGTGCTCGTCGCAGGAGACTCCGGCTCGCCGTCGCGAACCTCCCAGGTATCGCGATCGATCCGGGCGAGAGACTGCAGCTCGCCCGCCAGCTCTTCGAACGTCGCCCGCGCCTGGCCAGGATAGATGACCGCGCTGATCCGACGACCCGGATCGACCCCATGTTCGCTGCGAGCATTCCGGATCTCCCGGGTGGCTTCACGAAGCAGCTCGAAGCTGGCGACGGCCTCTGGAAACGACTCCCCCGCCTCCGGGAATGCGGCTACGATCAGCGCATCCCCGGAATGCGGAAGTTGCTGCCAAAGCTCTTCGGTCACAAACGGCATGAACGGATGCAGCAGCCGAAGCGTCCGCTCGAGCACGTAGGCCAGCGTCTGGGGCACAACAGGATCCATCGGTTCGGCGTAGAGCCGCACTTTCACGGCCTCGATATACCAGTCGCAGAACTCCGACCAGATGAATTCATACAGCGCCCGGCCGGCCTCGTGCAGTTGATACCCGTCCATCAACCGGGTGACATCTTCGATCGTGGAGGCGAGCCGGCTGAGAATCCACCGATCCGGGATCGAGAGTGCTTCGTCAACAGGGCGAGCAGGAGCGCCGTCGTCGTCCCGCACGATCTGTGCGCTTTCGATCGCTCGCAACGAAAAGCGAGTCGCGTTGAACAGCTTGTTGGCGAAATTACGCATGGCTTCGACGCGTTCGGTGGACAGTTTCAGGTCGCTGCCTGGACCCGATGCTGTGAGAAGCGCGAACCGTAGCGCGTCGGTCCCATACTCCGCGCTGATTGTCGTCGGATCGAGCACGTTGCCTTTGGTCTTGCTCATGCGCTGGCCGTGCTGATCGCGGACGGTTCCGTGAAGATAGACATCCTTGAACGGAGGCGCGCCCATGAGCTCGATGCCGAAGAAGATCATCCTCGCCACCCAGTGGAAGATGATGTCGTAGCCAGTCTCCATCAAATGACCGGGGTAGTACATGCGCAGGTCCGGCGTCTCTTCCGGCCAGCCAAGCGTCGAGAAGGTCCAGAGGCCGGACGAAAACCAGGTATCGAGCACGTCAGGATCCTGCTCGATATTGCGCGACCCGCATGCGTCGCAGCTCCCGAGGCGCTCCTGGTCGGTTGCCGTCATTTCTCCACAGTCGCGGCAGTACCAGATCGGAATCCGGTGGCCCCACCAGAGTTGCCGCGAGATGCACCAATCGTGGATGTTCTCCATCCAGCTCAGATACACGGTGGAAAATCGCGATGGATAGAACCGGATCTGGCCGTCCTTCACGACTTCTATCGCCGGCTTCGCCAGTGGCGCCATCTGGACGAACCACTGCTTCGAGATGAGCGGCTCGACAACTGACCTACAACGGTCACAATGCCCCACCGAATGCTCGTGCGGCTCGACGCGGGCTAGCGCTCCATCCTGTTCCAGTCGCGCAACGACCTGCTCGCGTGCTTCGGCGACTGACAACCCTGCAAACGGCCCGGCCTCGTCATTCAACGTGCCGTCGAGATTCATGACATTCACCATCGGCAGGTTGTGTCGCCGGCCAATCTCGAAATCATTCGGATCGTGAGCCGGAGTCACTTTGACTGCGCCGCTGCCAAATGCACGGTCGACAGCCTCATCGGCGACGACGGGAATCCGACGGTTGAGGATCGGAAGGATGACCTCATGGCCGATCAGCGCGCGATACCGTTCGTCGTCTGGGTGAACCGCGACCGCGGTGTCCCCCAGCATCGTCTCGGGCCGGGTCGTCGCAACCTCGATAACGCCACTCCCATCGGCCAGTGGGTAGCGCAGATGCCAGAGAAACGACGAGACATCTTCATGAACCACCTCGAGGTCGGAAAGCGCCGTCATGCAACGTGGACACCAGGAGATCAGACGCTCCCCGCGATAAATCAGGCCCTTGTCATACAGATGCTTGAATGCCACGCGAACTGCGTGGGCGGGGCCAGGATCCATCGTGAAGACATATCGCGACCAGTCGCACGACGCGCCGAGCGACTGGAGTTGACCCTTGATTCGCTCCTGGTACGACTCCATCCAGTCCCAGACGCGGCTGAGGAACTGCTCGCGCCCGAGATCATGGCGTGTCAATCCCTCCTTCGCGAGCTCCTTCTCGACGACCCACTGCCCCGCAATACCAGCATGGTCTGCGCCTGGCAGCCAGAGCGCGGCGAAGCCGAGCATCCGGTGATACCGGATCATCAGATCCTCGACCGCCGAGAACAGCGCGTGCCCCATATGCAGCTCACCAGTGACGTTGGGTGGCGGCATGATAACGACGTATGGACCGCGGCCACGATCGACTGGCTTGAAGTAACCGCGAGAGTGCCAGAACTCGTACCAGCCGCGTTCTGTGGCGCCTGGATCGTAGGCCTTACCCAGCTCATCCGCGCCGGACGCGACCCCGGGCTGCGTCGTCATACTCGTTCTCCTTTGATCTGCCAGAAGCCGGCCGGCAGTGGCGCTCATGCTCAATCAGAAACAGAAAACCCGTCCTGCCAAGGACGGGCTCACCCGCGGTTCCACCTTGCTTCGACGGCTGGGCCGTCGCGCTCGTGCGCGATAACGGGCGAACCCGCGAGAGCCTGGCGTGTCGATCGACACCTCAGCGCTCGACCGAACGGGCGACTTCAGCCGCGCCTGCGTGGCGAGGCTTGCAGCCTCGGGCCTCGCCTCTCTGGCCGCCGCGGAGGACCTACTCCTCCCGTCCTTTGGCGGTTCTCAGTTGCTTCATAGGATACCAGCGCGGACAGGGAATCCGCAGCCATTTCGTGTATCGTGACTGCATGTCAACGAACGTTTCGTCCGGTTCGTTCCGAACGTGTTCGGGGGCTGCTACAATTCGGGAATACGAATGAATGTTCTACGCACGATCGATAGTGCCAGTCAACAGCCGACCACCCGCGCAGCGACACCGGAGTCCAGATGCCGATAGATAAGATCGTCGTTCGAGGCGCCCGCGAGCACAATCTGAAGAACATAGACGTTGAGATCCCTCGGGACAAGCTGGTCGTTCTGACCGGCCTTTCCGGCTCGGGGAAGTCATCGCTCGCGTTCGACACTATCTACGCCGAAGGACAGCGTCGATATGTCGAGTCACTATCGGCCTATGCCCGGCAGTTCCTCGGGCAAATGGAGAAGCCAGATGTCGACCAGATCGACGGCCTCTCCCCAGCAATCTCGATCGACCAGAAGGGCGCAAGCCGTAATCCTCGCTCGACCGTCGGGACCGTCACTGAGATCTACGACCACCTGCGGCTGCTGTACGCGCGGATCGGTCACCCCCATTGCCCGAAGTGCGGGCGCGAGATCAGCCAGCAGTCTGTTCAACAGATGGCGGAGACGATCCTCGCTCTTCCAGAAGGTTCGCGCATCCTCGTCCTTGGTCCAGTGATCCGCGATCGCAAAGGCGAGCACCAGAACGTCCTCGACCAGATCCGGAAGGGTGGGTTCGTTCGCGTCCGCGTCGATGGCGAGATACGCGAACTGGACGAGACGATCCCGATGGCCAAGTACAAGAAGCACACGATCGAGGTGGTAGTCGACCGCCTTGTCGTGCGCCACGAGTCGGATGAGGATCTGCACGCGCTGCGCATTCGCCTGATCGATTCCCTTGAGACGGCACTGCGGCTCGGCAACGGCAATGTCACGATTCAGATCATCGATGGACAGGAACTGCCGTTCTCGGAGCATTTCGCCTGCCCGGTCTGTGGCGTCTCGATCGGTGACATCGAGCCGCGCTCGTTCTCGTTCAACAGCCCACATGGAGCCTGCCCGACCTGCACAGGGCTCGGCATTGCGATGGAATTCGACGAGGATCTCGTAGTCTCGGATCCGGACCTGACGCTGGCCGATGGCGCCATCTCGCCCTGGTCACGACCGGGACGCGATGCGAACGCCTGGTATGAAGCGATGGTTGCGGCCCTTGCCGAGACGCAGGATATCCCGATGGACATCCCGTTCCGCGACCTCACCCCCGAACAGCGCAGGCTCGTCCTCCACGGGGACGGCCACCCAACGCTGACGGTGCGTTACACGGCCCGCAGTGGCCGGCGCAGACAGTACACCGTCAAGTACGAGGGCGTGATCCCCTACCTCGAGCGGCGGTTACGGCAGACGACATCCGATTACATCCGGCAGGACATGGAGCAGTACATGGCGTCGCGCCCATGCCCGACCTGTAAGGGCGCGCGCCTCCGGCCCGAAGTCATTGCGGTCACAGTGGATGGTCACTCGATCGTCGACATCGCCCGGAACTCGATCCAGCAATCGCTCGATTTTGTCCAGCGCCTGCAGTCCGGCGCGCTCTCTGACCGGGAGATGCTCATCGCCCGACAGGTGCTCAAGGAGATTCGCGAACGGCTCGGGTTTCTGGTTGATGTTGGCCTCGACTATCTCACCCTGGACCGTGCGGCCGCGAGTCTCTCCGGTGGCGAGGCGCAGCGAATCCGGCTCGCAACACAGATCGGCAGCCGGCTCATGGGCGTGATGTATGTGCTGGACGAGCCGTCGATCGGTCTGCATCATCGTGATAACGCGCGTTTGATCCATACGTTGACCCAACTCCGCGATATCGGCAACACGCTGCTGGTCGTCGAGCACGATGAGGAGACGATGCGAGCGGCGGACTGGATCATCGACATCGGCCCCGGCGCCGGCGAACACGGTGGGCACATAGTCGCTGAGGGTACGTTCGACGACATCATCGCCGACTTGAGCTCGATCACTGGCGACTACCTGAGTGGCCGGCGGGTGATTCCTGTCCCGACGACACGGCGCGCCGGCAACGGAGCCCGACTCGTGCTGGCCGGGGCGAGAGCGAACAATCTGAAGAATGTCACCGCTGAGTTCCCGCTAGGGACGTTCATCTGCGTAACCGGCGTTTCGGGTTCTGGCAAGAGCACACTGATCAGTGACACGCTCTATCGTCGGCTTGCCCAGATTCTCTATCGCGCGCACGATCGACCCGGCGCGTTCGACCGGCTCGACGGGGTTGAGCACATCGACAAAGTCATCGACATCGACCAGAGCCCGATCGGTCGCACGCCACGCTCCAACCCGGCCACCTACACTGGCGTGTTTACCCACATTCGCGAGCTGTTCGCGGCGATGCCCGAGGCGAAGACACGCGGCTACAAGGCCGGCCGCTTTTCGTTCAACGTCAAGGGCGGGCGCTGCGAGGCGTGCTCCGGGGATGGAATCGTCAAGATCGAGATGCAGTTCCTTCCCGACGTCTATGTTCCGTGCGAGGTCTGCCATGGGAAGCGATACAATCGCGAGGCGCTCGAGATCGAATACAAGGGCAAGAGCATTGCCGATGTGCTCGACATGACTGTCGAGGAATCGCTGGAGTTTTTCGAGAATATCCCAAAGGTCCGCAACAAGATGCAGACCCTCTTTGATGTCGGCCTCGGGTATATCCATCTCGGCCAGCCGGCCACGCAGCTCTCCGGCGGCGAAGCGCAACGAGTGAAGCTTGCAACCGAGCTATCCCGGCGGGCGACTGGCAAGACGCTCTATATCCTCGACGAACCAACGACCGGCCTCCACTTTGCTGACATCGAGCGGCTACTCGGTGTGCTCCAGCGCCTTGCTGACGCGGGAAACACGATCCTGGTGATCGAGCACAATCTCGATGTCATCAAGTCGGCAGACTGGATCATCGACCTTGGCCCCGAAGGTGGCCATCGCGGTGGAGAGATCATCGCCGCTGGCACGCCGGAAGCGATCGCCGAGGTCGAGGCGTCATACACTGGCCAGGCGCTACGGGTGCTGCATGCGGAGCCAGCGCTCGCAGCCGACTGAATCCGGGAGTGTGAAGAATTGGGCCGCCGGAAGTGTCCGGACGCTGCGTCCGTATAGCCTGTAGACGCTTGCGCGATGGCTGCTGGCGTTGCTATGATCACGGAGTGCGAATTCGTCCCCTGGGCCTGTATGCACGCTCCGTGCGAGAGCGGCCTGGAAGCACATCGACTGATGAATCAACCCACGGAGCCTCTCCAACCGATCGCCACACGGCAGATGGTTCTGGTTCTCAATCAGAACTATGAACCCTTGAACGTCTGCAACATGCGCCGCGCAATCGGACTGATCATCCACGACAAGGCTGAGGTGCTCGATGTCTACCAGGTTCGTATCATCACTGCGTCGAGCACGATCGAAGCGCCGTCCGTGATCAGGCTGAGTCATCTCATTCGCCGGCCACATCCACGAGTGAAGTTAACTCGGCGGGAAATCTTCATTCGTGACAACTACACCTGCCAGTACTGCGGCAGCCGCACCGCTGACCTGACCATCGACCACATCATCCCTCGTTCCCGTGGCGGCGTGCACAGTTGGGAGAATCTGGTGTCGGCTTGCCGCAGTTGCAACCACCGCAAGGGGGGGAAGTTGCTGACCGACTCGAAGATGCGGTTGTCGCGCCTTCCGTTCGAGCCGAAGGCCGGCCGGTACTACACGATTCAGCGCCGAATGAGCGCGGTAGTGTCGGATTCGTGGCTGAGGTTCATTCCGGACTTTGAATCAATCGCGATCGGCCATCTCCACAGTCGTGCAAGCGATTGAGCAGCCAGCAACCCATTCGGGTCGGCTGCTCGGGACGTCCTACATCGTGGGGCGTCTTTCGTTGTCACCTCGAAACTGATGAGAGGCGATATGTCACAATGATTCATCAGCGGTCGAACGAAGTGGTCTCAGGCCAACCAGCCGGTGACCATGCTGCATTCATCAATCGTGTCGCATACCCGCGATCTGGCACTCGTGGCGGGCTGGCCTGCAGTCGCGCGAGGCGCAGAACACGATGACTTTCGACGCCACGCGAAACGGAGACAACAGATGTTGGACATACGGCTGATCCGGGAGAGGCCCGACTACGTTAAGGAACAGATCGCGAAGCTGCAGACGACTGCGCCGATTGACGAGATTCTGGCGATCGACGAACAGCGCCGCGCAACCCTCACCGAGGTCGAGGGCATGCGAGCGCAACTCAACGAGGGCTCGCGCAAGACCGGCAAGGTGCCGGCCGGCGCAGAGCGCGACGCGCATATCGCCGAAATGCGCCGGCTGGGTGACGAGATCGCCGAGTTGAACAACAAGGTCAACGCCCTCGACGCTGAGCAGCAGCACCTCCAGTTACTGGTCCCAAATCTACCCGGCCCAGAGGTGCCAGTTGGCAAGGATGAGACAGATAACGTCATCACCAGCACCTGGGGAACACCCCGCACGTTCGACTTCCAGCCGCGACCGCACTGGGAAATCGGTGAGCAGTTGGGGATCATCGACTTCGAGCGAGGAGTGAAGGTATCAGGATCGCGTTTCAACTTCCTCCGCGGTGATGGCGCGCGCCTCCAGCGGGCACTGATCACCTGGATGCTCGACCTGCACCGCGAGCAAGGCTACGAGGAGGTCTATCCGCCCTACCTCGTCCGGCGCGAGGCGATGGTCGGCACCGGCAACCTGCCGAAGTTCGCCGATACCCTCTTCCGCGACGAGGCCGAGGATCTCTGGATGATCCCGACCGCCGAGGTCCCGGTGACGAACATGTACCGGGACGAGATTCTCGACGGCTCGCAACTGCCGATCAATCACACCGCCTACTCGGCCTGCTTCCGTAACGAAAAGGCGAGCGCCGGCCGCGACGTCCGTGGGATCAAGCGGCTCTTCCAGTTCGACAAGGTCGAGCTGGTGAAGTTCGTCCGACCGGAGGACTCGTCCGAGGAGCACATGCGCCTCATCCACGACGCCGCCGAGACGCTCGAGCGGCTGGAACTCCCGTATCGCACGCTGGAGATCTGCACCGGCGACCTCTCATTCGTGGCCTCGCGAAAGATTGATCTTGAGGCCTGGGCGCCGGGAGTCGATGAATGGCTCGAGGTGTCGTCGTGCTCGAACTTCCGCGACTTCCAGGCGCGGCGATCGAACATTCGGTTCCGGCCCGACGAGGGTCAACGCCCGCAGTTCGTCCATACTCTGAACGGCTCGGGGCTCGGTATGCCACGCACCATGATCGCAGTCATCGAGAACTACCAGAACGAGGATGGCTCGATCACCATCCCGACGGTGCTACGACCCTATCTCGGTGGCCAGCAGCAGATCGGGCCGGTGTAGAATCACCATGGCGCACGCGCGACACTGATTGCGCTGGCGCCATCTGGAGAGGTGGCCGAGTGGTTTAAGGCGGCTGTCTTGAAAACAGTTGGGTGATGAGCCCCGGGGGTTCGAATCCCTCCCTCTCCGCCGATACAACAACGCCCCGGCCATTGTGGCCGGGGCGTTGTGCTGCAGCACCGATGTTCGCTACTGCTTCGTCATCCTGACCTGCCAGACTTCAGGACCCTCTTCGAGGTACTCCCAGCCGATCGCGCCAGGACGCTCGGCCATCAACTGATAGTAGAGCGGCTTGGGATCGTGGTCATTGATCAGCCGCAGCGTTTCTCCCGCGGCAAGGCCATCGATCTTCGAGAAGATCAGCGGATGACGCTCACGTGGCACCATGCCACGGACATCGATCGTAACGGTCTCACTCGCCTGTGCCGACATGCACAGCCCTTTCTCCTACAGCGTCCCGCCGAGCCCGGCGAAATCGCCCCAATACGCGCGTCGATATTCCGGATTGCCAGTGGCTGGCGATCCGCACAACGTTCCCCAGGAAACAGCCAAGTCCGACGGTGGCAAGCACGCCACCGATAGTGGCCATCGCTGGTTCCTGCCAGAGCAGACTGGCAAGCGTCGCCAGCAGCGCCGAGAGCCAGGCGACCCACCCGATACGGGCGAGCCTGAGGCTATAGAGCTCCTCCAGCCGTGGCACTCTCATTCGGCCGGCGACCGGCGCATACCGATTGAGCCAGACGAGGAACGTTGCGATCTTATAGAAGAAGCCCTGGATGGCGCTGATCGCCAACCCGGCCAGGGCAAGCCATACGGAGGCGACCCAGAGTCCGGACGTCGGTCCAGCCTCCCGGACCATCCCGATCGTGAGCGCTGTCGCCGCCACGACACCCATCGACGCGGCGGTCAGCGCGAACGGGATATGGACATCGATCACCTTGCGCCGGCGGGATTGGTACAGATGGGCGAGTTGAACGGCGAAGAGAATCTGGCCGGCAAGAATAATCGCAGCTGCAACCACCAGAATTGCGCGTTCTCGGTAGAGCAGCAACGCGCCTGCCAGAAGCCACCCGCCAGCCACGGTGCAGCCAAGCTCGGCCCATGCAACCCGGTGCCAAAGCCGATCCTCGGTCAGCGTGAACATCCCGACTAACCGATATGCGACGCCAAACAGAAGAGGTGCGATCCAGCAGACGATCATGAGCGTTGCGTGGGCCGCTACCAGCGATAGCCCCGAACCTTCGAGAAAGCCGGTCGTTTTGTTGAGCGCCAGCAAGAGGCCGGCCAGCACGCCAAGCGGCAACCCAGTCAGCGCCGCGACGACATGCCAGCGGACGACTCCACGTTCCGGCGCTTCCGCAAGCGTGCCCCAGACGATCGCTGCGTACATGACAAGCGCGGTAAACGTGAGCGCCCCGCCAACTGTGAGACCGGGCTGCCATGTTGTAACGAGTGATGGCAGGAACAGCAGAATCCCTGTGAGATAGACCCAGAACGAAAATCGCGCCAGCCGCGGGACGGCCAACGGCTGCTGGAGCACAACCGGGACGAGCTGGTAGCTGGCGCCGACGATCAGCGGAGCGATGATTCCCAATGTGTTGAGGTGAACGAACGCGAGTAGCTTCGGTGTATAGAACGATTTCAGCAGTAATGGGTAGGCCCACGGACCGATCGCCGCGGACACCAGCATCCCGATCATGGCCAGCACCATGAAGCGCGCCGGGATGTCGAGATCGGGAGCGTTCGCCGAACTGATCCCACCGCCCATCCGTGGTGGCGCGGCCGGTGGCTTCACTCCGCTGCCTCGCCAAATGGCGGCTTCTGGATGAGCACCTCGATACGATCTTGCGCCAGCTCGTGCGTGTCGTGGCGATATCCCATTGCGTCGAGTTGCGGGTACAGGTGCATCGGCCGGCGAACATGCTGAACCAGCAGCGACGAACCGTCTGGCAGTGATTCAAGCGCCTCGAGGATCTTAATCATCGGTTCGGGTGGCACCAGCTCGCTCACGTCGATCGTAACGACTGCGTCTGGACGCGACCAATCCGTGTCAGCCGGTTGAGGTTGCGCGGGAGCGGCCTTCTCCTTCGGCACGGGAGCGCGTGATTCACCCGAGTTGAAGAACCAGATGCGCCAGTCATCTGCCGCATCCATCGACGTCCAGTGCTCGAAGCCGCGCATAGCCAGCACGTCGTACAAGGGGACCGGCTCAAACGTGTTTCGTAGCAAGAACATAGAACCCTCTGGCGTGTCGCGCGCGGCGCCCATAATCGCGCCGAACGGCTCCTCGCCGCGATCCTGAAACGAACGAACGTCCAGCTCGAGCGCCATATCGGCGGCGTCAAGCCAGGCCGGTCGTTCCTTAGGGACACGTTCAACCGGCTGGCTACCCGAGACCGTGGCCGGCGCGACAGCGTCGCTATCGACTGCGGCATTGAGCCGTTGGACGAGCGCATCTGGCTCGAGTCCAGCGATCTGGGCGGCCTGCGCGACCGTGACCAGGCGTGATTGAACCCGACGTAGGGCCGGGTTCCGCAGCTTGCTGAAGGCAGGAGCTGTGTCGATCAGCACCTCAAGAAGTTGCGGATAGACGCGAAGCACCTCGCTGATCTTCCAGTCCGCGTCGATTGTCTCGTCCCCGGCCTGGCCGCGTGACCGGCGTCGCTGAATGAGCGCCATCACCACCACCCCAATTCGCGCTTGCCGTCTTCCGTGATCATGTCTGGCGACCACGGGGGCGACCAGACCAGATTTACATCCACTGTCGCTACACCCGGAATGTGGGTACGGACGGCCCAGTCGACCGCCTCGGTCAGAACGTCGTGAAGTGGGCAGCCGGGAGTCGTCAGCGTCATCGTGACAATAACGCCGTTGCCGACGATCTCGACGCCGTAAACCAGACCGAGATCGATGACATTGATCCCGAGCTCGGGGTCATACACTTCCTTGAGAATCGTGAGGATCATGTCCTCGTCCATCAGCGCGGACAGCACGCTCTCCTCCTGACCCAATCCCGTCAAAGCGCGGTCGGTGACGGATCATCCGTCCGAATCGCCTCGATGAGCTCCTCGAGCAGTCTCTCCACGGGCTCGCCGTAAATCCGGCAAGCGTCGCCGATACTCTCGAATCGCGCCAGATCACACCCGAAGCACAACATCCTGTGGCGAAGGAACACCGGCACCGTTTGTGGATACCTGGTCACTAGATCATCGAGGTTGGTGTCAGTAGAGATGATCTCTTCAACCATCATGGCTTGTCCTTGCCATCGACGCCGTCCGGCACGCTTCACCAACATATGCCAGACGTAGAAGAGCGCGTCTTTGCGCCAGCGCAAAGACGCCGGGTCAATTGGTGGTGTCGGCGATATCTTCAGCGATTGCGACAAGATCATGAGGGCGGAGGATGATGACACGCTCACGCGCGGCGATCAGAATGCCTTGTCGATCCCACGCGCTCAGCACGCGACTTGCGGTACTGAGCGTTGTTCCACAGAGGTCAGCAATCGCCTGACGCGAGAGAGTGACGTCGATCTCGATGCCGACGGCCGTGCGCGTCCCCGTGCGGTTTGCCAGCCGGAGCAACATCCGGGCAATGCGCCGCTCGACGCGCTCGGTCTGCAATTCCTGGATGCGTGATTCAGCGTCACGAAGTCGAGACCCGAGCTCTCTGATTACCGAGATCGCAAAATCGGGGAATTCTCGAATCAGCGATTGGAATTCAATCGCCGGCAACACGAGAACGACCGAGGTTTCCGCAGCCATCGTCGTCGCCGGGTAGTTGTCGACACCCCAACCACCCGCGCCACCGAACATCTCGCCCGGTCGGATCAATCGGAGGATGACCTCACGTCCATCATCGGTTTCGCGAATGACACGCACCTCGCCCTCGGCAAGCACGTGAACCGCATCGGCGGGTTGTCCTTCAACGAAGATGATCGAACCACGTTCGATCGATCGAACGCGACTACGTCCCGCAATCGACAGGAGTGTCTCTTCCGAGAGTTCGTCAAAAGGACGGACGCCTCCCAGCAACGCTGCGCGGCGTTCAACCCCCCAGCCCGTCTGTCGCGCGGGCGATCCACTCAACTGCCGTTCCTCCAGCCTGCCAGCCCCCGCCGCTTCGAGCAGCCCTATGATCTTCGGTTATACACGCATCCGATCCAGATCGGCAGCATGGATCCCAGAAACGGTTGACCGGCCTCTGCTATACTTGCGCCCGGCATTCAGCGTCGAGCATTTGGTGTTATTGACCCAAGTCGATGCACTTTCTGCGCTGAACTGCCCTGTAAGGGAAGGTGCCAGAGTGGTCGAATGGGGCCGCCTGCTAAGCGGTTGTGGGCCTTATAAGTCCACCGAGGGTTCGAATCCCTCCCTTCCCGCATGATGAAACGGTCGGGCGGAATGCCCGGCCGTTCTTGTTGTTTCGAAGAGAAGAGCGATGCCGTTTGCAACCGGCGCGCGATGGGAGAACTCATGGCAGAGCAACGGCCAATGCGCGGAATCATCGACGAGGCCATCAACCACAAGATCTGGGCTATTGTCGGCGCATCTGAGAACACCGAGAAGTTCGGAAACCGAATCTACCGAAACCTGAAGCAGGCCGGCTACACCGTGTACGGTGTGAACCCCAATGCCGAAAGCGTCGATGGCGACCCAATCTACCCGACGCTGAAGGATCTGCCGGAGAAGCCCGATGTCGTCGATGTCGTCGTCCCGTCATGGGTTGGACGACGAGTCGCAACCGAGGCCGCCGAGCTTGGAATCCCGATCTTCTGGCTGCAACCCGGCGCCGAGAGCGAAGAGCTGATCGCCTATGCGACGGAGCTCGGCCTGCAGGTCATTCATCATCACTGCGCGATGGTTGAGAAGAAGGTCTGGCCCGGCGGCGTCCACGTTTCCGCGCACGAGGCATGAAGAACGGGGCCGGCTAGCCGGCCCCGCGTCGATCTCTATTGTGTCTAGGATGCGTCAGCGCTGGGAACCTCGTCGATCTGCGCGCGCTGCAGCCGGCCGCTGTAGTCGACGTAGATCGCCTGCCATTCGGTCACGACATCCATCGCTGCCTGGCCGGCCTCACGATGACCGTTACCGGTCGCCTTGGTGCCGCCAAACGGCAACTGAATTTCCGCGCCAATCGTGCCGGCATTGATGTAGCAAATGCCGGTGTAGAGCTCTTGCATCGCATGGAACGCGCGGTTCACGTCCTGCGTGTAGATCGAGGCTGAGAGGCCGTACTTCACGTTGTTGGCCACCCGGATGGCCTCGTCCAGACCGTCGACCGGGATCACTGCCGTCACCGGCCCGAAGATCTCCTCCTGGGCAATCCGCATGTCCGGCTTGACGTTACCGAAGACAGTCGGCTGGTGGAAGTGACCCTTCGAGAGGTCATCCCAGTCGGCGATTCGGCCGCCGACGGCCAGTTCAGCGCCCTCTTCCTTGCCGATGACGATGTAGGACTGAATCCGTTCGAGCTGCGACTTACTGACGACTGGCCCAATATCGGTCGATGCGTCCAGACCGTCCCCGAGCCGCATCGCCTCTGCGCGGTCCGCGATCTTCTGGGTAACCTCGTCCGCAACCTTGCGGTCCGCAATCACCCGACTGGCGGCAGTGCATCGTTGGCCGGAGGTGCCGAACGCGCTCCAGACGATGCCTTCAACGGCCAGGTCGACGTCGGCGTCATCCATGACGATGATCGCGTTCTTGCCACCCAGCTCGAGTGACACGCGCTTGAGCGACCTTGCCGCCTCAACGTTGATATGCGTGCCTGTTTCGTTCGACCCGGTAAATGAGATCAAAGCGACATCAGGGTGCTCCAGCAGAACCTCGCCCGCCTCCTGGCCGCTGCCGATCACGAGGTTCAGCACCCCCTTCGGAAGGCCAGCTTCCTCGAAGATCTCGACCAGCCGCACCGCCATCCGGGGCGTGTAGGATGCGGGCTTCAGGACAACGGTGTTCCCAGCGACGAGAGCGGGCATGATCTTCCAGGTCGGGATCGCCATTGGGAAGTTCCAGGGCGTGATCGCAGCGACGACCCCGAGCGGCTTCCGGACAGACATCGCCCACTTGTTTGGCAGCTCGGCCGGCACGGTCTGACCGAACATCCGGCGTCCTTCGCCGCCCATGTAGAACGCCATGTCGATGCCCTCCTGGACATCACCCTTGGCCTCGGTGAGAACCTTCCCCATCTCTTCGGTCATCTCGCGGCCGAGCTGTTCCTTGCGGTCCATCATCAGCTGACCAACTCGATACAGGATCTCACCGCGTTTCGGCGCGGGATATCGCCTCCACGTGTCGAACGCAGCGTTAGCCGCCTCGACAGCTGCGACCACGTCGTCGCGCCCGCTCTTCGGAAAGCTGCCGATCATCGCTCCAGTCGCCGGGTTCGCGCGCTCAATCGCGCCGCCGCCCTTCGCATCGACCCACCGGCCATTGATGTAGTTCCGGAAATCAGTCATCTCGTTTGTCCTTTTCTCGCAGCGCGGCGCGCCGACGCACCTCGCGCTTACGCGCGAGCAACGTAGGCCAGTGTAGCAAACGAGTCACGAATGCTTCGCTCGTCACTGCTATCCTTTCGGCCACGAACCCGAACGAGCCGCGGAATGCCAACTGGCAGAGCTATTCTCCAGAGACGATGGCGCAGCAATGACCAGAAGCGGATCTTCACGACGCGAAAGTGCGGTGGCGGCCACCCTTGCCATCGCCATCGTCATTCTGATCGTGACGTTCATCGTGCTGTTCATTCGTATCGACCCGTTGCTGAGCGACTTCACGACATCCGGCACGATCACCCCTCCGGCTGGCTCCCCGACGATCGTTCCCGCTACTCCGTCACCGACACCATGAGTTTCGCCAGAGCATTGGGGGTGGTTTGCTATACTTTTCGCGCCACAATGAGCCCTTAATTACCCGGCGCCCCATCGACAGCTTGAAGGGAACACCATGCAAAAGGTGACGATTATTGGTCTCGGATTAATCGGTTCGTCGATCGGCCTCGGTTTGAGCCGCTGGGCGACGAAGGACGGTAACCGTTCGGCAGTTCTTTCAATCACGGGTTTTGACCTCGACCTCGAGCACCAGAATTACAGTAAGAAGCTCAAGGCCGTCGATAACACCGAATGGGACCTGACGCGCGCCGTCCAGGGCGCCGATCTCATTGTGCTAGCCGTGCCGCCGCTGACGGTTCGGGGAGTTATGGAGTCGATCGCCCCGCATCTGAAGGACGGCGCAGTCGTCACCGACACGACCTCGACCAAGGCAGAGGTCATGGAGTGGGCGAGAACGACGCTGCCGGAGAACGTCAGCTTCATCGGGGGTCATCCGATGGCGGGCAAGACCCAGAGCGTCGAGGGCGCAGACGCTGCTCTGTTCAAGGACGCGACCTGGTGTGTTGTGCCGAGTGTCCAGGCCGACGAGACCGCGGTTCAGACAGTCCTCGGTATGGTCAATGCTCTCGGCGCCGAGCCGCTCTTCATCGACGCCATCGAGCACGATGCGTACGTCGCGGGGATCAGCCACCTGCCGTTCCTGCTCTCTGTCGCGCTCATGCGGTCGGTCAGCCGCGACACCGGCTGGCGGGACATGAAGCACCTCAGCGCCGGAGGGTTCCGGGATGCGTCCCGCCTCGCGGCCGGCAGCCCGGAGATGCACCGCGATATCTGCGCAACGAACCGTGGCGCGATCTTGCGCTGGCTTGACACTGCTATTGAAGAGCTGGAACACGAACGGTCTCTGATTGCAGCGGCAACGGACGAGACCGATGAGACACTGCTCGCACACTTCACCGAAGCTCGGGACGCCAGGGCCGACTGGGCAACAACCGAGCGTCGCGAGGGCCAACTCGTGCAACAGACGCAGGACGAGATGACACGCGCGTCGATGAGCGATCAGATGTCCCAGATGCTATTCGGCGGGATGTTCCGTCGGAAGCCGCGAGTAGATTCGCCAGGCGACCGTCAGAAGCCTGCTCCGCGAAAAGACCGCGAATAGAGACTCAGGGCACGAGCGACCATTCCGACGGTAGATCGTAGTAGTACAGCATCCGGGTGGGCCGGCCACCCTCCCGAATACGGCCCCGATCTCGGCGCAGAATTTCGGCATAACTATTCTGCACCTGCACGATTCGTTTGAAACGCAGGTTGAACACGATCGTTCCAGTATGACCCGGCTGGGTGCTCGCCCGCCGGGTCACATCGTTGAACACTCGAAAAGGGGGCCACTCAATCGGCGGCTGGCTAGCAAAGACCGCCTCGATCTGGCTGGTATTTTCTCGAGAATTGTGCTCGTCGAAGATCGCGAGGCCGTCCAGAACATTCCGAGAAAACTGATCGTCGTATCGCACGCTGAACTCGAGCAGGTCGTCGAGTGTTGCCGCGCCGCGCGCGCATGCAGCCACAAGCATCTTCATCACATGGGCGGGGCCGAGGAAGCTCACGGTCCCATTGTCATCGGCAACGGTATATCGAATCATCGTTTCATCCACTGTCAAGGCATCGTGAGGTAGTCGCCGGCGGCCAATCGCTTCGAGCGGCCGGCACAGGAGCTGAACGTCGAAGTCTACCATCGGTCAAAGACCGAGCCGCGGAGTTCGCGAAACACGCCATTCACGATGCCGCGAGTGTCGTACACTAACGGGACATCGTCGTGCTTTCGCGCGTAGGCTATTCCGAGCTATTGCCACCCGCTGTTCCGGTCAGAATCTCGCGGATTCGCGTGGAGCCCTCGCTCTCCCATCCATGCCCACACCGCATCGCGGAGGAGGCCGCCATGCCTGACAAGAAGTACACGAGGGTCGAGGAAGAGATTATTGAGATCCTCGACCAGATGGAGAACGACGCGCCGAAGCCGAAGTATCCCCATCTGCGGGTCGTCCACCCGCCTTCGTCTGGCCCAACCCGTCGGCGATTCCAACTACCGAGCCTGTCTCGGGTATCCCCCAGCATGAACCTGGGTCTCGTTGTCGTCTTCGCGTTCGTCGCGCTGATGTCGAGTGGCGTCATCCAGATTGCCGCGACTGTGCTGTCGCTTGGGTGTCTGATCATCCTGTTCTTCAGGCGTGGCCGGCCCAGCGCCACTGCCAGCTCGATCGACGGGCCCAGGACCTGGAGAGGACGAGATATCAGCTTCACACCGGATGACGGAAGCTCGATGGGCGGGCGTCTCCGGGACTGGATCCATCGCGTGCGCCACTGAGGTGGAGATGCATCGGAGGTAGCCGTACGCTGAATTCACCCGTCAGATCGAGATTGCTGCCGGCGTCGGATTCGCGCGTCCGCACGGGAAAACGTCCGGGGTATGGCATAATTCGACGGTTCCTGCCGGCCAGCCTCGGGGCCGGCTTCTTCATCCCTCCAGAATGGAGCGACGTCTGATGCCAGCATTTCGCATCGTCTCCGATCTGCAGCCGACTGGCGACCAGCCACAAGCCATCGACGAGCTTGCCCGCGGAGTTGAGGCGGGAATGGCTC
>Ga0073899_10002096_pt1 | contig 18029 bp, 16 predicted proteins | sample KloWWTmetaKNB5Ph_FD_88975 | JGI IMG/M metagenome (GOLD analysis project Ga0073899, IMG submission 88975) | Active sludge microbial communities from Klosterneuburg, Austria, studying microevolution and ecology of nitrifiers - Klosterneuburg... | ecosystem: Engineered > WWTP > Aerobic digester >... | reverse complement strand
CCGGCAGCTTCAACGTGTCGGCACTGGGCGTGGGCCTGGCCTGCCTGGCCATCGTGGTGCTGTGGCCCAAGGGTTACACCATGCCCGAGGCCCACCAGGGCTGGCAGGCCACCGCGCGGCGGCTGGTCTCTCATCTGCCGGGCACCGTGGTGGCGCTGGTGGCGGCCACCGTCGTGGTGCGCCTGCTGCACCTGCCCATCGAGACCATCGGCAGCCGGTTCGGCGGCATACCGCAGGCGCTACCGGCCTTCGAGCTGCCCGAGTTCAGCTGGCAGACCGTGCGCCTGCTGGTCATTCCCACGGTCACCATCGCGCTGCTGGGGGCGATCGAGTCGCTGCTGTGCGCCCGCGTGGCCGACAACATGACCCCACAGTTGCAGCGCCACGACCCCAACCAGGAGCTCATCGCCCAAGGCGCGGCCAACTTCGTGGCCCCGTTCTTCGGCGGCATACCCGCCACCGGCACCATCGCGCGCACCGTCACCAACGTGCGCGCCGGCGCCACGTCACCGGTGGCCGGCATCGTGCACGCCCTCACGCTGCTGGCCATCGTGCTGGTGGCCGCGCCGCTGGCGCTGCATGTGCCGCTGGCTGCGCTGGCGGGCATCTTGCTGTTCGTGGCCTGGAACATGGGCGAGTGGCACGAGTTCGCTCGGCTCAAGCAGTTCATGCTGCCCTACCGGGTGGTGCTGGTGGGTACCTTCCTGCTCACGGTGGTGTTCGACCTCACGGTGGCAGTGGAAGTGGGCCTGCTGCTGGCCTGCGGCTTCTTCATCTACCGCATGAGCCAGCTCTTCCGGGTTCAGCCGCACCCCAAGCACACCGATTCGGGCGAGCTGCCCCCCGGCGTGGTGGTGTTCGAGCTGTTCGGCTCGCTGTTCTTCGGCGCGGTCGGCAAGATCGAGACGCTGCCCGAGCAGATTCCCGAAGGCACGCGCGCCGTGGTGCTCGAGATGCACCGCCTGATCTCGATGGACACGTCGGGCCTGGATGCCGTGCGTCAGCTGTATCGCACGCTGCGCCGCCAGGGCATCGCTGTCGTGCTGGCCAATGTGAACGAGCAGCCGCTGGGCCTGATCCGGCGCTCGGGCTTTGCCGACGAACTGGGCCTCGAGCAGATCGTGCCGACGGTGAGCGACGCGCACCTCTGAGGACAGCAGCGTGGCCGCGGTGCGCATCTGTCGCGCACGCGGGCCACGCTCAGGCTTCAGCGCCTGAGTTCGAGCAACGCCGATGCGGACTCCGCACCGCCGATCGCCTCGGCGATCTGGCGCCGGGCAGCCAGGAAGGGCGAGCTGCGGGCTCCGGCCGCCAGGTAGGTGTCCAGATCGCCCACTTCGCGCTGCAGCCGAGGCACGAGCACCAGGAAGACATCGGTCAGATCGGGATCGAACTGTTGGCCGCGCAGCCGCCTGATTTCAGCCAGCGCATCGGTCGTGGACCACGCCGCCTTGTACGGCCGGGCATGCGTCAAGGCATCGAAGATGTCGGCCAGTGCCGTGACCCGAGCGGCGATGGGAATGGCGTCGCGGGCCAGTCCCATAGGGTAGCCCCGTCCGTTCCAGTACTCGTGGTGGTGCCGGGCGATTTCCTCGGCGATGTGCATCTGCGGCAGTTGCAGCCGCGCCAGGATCTCCGCCCCCGCCAGGGTGTGCGTCTGCATCACCCCACGTTCCTGTTCGTCCAGGCGCGCGGGCTTGAGCATGATGGTCTGCGGAACGGCCAGCTTGCCGATGTCGTGCAGGCGCGCGGCGAGGTCGATTAGAAAGCAGACGTCCTCTTCGAGCCCGATCTCGCGTGCCAGGAGGGACGCCAGTCGGCCGACCCGATAGCAGTGCTCGCCAGTGACGTCGTCGTGCAGTTCCGCCACCACCGACTGCTGCTCGAGCAACAGCATGTGCTGGCGCACCTGGCCGCGATCGCCCAGCACTCCGGAGAGCGCCTGCCGATGATCGAGGATGTGCTGGTCTGGACCAACCGCAGCGCGCGATGGATCGGACACCGCGAGCCGGGCCACATGCTCGCGGTGCTGCTGCACCACCTGGTCCTCCCGGCCCCGTCGATTCAAGGCCAGCAGCTCGTGCAGGTAGACCAGGGCCACATCGGCCTGCCCCGCCCGGCGGTAGCCGTCCACGCAGGCCAGCAGCGTCTCGCCCACCTCACTCGGCACATGCCGGCGTGCCAGCTCCAGCGCGCGCTTGAGCTGCGCCAGCCCTGAGTCCGAATGTCCGCGGTGCACCTCGACCAGCCCGCGGGTCAGCGCCGAAACGAACTCACCCCGACCGACCGGCAGTGCTGCCGCTTGCTCCACGCACGCCTGCGCATGACCCGCAGCAGCATCGATCTCGCCGAGTTGGAGCATCAGCCGCGCCAGATTCGCCTCGGAAATGGCCCGCGACAAACGATCGGCGGCTTGGGTCGGCGCTGGGTTCATCTCGATCGCCTGTCGCGCGGCCCGCACGCCTGCCGCCAGATCGCCCGAGTGCAGCGCGCAACTGGCAATGTTGTTCAACGCCCCGCGGCTGACGATGGCCAGCGACGGGACCCCGTCGGCCAGCGACACCGAGCGCTGGTAGCACTGCTGGGCTTCGGCGTGCAAGGCGCTGCGCTGCAGGGCCAGCCCCAGGTTGTTCCACACGACCGCGGCCTCCGAGCGGTTGGGCATCCGTGCGGCAACCTGCAGGGCTTCAGCAAAGCGGGTCGTGGCGGCGGGCAGGTTACCGCTCTCCATCTCGATCACGCCGAGAAACGTCAGCGCCTTGCGCAGCGGCCCATCGTCGCCTTCGATTCGGGCCAGTGCGACGGCCTCGCCTGCCGGTCGACGCGCCAGTTCCGCACGCGCTGCGATGAAGTGGATATGGGCCACCGTCAGCAGGCACTCGATGCGCAGGTCCACAGCCACGCCCGCCGGCAGTCCGGCCAGCAGCCGCACGGATTCGTCGCACAACGCCTGCGTCGACTCGTCGGGTGTCGACAACGCCTGCTTCAACCGCCCCAGCACTTCGGCACAGAAGACCGTACTGTCGGGCTGCGGCGCCGGCGCGCTCATCACCCGATCCTCGCAAGCTCGGCCAGCAGCTTCTGCCGCGCCACCGGTTCGGTGACCGCATCGGCCAACAGTGCGAAAAGCGCATCCCGCTGGCGAGTCTTCTCGGCCGCCTTGCGCACCACCACGCGGGCGATCGGCCCCAGGTGCGCGGCCAGGGCGCGCTGCGCCTGTTCCAGCGCCGCATCGCCCAGCGCGCGGCCGTCGGTCAGTTCGGTAGCGGCACCGCCCGACGCATGCGCGGCAGCGGCGGGGCTGCCGGTGGTAGTGGCGGCGGCGGTCACGCCGGATCGCACCGCCCGCCCCGCCCGGGCGGCCTGGTCCATGAAGGCACTGCGCGCGGCGGGGTTGGTCACCTGTTCGGCCAGCCTGGCGTACAGCGACCCCAGGTCCTGGCACTCGCGGGCCGCGCGGCGCACCAGCACGCTGGCCAGCGGTCCCAGGTGCAGGGCCAGCGAGTGCTCGGCCTGGGCCAGCACCGCCGGGTCCCAGTGCGTGGGCACGCCCTGCGAGCCGCCGGTGCTGCCGGTGGGCACGCCGGTGCCCGCCGCGCGCGGCCGTGCCGGCAGCTTCACCAGGGTCTCGTCGGACACGGTGGGGTTCACCGGCCGGTTGGCCGCTGCCACCAGCGCCTCGCGAAAGGCGGTGGCAGTGGCAAAACGCCGGTCCGGGTGCTTGGCCATCGCGCGGGCAATCACGCCGTCCCAGCGGTCGGTGCGCTGCGCGCCGTCGCAATGCGAAGGCGGCGGTGCTTCGTCGTGCACCACCTTGTACATGAGCTGCTCGGGCGTGCCGGTGAATGGCGCCTGGCCGGCGATGAGCTGGTACAGCACCACGCCGGTGGCATAGAGGTCGATGCGGTGGTCGATCTGCGCACCGACGAACTGCTCGGGCGCCATGTACATGGGTGTGCCGATGATGCTGTTGGCCTGCGTGAGCCCGGCAGCGTCGATGCGGGCGATGCCGAAGTCGGCCACCTTGAGCTTGCCCACCCGCGTCATGATCAGGTTGGCTGGCTTGACATCGCGGTGCCACACGCCGTGGTCATGGGCATGCTGCAGCGCATCGAGCAACTGCGTGGCCACGCTCAGGATGTCGTCGTCGGTGAAGCGCACCTGCCCGGAAAGGAAATGCGCCAGCGTGTGTCCTTCCACGAACTCCATGGCGATGTAGGCCACGGACTCGTCCTGCCCAAAGTCGTACACGCCCACGATGCCTGGGTGCAGCAGCCGCCCCGCGGCCTGGGCCTCGTTGCGAAACCGCGCCGCGACTGTTTCGCCCGAGCCGCTGCCATCGTCGAAGTTGCGGCGAATGGTCTTGAGCGCCACCACGCGCCGGATGTCGGGGTCGTAGCCCTTGTAGACCACGCCCATCGCGCCCTGGCCGAGCACGTCGGTGATCTGGTACTTGCCCAGGCGTTGCGGGTGGCTCACGACTGCTCGGCTCCCAACTGCGTCACTCGAGCATTTTCATCGCCTGCACGACGCTGGCGCGCATGCGCGAGAACGACTGTGCCAGGACGGCGATTTCGTCACGCCCCGTGCCCGGGAATTCCGGCGCCTCCAGGTCGCCCTGGCTCACCCGGTCGGCCAGCGCCGACAGCCGTGTGACCGGGCGCACCACCACCCACCAGATCATGGCGTTGAGCACCACGCCCAAAGCGATGAACACACCTACCAGCGCGCCCATGAACACGGTGAAGGTCTGCTCGGCGCGCTTGAGCGGCAAGTCCATCGGCACCGACATGATCTGCGCCGCCACCACCTCGTTGAGGCTCCACCCGAAGCCGTTGGCCGGTCCGTACTTGTCGACCATGGTCTTGGGCGCGGCCTCCACGCTCGAGTGGCACTGCAGGCAGGCCGGATTGGTGATCCGCACTGGCCGCGCGACGAACAGCGCGCGGCCCACGGCCGTGTCGCGCTGCCCGACGAACTCCTTGAGCTCGGCGTTGTTGCGGAACTGCTGGACGATGTCGACCTCCCAGCCCTCGGCGCGGTCGCGAGGATTGGTCGGGTTGAGCGTCGCTTCCTTGTAGGCGAACTCGGGGTACTTCTGCCGCAACGTGGCCAGCACCTCGGTGGCCGAGTAGCTGGGCACCGACTGCGGCAGGAACTCGTACTTCATCTGCGTCTGCAGCAGGCTGGTGATCTGCGAAGCGGTGTAGTTGCGCACCGCCAGCGCGTTTTCCATCAGCTGGCGCGCGCTGTTGAGCACCTCGTCCTGCGCATTGCGCTGCAGCAAGTCGCGGCTGATGGTGCCGCTCACCGCCAGGCCCAGGGCCATCACCAGCACATAGATCAGGTTGAACTTGATGAGGAGTTTCATGGGCGTGCCTGTGTTGTTGGGGGTGAGGTCAGGCCAGAGCTGCGCCGAGCCGGATGGCCGTATCGGCTCCTACCGAACCATCGACGCGGCCGAATCGCCCGCCACAGCCTGCGGCGCGCTGGGTGGCTTGGCCGGATGGAGCACCCCATCCCACTCGGGATGTGCACTCATGTGGCGCTGCAGGGCATCGCGAAAAGCGCCCTCGCGCGCCAGGGCGGCGAACCGCCTCGGAAACTCGCGCCGGATCACCGGCTCGGACACCAGCCACGGCTGCAGGGTGTCGTAGGTCGGCGTCGCAGCCGGCTGCGGCACCGGCGGGCGACCCTGGAGCCGCCCCGCTTGCGGTGCGATGGTGTCGCGAAACGCCCGAGGCACATCCTTGAGGAAGGCCGGGTCTGGCCGCGGCAAGACCTGACCCTTGTCCGATCCGGAGCGCCTGAAGAACTCACCCGCGCGCAGCGCGATCGGCGCTGAGCCGCGGCCGCGGCGCTCGACGCCCTGGCCCTGACCCGATTCGACGAAGATCTCGGTCAGGCCCGGCCCCACTCGGCTCACTGCCACGCCGGCAAGTTGCGTGAGTTCGGCCGCTGCCGTGAGCTGCCCGGCCACCGGCCGCGCACCCGTGGCGCTGCTGTGCTTGGCCCAGCCGTCCAGCAGGTAGTACGCCGGCGCCCGCGGGCCCGACCCGGCCAGACCGGGCGGCTGCAGCATCACGCGCGTGGCCGGACCCAGGTCGAGCACGCTGCCGTCGGCGAACTCCACGCGAACCAGGCTGGCCTGTGGCGCGCTTTCGACGATGGCACCCGGGCTCAGTCGCAGCCCCGGCGTGGCGCGCAGCGCCCGTGCGCCGTCGATCACGGTGGCCGAGCCCTCGAGCAGCGTGAGCACGGCATCGGCAGCCTGCGCGGATGGCGCCACCACACCGGCGACGATGGCCATCGCCAGCCGGGATGTTTTGACCCATCGCAACCAGACCCGAATCACCACCACGCCGGTGCACCCCGCTTGAACTGCCGCAATGCGCGACTGTCCGGGCAATGGTAACGCGCTACGGCGTCGCGTTCAGTGACCTTGTGCCTGCTGCATACGGCGCCCGGCCGCGCGCCAGGCCTTGCGGGCGCGCCGGGCCCCGGACGGCTTCGCCCATGCAGCCAGCTCGCGCACGCACCGGCGGCGGTGCTGCTCGGCCTGCGCGGCCAGCCAGCCCACGGCGATCCACTGCTGCGGCACAGCCTGCGCGCCCGCAACGTCGGCCAACCTGCGGGCTGCCGCCTGGGCGATCACGGTGTCGTGCCACTGGCCCAGGGCCTCCTGGGCACCGCGCAGCGACCTCAGGAGCGCCTCGCGGCGCTTCTGGGGCAACCAGGTGTCCACGCATTCGATTGCGTAGCGCAGCCGCTTGATGCGGCGACGCAACCGGTGCAGGCCGTCGTCGTCCAGCGTCTCGGCGCGGCCGGCGCCGCGGCGCACCTGGCGGTACAGCCTCTCGAGCGGCAGCAGCACCTGGCTGAGCGGTGCAGCCGGGCTGGCGGCCGGATCCACCGCCGCGGCACGCGGCTGTGTGGCGGCCAGCAGGTGCAACCACAGGCGCTGGGTGCGGGCGTCGGCCAGCCTCCGCGCGGCCAGCGCATCGCCGGCAACCGCATCGTTCCACGGCTCGGCATCGGCATGCGCCGCCAGCACACCCAGCGCATGGAACCACGCCGCCGCCTGCTCTGCGGTCGCACCGGCCGCCTGCCAGGCCTGTCGCAGCGGCGCTGCCAGCACGTCCAGGTCACGTGCCTGGCCCAGCACATGCTGCAACTCGCGCAGGGGCGCCAGCAGGGCCTGGACCTCCGGCGGCACGAAGGCAGGAAACACCTGCAATACCGTCATCAGACGCCGCACGGCCACCCGCAGCTGGTGCAGGTGCTCGGGCTCGCTCGGGCCCGCCGTGATCTGGCTGGCGTTGGCCAAGGCCGGGGCAAGTGCGGCCCGCAGCATGTCGACCACTGCATCGCGGGCACACGCCGCAGTGCTGGCTGCACCGGCGGCGCCCGCGGCAGCAGCGGCGGCCTGCGGCGGCACGCCCTCGCGCTGCAACGCCAGCCAGTGCCCGCGCTCGCTCTTGGTGCGCACATCCAGCACCAGAGGAAACCGCCGGGTCCATCGCTCGGCGAGCGCGAGCAGCGCCGCGGTGTCGCCGCGCAGCAGTTCGAGTTCGAGTTCGCAGACCGGCACGCGCCTGTCGCCAGCCTGTATCCAGCCTTCATCGAAGGCCAGCTCTACCCTTGCTCCCGGCACGCTCACCTCGCGCAGGGTGCGGCCGATGACGGTGCCATAGCGCTCGAGCGGCATCACGCCACCGGCGCGCTGCAGAGCCCGCTGCAGCGCGTCCGCCGCCGGATGCCCGTCATGACGGTCAAGCTGCAGCGGCGGCGGCTGTACCGAACGTGCGCGTCCCAGCGGCACGTTGTGTTCCAGCCGGTGAACACCGTCCGGCCCTGCGGCCTTGAGCGTCTGGATCCACAACCCGTTCTCGCGGCGCAGTCGCAACGCCACCGCCTCGCGCGCCAGATCGCCGTCGGGCGTATCGAAGTAGTGAGCCTGCAGGCGCACCGTGCGCGCACGGGCCGTGGCCACAGCGCGCGCAACCGCCGCCCGGCTGGCGGCGGGCACCTGGAACTTCAACTCGATCTCCATCTCTGCTCTTCTTTCATTGCCAATCAGTGGCGTGCCGCGGGTCACGCGCCGCGCCATGCGCCTGCCGTCGTGTCACGCCCGGCCGATAGAATCGCTGTTTGCTTCCGGCGTCGCCGGTGCGCCCGCCCCGGCCGTGTCCGGTGGCGGCCCGCCCGAACCGCCCATCACCGGTGCCACGAGCATCCCCAACCGCGCGATCGAACCATGCCCCTGTTCTGGAAGCCGTACAAGTCGGACACCACCCAATTCATCGAGCAGTTGCGCGCCCAGCGTCCCACGCTGGAGGCCGAACAACGTGCCGGCCGCGGCTTGCTGTGGGACCGTCCCCAGGACCGCGATGCCCAGAGCGCCTACCGCGCGGCCCGCGTGCCGCAGCAGCCCTACGTCTACTTCCCGAATAGCCACAAGTGACATCGCGGCCGTGCCCGGCCCTTTGCCCACACCCGCGGCCGACGCGGCGCTGAGCCACGTTGCCGCACTGGCCCCGGCGCCGCAGCAGCCTGAAGCAGGTCTGCCCGTCGATGGCGTGGCCGTGGCGCGACTGTATGGCGAGCCCCTGTTCAGCCTGCCGCAGGACCTGTACATCCCGCCCGATGCGCTGGAGGTGTTCCTCGAAGCCTTCGAAGGCCCGCTGGACCTGCTGCTGTACCTGATCCGCAAGCAGAACTTCAACGTCCTCGACATCCCGCTGGCCGATGTGACGCGCCAGTACCTGCAGTACGTCGACCAGATCCGCTCGCGCAACCTCGAGCTGGCCAGCGAGTACCTGCTGATGGCGGCCATGCTCATCGAGATCAAGTCGCGCATGTTGTTGCCGCCGAAGAAGACCGACGACGGCAGCGAACCCGAGGATCCGCGAGCCGAGTTGGTGCGCCGCCTGCTCGAGTACGAGCAGATCAAGCTGGCCGCTGCGCGACTGGACCAGTTGCCGGTGATCGGGCGCGACTTCCTGCGTGCGCAGGTCACCATCGAGCAGAGCCTGCAGCCGCGGTTCCCCGATGTGGACGCGGCAGACCTGCGTGCAGCTTGGCTCGACATCCTGAAGCGGGCGAAGCTGCACCAGCACCACCGCATCAGCCGCGAGCAGCTGTCGGTGCGCGAGCACATGTCGCTGGTGCTGCGCGGGCTGCAGGGCCGGCGCTTCGTCGAGTTCCATGAGCTGTTCGACCCGCGCCGCGGCACGGCGGTGATGGTGGTGACCTTCATCGCCATGCTCGAACTGTCGCGAGAGCACCTCATCGACGTGACCCAGGCCGAAGCCTTTGCGCCCATCTACGTGCGGCTGGCCTACCAGCCCGCCTGACCTCGGCCGGGCGCGCCGGGACCCTGCATTCGAGGGGTCGCGAGGCGCGGCGATGGCGCTCGCCAAGCGCAACCGCTCGAACGACGGCAGGCCCACGCTAACATCCGCGGCTTCGGCCGCACCTGGGCGGCCGCAGCCCGACGCCTGATCGCGTGTCCGACGCCTCGACCGATCCCCTGCTGCACCGTGCCCACCCCCTGATCGCTGCCGCTGTACGGGCCATCGTCCAGGAGAACGCACTGCCCCCGCCGGCCACCGGCGGGATCGACCGCCACCTGCGCACCCTGCGGCTGGAGGCTGGCGATGCCTTGCGCGGCCAGCCTGCACGGTTGGTGCGCGCGTTCGAGTCCGCGCTGTCCGAACTCATCGCAGAGACGGCCGCCGCCATGCCGGTGGCGCCAGCCCCGTCGATCGACGAGCTCGAGCTCATGGATGCCGAACAAACGCGCGAGCAGATCGAGCTGGCCCGTATCGCCAGTGCGCACATGCACGGACTTGCTCGCCAATGGCAGCCGGTGCAAACCCAGCTGCACCCGGCTTCGATATCGCTGGCCCACGGCCCGGGCGCATCGCCTATTTCACCCGAGGGCCTGACCCATGCCCTGTGGCGCGGTTCCGAGCAACTGCCGCTGTCGCCCGGTGCCAGGGTCGAACTCGTGCGCCATGTGATGGCGTCGCTGACGCCGCGGCTGGCTGAGCTCTACAGCGAGCTGGCACCACCCACGCCGCCCGTTGGCACGCTGGCCGGCAAGGCGCCCACGCGCACCGACATCGAGCTCGCCCTGGTGCCGCTGGATGGCGAAGCCCTGGCCGCCGACGCAGCCGAGTTCGACGTGACCCGCCCCGGAGCCCTGCGTGAGTTGCTGCCGCTGCTGCCGGTGCAGCCCGGCGCCCCCGGGGGCGCACCGGGTGCAGCACCCGACGCCCAATCCGCATCACCCGCGGCTGCAGGCGGCGGCGGGCAACAGTCCAGCCATCGCTCGCCGCGCCACCACGGCCGTACCGGCACGACTGGCGCCGACGATGACGCCGTGGTGCGCCTGGTTCGGCGCCACCGCGAGGAGCTGGCCGGTCTGCCGGCAGACGCCGAGCCGTGGCAGGTGATGGAGCTCATTGAACGCATATTCGACCAGATCGGTGCCCAGCAGCGACTGCCCGAGATGGCACAGGCGCTGGTGGCGCAGTTGCAGGACCTGGTGGTGCGCGTGGCGCTGCAGGACGCGTCGTTGCTCGATACCCACAAGCACCCGGCCTGGGTCTTCACCAACAGGCTGATTTCGCAATTGCGACTGCAAGCCACCACCGATCCCGGGCAGATGGAGGTGTTCGTGCGCTGGGTGTCGGGCTGGTTCTCGCGCTGGCAGGCACTGCCAGGCGCGGCCGAGCTGGAGGCGGCAACCCAGCGCGTGGTGCAGTGGCAGCGGCTGCAGGCCACCCGGCGGCTCACCGATGTGGAGCCGGCGCTGAACCTGCTGCGCCTGAATGCCTGGCTCGAGCCACGTGTCGATGCACTGCGGCCAACGCTCGAGGCCAAGCTGGCGGGGTACGCGCCCCACGAGACGGTGCGGCGCTTCGTGATGGACATCTGGGCGCTGGTGGTCGCCCACCAACAGGCCCAGGGCCAGTCCGGCAGCGATGCCCAGACCTGCCTGCGCGACCTGCTGTGGTCGACCGATGCGGCGCGCTGCAGCACCGACCGGACCGCCCTGATGGCCATGCTGCCCGGCCTGGCGCGCTGCCTGGAGCAGGGTATGCAGACCATCGGCGTGGACGAGAGCCGCCGCCATGCGTGGATGGACCGTCTGGCTGCGCTGCACAAGCTGGTGATGCAGCGCCAGCGACCGGTGGCAGCCCCTGTGTCGGCAGGGCCCCAGACCCAGGTCGCACCGGCGCCGGAGGTGGCGCCTGCCGTCGTGGCTCCCCAGGCGGCCGCGACGCCCGTCATGGTGCCAACCGTGACGCCAGCGGCGCCTCCAGCGGCGACACCGGAAGTGGCGCCGCAAGTGGCACCGGAAGTGCCGCCGGCGGTGGCGTTAGCCGACCTGGTGTCGGGGTTGCAGGTGGGTGATGCGCTGCGCCTGCAGTTGCAGGGGCAGTGGTGCGTGAGCCAGCTGCTGTGGATGAGCGACAACGGCCACTTCCTGCTCTTCTCGGGGGCGGCCCCAGGCGTGTCCCACAGCTTCACCCGGCGCGCGCTCGAACGGCTGCAACGCGAAGGACTGATTCAGCCTTTGCCCGACACCCAGGTGCTGCAACAGGCAGCGCAAGGGGTGCGACGCCGCCAGTAAGCCCGCGCGGCCAGATCAGTGTGTCAGGGGCGCGCGCCAGCCGGGCACGCCGTGGCGCCCGCGGGTGAGCCGGCTGACGGCCAGCACCGCCTGTGTGCGAGTGCTCACCCCCAGCGCACGCAGCACGGCGGCGACGTGATCCTTGACCGTCTCGACCGACAGGCCCATCTCGCGCGCGATCACCTTGTTGGGCATGCCCTGGAGCAGCCGCGCCAGCACGTCGGTCTGGCGGGGGGTGAGGCCGAGGTCCTCAAACGTGGGCGGCACGTCGTCGGGGTCGGGTCGCACATGCTCCGCCAACGCCTGGGCGGCGGCGACGAAGGCCGGATTGGGCACCACGCCCTGCGGCGGCGCCGGCGTGTTCAACAGGCCCAGCAGACCCGGCGGGATGTAGACCGCACCCGACATCACGGTGGCCAGCGCCTCGTATAGCTCGGCATGCGACGAGCGCTTGGTGACGTAACCCATCGCCCCGAGGTCGATCGCGCGGATCATGTCGGCCGGCCGGTCGGTGGCCGACACCATCACCACCGGCAGCTCGGGATGCGCCTTGCGCAGTTCGACCAGCACGTCGAAGCCGTCGGCATCACCCAGATCGAGGTCGAGCAGCACGAGGTCGAAACGCTCGCGCGTGGCCAGCCGGCGCCAGGCCCGTTCGGCGCTGTCGACGCCGACGACCCGGACATGGCGACCCAGCGACTCGACCAACGCGGTCAGCGCCGAAAGGATCAGGGGATGGTCATCAACCAGCAGGACGTTCATGAGGACCGTGCGTCGAATGAAAGCCGGCTGCACGGCGCGCCGATGTTAGACGCGCGCATGCCCGCGTTTGGAGCCGTCGCCCCCCTAGAAGCCAGGGGTTGCACGACGGGCCGTTCGCGGCTCGCGCCCAGTTCCGCCGGGCGCCGCCGCATCGCGGCAGGCGCGGGGCGGTTCAGGGAAAGCGGCGCGACAGCGCCTCGGCCACGCACGCCGGCTTCGCTGAACCCTCGCGCTCGATGGTGACCTCCATCGTGATCTGGGCGCCGCCCTCGATGACCTCGTACGCCGCAAGCTTGAAGCGTGCCCGCACGCGGCTGTCCACGGGAACCGGCGACGGGAAGCGCACGCGGTTCAGGCCGTAGTTGATGCTCATGCGCACATCGTCGAAGCACAAGGCCTGCTCGGCCAGGTGCGGGATCAACGACAGCGTGAGATAGCCGTGCGCGATCGTGGTGCCGAACGGCCCTCGTGCGGCACGTTCACGGTCGACGTGAATCCACTGGTGGTCGCCGGTGGCCTGGGCAAACTGGTCGATGCGGGCCTGGTCGATGGTGACCCAGTCGCTGACGGCGAGTTCGTCGCCGACGCGTTGCTGCAGAGACTCCAGGCGGTGGATGTGGACGAGGCTCATCGGGCGATCCAATCGATCAGGGGTTGCCATTGCGCGAGGTCGCGTTCGACGCGGCTGGGGGTGACATCCCACAGGGTGAGGCCGCGCGCGGCCAGGTGCACGTAGTTCTGCGTGTCGCGCAGGTCGGCCACCAGCGGCAGTGGCAGCGTGCGGGTGAACTCGTGCAGGTGCTCACTGGAATGGGTGTGCTCCTTCACCCGCATGGCCACCAGCGCGATGGCGATGTGCTCGGCGCGGCGGTGCGCCTGCAACTCGCGCACGAACGCATGCGTGGCCTGAATGTCGAAGAGGCTGGGTTGCAGCGGCACCACCACCTTGTCGGCGATGCGCAGCACCGCGTCCAGGCGTTTGCCATGCAGGCCCGCGGGGGTGTCGAGCACCACGTGGCTGGTGCCCTTGGGCGGGCGCACGATATCGTGCGCATCGACGTCCCAGGTGGCGATCGGCGGCAGCGTCGGCGGGCGCAGCGCCAGCCACTGTCGCGAGGACTGCTGCCGGTCCACGTCGCCCAGCATCACTGCATGCCCCTGGCGCGCCAGCCAACCGGCCAGGTTGGTGGCGAGCGTGCTTTTGCCCACGCCACCCTTGGGGTTGGCGACCACGATCACCGGCATGGCTCCCTCCTGCGCCTGCTGTGGATGCCCGGATGTTACGGGAGGCGGAGCGCCCGTCTGCCTCGTCGGCGACGCCAGCGCGCGCCAGTGGCGCGCAGATCAGGCGGCACTCACCCAGTCCTCCAGCTTCAACGCGTCGATCCGCTGGAACTCGCGCGTGTTATGCGTCACCAGCGTAGCGCGCTCGGCCAGTGCATGGCACGCGATCCACAGGTCGTTGGCGCCGATGGGCGTTCCAGCGTCCTTCAGGCGCGTGAACTGCTCGGCATAGTGCTGGCAGATCGCGGGGCCACCCGGGTACAGCACCGTCACCTGCCGGGCCAATGCGTCCAGCCGGCGCAGCACCTCGGGCTTGCGCGTGCTGCGCTCGGCACCCTTGAGCAGTTCTGCCCACGTCACGAACGACATGCACAGTCGGGCCTCCTGCGGCAGGGCATCGACACGGCGCGCGATGCCCGGCGGCTGGTTCTTGATCAGGTAGATCAGGATGTTCGTATCGAGCAGATAAATCACAGCGCCTCGCGCTCTTGCAGGGGCAACGCTGCGGCCTGTTCGGCCTCCAGCGCGGCAATGAATTCGCTGTCGATCTCGCCTACGGCGCGCAAGGCGTCAAGGAGTGCGGCACCGCGCTCCGCCCTCAGCGGGTGTATGACCAGGTCGCCCGACTCGGTGCGCGTGATGCTGACCCGATCGGTCTCGAGCCGAAATTCGGCTGGGATGCGCACGGCCTGGCTGTTGCCGTTGTCGAAGACACGCGTGGTCAGGGTCTCCATGTCACCCTCAATGTGTGTACGTGCATGTGTGTATTTTGGCCCCAGCGGCGTTTGGATGCAAGTTCGCGTTGTGCACACAAGGGCCGTGCCCATGGGCACACCCGACAGCTCGGCCACCGCCCGCGCATCCGACCTGGTTGGCGCACCCGCGCGAGAATGCAGCATGTTCCAGCCATCCCAGCACGACGTGCGGCGATTCTTCTGCGAGGCCTGGGCGCGGCATGTCCGCGGCGAACCGATGGCACCGATGGACCTGCTGGCTGCGCAGTGGGCGCAGGAGCACCCGGAGTACCGCGCCGACCTGTCCGACCTCGAAGCGGCGCTGGCCGCCAGCTACACGGTGGAGGACGGGCGCACCAATCCCTTCCTGCACCTGGCGATGCACCTGTCGATCAGCGAGCAGTGCAGCATCGACCAACCCACCGGCATCCGCGCGGCGGTGGAGCAACTCGCCGCGCGCCGGCAGTCGCTGCACGAGGCCCACCACGAGGTGATGGAGTGCCTGGGCGAGATGATCTGGGCCAGTCAGCGCAGCGGCCTGCCACCCGACGGGCTGGCCTACCTGGAGGCGGTGCGCCAGCGCGCGACGAGCTGACGCCCGTCGGGTGCCGCTCAATGTGGCACCCGGATGCACAAACCGGGCGTCGAGCGCCCGGTCTTCCAAGGGTCAGGCAACGATCACTTGCCGATCGTCACCCACTGGATCTCGAACCAGTTGTCGGCGCGGTGCACGGCATTCACGTTGGTGCGCGCGGCCCAGGGGATCATCTGGCGATGCAGCGGCAGTGTGTGCGCGTTGTCCTTGTATTCCTTGAGCGCGGCCTTGACGATCTCCTCGCGCTTCTTCGCGTCGGCCTCGGTGCTGGACTGAGCCGCCAGCGCGTCGAACTTGTCGTTCTTCGAGTTGCCGTAGTTGTAGGCGCCCACGCCCTTTTCGCCACGGTTGCGCAGCACCGGCGTCAGCGTGGTCTCGGCATCGGTGACGGCGCCACCCCAGCCGAGCATGTACATGCTGGTGTCGAGCTTCTCGAGCTTGGGGAAGTAGGTCGCGCGCGGCATGGCGTTGACCTTGACCTTGATCTTCAGTTGCGCCCACATCGACGCCAGCGCGATGCAGATCTCCTCGTCGTTGATGTAGCGGTTGTTCGGGCAGTCGAGCGTCACCTCGAAGCCGTCGCCGTAGCCGGCCTCGGCCATCAGCTTCTTGGCCAGGGCCATGTCGTAGGGAAAGCGCCCTTCGATGTAGGGATCGTTATACGACCCCAGCGGCGAAGGCGTCAGGCCGCCTGTGGGCACCGACATGTTGTTCATCAGCTTGGTCTTCATCGCCTCGATGTCGATGGCGTGATAGAGGGCCTTGCGAACGCGCAGGTCCTTGAACGGGTTCTTGCCCTTGACGCTGCTATAGAGCAGTTCGTCGCGGCCCTGGTCCATGCCGATGAACACGACCCGGTTCTCGGGCCCGTCGATCACCTTCACGCCCGGGGTGTTGCGCAGGCGCGGGATGTCGCGCGGTGCCGGGTCGAGCACGAAGTCGATCTCGCCCGAGACCAGCGCGGCCAGGCGGGTGGCATCGTTGGCGATGGGCGTGTAGACGATCTCCTGCACGTTGCCCTCGTTCTTGCCCCACCAGTTCGGGTTGCGCTTGTAGGTGGTCTTGATGCCCGGCGCGCGACTGGCGAGGATGTAGGGGCCGGTGCCGTTCATGTTCATCGACGCGTAGGTCTCTTCCTTGTTCTTGTAGTCGAGCGGCTTGGTGACCTTGTGCTTCTCGGACCATGACTTGCTCATGATCCACAGCGCGTCCAGGTGCTGCAGGAACACCGGGTTCACCGTCTTGAGCCGGAACTCCACTGTGGACTCGTCGACCTTGACCGGCTCGCCCACCGCGGTGGCGTAGTTGTTGATCTGCGACGTCGGCTCTTGGCCGCGCTTGATCGAGAACACCACGTCATCGGCCGTCAACGGCGTGCCGTCGTGGAACTTCACCCCCTGGCGCAGCTTGAAGCGCCAGGTCAAGGGTCCCGTCTGCGCCCACTCGGTGGCCAACCCCGGCACGATGTTCAGGTTCTGGTCACGCCGGATCAGGCGCTCGTAGACCTGACCGTTCATCATGTTGGTCATGGACTCGTTCTGCGAGTGCGGGTCCATGGTCTGCGGGTCGCCCTGGCTGGCCCAGCGCAGGGTCTGCGCATGGACGATGCCGGACATGGCGAGGGCGGCGATCAGCAGCCCGGTGCGGAAGGAACGCTTCATGGGTAGGCCCCGGAGGGTGGATGGAACGTGGCGCGAGTGTAGGCACGCGCCGGTGCCCGCCGAAACGGGGAAACCCCCGCGTGCGGCCGGGGGCCTGGCCCGCTGGCCCGGTCGTCAGGCCTTGGGATAGCCCTCTTCGGCCAGCGCCTGCTCGAAGCGCTCGGCCGGCTGCGGGGAGTCGATCTGCACGCGGTGCGCCGGCAGGTCGATGCGGACCTGGGCCTGCGGATCGACCCGGCGCACGGTCTCGGTGACGGTGCGCTCGCAATGGCCGCAGGTCATGTCGGGCAGGGTCAGTTCGATCATCGTTCGCTCCGTCGGTGGGTGGCAGCCGCGACACCGCGCCGCAGCGGCGCGGCCAGCGCCTTATGACCGCAGTATCCCGCGCCGCGGGCGGTTGTGGCATGGTGCGGGTATCGACGCGCCAGCCGCTGGCGCGTGGCCGACTCTGCGTCCATGAACACCGAACTCACCCTGCCCATCGAGGGCATGACCTGCGCGAGCTGCGTCGCGCGGGTCGAGCGCGCGCTGGCGCGCGTGCCTGGCGTCGAGCGCGTCAGCGTCAACCTGGCCACCGAAAGCGCCACCGTCGCGGCCAGCAGCGCCGACCCGGCCACCCTGGAGGCGGCGATCGAAAAGGCCGGCTACCACGTGCCCCAGCGGTCCGTGCGTCTGCAGATCGAAGGGATGACCTGTGCCAGCTGCGTCACCCGGGTGGAGCGCGCGCTGGCCCAGGTCCCGGGGGTGAAGTCCGCAGCCGTGAACCTGGCCACCGCGCAGGCCCTGGTGCAGCGCCGAGGCGCCACTGGCGACGATGCCGACCTCCTGCTGGCCGCGCGTCGCGCCGGCTATTCCGCGCAGGCGCTGGCCTCGGCCGATGCAGGTGCGGCGTCGCACCGCAGCGAATCCGTGCTGCCGGTACTGCTGGCGGCACTGCTTTCGGCACCTCTGCTGCTGCCCATGCTCCTCGAACCCCTGGGCGTGCATGCCATGCTGCCGCCCTTCTGGCAGTGGCTGCTGGCCACACCGGTGCAGTTCGTGCTGGGCGCGCGCTTCTACCGTGCCGGCTGGAGCGCCCTGCGCGCGGGCACCGGCAACATGGACCTGCTGGTGGCTGTGGGCACCAGCGCGGCCTACGCGCTGAGCCTGGTGCTGTGGTGGCGCGAACCCGACGGCATGCCGCACCTGTACTTCGAGAGCGCCGCGGTGGTGATCACCCTGGTGCGCCTGGGCAAGTGGCTGGAGGCGCGCGCCAAGCGGCGCACCCTGAAGGCGCTGGACGCGCTGCGCGAGCTGCGGCCCGAGACCGCCACCGTGCGCCGCGACGGCGTCGAGCAGCGCATTCCGCT
>Ga0073899_10002095_pt1 | contig 18032 bp, 13 predicted proteins | sample KloWWTmetaKNB5Ph_FD_88975 | JGI IMG/M metagenome (GOLD analysis project Ga0073899, IMG submission 88975) | Active sludge microbial communities from Klosterneuburg, Austria, studying microevolution and ecology of nitrifiers - Klosterneuburg... | ecosystem: Engineered > WWTP > Aerobic digester >... | reverse complement strand
GTCGGCAGCTTGCGACGGTGGAGGAGAAACATCACCTCTTCGAAGGAGCATTTTTCGACAAGATCCTTAATGTTATAACCGAGATATCGGAGGATGCCGGCTTCACCCATCACATCACTGAGGCACGACTCGTTTGCGATGACTCCGGCGAGTCCCTTGGAATATTCCGTTTGCTCCGACATAAGGTTCTGTTTCTACTCACTCCAGGCCGCCAAATCAATCAGGTAAATAAAAATTTTCCGGCTATCACCAATCAAGCCATCGCCCGAACGAGCGCCTGACCCATATCGGAGGGATTTCCCGCCACTTCAATACCGGCATCACGGAGCGCCTCAATCTTAGCAGCCGCCGTGCCTTTCCCGCCGGAAACAATCGCCCCGGCGTGTCCCATGCGACGTCCGGGAGGAGCGCTCGATCCGGCGATAAAGGCAGCCATTGGCTTCTTGCAATTCGCTTTCGCCCAGGCGGCGGCTTCCTCTTCTCCGCTTCCGCCGATCTCGCCGATCATAATGATCGCTTCGGTCTCCGGATCATCATTGAACATCTTCAGAATATCGAGGTGAGAGGTTCCGTTGATCGGATCACCACCGATCCCGACACAGGTGCTCTGCCCGAGCCCCAGATTGGTAAGCTGCCATACAGCCTCATAGGTCAGGGTGCCGCTTCGCGAAACAACGCCGACTTTGCCGCGCTTATGAATGTACCCGGGTGCGATACCGATACGACAGCCGCCGTACGAATCTTTGCCCAGACCGGGAGTGACCACACCGGGACAGTTTGGCCCGATAAGACGGGTCTTTTTCCCCAGCATTCCGGCCCGGACACGCATCATGTCCATCACGGGGATGCCTTCGGTAATGGCGACAGCGAGATCGACCCCGGCAGCCACCGCCTCGAGGATCGCATCCGCAGCAAATGGAGGAGGAACAAAAATCGCGGAAACAGTCGCTCCCGTCGCGGCGACGGCCTCTTCAACGGTGTCAAAAATCGGAACTTTGTCAGCGAAGAGCTGTCCCCCCTTGCCCGGCGTCACACCGGCGACGAGTTGGGTGCCGTAATCGAGACTGAGCTGGGCGTGTCTTCCGCCAAAAGAACCGGTGATCCCCTGGACAAGAATTTTGGTGTTTTCGTCAACTAGAATGGCCATAAGAAAGTGTTTGGTGGCAGTGTTAGGGGAGGTCGGTTCAGGCGGCAATGGCAGCGACCGCTTTGGCAGCGGCATCCGCAAGGGTGTCAGCGGAGATGAGAGCGACACTCGAGTTGGCAAGCGTTTCCTTTCCTGCGGCGACGTTGTTGCCCTCAAGGCGCACCACGAGGGGGATGTTCAATTCCACTTCCTGACAGGCGGCCACGATGCCCTTGGCGATCACGTCGCAGTCCATGATCCCGCCGAAGATGTTCACAAGGATGGCCTTCACTTTCGGGTCACCCAGGATGATCTTGAAGGCGTTACGGACCTGCTCCTGCGAAGCGCCCCCCCCCACGTCAAGGAAGTTCGCCGGTTCGCCGCCACAGTGCTTGATGATGTCCATCGTTGCCATGGCAAGACCGGCTCCGTTCACGAGACAGGCGATGTTGCCGTCGAGACCGATATAATTGAGGTCAAATTTCTTCGCTTCCACCTCACGGGGGTCTTCTTCACTGGGATCGTGCAGCGCGGCAATGTCTGGATGCCGATAAAGCGCGTTATCGTCAAAATCGAATTTTGCATCGAGCGCGAGAACCCGGCCATCGGGAGTGGTGACAAGAGGATTCACTTCAACCATGGAGCAGTCACAATCCATAAAGAGCTTGAAGAGTCCCTGAAGGAGCTTTGCAAACTGCTTCGCAAGATCACCACTGAGTCCAAGCTTCGCGCACAAGTTCCGAATCTCGTAGGCCTGGAGACCGAGGAGCGGATGAATCACCTGGTGAAAAATCTTCCCGGGCGTGTGCTCGGCCACTTCTTCGATATTGACGCCGCCTTCGGTGCTCGCCACGATCACGGGCGAGCGACTTTCGCGGTCCATGAGAATCGCGAGATAAAACTCCTTCTCAATGTCCACCGCGTCGGCGATCATGACCTTACTGACGAGTTTGCCCTCTTCGCCAGTCTGGTGAGTCACGAGAATCTGACCGATCATTTTTTCGGCGATTCCGGCTGCTTCGTCAGGGGTCTGCACGAGATGAACCCCGCCTTTGAATCCGTTTTTAAATGTGCCCTTGCCACGGCCGCCGGCGTGAACCTGCGCCTTCACGACAATATTGGATCCGATTTCAACCGCCGCGGCTTTCGCTTCGGCAGCAGTGCTGGCGACTTTACCCCGAGGCGTGGGGACGCCGAATTTTTCGAAAAGTTCTTTAGCCTGGTATTCGTGAATGTTCATGGATCGAAACTGCAACCCCGGACGGAGCGCGGCAACTTACGGAGGCACCTTCAGAGGTCAAGGTGGAACTCTCCATAAACCCGTTTCAAATGCGCCATCCTCCGAACCAGTCGCGGTCGAGAGGCAAATGACAGGGTCGAGTTCGGCACCTGACCCTGATGAACCATCAGAAGTCGAGAAGAACCTCGGCGCGACGATTTTGAGAGCGCCCCCCGGGATTGTCCGATCCATCAGGAAGAAAGTTTGGTTTACGAGGTTTCTTAGCCCCGAAAGCCTCGGTAATCACCTGATTCGGCTTCACGCCCAGAGCGAGGAGTGCCTGCTGAATCGACCCTGCCCGCTTATTGCTTAACTCGATATTGTATTGGTCGCTGCCGATGGCGTCTGCATGACCGTTGATACGAATAACTCCATCCTCCCCCTGTTTGAGTATTCCCGCGACAATAGCCAGCTGCCGGGTCGTTCTCTCAGTCAGGCCTGCTTCATTAAACTCAAAGTAAAGCACGAGCGAGTCACCGCCCGAGGGGTCATCAACAATAGGGCTGTAAGCAATGTCCCCGGCACCTCCCCGCTCGGACAGGACCGAGAGGACTTTAGAAAATGTCAATCCGTTGACCTTCCAGGATTTTTCCACCCGGCCCAACTCAAGCGCAAACTCGGAGGCGATCTGATCCGACTGCACCCGCGTCAATACCCAGGTAATGTCATCCCGCGACAGAGTGACGACGAGCGGGCGTTCTTCTTTCAGCGCGAAATTTCCCTCTTCGACGGCAATCATGAGGGCGGCGACCCGCTCATCGGTCACGGTGGAGCGGTCCGACAATTCACGCGCCGTGTTAAAGTCACGCTGGATCACCGCCCGCGAGAAAGCATGCGCAACGGTGAGCGCGTCAGAATTCTGCTCGGGAGTCATTGCCGCTGCCACTTTCGGCGCAGTAGCGACCCCTTTGTCGAGAGTTGTGCCGGTCTCAAAAGGAAAACCGATCTTTGTAATATCGACAGCGCCTTTTCCGACGTCGGTCAAATCGACGTAGAGCTGACGGATCTCCGCACTGCCGGCATTCGGCACAAAATTGAGAGCCCAGCGAAGACTGTCCGCTGATTTTGAAATCTCAATAAAGGGCTTCGCCGCATCGAGTTTCTGATCGGAGCTCTCAATGAGAGATTTCACCTGATTTTTAAGAGGTTCCGCAATTGCCTCCGGACCGGTAACTACTGCAAATCCCGCAAAGTCTTTCTGTCCCACTTTTCCCGCAAGGGCAGCCATGGCCGCCTCAGGCGAACTAAACACGCCGACAGGGGCTGTGGCCGCAGGGGCGTCCTTTTTCTCAGGCACGGCGGATACAGGAGCAGGAGTTGCCGCTGTTTCGACGGGCTTATCAGGAACGACAGGGACTAGCGCGGCGGGCTTGACGGGCTCCCCATCCACTGGCTGCGGAACATCACTGACCGCCACCGGCACCGGTTTAAAGTAGTTCCGGAGCGTGAAAAATGAAACGCCCCCCCCTATCACAATGATTCCGAAAAATATGAGCGCGGTCTTCTTGTTCATGGTGGATGCAGGCACTTCTCAAGGGGTTGCCTGCCTACTGTAGCAGAATGCCTCCCATCCGAAACCAAAAAACTCAGGATTCCTTAGATGTCACTCGTATCTCTAGTGAGTGATTTCAGATCCGGCACGATTGAATCGAATTGACTGACTTGCTCAGACCGGTCGCCAAGATGCCTGATCACCAGTGTCGGATATTCAGAGCCAACCACGATCGCCAATTCCGCACCCGACTGCTCGGCTGCTTGAAATTGCTTCGCCACCTTAGCCGGAACAAGCGACGTGAGAATCCGGAATCCGGCGAGACGCAGCGTCTGCGCCAGTCTGATCGCTTCGTTTTGCTTTTCCGGATCTGCGAGAATCACGTAGGCATCGACGCCCTGGCTCGCGCGAACGGCACTTTCCAAAAGTCCTCCCGGCACGGGGCTCTCCCGAATCAGATCGGTGATGACCATGTCACCCATCGCAAAACCGCAGGCGGCCATCTCAACACCGCCGATGAGCCCTATAAGTTGATCGTAGCGACCGCCGCCAGCAACGGCCCGCATCCCTTTCCCGATATCAAAAATCTCGAAAACGGGGCCCGTGTAGTAGGCGAGGCCCCGGACAATGCTCAGGTCGACCTCCACAAAATGACCAACTCCCCGCGCCGTAAGATCATCGAGAATACGGCCAATCGCAGGCGAAGCGGTGGCACCTGCGGCAATGAAGTCGCGGATTTTTTGCCGATCAAGACCCAGAGCGGCCAACTGCTCCGCAACTTTTTCTTCGGGCGTTCTGTCCATCTTATCGATGACTTGAAGAAAAGTCGTGACCGACTCGCCTTCGATCCCGTTTTGCGCGGCAAAATCCACCCAGGCATTGCGGTCACTTACCCGGATACGAAAGTCCGATTCGGTAAAACCAAAGGCCCTCATCAAATCGATCGCGAGCGCGATGAGCTCGGCGTCGGCAAGGACGGATTCCTCGCCGAGAATATCACAGTTGAACTGATAAAATTCGCGCCCCCTGCCCTTTTGATGTTTCTCGTAGCGAAAGAATTGCCCGATGGAAAACCAGCGTAGCGGTTTGCGGAAATCTCTCTGCCGTGCCGCCGCCATGCGGGCAAGGGTCGGTGTCAGCTCCGGACGCATCGAGACCGCACGTTCGCCTTTGTCCTGAAAGCAGAAAAGCTGATTCACGATCTCGGCCCCGCTTTTACGCTGGTAGAGTTCCGTCGACTCCAGAATCGGGCCCTCATACTCGACAAACCCGTAGCGTCTCGCAACGGAACGCCAGGTATCGAAAACGTGATTTCTCGCCGCGCATTCATCGGGGAAAAAATCACGGAAACCGGGCAGGGTTTGAAATCGCTGGGCCATGGAATCGAATCAAAATGGGGGAATCCCGAATAGAGGACGCCCCATTCGCAAGGCGGTCAACCGAAAACGATGGTGCGGTTCGTGTGGACGAGCGTGCGCCGGTTGAGATGGAGCCAGACAGCGCGGCTGAGAACACTTTGCTCGAGCGCCCGGCCTTTCCGGATGAAATCCTGGACCGAGTCACTGTGCGAAACCGGGGTCACCCCCTGGGCGATGATAGGCCCCTCGTCGAGGTCCTCGGTCACATAATGACTCGTCGCCCCGACAAGTTTGACACCGCGACGGTGGGCGGAATGGTAGGGGCGGGCGCCGGGGAAAGCCGGGAGGAAGGAGTGATGGATATTGATGATCCGGCTCGGAAACGCCTCCGTCAGTCGCGGGCTGAGAATTTGCATGTAGCGGGCGAGGACGACGAGGTCAATATGATGTGCACGCAACATCGCGATCTCCGCCTCCTCCTGCGCGGCTTTTGTGGCCTGTGTGATCGGGAAATGATGAAAGGGGATCCCGAATCGCTCGGCGACGCCCTTCAAGTCTTCGCGATTGCTCACAATGAGCGGAATCTCCATGCCGAGCTCCCCGCTCTCGTGGCGGGAGAGAAGATCGTAAAAGCAGTGATTGTCGTGCGTGACGAAGAGGGCGACTCTCGGGACCACATCGGAAAAATGGAGTTCCCAGGTCATTGAAAATCGCCCCACAAGCGGCTGCAGAGCGGCGGCGAGCTCTTCGCGTTTCAGCGCAAAACCCTCGATCTCCCACTCAACGCGCATAAAAAAGACACCTTCCTCCTGATCCACATGCTGATTGATGTCGACGATGTTTCCCCTGTTTTCATAAAGGAAGCCGGACAAGGCAGCGACGATGCCCGCCTGATCGGGGCAGGAGATCAGCAGTATCGCGGTCGCGGAATCTTTTGAAGGAGAGCTCACAGTCCGCCGTTAAAAAGAACAAGAAATGCTCGAGGGGGGAATCGAACCCCCACGGGTTGCCCCACAGGATCCTTAATCCTGCGCGTCTACCAATTCCGCCACCCGAGCGTCACCCCGACACTGGAAGGGGTCCAGCTGGAGGGGTCGCATTGATAGGTTGAAATCAGTGGTTCCGCAAGCATTCTTTGTGTCAAAAGCGTAGAATTTCGCATTCCTCCGCGTCGACGGAATGCCACCGCCCTCAAACCCACATGTTCCTGTCGAGCGTCCGGTACTGAATCGCCTCCATCAGGTGGCCTTCCCGAACATCCCTGCTGCCCTCCAGATCGGCAAGGGTGCGGGAGACTTTGAGGATACGATCATAGGCCCGGGCGCTGAAGTTCAACGTATTCATCGCCTGTTCTAGAGTGCGTTCACTCTGGTGGTCCAGCCGGCAAAATTCGGTTACGAGACGATTCCCCATATCAGCATTACAAAGCACACCGGGATGGGAAATGAACCGGGCCAGTTGAACCTGTCTCGCTTCTTCGACCCGTTCCCGTATCACGGCCGATGTCTCACCACCGCTCTCGGCCCGCAGCTCCTTGTAATCCACCGCAGGCACATCGACATGGAGATCAATCCGGTCAAGGAGCGGGCCGCTGATGCGCTGACGGTACTTCTCAATCTGATTCGGCGAGCAGCGGCATTCCCGGGCCGGATCACCGAGATACCCGCAAGGGCAGGGGTTCATCGCCGCGACGAGACTGAAGCGGCTCGGAAAAGTGAACTTGCCGGCCGCCCGCGAGATCGTGACCTGCCCGTCTTCGAGCGGTTGACGCAGCACTTCGAGCGTCGACCGCCGGAACTCCGGGAGCTCATCGAGAAAGAGAATCCCGTTATGCGCCAGGCTGACCTCCCCCGGGCTAGGATGACTGCTCCCGCCGAGCAACCCGACATCGGAGATCGTATGGTGAGGGGAACGAAACGGACGTGTCGCGACAAAGCTGTTCTTCGAATCGACCAGCCCCGCCACGCTGTGGATCTTCGTCGTTTCAATAGCCTCCTCCTCCGTCATCGTCGGGAGAATCGTCGCCAGCCTTTTTGCCAGCATCGACTTGCCGGTCCCCGGGCTCCCCAGCATCAGAATATTGTGCCCGCCAGCCATGGCCACCTCGAGCGCCCGTTTGGCACTCGCCTGGCCGCGGACCTCATTGAAATCGATCAGGTAACTCTGTTTCGAACGAAAGAAAGCCTCCCGGTCCAATCGCTCCGGCTTGATCTCACTCTCTCCCGAAAGCAACTCATAGGCATCACGAAGCGTGTTGATACCGTAAACGTAGATGCCCTCCACAATACTGGCTTCCACCGCATTCTCTTTAGGTACGAAAATAGCCTTCAGGCCGCGTTGCTTTGCCTGAAGAGTGAGCGGCAGGATCCCCTTGATCGGACGAACCCGGCCATCGAGCGCGAGCTCGCCCGACATCGCACATTTTTCAAGCGCGCTCTCTTTGAGCGCCCCATTTTGCTCTTGAGCCAGAGAAACCATCCCGACGGCGATGGGAAGGTCGAAACTGGGGCCCTCTTTTCGGAGATCGGCCGGCGCGAGATTGATCGTAATGGGTTTGTTAGGCCACCGCAGACCACTGTTCTTAATCGCCGTGACAACCCGATCAACGCTCTCCCGAACCGCCGCGTCAGGGAGCCCGACCAGCTTGATGTCGATGTTGCCGCTATCCGCCGCGTTTACTTCAACTTCCACCGGCACGGCATTTACGCCATGAACGGCTCCTGAAAACACGCAAGTTAACGACATGTCACGACCTTCCCAAGTCAGGGACGGATTTGCAACCAATTTTCACGAAAAGGGTGTTCAAAAAACCATCATGACATCGAATAGGGGTCAATATCGATGGTCACCATGACATCGTCGGGGAAAGTGAGATCCTTCATCACCTCACGAATATGGGAGGCGAGACGGCGTGCGCCGTTCGATTTCAGGACAATTTGGAAACGCCACTGGTCGTGAGATTTCACGAGAGGCGAGGGGAGCGGATCGGTCAGAGAGATCTCAGCCGGGAGATTCCGCTTGAGCCGGGCATGCAGGGTCTTGAGTGAAAACTCCGCCCGTTCCTGATGCACTGATCGCGAAGTGATCAGTGCGAGGTGGGAAAAGGGCGGGTGATTAAACTGCCGTCTCATCGCCAACTCGTACTCGGCAAAACCATCAAAATCGTGATGACGGGCAAACTGAATGGAGGGATGATGCGGTGTGTAGGTCTGGACCACCACCTCCCCTTCGAGTTCTCCCCGTCCCGCGCGACCCGCGACCTGGGTGAGCAACTGGAACGTGCGCTCCCCGGCGCGGAAATCAGGGATGTAGAGACCGACATCGGCATTCAGAATACCGACGAGAGTCACATTCGGGAAATGTAATCCCTTCGCAATCATCCGCGTTCCCAGGAGGATATCGATCTTCTTGGAGCGGAAGGCATTCAAAGTATTTCGCAGCTCCCCTTTTTTCCGCATTGAATCAGTATCGACCCGGCTGATGCGTGCTTCGGTAAAGACCTGCCGGAGTATTTCCTCGACCCGCTCCGTCCCGTAACCGGCATTCACGATTGAGCGACTTGAGCACTCGGGACAACGACTCGGGGGAAGCTGGGAGAAACCGCAAATATGGCAGATCAGCCTGTCCTCCTTCCGATGCAGAGTCATCGTCGTACTGCAATGGCGGCAGTTCGCCACATAACCGCATTCGGGGCAGAGAATATTACGGGCAAAGCCGCGACGATTGAGAAAGAGGATGATCTGCTCTCCCTTCGCCAGTCGTTGCTCCATGGCGAGCCGCAATCGGGTCGATAGAATCGTGGGGCCGGATTGGCTCTTCTTCCCCTCATTCCGCATGTCGATCACACGAATAATCGGCAACTTCTGATTGTCGATTCGCAGCCGCATCGTCGTCAGGTCATATTTCCCGCTCAAAACATTGTTCCACGACTCGAGCGAGGGCGTCGCGCTGCCCAATAGGACAGGACAGCCTTCGAGATGGCCGCGAACTACCGCAATATCCCGGGCCTGATATCGGGGAGAAGTGTCCTGCTTATACGAGTTTTCGTGTTCCTCATCGACAACGATCAGCCCCAGGTTCTCGATCGGGGAAAAAATGGCGCTTCGTGCCCCGATGACGATGCGCGCTTTCTGGTCGAGCACCTTCCGCCACTCATCGTGGCGTTCACCTTCGGAAAGATTACTGTGCAGAATCGCGACCTGATCCTTGATTTTAGCGAAGCGTTGCTTGAACCGATCCGCCGTCTGCGGGGTGAGCGCAATCTCGGGCACGAGCACGATAGCCCCCTTCCCTGCCTCGATCGTTCGCTGGATCGCCTGCAGGTAAACTTCCGTTTTTCCGCTCCCGGTCACGCCATAAAGGAGAATGGGCTTCACTTTCTCGCCTGCTTCAACAAGACGGGAAGACTCGAAGACTTGATCGAGGACGATACGCTGCTCATCGTTGAGAACGAGAGGTGCCGACTCGAGATACTCCACTTCGCCGAGTGGATCACGTGATACAATACGGTCCACGATGGTGACAAAACCCCGCTCCTGAAGCGCCTTGAGCGCGGGGCGTGAAACCCCGTGAGTCCCCGTTAGCTCTGTCAGCGGGCAACTTCCCTGTTCCTGAAGAATCACGAGGGCTTCCCGGTGTTTCTTCTGCCGTCCTGAGAACGACTCCAGGATCTCGGGCGACAATGCAACCGCGAGTTCGACAAACTTCGCCGTCTTGCGCTTCTCTTCCTCGCCCCGGGATGGCTTCGGGAGCATGGATCGTATCACCGACTCAATTGGTGTCAGGTAAAAACTGGAAATCCATTCCGCCAGCCTCATAAGGCCAGCCGTCAGAAAGGGGTCCTCCGAGACGACTCCCAGTATCGGCTTCAACGGGTAACCCAGATTGTCCGTTTCAATTTCCTCAAGCACAGTGACAGTGCCTATGGCGCTTCGGTTTCGAAGCGGTACCCTCACGCGATGGCCTGTCTCGACACGAAGTCCCGCCGGGACCAGATAGGTAAAGGAAAGATCGCTCGTTGCGCCATCAATCAGAACCTTCACTATCCGTTCGCGAGCCATCGGTACAAAAAGAAATCGCCCCCGTATGGGAGGGCGATTTACACCAAAGTAATAATTGAAACCTAAATTCTCTGCTTCAGCACTTCCTGGAAATTGACGCTGAGAGTCGCAACTGGCATCGCTTTCTTGACGATAATTTAACTTCCCGTAGTTTGGAATAGGTTCGTAATGCCCTGTTTTTGTTTTGGGCGGTCACCCTGAAAACAGCCAGGCTGTAACCGTTCCAAACCTATATTTTTCCTACTCGCTTCGCCAGTCCCACTGCGACCCTTCGTGATTTATTCGCTTCACGCAACTGGAAATTGTCTCTCCTCCGGTGAAAGAACCCGGAACGGCCCCATGTCCGGAGATGCAGCGTAAAATCCCTGCCCTCAACCGCCGGATCCGGCGGTCCTGATGCCCGAGAACCCTCCACTTCCCCCGCCCCCGGACGTCTTTGCGGGAACGGGAGAGTTGGAGACTTGAAAACGTGATTTCCCGATAGTATTAGTAGCGGAAAGCACGACGAACATGAGCACCTACATCGCATTGATCAATTTCACACAGCAGGGACTTCAGAACCTTCATGAGTCTCCCCATCGGGCCACTGCCTTCAAGGCTGCGGCAAAAAAGGCGGGCGTTAAAATCACGCACCTTTTCTGGACGCTTGGCGAGTTCGACGGCGCAATTTTGTTTGAAGCGAAGGATGATGGTGCCGCGACCGGGTTAATGTTATCGCTGTCGAGTCTCGGCAATGTTCACACCACGACGCTGCGCGCGTTCAATGCCACTGAATTTGCTGAGATTGTGGCCAAGACGCCGAAGATGTGATGAACCGGAGAGCCGTGCCTCGGATTGGTCCGGGTGCATTCCATCTGCCGGTATGGGCCGCTCTTCTTTGTGCGGGCCTGCTCCCGTCCCTGCGAGGCGCGCCCCTGCCACCGGTGGGCAAGGTAGCCATCGACGGCACGATCGAAAGAGCAACCTGGGAGCCCGCGCAGAAACTCAATGCGGTCAAAGGTATGTCGGGCAGTGCCGGACGAGATCGCACGCTGCCGGCCCACTTTGTCGTTGTCTTAAAAGAATTTTCGGGTCCCTCCTTGAATCAGGCCAGGATGATGAATTCGTTTGTGGGTGCCGCAAAGTCCGGCGAAACCAATGGGACCATGCCATCAAGGTTGACCATATGGGTCAATAGCAATGACCCCACATACCTGAAGCCCGGGATGCGGATTCGTATTTCAGGCTATACCGTGAGCGGTGATGAGGGTGGCACATGGGCGCATCATAACAGAGTGCAGATTCGTTCGACGCCAGGTCGATGACCTTATCCGGACTCTGGCGCGAGACGCGATAAGGATAAGTGTAGGCATAGCAGGGATAGTTCGATGAACCGACGGACGTTGAAAAGAGGCCGCCGAGATCACGCCTGCACTACCCGCCGCTTCGTTCGTGTTTTCCCATCCGGCTTCCCGAAGCATTGGCACGCGCGAATCCGTGACTCGATCTGCGCGGCAAATGGCCTCAAACTGGCCCTCACGTGATTTCGATCTGTCAGTGCCTCAATCCGCTACGTGCCCTATCCACCGGCGTCCTCCTCTTGTCGGCGGAAATGGCAGCGCAAGAACCCGGTCCCAGACCCACCGCCGAAGCAGTGGGGGAGACGGAGTCCTTCGTGCTCCCGGACCGTGTCACCGAAGATCTCTTCACCCCATTGATGCAGCACTCGCCCTTTATCCGCACCCTCGACATTTCCAAATCTCTGATTATCACCGGAGTAGCCCGGATCGATAACGAACTCGTCGCCACCCTTCTCGATCTGGAGACGCGCAAGACCTCCGTGGTCTCCCGGAATACGGTAAGTCCCGAAGGCTGGCAACTGGTGGAAGTGAACGGCAATTTTTCCGACATTGAGACCCTCACTGCCCGGATCCGGATGTCGGGAGGAAGCGAGATCGTCTCGATCCACTACGAAAAATCCCCGCCCCCTGTGAAAGTAATCGCCGGCGCGGTGGTTTCGAACCGGGTCGGCAACGGAACGCCCGGAGGTGGAACGGGGCCCCATGGAGGGCCGGACCCGCGGGTCCTCACACCGGATCAAATGACAGACGCCCGCAACGCGGCTCGCAACATCCGCGAGGGGTTCAAAGCGGACGGTTACGGTGACAACCAGACCATCCCGCCTGAAGTTGTCTCGAAGATCTCGCGGCTTTCCGTCGAGCAGAGGGAGAGCATCAACGTGAAAATGTACGAGTATCGCAATCGCGGACTGGGGATGCCGGAGCGGCAGCAGATCTACAACCGCATGCTGGACCAGACGCTGGAGCGGCGGTAAGTCGCAAATGCCGGGAAACGGCAACAAAACGGGATCAGCTGGCAAAGTTGGTTCCTGTCTTTCAGGGGCATCCAGGGCAACTCGCAACCGGAGAATTGTTCAACGGTTTGGCTTCCCTCCGAAGAGCCGAATGCGTAGGATTCTACGCATGCAATATTTTTCGCCCGTTGTTCCTCCTGCTCGTCACACAAGAAAGTGGCTCCTCTCCCTCGCCACTTCGATCCTGATCGCTGGCGCGGCCTCCGCCGCGGAACGACCAAACTTCCTTTTTATCATCTTCGATGACATGAGTTGGAACACCGCCGGCGTCTATGGCTGCGATTGGGTAAAAACTCCCAATATCGACCGTGTCGCCCGCGAAGGGGTGAAGTTCGAAAATGCGTTCACCTCGAATCCCAAGTGCTCCCCCTGTCGCGCCAGTATCCTTACGGGGCGAAACACCTGGCAGCTGGAAGAGCTCTCGGTGCACAATTCCATCTTCCCGAAGAAATGGGCCGTCTTCCCCGACCTCCTTGAGGCTTCCGGCTACGACGTAGGACTGACCGGCAAAGGCTGGGGCCCCGGGGATCACACCAGTCAGGGCTGGACGCGGAATCCCGCGGGCCCGTCCTTTGACGAACTCAAGTGTGAGCCTAACGCGGGCGGGATAGGAAAGAACGATTACGCGAAAAATTTCGAGGCCTTTCTGACGCAGCGGAAAGACACCGGGAAACCGTTTTCCTTCTGGATGGGATTCACCGAGCCGCATCGCGCTTATGAACTTCACTCCGGTGTGCGTCTCGGCAAGAAGCTCGACGAGATCGTGGTGCCGCCCTACTTGCCCGACTTGACTGCGGTGCGCAGCGATCTGGCGGACTATGCGATCGAAGTGGAGTGGGCGGACAGCCATATCGGGCGCGCCCTCGACCTCCTCGAAAAGAACGGCGAACTCGAGAATACCCTGGTCATCGTGACGTCGGATCACGGGATGCCTTTTCCCTATGTGAAAGGACAGATTCACGAGGACGGCTTTCGCCTCCCTTTCGTCGCGCGCTGGGGAAAAGGAATCACGCCCGGCCGCGTCGTGCAGGATTTTGTTAATGTTAGGGACGTTGCGCCCACGTTTCTGGAGCTGGCCGGAGTCGGGAAACACCCGCAAATCACGGGCAGCAGTCTCGTTCCTCTCCTGAACTCAAGTGAATCCGGCTGGATCACCAGTGATCGAAAAGTGATGCTGACCGGCAAGGAGCGTCATGACCTCGGACGGCCGAACCGCTGGGGGTATCCGGTTCGGGCGATCCGCACCCCGGAGTATCTTTACGTTCACAATTACCACCCCGAGCGCTGGCCCGCCTGTGATCCCGAGACCAACTTCGGCAATTGCGACGACAGCCCGACCAAAGAGGTCATCAAACTTCTCGGCGGGTATTATTTCGACGTCAGCTTCGGCCACCGTCAGGCGGATGAACTGTATCAACTCAGCAACGATCCGTACGGGGTTCGGAATCTCGCAAATGACCCCGCGTTTGCCGACACGATGGCGACATTAAAATCACAGATGCTCGAGACCTTGAAATCCGAGGGCGATCCGCGTGCGCTCGGCTACGGGGCCATCTTTGATACCTACGAATACACGAAGCAGTCGCCGAAGGACTACGATGCATGGCTAAAGAGTCAGGATGAAGCCGTGAGTGCTGAAGCCGAGCGACTTTCCTCGGAAAAGAAAGGGAAACCGGGAAAGGGGAAGGCGGTTGCACCTTGATCCTTCCTGCGGGAGGCCATTTATATCACCATGAAAACCCTCCTTCTTCTCATCACCTTCACGGTGTTCACTCTCGACGCGCCCCCTGCCGCCGCTGCCAAACCCAACGTCCTCCTCATTGTCAGTGACGATCAAGGCTACCCCGATCTCGGCTGCATCGGCACGAAGCCTATCAAAACACCCAACCTCGACCGCCTCGCCGCCGAAGGGGTTCGTGCCACGAGCTTCTATGTGACCTGGCCTGCCTGCACGCCCTCGCGCGGCAGTCTCCTCACCGGGCGTTACCCGCAGCGGAACGGGCTCTACGACATGGTCCGCAACGACATGGTTAACTACGGCCATCGTTTTACGGCTGAAGAATACGCTGTTTCACCGGAGATGACTCTCGGTCTTGATCCGAAAGAATTCACGATCGGCGACATGCTGCACGGGGCCGGTTACGTGAACGGCGTCGTCGGCAAATGGGACATGGGTCAGGCAAAACGTTACCTGCCGCTTCAGCGCGGATTTGATTTTTTCTATGGCCACGGCAACAACGGGATCGACTACTACACCCACGAACGCTACGGCGTGCCGTCGCTGTTCAGGGGCAACGACCGAACGGACGAGGACAAGGGCACCTATGTCACGAATGTCTTCGGTCGCGAGGCGCTCTCCTTCTTAAAGACCCACACGGGAAACCAGCCCTTCTTTCTCTACCTGCCGTTCAACGCACCCCACAGTGCCTCGACCCTGGCCGAAGATAACGGCGGGGAAAAACCCGGAGTTCAGGCCCCCGAGGACGAGGTGGCGATCTACCGTGATCTTGTCAAAGACGAAAAACTCGCCCGCTATTACGCCGCCGTGTCCTGCATGGACCGCGTCATCGGTGACCTCCTCGGGGCGCTCGACGAGGCCGGGCGGGCGGATAACACCCTCGTGCTTTTCCTTTCCGACAACGGTGGCAGCGGCAATGGCGGCAATGCCCCGCTCCGGGGCTCCAAATCAACGATGTGGGAGGGCGGCCTGCGCGTTCCTTTCATCCTGCGCTGGCCCGGTCATGTCCCGGCGGGCAAGGTGACCGATGAATTTCTCACCTCTCTTGAGATCGTACCGACCCTGCTCGCCTCGACCGGGGCTCCGGCTCCCGGCGGGGTGAGACTCGACGGCTTCGATATGCTCCCGGTTCTGCGCGGAGAAAAACCCTCGCCGCGCCGTGAAATGTTCTGGCAGCGGCGCAGCGACAAAGCCGCCCGGGTCGGGAACTGGAAGTGGCTCGACTCCAAAAAGGGCAAAGGCCTATACGATCTTGAAACGGACATCGGAGAGAGGCACGACCTCTCTGCGGAAGAACCGGAGATCCTCAAGAAGATGCAGGACGCCTTTGCCACGTGGAGGCGGGAAATGGACGAGTGCGAACCGCGCGGTCCGTTTCGGGATTATTGAGAGAAGGGTGTTCTTTCCAGCCTGACGAAAAAGATCCCCGCCGCAATCGAGGAATTGGGAAAAAGGCCTTCCCTGGACCTGTCGATCTTGTAAAATCCCTGTGTCTACCATAAAAAAAATTCTCCCCTTCCTCACCCTCGCTTTTACCCCGTGGCTCTCCTTCGCGCAATCGACCCCTCCGCCGGCTCTCGATGGCTCGTGGAAGAAGCAACAGCTCATCGACACCTTTTGGGCCGAGGGGGCGACTGCCCTCGACGTGAACAAGGACGGCGCAATGGATGCGATCTACGGGCCCTATTGGTTCGCCGGACCGGACTACACAAAGCGAGCTCTCGTCTATCCCGACACGACCCGCACCAAAGCCAAACTCGAAGACGGCTCCGAGGTTGAGATCGAGGGCTTTGCCGGCGCAAAAAGTGTCACCAACGGCTACAGTGACAATTTCCTCAACGCCGCGTGCGACGTCAACGGCGACGGGTGGACCGACTACATCGTGATGGGCTTTCCCGGCAAAGAAACCCTATGGTATGAGAACCCCCAGGGCAAAGAAGGCCTCTGGAAGAAGCATATCGCCTTCGACGTGACCGACAGCGAGTCACCCATGTTTGTTGACATTGACGGGGATAGCCAGCCCGACCTCCTCTGCATGAGCGATGGACATCTTGGCTATGCCACCTTTGATCCTAAAAATCCCGAAGCGAAGTGGAAATGGAACATGATCTCACCCAAGCTCGCCTTTCAGCGTTTCACCCATGGCATCGGATTTGGTGACGTGAATGACGATGGAAAAATGGATATCCTCGAAGCCACGGGCTGGTGGGAACAACCTCAGGTCCTCGATGGCAAAGGCCCCTGGAAAAAGCATGATGCCGCGTTTGGTAAAGGCGGCGCGCAGATGTATGTCTATGATGTCAACGCGGACGGCAAGCCCGACGTGATCACCAGTCTTGCCGCCCATGGCTACGGGCTCGCCTGGATGGAGCCCGCGGTCGATGGGTGGAAGCAGCATCTCATTACCGGTACTCCCGAGGAAGCCGGCGAGACGGGAATCATCTTTTCCCAACCCCACGCCATCGAACTGGCCGACATGAATGGTGACGGCATGCTCGACATCGTCACAGGCAAACGCTTTTGGGCTCACGGCAAGGGTGGTGATCCAGAGCCCAATGCGCCCGCCGTCGTCTGGTGGTTCGAGCTCAAGCGCGATAGCGGTGCAGCCAGTTATGTGCCGCACCTGATCGACAATGATTCCGGGATAGGCTGTCAGTTCACCGTCACCGACCTGAACGGCGACAAGAAACCGGATATCGTCGTTGGCAACAAGCGCGGCGCTTTTGTTCACCTGCGGCAGTGATGACCTGACAGGGTTAGATCAATGATCGTACCCTCTCGGGTCGAGAGGGAGCGGACAACGCTTCCCGGCTTCCGCCTTCCACACCCGATGCAGCGACTCCTGATTCTACTCCTCTTGTTTTTCGGCCTCACCGGGGTTTCGGCAGAACCGGTGCTGGATGCCCGATCGCTATTCGAAGCTCAGAATTTTCGAGTGAATCAGGACTTTGACTGGTTTGAGCAGAACGTCCCCCTGCTCGACACGCCTGACGCCGAACTCAATACAACCTATTATTATCGCTGGGAACTGGTGACACGGCATCTCGTCTATGGCAATCCCAACAGTGGCTACGCCTTTACCGAATTCGCGAACCGGCCTTTCTGGTCAGGAGCTTACGGCACGATCTCTTGTCCGGCAGGGCTCCAGATCAATGACGTCCGATGGTTGCGGGACCCCCGATATGCCCGTGACTATGTCCGCTTCTGGATGCGCCACCCCGGAGCGCAGCCACGCCATTATTCTTTCTGGGCGGCGGATTCGGCCTGGGCAGTGCATCAGGTCCAGCCTCTCGACGAATTCATCACAGGCTTGCTTCCCGATCTGGTGAATAATTTCCGCGAGTGGGAAAAGCGGGGGTGGGTCGAGGAAATGGGGCTGTTCTGGCAGTTGGGCCACGACGATGGCATGGAGTTCGATATCAATGCCCGGCAAACGAAAGACATCCTTCGCGGCGGACAATCACTCCGGCCCAGCTTTAATACCTATCTCTGGGCCGACGCGCGCGCCATCGCTGCAATCGCAAAGCTGAAAGGCGAACCGGAAACGGCCTCCGAGTTCATGGTCAAAGCCGAGCGGATCAAAGGGCAAATTGAGAAAAAGTTGTGGGATCCGAAGCGGCAATTCT
>Ga0073899_10002094_pt1 | contig 18036 bp, 16 predicted proteins | sample KloWWTmetaKNB5Ph_FD_88975 | JGI IMG/M metagenome (GOLD analysis project Ga0073899, IMG submission 88975) | Active sludge microbial communities from Klosterneuburg, Austria, studying microevolution and ecology of nitrifiers - Klosterneuburg... | ecosystem: Engineered > WWTP > Aerobic digester >... | reverse complement strand
TCGCGGCCGGGCTGCATCCCCTTGTAGGCGACGCTCGTCTGGCCGGAGGAGATCCAGATGCTGTTCACCGCGTCGTCGCGGAACTGGTAGTCGACGCCGTGCTCGAGCCCCTTGCCGGAGCCGAGGAGCACCACGAGCATGAAGATCCCCCAGGCGACCGCGAAGCCGGTGAGCGCCGTGCGCAGCTTGTTGCGCTTGATGGTGTCGAAGATCTCCTGCCAGACGTCGAGGCGGATCATCCGGCCGCGGGCTCCGTAGCGATCCGGCCGGGGGCCTTCGCTGCCGGCACCGCGGCCCGGGCCGCAGGCGGGGCCGGGTGGCCCGGAGCGGCCGTTGGGGCCGGCGGAGCCTCGAGGGGTTCGAGCGCTTCGACTTCGACCACGACGTCGTCCGGATTCAGACGGCGCTGGCGGCTGTCGCCGGCGATGCGGCCGTCCACCAGATGGATGAGCCGGTCGGTCATGTGGGCGATGTCGCGCTCGTGGGTGATGATCACCACCGACACACCGTCGTCCTGGACCGCCTGCAGCACCTTCATGACGTCGCGCGAGGTCGCCGAGTCGAGCGCCCCGGTCGGCTCGTCGGCGAGCAGAAGCTTGGGGCTTGCGATGAGCGCCCGGGCGATGGCGACACGCTGCTGCTGGCCGCCGGAGAGCTCCGACGGCAGGTGCTCGGCGCGATCGGCGAGGCCGACTTTCTCGAGATAGACCGCGGCGCGCTCGTTGCGCTCGCGGCGCGGGACGCCCTGGTAGTAGAGCGGAAGCGCGACGTTCTCGGCCGCGGTCTTGAACGGAATCAAGTGGAACGACTGGAAGACGAAGCCGATGTACTGGCTGCGATACTGCGCCGCCCGGGTCTCGGAGAGGCCGCCCATGGCGACGCCATCCAGGGTGTACTCGCCGTCGTCGAAACGGTCGAGGAGGCCGAGGATGTTCATCAGGGTCGACTTCCCCGACCCCGAGGCGCCCATCACCGCGACCAGCTCGCGCGCCCCGATGTCGAGGTCCAGCCCCTTGAGGACGTGGAGCCGGTTGCGGCCCACGGAGTAGCTCTTGTGCAGATTTCGCAGACGGATCATGTGAGTTCGAAAGAGCTCCTGCCTGTCTTACGTCATTTCAGGGCGAAAGGTTTGCGGGGGGCGACGCCGGCGCTGGAGCCACGAGACCGGGCGATGGTAAGGTGCCGCCGCATGGAACGGACCCGAACCAACTCGCGCATCTTATCCAATCTGGCGCTCGGCGCCGTTTTCGCGGCCCTCGGCGCCGTCGCACCCGCTTCGCAGGTCGATGGACAGGTCCCCCCGGGAGCAGCCTCCGGGAATCCGGGGTCGGCTCCGGCCGCCCCGGCGCCGAAACCGCTGACCCCGCCGCCGGCAGCGCCCACCGCGCTGGAGCTCGCCGGCCCGCCCGCGACGGCGACCCGGCTCCCCTCGGGCGTCGCGACCCGTCAGCTGCGGGCCGGCACCGGTAAGGTGCAGCCAAGGCTCCAGGACTTCGTTCTCTTTTTCGCCATCGGGAGGAAGTCCGACGGGACGGTCGTGCAGAACACCTATTCGGTCGCCGAGCCGGCCCGGATGCCCATGACCAAGCTCTACCCGGCCTGGCGGGAGGCGTTCGCCGGGATGGTGGCGGGAGAACAGCGGCGCTTCTGGTTTCCGGCGAACCTCGCGCCCAAGAACCCGCAGACCGGCGCCCAGGAGGCGCTCGTCTTCGACCTCGAGCTGGTGCATGTCATCCGGGTGCCCGACACCCCGGCAGCGCTCAAGAACGCCGACCCCAAGGCGAGCCAGGTGGGCCTCGGAACCCGGGTCCTCTCCGTCAAGGCGGGCAAGGGCGGCGCGAAGGCGACCCGGTTGGATGCGGCGCTGCTCAACTTCACGGTCTGGAACGAGGCCGGAGAGGTCCTCTCCTCCTCCGCCGTCGACGGTCGACCGACGCTCTTCCCGCTCGATCGTGTCATGACCTCGTTCGCCGATTGCGTCGAGGGGATGACGGTCGGAGAGCTCCGGCGCTGCTGGATTCCCGCGGCGCGCAACGAGGGCTTCCCCAGCGCTCCGACCGGCGCCCTGATCTTCGAGCTCGAGCTGCTGAACCTCGCCGACGCGGCGAAGATCTTCACCCCCGGCGCCGCCAACCCGAACTGACCCGCTCCGCCCCCCCGGCGGCGCGGCGGCCGCCTGACGCGGCACACACGAAAAGGGCCCGGCCACAACTCGCCGGGCCCTTCGCGTTTCAGCTCTCGAAACCGTCTCCTCAGTAGCGATAGCGCTCCGGCTTGAACGGGCCGTCGATGTCGACGCCGATGTAGGCCGCCTGCTTCGCCGTGAGCTCGGTCAGCTTGACTCCGAGCTTCTCGAGGTGGAGGCGCGCCACCTTCTCGTCGAGCTTCTTGGGCAGCAGGAAGACCTTGTTCTCGTACTTGCCGGCGTTCCTTGCCAGGTCGAGCTGCGCCAGCACCTGGTTGGCGAAGCTGCAGGACATCACGAACGACGGATGCCCCGTCGCGCAGCCCAGGTTCAGGAGGCGCCCCTCGGCGAGGATCATCACCGCGTGGCCGTCGGGGAAGCGCCACTCGTCGTACTGCGGCTTGATGTTCTCGCGCTCGATGCCGGGGAAATTCTTCAGGCCCGCCATGTCGATCTCGTTGTCGAAGTGGCCGATGTTGCCGACGATCGCCTTGTCCTTCATCTTCGCCATGTGCTCGACGGTGATGATGTCGAAGTTGCCGGTGGCGGTGATGAAGATGTCGGCGGTGGCGAGCGTCGCCTCGAGCGTCGTCACTTCATAGCCCTCCATCGCCGCCTGCAGGGCGCAGATCGGGTCGATCTCGGTGACGATGACGCGCGCGCCCTGGCCCTTCAACGCCTGGGCGCAGCCCTTGCCGACCTCGCCGTAGCCGCAGACCACCGCCACCTTGCCGGCGAGCATCACGTCGGAAGCGCGCAGGATGCCATCGGTGAGCGAGTGGCGGCAGCCGTAGAGGTTGTCGAACTTCGACTTGGTGACCGAGTCGTTGACGTTGATCGCCGGGAAGAGGAGTGTTCCGGTCTTCTCCATCTCGTACAGGCGGTGGACGCCGGTGGTCGTCTCTTCCGAGACGCCGAGGATCGCCGGCGCGATCCGGTTCCAGCGCTTCGGATCCTCCTTCTGGATCTTCGCCAGCAGCGCCAGGACGAAGGCGTACTCTTCACTGTCGGCCGCGGTCGCGGCTGGAACCGCACCGGCCTTCTCGAACTCGACGCCCTTGTGGATGAGCAGCGTCGCGTCGCCGCCGTCGTCGACGATCAGCGTCGGACCGCGACCCTGCCCGAAGTCGAGCGCACGGGCGGTGAAGTCCCAATACTCTTCGAGCGACTCACCCTTGTAGGCGAAGACCGGGATGCCGCGCGGATTCTCCGGCGTCCCGTCCGTGCCGACGGCGAGCGCCGCCGCGGCGTGATCCTGGGTCGAGAAGATGTTGCACGACACCCAGCGCACCTCGGCGCCGAGCGCGTGCAGCGTCTCGGCGAGGACGGCGGTCTGGATCGTCATGTGGAGCGAGCCCATGATGCGCTGGCCGGCGAGCGGGCGGCTGGCGGCATACTCCTTGCGCACCGCCATGAGACCCGGCATCTCCTGCTCGGCGAGGCGGATCTCGTTGCGGCCCCAGTCGGCGAGTGTCAGATCCTTGACGAAGAAGTCCAGCTGGGAGGCGGTAGCGGTCGTCATATCGAAGTCCTTTCCGTGCGGTTGAAGGTCGAAGGAACGTCCATGGAAGGCAGGTGCGTCATCGGGACCCTGCGGCGAGGAGGAGCGCCGGGCCCTTGGCCTCGGCTTCGGGGGCGAGCGGCGCGCACTCGGCGGCGGCGAAGCCCGCCACCGTGAGCAGCTGCTTCAACTCCTCCGCGCCGAAGCCGTTGCGAAGCTGACCCATCCTGCGCCGGAAGTCGTCGCGATCGTGGCGCAGAAGGTCGACGATCACGGCGCGGCCGCCCGGCTTCAGGATGCGGGCCATCTCGGCGACCGCCGCCGCCGGCTGACCGACGTGGGTCAAGGCAAGGACGAGGAGCGCGGCGTCGCAGGTCCGGTCGGGGATCGGCAGCTGCGCGAGGTCGGCGCGATGGAGCTCGACGTTGGTGAGCGCCCGCGTGCGCCGCTTCGCCGCGGCCAGCATCTCGGGCGAGGCGTCGACCGCGACGACCCTGGCGACCCGCGGCGCGAGGCGCACCGTCAGATCGCCGGCCCCGCAGGCGAGATCGGCGACCACCCAGTCGCGCGGCAGGAGCGCCGCGATCGCCGCCTCGCTGAAGACCCGGCCGTAGAGCTCGGCGCGCAGCGTCTGCCACTCTGCCGCGACGCCGGCGAAGAAACCGCGCCCACCTTCGGTGCGCTCAGCCAATCGTCTCTCCAGCCGCAGGCGGTCGTGCGCCAGCGTCGGCCAGCCCGCGATCTCTCCCTGGGTCACGGCCCAGAGCGTGCGGGCCGGCGGCGGCAGCTCGCCGTTCGCCATGGTGTAGATGTTCGCGGTGCGCTCGCTGCGGGAGACGACCCAACCCTGGTCGAGGAGAACCTTCAGGTGGCGCGAAACGCTCGACTGGGGCAGCTGGACGATCTCCGCCAGCTCACCGACCCCGAGCTCTTCGCCGTCGAGCAGTGCGAGCAGCCGCAGGCGCGCCGGATCGGCGAGCGCGGCGAAGCGGGCCAACTGGCGCTCGACCGCGGGCTCCGCGTTCGATTCGAGGGGCGGCCCGGAGGCGTGGGTGCGGGGCGTTTGCTTCATCCTTGAATCCGGATAAAAGCACAAATCAACGGCGCGGTCAAGCGCTCGAGCCGCGAGCGCTGTCGTCTTTCGGGGGCCCTGCGCCGAAGCCGCAGGCCGGGCGGCAACGGAGCCGGCTCCGGTCAGCGACCCGGATCGCGGTGCGCTCCGCAGAGCGCCAAGGTGACCGCTCCCCAGGCCAGCGGAAGCGCCGGAACGGCGAATCTGGGCAGGAACTCGGTCAGCAGAGCGTGGAAGAGAAAGAGCGCCACCGGAACGGCAAGAAACGCCGCGAGCCGAAAGTTCCGGCCGCGCAGGGCGAGCGCGCCGGCGCGCACGATCGCCGCGGCAAGAAAGAAAGCGACGACGCAGGTCAGATCGAGCGGCAACAGACTCTCCGGCGAGCGTTCGGCGAACAGGCCGCGCCACGCGACGGCGGCGGTCGCGACCAGATGCCGCATCGGCGACGCGATGAACTCCCCCATCGCCTCCCGGCCGAGTCGGCGGTCGGCCGCGATCGGGTCCGCCGGCGGCCGGCGCTCGGCGTGCCAGCGCCGCAGCGAGCGGGTGAAGAAGTTCCCTTCGCCCCGCCACTCGTAGCGCGAGAATGTCGCTTCCGGCCAGCGGCTCGCCCCTGCCCGGCGCACGGCCTCGACCGGCGTCCAGGCCGCGACGGCGGGAAGCAGGCCTTCGCGCGCGATCTGCCGGTCGAGCTCGGCACGCGAATAGAGCACCGCTCCGCTGCGATCCGCGAGCACGAAACTGCCCGTTACCTCGAGATTGCGGGTCATCCAGGCCGCGCTCGGCGCGAGCGCGAGAAGGGAAAAGAGTGCCGCGCGCCGGAGGCGCCCGCCCAGCGGCAGTGCACGCGGCGCCAGGAGCATCAGGACCGCGCCGGTCGGGATCAGAACGAGCGTGGCGCCACGGGTGAGCGGGACCAGGCCGGCAGCGACGCCACTGAGCGCCACCCATCGCCAGGTCGGGTGGGTGACGCCGCGAATCCATGCGAACGCGACCAGGGTCACGAGCGCCGCCGTCAGGCCCTCGGAAGCTGGCGTCAGCGCCGCCTGTCTGAGCGCGGGACTGGCGGTGACGAGCGCGGCGGTTGCCACACTGGCGACGAAGCCTCCACCTGCCCCTTGGACCGCAGCGGCTCCGACTGCCGCCGTCAGCGCCAGCAGCAGGGCGCCCAGAAGCCGAACGCTCCGGGCAGCGGGACTCGACGGATCGTCGAGCCACTCGGCCTCCGTGCGCGGCAGATCGACTCCGCCGAGGCGCCAGGCCGTCGCCAGGAGAAAGGGATACCCGGGCTCGCGGTAGGCATCGGGCCTGGGCGCGGGCTCCGAGATCGGCGCCGACGAGTGCACGCCGCTCCTCGCCTGGTGGGTCGCCGCCCGCAGATAGTCGGCCTCGTCCCCGATCGGCACGATGCGGGGCGGCGCGAAAAGAAGCGTGAACGCGGCGCCGAGACCGACGATGGCGATTCCGACAGCGAAGTACACCGCTCTGGTGGAATGGGGCCGCAAGGAACTCAGCCTAGCCCAGAACGCCGCGCGTCCGCCCACCGGAACGGCGACGCCCGTTCGATCCCGCGTCGCACCGGCTCGGCGTGCGGTTTAAGCTCCGCGGGTTAAGCTCCGACGGTGAAGATCGACCTCCCTTTCCAGAACCAGGTCGTGGTCCTGACCGGCGCCTCCTCCGGCATCGGCCGCGAGCTCGCGCGACAACTCGCCGCCGAGCGCCCACGGCTCGTGCTCGCCGCGCGCGACGAGGCGGAGCTCGAGAACGTCGCCGCGAGCTGCCGCGCGCTCGGTGCCGACTGCGTGGTCGTACCGACCGACGTTGCCGACCCCGAGGCGTGCCGCGCTCTGGTGAAGCGGGCGGTCGCGGAGTTCGGCGGTGTCGACGCGCTGTTCCTTTGCGCCGGCCAGGACATGTGGTCGCGGCTCGACGAGCTCGCCGACCTGGACGTGCTCGAACGTATCCTGCGCGTCAACTACCTGGGCTGCGCCTGGACCACGGCACATGCCCTGCCGCATCTCAAGGAGCGTCGCGGGCGCATCGTCGTGGTCTCGAGCCTCGCCGGCCTGACAGGCGTCCCGACGCGCACCGGCTACGCCGCATCGAAGCATGCGCTGCACGGATTTTTCGATTCGCTGCGCATCGAGCTCGCGAGCAGCGGAGTCTCGATCACGCTCGCCTGTCCCGACTTCGTGCTCTCGGAGATCCACCGCCGGGCGCTCGGCCCGGACGGCAAGCCCCTCGGGACCAGCCCGATGAACGAGGCGCGGATCATGACCGCCGCCAAGTGCGCCGCCCTCATTCTCGACGCCGGCGCGCGGCGCCGCCGGCTGGCGATCCTGTCGTTGCGCGGGCGGGTCGGACGATTCGTCCGCCTGGTGGCGCCGGGTCTCATCGACTGGATCGCGGCGCGCGCGGTCGCCCGCGGGCACTGAGCCGCGACGCCCCCTGTTCGCTGCTTCACACCAGCAGATCGTCGAGTGTCGCGCCGGTCGCGCGCTCTTCCGGCGCCGCGCCGCGCCGGAAGATGCAGGCGCCGCGCTCGCCGCCGAGCCAGCCGCGTGGACCTTCGATGCGGATCCAGGCGCGCTCGCGCAGGCCCACGACCGGCGTCGCGTTCTCTTCGTGAAACTCCGCCAGGCGCTCGGCGCGGGTCTCGCCCATGTGGGTCGAGCCGGGATCGGCGTCGAGATAGTGCGGATTGATCTGGAACGGCACCAGGCCGAGGGCGTCGAAGCCCTGTGGCTCGACGATCGGCATGTCGTTGGTGGTGCGGATCGTCGGACCGGCGAGGTTGATCCCGGCGGAGGCGCCGAGATAGGGCATCCCGGCGAGCGCCCGCGCGCGCAGCGGCTGCAGCAGCCCGGCCTCCTGCATCGTCTTCAGCAGGCGAAAGGTGTTGCCACCGCCGACGAAAACGGCCTCGGCGGTTTCGATCTGCCGCCTGCCGGTGGCATCCGCCGCGAGCTCGTCGACGCCGCATCCGAGCTCCTCGAGCCGCGTCCGGAACTTGGCGGTGTAAGCGGCACGATCGTAGAGCGCGAACGGCACGAACAGGATCCGCGCCGCCGAGCCCAGGAGCGCGAGCATCTCGTCGGCGGCGTGCGCCAGATAGCGCTCGCCGTGGTTGGTCGAATTCGACAACAGCATGAGTCGGCGCATGAGCTTCCCCTTCTCCCTAACGTTTCGCGATCGCCTCGCCGAGGCGGTCGACATCGGCGAGGTCGTTGTAGATCTAGATCGCGACACGCGCCGCGAGCCGGTCGCCGCGCGCCGCGATGTGCAGCTCGATGCGGTCTTCGAAAAGCAGGCTGTCGCGCAGGCGCGCGGCGTCGGCGGAGGTTCCGCCGAAGCGCGCAGGCAGCGGCACCGAAACCATCGACGCGACCATCGAGCGCGGCGTGCGGAACTGCGTCCCCCACCGTTCCGCCAGCCGTTCGCCGGCGTGGAATGCGAGGTCGTGGTTGTAGCGCCGCACCTCTTCCGCCCCGAACTCGGCCAACAGCTCGAGCGCCGCCGGCGCGGCGAGCCAGGGCGAAGGATCGCGGGTTCCGACCAGGTCGAACTCGGTGGTGAAGCCCTGGTCGAGACCCCACGAGACGACCGCTGGGTGGAGTGTCGCCTGCAGCTCCGGCCGGACCCAGAGCAGGGCCGAGCTGCGTGGCGCCCAGGCCCACTTGTGCAGGTTCCCGACGTACCAGTCGGCGCCCATCGCCGGCAGGTCGAGAGCGACCGCGCCCGGGGCGTGGGCACCATCGACGAAGATCGGCACGCCCCGCGCCCGGCAGCAGGCGGCGATCTCGACGATCGGCAGCAGCAGGGCGCTGTCGGAGGCGATGTGATCGACGATCGCGAGCCGCGTCCGGTCGCTGAGCGCGGCGGCGATCGTCGCCACCAGCTCCGCCGGATCCTCGCAGGTGGGCGCTAGCGCCACTGTGCGGACGATGGCGCCCTGACGGCGCGCGACATACGTCGCCGCATGGGTGATCGCGCCGTAGCCCAGGGAGGTGACGAGAATCTCGTCGCCGGGGGCGAAGGAAAGCGAGCGCAGCACGGCATTTGCGCCGGTCGTCGCGTTGTCCACGAAAACCAGGTCTTCTCCGCGTGCGCCGAAGAAGGCCGCGACCTCGGCCGCCGCGATACGCAGGCGCGGCGGCTCGCTGCGCGGCGCGCCGACACGGATCTCGGAGAGCTCGCGCAGGAGATAGCGCGAGGGCTGCAACTCGATCTCGTCGCGGATCGCCTGCTGCGCTGCGAGCACCCGCCGCGGCGGCGCGCCGACGGTACCGTGATTGAGGTACGTGATCGCGGGATCGAGCGCGAAGTGCTGCAACATCGAGCGGCCGAAACGGGTCACTGCTTTCTCCTCTCCGGGCGCCTGCGTGAGACGCTCATTCTGTCGCCACCGGACGGGGGAATTCGACACCCAGAGCCGCCGCCACGAGGTGGGGGATCTCCGTATTGTCGTGCATGCCGGCGAATCGACCGGCCGCCGACGGCGGGCCGTAGGCGAAGAGCGGCACCGGCTCACCGCTGTGCTGGCTGCTCGCCCAGTGGAGCGCCATTTCGGTGCCGCTCGACTGTTCGTCGATGGAGAGACCGCCGGTCGCATGGTCGCCCAGCACCAGAACCAGCGTCGCCCGATCGCGCACGGCGAAGTCGACCGCGACCGCCACCGCGGCGTCGAAACGCAGCAGCGCGGCGTTCATCCTCGCGCCGTCGCGGGCATGGGCGGCGGTGTCGATCTCTTCTTCCTCGAGCACCAGAATGAACGGACGGCCTGCGGCGCCGAGAAGCCCGAGCGCCTTTCCCGCCATCGCCTCGAGGGAGGGCGAGCGCGGGTCGGCTTTCTGCGGCTCGACGGCAAAAAGCGCCGCGACCGGCAGGCGCGTGGCTGCCGCCAGCCCGGCGGCGTCGGCGACGACGTCCACTCCGCGCGCCCGCATCTCCGCGGTGAGATCGCGGCCATCGGCGCGATCGCCGCCGGCTGCCTGCCGCGGAAGAAAGAACTTCCGTCCCCCGCCAGCGAGCAGGTCGACTCCCGCGGCGCTCAGGCCGGCGGCGATTCCCGCTTCGTCGCGGCGCGCCGCGGCGTGGGCCGCGAACGCTGCCGGGGTGGCGTCGGTGATGCGCGACGTCGTCGCGAGCCCGGTCGCCCACCCGGCATCGCGCAGCGTTTCGAGCAGCGTCCGCAGCGGCCGCCCCAGCGCGTCGCTGGCGACGCGCCCGTTGCGCGTCTTGTAACCTGTCGCGAGAGCGGTCGCGGCAGCGTCCGACTTCGTGATCAGCCCGCCCTCCGAGTGGGTCGTCGCCAGCCCGATCGTCGGCAGGCGCTCGAGCAGCAGCCGGCCATCCGGTCCGTAGGCAGCGATCCGGGCGGCGGCGATCTGCGCCAGTCCCATGCCGTCTCCCAGCAGCAGCACGACGTTGCGCACCGGCCCGTCGGCGAGCGCCGGCAACGCCGTTCGCTCCCGTCCCTCCGTGCCGGAGCTGCCCACAGGAAGGCGTTCGAGCTCGCGCGCGAACGACGCCCGGCCGACCAGGTAGCCGGCCAGTCCACCGGCCAGGGCGACGACTGCGGCCGCCGCGGCGGCCATCGCGGCGCGACGGCTCAACCGGAGCTCGCCATCCGACCGTCGAGCTCGAGCGCCGGCGCTGCGCCCTGCATCGCGACGAGGACGTTGCCGACGTGCTGCCAGAGCTCGAGACCGCCGGCGAAACAGGCGGCGCTGAACTCGGCGGTAGCGCTCTCGACGTGCGGCCGGTCGACGCCCGCCGCGAACGAGCGCTCCTTCCAGCGTTTCTGGATCGACTTGAGCTCGACCTCACGCACATCCTTCGACGGGCGCACCAGCGCCGCCGCGATCACCAGGCCGGTGACCTCGTCGCAGGCGAGGAGCGCGAAGTCCATCGCGCTGCTTCGGGCTACGCCGGTCGCCTCTTCGTTGTGCGCCAGGATCGCCTGCAGGACGGTCTCGGGCACTCCGGCCGCCGCGAGCAAGGGGATGCCCTCCTTGGGATGAGCCTCGAGCGTCGGATGCACCTCCCAGTCGTAGTCGTGCAGGAGCCCCGCGAGACCCCACAGGTCGGGATCTTCGCCGAGCTTGGCGGCGTAGTGGCGCATCGCCGCCTCGACGGCCAGCATGTGCCGCCGCAGGCCCGCCGCGGCGACATGTTCGGTGACGATTCCCCAGGCGGTCGATCGATCCATCGCGAGCTTTCCTCCCTGCTGGCGCGCCGAGCGCCGGCAGACCAGATCGTACCCGAGGTCCATGGTAACTTCGCTCCGGCATGTATCTCGCGCACTACGGATTCCGCGAAGCCCCTTTCAACATCACTCCCGACCCGCGTTTTCTCTACTTCTCGGCCCGCCACCGCGAGGCGCTCGAGCACCTGCTCTACGGCATCCGCGAGCGCAAGGGCTTCGTCCAGATCACCGGCGAAGTCGGCGCCGGCAAGACCACTCTCTGCCGCGCGGCCCTCGAACAGCTGGGTCCGACCTTCCGTACCGCGCTGATCCTCAATCCGGTGATGTCGTCGACCCAGCTCCTGCGCACCATCCTGGTCGAGCTCGGTCTCAAGGTGCCGGGTCGCACCGACCGGGTCGCTTATCTCGAGATGCTCAACGAGTTCCTGCTCGCCCAGGTGCCGCGCGGCGAGGACGTCGTGCTGATCATCGACGAAGCGCAAGACCTCTCGCCGGAGCTGCTGGAACAGGTGCGGCTGCTGTCGAATCTCGAGACCGATCGCCAGAAGTTGCTGCAGATCGTCCTCATCGGGCAACCCGAACTGAAGGCCATGCTCGATGACAACCGCCTGCGCCAGCTGCGGCAGCGGATCACGGTGCGCTACCACCTCGAGCCGCTGTCGCGCGAAGAGACCGAGCTCTACGTCTACTACCGCCTCCAGGTTGCCGGCGGCAACGGCCGGCCGACCTTCAGCCGCTGGGCGATGTCGCGCATCCACCGCTACTCCAAGGGCGTGCCGCGCCTGATCAACGCCGTCTGCGACACCTCGCTCCTCGCCGGCTATGTGGCCGGCGTCGACCACCTCTCCGGCCGCCTGATCGGCCGCGCCATCCGCGAGCTCGAAGGCCGACCCTCGTGAGCCTCGTCAGCGAAGCCCTCAAGAAGGCCGAGCGCGAGGCCGCGGCGCGCGAGGCGCGCGAAAAGGGCCAGCCGGCCCCGTTCGAGGTCCCGCTCCAGCCCTATCGCTCCCGCCGCAGGGCGACGCGCGGCGGCGCGCGGGGGTGGCTCTTCGTCGCGCTCGGCGGCGCCGCGACGATCGGTCTGCTCGCCGTGCTCTGGTGGTCGCGTCCGCAGGAGGCTCCGGCAAGGCAGGAGAGGCTCGCGCCTTCGGGCCCGGTTGCGACCTCGCACCAACCGCGAGCGAGCGAAGCGCTCTCTTCACCCACCGCCCCGGCGGCAGCCGGGCTCACCGCCGCAGCCTCCGCGCAGGCTGCGGCACCGCCGAGCGCCAGCGAGCCAGCGGCGACGCCCCTGCCGACACCCCCTTTGCCGAAAACCACGCTGACTGCGCCGCAACCGCAGCCGAGCGCCAGCGAGCCGGCACTGCCGAAGGCCGCAGCGGCAGCGGCCGCACGGTCTTCGCCGGCGGCGGAGTCGACGGTGATCGCCCCCGGCGACTACCTTCGACGGGTCGATTTTCCCGACGGCTCGAAGCTCGAGCTCGGCGGGATCGTCTACTCCGAGACCTCGCCGTTCGCCTACCTGAACGGCCGTCTGGTGGGCGTCGGCGAGTTCGTCGAGGGCCGGCGCATCGACCGGATCGAGCGTGACCGGGTGCATCTGTCCGGCGACGCCGGCGCCATCACGCTCCGCCTCAAGGCACCCTGAGCCCCTTCCTCCCCCCGGGGGCTGCCGCGAGCTCCGGTCGGTTCATTTGTGGTTCATCTGCGACAGGCAGACTCTGATCTGATGCCTTCTTCCTCCCCCGTCGCCATCGCCCCCGTTGAGCCTCGCCCTGGACTTGCCGGGTTGCTCTTCCACTCCCGCTTCCGCCTCGCGCTCGGGCTGGGGCTCTTCCTCGTCGTGCTGGGCAGCCTGACCCGGCTCGCCCTGCTGCTCGCCGGACCCAGCGAAGGCACGCGCTCGGCCGCCGCACTGCTGCGCATCTTCGCTGCCGGCGGCGTGCTCGATCTCTGGGTCGCAGCCTGGTGCGTCCTGCCGCTCGTCGCCTATCTCGCGCTGCTGCCCGAACGCTGGTGGCAGGCGCGCTGGCAGAAGAAGGCCCTCGGCGCGGTCCTCTCCGCAGTGCTCTACGGAGTGCTCTTCGTCGCCGCCGCAGAGTGGTTCTTCTTCGAGGAGTTCGACAGCCGCTTCAATTTCGTCGCCGTCGACTATCTGCTCTACCCGACAGAAGTCGTCACCAACATCTGGCAGAGCTATCCGACGGGGAAGATCCTGATCGGACTCACGGCGCTCGTCGCGATGCTCTTCTTCGGTGTGAGAAAGCGCTTCCGCAGCGCCTGGGCGAATCCGGCGCCGCTCGCAGGGCGCCTCGCCGTGCTCTTCACTCACGCCGGCCTGCTCGCCCTGCTGGCCGTCTCGTGCTCGCCGCGGACCCTGATCGAGCACTCGCCCGACCGTCTGGTCCGGGAGTTGACCTCCAACGGCACCTACGCTTTCGGCGAGGCGCTGCTCGGCCTCGATGCCCCTTTCGACGGTTTCTACGCCACCCGCGACGACGGCGAGAACCACCGCCGGCTCGAAGCGCTGCTCAGCGAGCCGTCCTCCTTTCCGCTGACGCTCGCGCCGGGCTCCTCCGCGCGCGCCATCCGGGCAATCTCCCCAGGACGGCCCTGGAACGTCGTGCTGCTGCTCGAGGAGAGCCTCGGCTCGGAGTTCATCGGCGCCCTGCACCCCGGGCACGACGAAGGCCTGACGCCCGAATTCGACGCGCTGGCGGAGGAGGGCGTGCTCTTCACCCAGGCCTTCGCCACCGGCAATCGGACGATCCGCGCGATCGAAGCGACGACCTCGTCGCTGCCGCCGCTCCCCGGAGCTCCGATCGTCCAGCGACGGGGCGCCAAAGACCTCTTCACCCTGCCCGGGGTCCTCGGCGAGGAGGGCTACCAGACCCTCTTCGTCTACGGCGGCCGCGCCTTGTTCGACGGCATGGGCCCCTATCTCTCCGCCAACGGCATGCAGCGCATCGTCGAGCAGTCCGACTTTCCGCCGGGCGAGTTCTCGACTGCCTGGGGAGTCTCCGACCAGGCCATTCTCGACCGCTCGCTCGCCGAGATGGAGAGCATGGACGCGACCGGCAGGCCGTTCTTCACCATGATCCTCTCGGTCTCGAACCATCGCCCGTACACTTATCCACCGAACACCATCGAGCCACTGCCGGGCCTCAAACGGCGGCAGAACGTGGTGCGCTACGCCGACTGGACGATCGGGCGCTTCTTTCGCGCCGCCCGCCAGAAGTCGTTCTACGACCACACGCTCTTCGTCGTAATGGGCGACCACGGCGCGCGCGTCTATGGCGCCGCGTCGATTCCGCTGGCGAGCTACCAGGTTCCGATCCTGATGATCGCCCCGGGCGTTCTGCCGGCCGGCGAGCGGATCGACACCCTCGCCTCGTCGCTCGACGTGCCGCCGACGATCCTCTCCATCCTCGGCCTCTCCTACCGCTCGCGCTTCTTCGGTCACGACCTCCTGCACACCGCGAAGGAGGACGGACGCGCCCTGTTCGTCCACAACGGCGACATCGCGCTCATGCGCAACGGGCAGATCGCGATTCTCGGCCTGCGCCAGCAGACGGAGGTATTCGACGTCGACCGCGCGAGCGGCGACTTCCAGCTGCGAGACAAGCAGTCCGGACCGGCGGAAGAGCTGGTCAGCGATGCGATCGCCTATTTCCAGTCCGCCGACAGGCTGGTGCGCAATGGCGGCTATGGACTGGATGTCCCGGCGACCGGGCTCGAAGGCGGGTACCCGGGCGTGGCGGAGAAGGTCGCCGCCGACGGCAAGGGCGCGATGAACAAACTCCCGATCTGATCCGGCCTAGCGGAAGCTGCGTTTGACGCGGTCGACGTCGATGCGGATACGGCGCGGGCCCTTGTCGCCGCTCTTGGCTTCGTGCGTCGGGTCGAACTCGATCGGGTTGACGATCTCCGAGAAGACGTCGCGCAGGGCGCGGGCACCGGTGCGGTTCTCCTGCGAAGCCTTCTCGGCGATCATCGCCGCCGCCATGTCGTCGATCTCGAGGACGATGTCGAGCGCTTCGAAGTAGCGCTGGGTGCGCGCCAGCGGCGAATCGTAGCTGCCGAGGAGGATCTCCTTGAGGATGGCGGTATTGAGGTCGTTGAGCACCACGACCTTGTCGAAGCGCGCCATGAACTGCGGCACCATGCCGTACTCGAAGAGGTCCTTGATCTTGACGAAATCGGCCAGCGAGAACCGGGTCTCGAGCCTCACGCCGCCGTCCGCCGTCTTCACCGCCTCGGTCTTGATGCGCTCGCCGGAACCGGAGCGGCTGACCCGGTTGTAGACCTGGTCGTAGAGGCCCTCGAAGGCGCCGCCGCAGACGAACATCATCTTGCGGGTGTCGATCTCGACCGTCTGCTCGCGGTCCTTCTCGCCGTCGAAGGCGTGCAGGCGGTAGGGCACCCGCTCGCCCTCCATCAGGGTCAGCAACCCCTGCTGCAGCACGACACCGATCGGGTTGGGCTTGCCGGCGATGACGGTCGACATCTTGTCGACCTCGTCGACGCAGACCGTCGCCCGTTCCATCGTCTCCTTGAGCGCGGCGAGCGACGGGCGTTCGCCGAGGATCACCCGCGCCCGCTGCTCGATCGCCGAGAACATGCGGTCGGGGCGGAACTCCGTCCGGTCACTGTCGACCAGCAGGTTGGCGTTCAAGATCGTCACCGCGCGGAAGTTCTCGAACCCGGGCACGGTGTCGTAGAGCCGCTGGATGTTGTTCATGATCGTCGTCTTGCCGGTGCCCGACGATCCGATGAGCAGGATGTTGCCCGAGACCCTTCCGAGCAGGTGCTTGTGAATGGCGACCGAGGCGAAACGAAGAGCACGGTCCTGGCCGAGGACACCGCGGCGCAGCTCCTCGAACAGCATCTTGGGGTTCACCACCCCATGGACTTCGGTCAGGGTCTCCGGACTCTTCGTCATCGCCTCGATCATATCGGTGGAACTCCCTCGGACGATGGTCTACGTTCGGCGGCAGCCCGTCGTCTAGCCGGCCGTCGCCCGGACCTTGCCCCCCGGGGGGTGCCGGAAGGCGCAAGATCGAGGCGCCAGCCCCCTGCCCGGCATAGGATCCACCGATGACGTCTCCGCTGCTTGCCGCCCGGGCCGTGACCAGGAGCTACCGCCTGGGCGAGACCCGGGTGACCGCGCTCGCCGGAGTCGACCTCGAGATCGGCGCCGGCGAGTTCGTCGCCCTGGCCGGGCCATCGGGAAGCGGAAAATCGACCCTGCTCCACCTCCTTGGAGCGCTCGACGCCCCCGACGCAGGGTCGGTGGCGATCGAGGGCCGCGATCTCGCGACGCTCTCCGAGCGCGAGCGGACGCTCCTGCGCCGGCGCCGCCTCGGCTTCGTCTTCCAGTCGTTTCATCTCGTACCGGTGCTCTCGGCGCTCGAGAACGTCGAATACCCGCTTTGGATCGACGGCGTGGCCGCAGCCGAGCGCCGCGAGCGGGCGCGCGCCATGCTCTCGGCGGTGGGGCTCGAACCGCGGCTCGGGCATCGGCCCGACCGGCTCTCGGGCGGCGAGCGCCAGCGCGTCGCGATCGCCCGGGCGCTGGTCCATCGACCGGTCGCGGTCCTCGCCGACGAGCCCACGGGCAATCTCGACTCGGCCAACGGCGCGGCGATCTTCGACCTCATGCTGGCGATCCGGCGCGACCTCGGCACGACCTTCGTTCTCGCCACCCACGATCCGGGGCTCATGGCGCGCTCGCCGCGGCGCATCGAGCTCAAGGACGGCCGCATCCTCTCCGACAGCGCACAGGAAGGAGCCGCGAGATGAGATTCGCTCTCTTCGCCCTGCGCAATCTCGCCCGCAGCCGGCGGCGCACGGCGATCTCGCTCGCCATCGTCGCGGCGGGAACGATCGGCCTGCTGCTCACTGCCGGCTTCATTCGCTTCTCTTTCGACGGCCTGCGCGAGGCGATGATCCACGGTGGCCTCGGGCACCTCGAGATCGCCAGCGCCGCCGCCGTCGCGAGCCGGGGAGAGGCGGCGCTCGACCGCTCCGTGAGCCAGGGAATCGACGGCTGGCAGGAGGTCCGCGCAGCGGTCGAGAAGCTGCCGCACGTCGTCGCGGTGCAGGCAAACCTCCATCTCATGGGCATGATCCAGAAGCCGGGCGGCGACTCGGTCTCCTTCGTCGGCGTCGGCGTCGAGCCCGAGCGCGAGCACCGCATGGGATTCGAGACCAAGGTGCGGCAGGGCCGGGCGCTCGCCGACGCGGCGCCTGCCGAGGGGGACGACGAGGTCGTGCTCGCCCTGGGGCTCGCTGCGGCGCTGGGCGCCCGGCCCGGAGACACCTTGACGCTCCTCGCCGCAAGCCCCGACGGCATGCTCAATGCTCTCGACGTGCGCGTCGCCGGGCTCGTGACCACCGGTGTCCAGGAGCTCGACAGCCGCTACCTCAAGATCCACCTGGCTACCGGACAGCGCCTGCTCGCGACCGACCGGGTGTCGAACCTGCTGGTCGGGCTCGACGATACGGCCGCGACGGCGACCGCCCAGATCGCGGTCGCGCAGGCGCTCGCAGGGCGCTCCCCGACCCTCGCCGTCACTTCCTGGGAGAAGCGCGCCGCCTTCTACAGCCAGGTACGCAATCTCTACCTCGGCATCTTCTGGTTTCTCGGTGCGATCGTCTTCGTGCTCGTCGTCCTCGCCACGTCCAACACGCTGGTGATGACGGTGATGGAGCGGGTGCGGGAGATCGGCACGCTGCGCGCCATCGGCACCGCTCCCGGCCAGATCGCCGCCATGGTGCTGTGGGAGGCGCTCTGGCTCGGCGTCCTCGGCGCCCTGCTCGGCGACGCGCTCGGCGCCGCCGCCATCGCCGGAATCAACGGCCTGCATCTCAAGATGCCGCCGCCGCCCGGCGCCGTCGATCCGATCGACCTGCAACTCGCCTTCGTGCCCGAAGCGTTCGCGGCGATCGTCGGCGTCATGGCCTTCGTCCTCCTCGTCGCCGCCCTCGCCCCGGTCGCCCGCGCCACCCGCATCTCCGTCGTCGAAGCACTGCGGCATGTCTGATCACGTGCACAGGCAGGCTCTCAT
>Ga0073899_10002092_pt1 | contig 18037 bp, 18 predicted proteins | sample KloWWTmetaKNB5Ph_FD_88975 | JGI IMG/M metagenome (GOLD analysis project Ga0073899, IMG submission 88975) | Active sludge microbial communities from Klosterneuburg, Austria, studying microevolution and ecology of nitrifiers - Klosterneuburg... | ecosystem: Engineered > WWTP > Aerobic digester >... | reverse complement strand
GGCCTGATGGATCAGGTCTAACCCGTAGGCGACCCCCATGACCGGCGCTTTTCGGCGGGGTCGTCGACCCCCAGAGCGTCGCAGCCGACTCCAAGGGCCGCATCAAGCCTGCCGAGTGTCGTTGCCGGTGGCGTCAGGGGCGAGAAAAAGGGCGTTTGAATTTCCTATCCTCCTGATCGAGCAGACGGTCGAGCTGCTGCGCGAACTGGTGCGCGAGACCTGGCGCTGAGCACCTAAAATCGCGGCTTTCCGCCGTCACCGCCCACCATGCCCAGCAAGACCGCCGCCGCCGGCAAGCCCCCGAAAAAAGTCGTCCTCGCCTACTCGGGCGGCCTCGACACGTCGATCATCCTGAAGTGGCTGCAGGACCGCTACGGCTGCGAAGTCGTCACCTTCACGGCCGACATCGGCCAGGGCGAGGAGATCGAGCCGGCGCGCGCCAAGGCGCTGAAGATGGGCATCAAGCCCGAGAACATCTTCATCGACGACCTGCGCGAGGAGTTCGTGCGCGACTTCGTGTTCCCGATGTTCCGCGCCAACGCGCTCTACGAGGGCGAGTACCTGCTCGGCACGTCGATCGCGCGGCCGCTGATCGCCAAGCGGCTGGTCGAGATCGCACGCAAGACGAAGGCCGATGCGATCAGCCACGGCGCCACCGGCAAGGGCAACGACCAGGTGCGCTTCGAGCTCGGCGCCTATGCGCTGATGCCCGGCGTCAAGATCATCGCGCCGTGGCGCGAGTGGGATCTGCTGTCGCGCGACAAGCTGCTCGCCTACGCCGACGAGCACGGCATCCCGGTCGACTTCAAGAAGCGCAAGGGCGGCGCGCCCTACTCGATGGACGCCAACCTGCTGCACATCAGCTACGAGGGCGGCATTCTCGAGGATCCGAACTTCGCGCCCGAGGAGAACATGTGGCGCCTGACGGTCAGCCCCGAGAAGGCGCCCAACAAGCCGCAGGTCGTCGAGCTGACCTACCAGCGCGGCGACATCGTCGCGATCGACGGCAGGAAGCTCTCGCCCGCCAAGGTGCTGGAGACGCTGAACACGATCGGCGGCAGGCACGGCATCGGGCGCCTGGACAAGGTCGAGAACCGCTATGTCGGCATGAAGAGCCGCGGCTGCTACGAGACGCCCGGCGGCACGATCATGCTGGCCGGCCACCGCGCCATCGAGTCGATCACGCTCGACCGCGAAGTGCTCGCGCTCAAGGACGACCTGATGCCCCGCTATGCACGCATGGTCTACAACGGCTACTGGTTCGCGCCCGAGCGCGAGCTGCTGCAGGTGCTGATCGACGAGAGCCAGAAGACGGTCAACGGCACCGTCAAGCTCAAGCTGTACAAAGGCACGATCATGTGCGTCGGCCGTGAATCGAAGACCGATTCGCTGTTCGACACGCGCATCGCCACCTTCGACGACGACCAGGGCGCCTACGACCAGGCCGACGCCGGCGGGTTCATCAAGCTCAATGCGCTGCGCATGCGCATCGCGGCGAATGCCCGCGCCGCTCGCGCCGGCGCGAAGAAGGGGAAGAAGTGATGGCGACCGAGCGCATCGACGGCGTGGCCGTCGCGACGAAGGCCAATGTCTATTTCGACGGCAAGTGCGTGTCGCACACCGTCACGCTGCCCGACGGCGCGCGCAAGAGCGTCGGCGTGATCCTGCCGTCGTCGCTGACCTTCAGCACCGGCGCGCCCGAAGTGATGGAACTGGTGGCCGGACGCTGCCGCGTGCGCTTGCCGGGCGGCGACTGGCAGGCCTATGCCGGCGGCCAGTCGTTCGAGGTGCCGGGCAACGCGTCGTTCGACATCGAGGTCGACGAAGCGCTGCACTACGTCTGTCACTTCGGGCGAGCGTAGCGTTCCAGCAGTTCCAGCCACGCCGACGGCGACGCCGTCTTCTCGATGCAGTCGTCGAAGCCGGCGGCACGGGCGTGGTCGCTCCAGGTTTCCGTCATCGCGACGCCGCTCATCATCAGCAGCGTGAGCGCCTCGGCCGGGTGTTCGGCGCGCAGCCGCCGCGCCGTTTCGATGCCGCCCATGCCGCGCATGTGCAGGTCGAGCAGCGCGATGCGCGGCCGCCAGGCGCGCACGATGCCCGGCGCCTGCTCGCCGTCGGTCGCGGCGCGCACTTCGTAACCCTCGGCTTCCAGCATCGCCGCGCCGGCTTCGAGGAAGAGCCGGTTGTCGTCGACCATCAGCACGCGGCAGCGCACGGCGGGCGCCGGCACCGCCGGCGCCGCGCCGCGCGGCGCGAGCCGGTCGATCAGCTGCGACAGGCGGTCGATCTGGCGCGCCATGATGGCGCGCGCCTCGTCCTTCACGGTGTCGGCCACCTGCGGCAGGCGCAGCAGTTCGAGCGACGTGCGCAGCGGCGACAGCGCGTTGCGCATCTCGTGCGCGAGCTGCGAACGCTCGTCGCGCGGCGGCGCGGCGCCGCTGTCAGACGACGACGGGTTCGGGTTCGAGCCGGATGCCGAATCGGCCATACACGCTCTCCTGGATCGCACGCGCCAGCGTGACGACTTCGGCGCCGCTCGCGCCGCCGCGGTTGACGAGCACCAGCGCCTGCTTCTCGTAGACGCCGGCGCGGCCGATCGTCTTGCCCTTCCAGCCGCAGGCATCGATCAGCCAGCCCGCCGCGAGCTTGACCGAGCCGTCTGGGAGCGGATAGTGCACGATCGCCGGGTCGCGCCCGATGATGTCGCGGCACTGCTCCTCGGTGACGATGGGGTTCTTGAAGAACGAGCCGACGTTGCCGATCTCGCGCGGGTCGGGCAGCTTGGCGCGGCGGATCGCGCAGACCCAGTCGAAGATGCAGCGCGCATCGGGCTCGCGGATGCCCGTCTCGGTCATGCGGCGCTCGATGTCGAGGTAGCCGAGCACCGGCCGCCACGGCCGCGGCAGGCGCAGCCGCACGCGCGTGATCACGCTCTTGCCGGCCAGCGCCTGCTTGAACACGCTGTCGCGGTAGCCGAAGCGGCACATCGCCGGCGTGAACGTCACGGTGCGGCCCGTCACCAGGTCGACGGCGTCGAGCGACTCGAAGCGCTCGGCCGCCTCGACGCCGTAGGCGCCGATGTTCTGCACCGGCGCCGCGCCGACCGTGCCGGGGATCAGCGCCAGGTTCTCCAGCCCCGGCCAGCCCTGTTCCAGCGTCCAGGCCACGACCTCGTGCCAGTTCTCGCCGGCACCGGCCTCCACGATCCAGGCGTCGGCGCGCTCGTCGACGAGACGGCGCCCCAGGACCTCGACCTTGACGACCAGCGGCGCCACGTCGCGCGTCAGGATCACGTTGCTGCCGCCGCCGAGGATGAACTTGTCGGCGCGGCCGAACTCGGGGTGGTCGACGACCTGGCGCACCGCGGCCTCGCTGTCGACGCGCACCAGCTGCCGCGCCACGGCCGGCAATCCGAACGTATTCAGCGCTTTCAGGCTCACGCCCGCCTCGACTTGCATGCGACAATTTTCGCCGATCCCCGATCCCCTGCCGCACGCCATGCCCAGCTTCGACACCGTGCTCGAGCCCAACCTCGTCGAGGTGCGCAATGCCGTCGACCAGTGCAACAAGGAAATCGGCACGCGTTTCGACTTCAAGGGCAGCGGCGCGCAGGTCGAACTCGCCGACAAGGGCGCCGGCAAGCGCGAGCTGACGCTGCACGGCGACAGCGAGTTCCAGATCGGCCAGGTGCGCGACATCGTGCTGGCCAAGATGACCAAGCGCAACGTCGACGTGCGCTTCCTCGACTTCACGGCCAAGATCGAGAAGGCCGGTGGCGACAAGGTGCGCCAGCTCGTCGTCGTCAAGAGCGGCATCGACGCCGAGACAGGCAGGAAGATCCAGTCGCTGCTCAAGCAGAGCAAGCTCAAGGTGCAGGGCGCGATCCAGGGCGACGCCGTGCGCGTCTCGGGCGCCAAGCGCGACGACCTGCAGGCCGCGATCGCGCTGCTGCGGCGCGAGATCACCGACCTGCCCCTCTCGTTCACCAATTTCCGCGACTGATGAAACGGTTGCTCGTCGCCGCCGTCGCCGCCCTGCTCGCCGCCTCCGCCGCGGCGCAGAACACCGCGCCGGCGCGCCGCATCACGTTCAACGGCACGATGGGCGACAAGGCGCTGCTCGTCATCGACGGCCAGCCGCGCACGCTGGCGCCAGGCGCGAGCCACCAGGGCGTCAAGCTGCTCGGCTACTCGAACGGCGATGCCGACGTGGCGATCGACGGCCGGCGCACGCTGCTGCGCATCGGCGCCGAGCAGGTCAGCCTCGGCGCCGCGCCGCGCGCCGGCGCCGGCTCGCAGATCGTGCTGTCGGCCGACCTCGGCGGCCACTTCGTCACGCTGGGCAGCATCAACGGCCGCAGTGCGAGCCTGCTCGTCGACACCGGCGCGTCGATGGTGTCGATGAGCCAGGCCGACGCCGAACGCCTCGGCGTCGACCACCGCAAGGGCCGCCGCGGCACGGTGCAGACGGCCAACGGCCCGGTGCCGGCGACGCAGGTGACGCTCGCGCAGGTGCGCATCGGCGATGTCGACGTCTACAACGTCGACGCCCTCGTGCTGCCGACGTCGATGCCGCACATCCTGCTCGGCAACAGCTACCTCACGCGCTTCCAGATGCGGCGCGAGAATGATCGCCTGACGCTCGACAAGCGGCTCTGATCAGCGCGGCGCCGCCTGCACCAGCGGCGCGACCTGCTGCGCCAGCGCACCGAGCAGCTCCGACAGCGCCTGCGCCTGACCTGGCGCGCCGTCGGCGGCGGCCGCGATCGAGAACGCGAGTTCGCGCGCGTCGAGCGTTCGCGGCACGGCGCCGGCCGTCGCGAGCACGATGCGCGCGCGCGCGTCGAGGCGCCGCATGCCGCGCAGGTAGTCGAGCGGCGCGAGATCGACCTGCAGGTTCAGCTCGGGCGCGAGGTCGGCGCAGGCGGCCTCGCACACCGTCCAGCCCGGCAGCCGCTGGCGCAGCGCCGCGGCGAACTCGCGCATCACCGCGACCTCGATGCGCTCGGCCCAGAAGGTGTGCGGCCATTCGGCCAGCGTGCTCGCGTCGGCGCGGTAGCGCACGCGCCGCGCGACGAGGTATTCGGGGATCGCGACGCGGCGCAGCGCCAGCACGCGCGACGGCACGCCGGCGCTGCCCGCGGCAGGCGGCGTCGCGCCGGCCAGCGCCGGCAGCGCGAGCAGCACAGGCGGCGGCGTGGGGCTCGCGCAGCCGGCGATCAGGGCGGCGAGCGAGAGTGCCGCGACACACAGGAATCGGCTCATGGTCGGTTCGTCCCGAAGATGATCGCGTTGGGGCGCTCTTCCAGCACTTCGCTCCATTCGCGCAGGCCGCGCGCCGCCTGCGCCAGGTCGCGCACCGCGGCGTCGAGGTCGCCGCGCAGCGGCGCGCCGGGCGCCGTCAGCTCGGCGACGCGCGCCATCGCGACGCGCGCCGCGTCGGCCGCCTCGCGCGCGCTGGTGAGCGTGCGCTGCAGCTCGGGCTGCGCAGCGGCGACGCTGCCGCGCGCCGTCTCCGAGAGTTGCGTGACGGCGCCGAGCGTTGCCGTCGCACTGCCCTGCAGCTCGCGGATCGCCGTGCTGGCGACGCCCAGCGTCGTGCGCGCCTCGGCGCTCAGCTTCGCCAGCTCCTGCGAAGCGCCGCCGAGTGTCGCCTGCGCGCTGTCGAGCGTGCTCTGCACCGAGACCAGCGTCTTGCGCAAATCGCCGACGGCGCCGCGCAGCTCCTGCACCGTTTCGCGCAGCGGCAGCTTGGCCACCTGGTCGATCAGCGCGCCGAAGCGGTCGGCCAGCGCCGGAATCTCGGGCTCGCCCGGGTCGCCAACGCGCACGACGGGCGTGTCGGGCGCGAAGTCGAGCTCGATCGACTTCTGGCCGGTGACGAAGCTCTGCGCGACCAGCCGCGCGCGCAGACCGCGCTGCACCAGCGTCTGCAGGTCCAGCGCCGGCGGCGCCGTGCCGTTGCTGAAGCGCAGCGTCTCGGTGCGCAGCCGCACCCACACCGGGATGCGCGCCTGCAGCGAGCGGCTGTCGAGCTCGATGCCGATGTCGTCGACCTGGCCCACCGCGACACCGCGGAAGGTGACGGGAGCGCCGAGGTACAGGCCGCTGACGCTGCCCTGGAAGTACATCACGGCCTTGTACTGCGTCTGGAACAGCGCATTGCCCGACAGCCACAGGATGCCGGCGACGACGAGCACGAGCGCGCCGAGCAGGAACGAGCCGATCAGCAGTGCGTTGCGCCGGATCATGACGGCCCCTCGTCGACCGCAGACGACGCCCGCTCGGTGCGCGCGCGGGCCGGCGCGGGGCGCGTCAGCGGCTCCTCGCGGTGCAGGAAGGCGCGCACCACCGGATGAGACGACTCTTCATAGAGCGTGCGCGGCGCGCCGCGCGCCACCGGTGCGTGGCTGTCGCCGTCGAGGAAGATGCCGTCGTCGCAGATCGCCAGCAGGCTGGGCAGCTCGTGGCTCACGAGCACGATCGCCGCGCCGGTGCGGTCGCGCAGCGAGACGATCAGCTCGTCGAGCCGCAGCGAGCTGACCGGGTCGAGCCCGGCCGACGGCTCGTCGAGGTAGAGCAGCGGCGCCTCGGCGGCGATGGCGCGCGCCAGGCCGGCGCGCTTCTTCATGCCGCCGCTCAGGTCGGCCGGCATGTAGGCGGCGAATTCGGCCAGACCGACCCAGCCGAGCACTTCCCGCGCGCGGTGCTCGCGTTGCGCAGCGTCGAGTCGGGTGTGCAGTTCGAGCGGCAAGCAGACATTCTCCATCAGGCTCATCGACGACCACAGCGCGGCGCTCTGGAACAGCATGCCGAAGCCGGCGCGCAGCCGGTTGCGCGCCGCCTCGTCGCTGGCCCAGTAGTCGACGCCGTCGTACAGCACGTGCCCGGCCGCCGGCTCGAGCAGCCCGATCAGGCACTTCAGCAGGCTGCTCTTGCCGCAGCCGCTGCCTCCCATCACCGCGAAGATCGTACCGCGCTCGACGCCGAACGACACGCCTCGCTGCACCAGCCGATCGCCGTAGCGGATCTCGAGGCCCTGCACGTCGAGCAGCGTCGCCGCCATGGTCGTCAGATCCCGAGCGCGTCCGCGCAGACGGCGAAGACGGCGTCGATCACGATCACGGCGACGATGCTGACGACGACCGCCTGCGTCGTCGCGACGCCGACACCGGCGGCGTCGCGACGCGCCGTCAAGCCGAAGTAGCAGCCGGTGATCGCGACCATCGCGCCGAACACGATCGACTTCGCGAGGCCGAGGCCGAGGTGCGTCCAGGTCAGCGCGTCGACGCTGCGCTCCATGTAGGCCGCGGGCGAGAGATCGAGCATGCCGGCGGCGACGACCATGCCGCCGAGCAGCCCGGTGACGCAGGCATAGACGAACAGCAGCGGCATGATGGCGAACAGCGCCAGCACGCGCGGAAGCACGAGGAAGTCGACGGCATTGAGGCCGAGCACCTCGAGCGCGTCGACCTCCTCGTTGGTCTGCATCGTCGCCAGCTCGGCGGCGAACGCCGCGCCGGTGCGCCCCGCCATCACGACGGCCGTGATGATCGCGGCCATCTCGCGCGACACGGCGATCGCGACGAGGTCGGCGACGTAGATGCCGGCGCCGAACTTGACCAGCTGCACGGCGCCGACGAAGGCCAGGATCGCACCGACCAGCACGTTGACGACGGTGACGATCGGCACGGCACGCGCGCTGCAGTCGGCCGCGACACGGGCGAAATCCTGCCCGCGGAAGCGCCAGCGAGCCGGGAAACCCGACAGTGCCGACAGCACGACCTGGCCGAGGAAGGCAACTTGGCGCAGCGGCAGGAGCGACGTGGGGTGCATCGCGCGCCGGCAGGCTTCAATGCGGCTTGCGCGGCCGGCGGAACGACTCCGGCGTGTAGACGTTGCCGTCGCGCTCGACTTCCTGGGCGCGGCGGATCACCGCATCGGCCGCCTGTTCGGCCTGCCGGCGTCTGGCGCGGCGCCGCGCCAGGCGGCGCGGCAGCGTGCGCAACGCCTGGGCGACGGCGAACCAGGCGGCGTCGAAACGCCGGCGCCGGCGCGCGCCGAGCGCCAGGCGCAGCAGCATCACCGCGCAGGCGGCGACGACGAGGGCGGCGAGGATCTTGTCGGCGGACATGGCAACCACGCGATTGTGCGTCAGCCGCCGCTGCCCTGCGGCCGGCCGCGTCACCGCAGCGACAGGGCTTTCGGCACGCCCGTGCTAAAACCGCAGGCGCGGGCGGCCGCAGTACCGGAGACGATGACGATGGACCTCAACTTCACGCCCGAGGAACTGGCGTTTCGCGCCGAGATCCGCGCCTGGGTGGCGGAGAACCTGCCCAAGGAGATCAGCCACAAGGTGCACAACGCGCTGCGCCTGTCGCGCGACGACCTGCAGCGCTGGGCGCGCATCCTCGGCAAGAAGGGCTGGCACGGCTGGGCCTGGCCCAGGCAGTTCGGCGGCCCCGGCTGGAACGCGGTGCAGCGCCACCTCTTCGAGGAGGAATGCGCGCTCGCCGGCGCGCCGCGCATCGTGCCGTTCGGCCCCGTGATGGTGGCACCCGTGATCATGGCCTTCGGCTCGCCCGACCAGCAGCGGCGCCACCTGCCCGGCATCATGAGCGGCGACGTGTGGTGGAGCCAGGGCTACAGCGAGCCGGGCGCCGGCTCCGATCTCGCTTCGCTGAAGACGCGCGCCGAGCGCCGCGGCGACTACTACGTCGTCAACGGCCAGAAGACGTGGACGACGCTGGCGCAGCACGGCGACTGGATCTTCTGCCTGGTGCGCACCAGCACCGAAGGCAAGCCGCAGACCGGCATCTCGTTCCTGCTGATCGACATGAAGAGCCCCGGCGTCAGCGTGCGCCCGATCGTGATGCTCGACGGCGAGCCCGAGGTCAACGAGGTCTTCTTCGACAACGTCGAGGTGCCGGCCGACAACCTCGTCGGCGAAGAGAACAAGGGCTGGACCTACGCCAAGTACCTGCTGTCGCACGAGCGCACCAACATCGCCGACGTGAACCGCGCCAAGCGCGAGCTCGAGCGCCTGAAGCGCATCGCCAAGGCCGAAGGCGTGTGGGACGACGCGCGTTTCCGCGACCAGATCGCGCTGCTCGAAGTCGACATCGTCGCGCTCGAGATGATGGTGCTGCGCGTGCTGTCGGGCGAGCGCAGCGGCAAGCAGAGCCTCGACGTCGCCGGCCTGCTCAAGATCCGCGGCAGCGAGATCTCGCAGCGCTACACCGAGCTGATGATGCTCGCCGCCGGGCCCTACGCCGCGCCGTTCCGCCAGGAGGCGATGGAAGCCGGCTGGCAGGGCGAGCACGTCGGTGCGGCGCACCTCGCGCCGCTCGCGGGCAGCTACTTCAACATGCGCAAGACGACCATCTACGGCGGATCGAACGAAGTGCAGCGCAACATCGTCGCGCAGACGGTGCTGGGCTGAGGCAGGAGTATCACGATGGACTTCGATTTCACCGACGACCAGATCTCGCTGCGCGACGCCGTGCAGCGCTGGGTCGACAAGGGCTTCTCGTTCGAGCGCCGCCACGGCATCGCCAAGGCGGGCGGCCGCACGCGCGATGTGTACGCCGAGCTCGGCGAGCTGGGCCTCACCGGCCTGGCCGTGCCCGAGTCGCACGGCGGCATGGGATTCGGGCCGGTCGAGGCGATGGTCGTGATGGAAGAGCTGGGGCGCGGCCTCGTCAACGCGCCCTATGCGCAAGGCGCGCTGGTCGCGCCGGCGCTGCTCGCTGCGGCGCCCGAGGCGCTTCGCAGGCAGTGGATGCCGAAGATCGCCGACGCGTCGGCCCTCGTCGTGCTGGCGCACCAGGAACGCGCGGCGCGCTACCGCCTCGACCAGGCCGCGACGCGCGCGGCGCCGGCGGGCGGCGGCGCGTGGACACTCGACGGCGCCAAGAGCGTCGTGCCGGCCGGCGACGAGGCCGATGCCTACATCGTGCCGGCGCACACCGGCAACGGCATCCACCTGTTCCTCGTCGAGCGCGGCGCGAAGGGGCTCGCCGTGACAGGCTATCCGACGCACGACGGCGCGCGCGCTGCCGAACTGAAGCTCGCCGCGACGCCGGCCGCGCTGATCGCCGAGGACGGTGTAGGGCAGCTCGAGCGCGGAGTCGACACCGGCATCGCCGCCGCCTGCGCCGAGGGCGTCGGCCTGATGGACCGGCTGCTGCTGCTCACCGCCGAATACCTGAACACGCGCAAGCAGTTCGGCGTGCCGATCGCCAGCTTCCAGGCGCTGCGCCACCGCATCGCCGACGCCAAGATGGAGCTCGAACTCGGCCGCTCGATGAGCTACTACGCCACGCTCAAGCTCGGCGAGGCCGCCGACGCGCGGCGCCGCGCGCTGTCCCAGGCCAAGGTGCAGCTCGGCCGCAGCATGCGCTACGTCGGGCAGCAGTGCGTGCAACTGCACGGCGGCATCGGCGTCACCGACGAGTACGTCGGCAGCCACTACTTCAAGCGCCTGACGCTGCTCGAGACGACGTTCGGCGACACGCTGCACCACCTCGGCGAAGTGTCGGCGCGCATGCAGAACACGGCCGGCGTGTTCGCCTGACGCGGCGCGGCAGCCGCGCCGCCGCATGCGCCTCGCTCAGATCCTCTACTCGCAGGGCTTCGGCACGCGGCGCGAGTGCGCCGCGCTGATCGCGCGCGGCGACGTCGCCGTCGGCGGCGCGGCGCTCGACGATCCCGATGCCGAGGTCGCGACCGACAGCCTCGTCTTCAGCGTGCAGGGCGTCGACTGGCCGTACCGCCAGCGCGCCGTCGTGCTGCTGCACAAGCCGGCCGGCTACGAGTGCTCGCAGAAGCCGCGCCACCACCCGGGCGTGCTGTCGCTGCTGCCGCCGCCGCTGCGCACGCGCGGCGTGCAGCCGATCGGCCGTCTCGACGAGGACACCACGGGCGCGCTGCTGCTGACCGACGACGGCGCGCTGATCCACCGCCTCACGTCGCCCAGGCGCCACGTGCCCAAGGTCTACGAGGTGACGACCAAGCACGCCGCCGACGATGCGCTGGTCGAGCGGCTGCTCGGCGGCGTCGAGCTCGACGACGAGCCTGGCGTCGCGGTGCGCGCCGCCGCCTGCGAGGCGAGCGGCACGCACGCGCTGCGACTCACGCTGACCGAAGGCAAGTACCACCAGGTCAAGCGCATGGTGGCGGCGGCCGGCAACCGCGTCGTGGCGCTGCACCGCAGCGCGTTCGGGCCGATCGTGCTGGGCCACGATCTCGCTCCGGGCCGCTGGCGCTGGCTCGGCGACGACGAAGCGGCTGCGCTGGCCGCGCCGCGATAATCCATCCCATGCACGTCTTCCGAGGCTTCCACCACCGCGGCATCGCGCCGGCCTGCGCGCTGACGATCGGCAACTTCGACGGCGTGCACCGCGGCCACCAGGCGATGCTGGCGCTGGTGCATTCCGAGGCGCAGCACCGCGGCCTGCCGGTGGCGGTGCTGACCTTCGAGCCGCACCCGCGCGACTACTTCGCGCGCAAGGCCGGCCGGCCCGAGCTGGCGCCGTCGCGCCTCGTCACGCTGCGCGACAAGTTGAGCGAGCTCGAGCGCTGCGGCGTCGACCAGGTCGTCGTGCTGCGCTTCGACGAGCGGCTGGCGAGCCAGCCGCCGCAGGCCTTCATCGACGACGTGCTGGTCGCCGGCCTGGGCGCCAGGTACGTTCTCGTCGGCGATGACTTCTGCTTCGGCGCCAAGCGCGCCGGCGACTACGCGATGCTCGACAGCGCCGGCCAGCGCCTGGGCTTCGACGTCGCGCGCATGAACAGCTACCAGGTGCACAACACGCGCGTCAGCAGCTCGGCCGTGCGCGAGGCGCTCGCCCGCGGCGACCTGTGGAGCGCCTCCAGCCTGCTCGGCCGGCCCTACAGCATCAGCGGCCACGTGATCCACGGACGCAAGCTCGGCCGCGACCTCGGCTATCCGACGCTGAACCTGCGCTTCGGCCATCCCCGGCCGGCCGCGACGGGCGTCTTCGTCGTGCGCGTCCACGGTCTGGGACAGGAGTCGCTGCGCGGCGTCGCCAGCCTCGGCGTGCGCCCGACTGTCGAGGACGCCGGCCGCGTGCTGCTCGAAGTGCACTGCCTCGAGTGGCCAGCCGCGCTGGGCCGCGAGGGCGGCTACGGCCGCTGCGTGCGCGTCGAGCTGCTGCACAAGCTGCGCGACGAGCAGCGCTATGCGTCGATCGACGCGCTGAAGCAGGCCATCGCGCGCGACGAAACCGATGCGCGCGAGTGGTTCGCCGCGCCGCATTGACGCGCCAGGGCTAGAACCGCCGCGCGACCCCGCTGCCGACCCACCACTGCCCCCGTTCCCGGGTCAGCGGACTGTCGGCCGCCGGCCCCAGCACGCGGCCGATGCCGGCGCCGACGAAGGCGCTCCACTTCGGGTCGAGCTCGGTGCGCAGCGTCGTGCCGAGCGCGACGTCGCGCAGGCCGCTGCCGGGGCGGTAGACGGGCAGGCCGTTGATCGCCGATGCCGCCGGCGTGACGCCGTGCCAGCTGCGCATGTAGCGGCCGTCGCCCAGGTCGCCGAGACGCCGGTGCTCCAGGTCGAGCGCGAGCCGACGCGCAGCTCGTAGGCGAGGCCGGCGTCGAGCGTGCTGCCGCCGCCGCGGCCGAGCAGGTCGACCGTCCAGCCGGCGGTGGCCTTCCAGTGCTTGTCGGCCTGCCAGACCAGGCCGGTGCGCAGCCGCAGCGTCGCGCGCACGTCCTCGACGCCGGCGAGCGCGCCGCTGGTGCTGGACGAATCGCGGCCGCGGTCGATGCGCAGGCCGAGGTTCATCCGCACCTCGTCACGGCGGACGAGTTCCAGCCCCAGGCCCAGCGGCAGTTCTTCCTGCCGCCGCGTCACGAAGCCGCTCGCATGGCTGATGCTCAAGCGCTTGCAGCGCAGGTAGAAGGCAGGACCGAGGTCGGCCTTGTGCTCACTGCCGCCGAGGTACTCGTTGCGGTAGGTCAGCACGGCGCCGACGGCGCCTTCGAACTTCGGAGCCGGCTCTTCGTCGGCGGCACGGGCGCCGCAGGCCGCCAGCACGGCCAGGCAGAACGACAGGCGCAACGACGTTCGGATCACGAGGCTCTGTAGAATCGCGGCATGCCATTGTGTATCGCCAGCCCGCTGCGCACGCGTTGCGAAACGTCAACGCGGCGGCAGACCACGCGCGACCGAATTCGAGCCGCGGCCTGAGGCCACGCGCCCCAGGCTCGTCCCGCCCGCCGCCCGCTCTGTACGAAGCACGCCCGCCAAGCCGGCGTGCCGCTCCCGAGGACGCCCCATGGCCGATCAGCCGCCCGCCACGACGACGGACTACCGCTCGACGCTCAATCTGCCCGACACGCCGTTCCCGATGCGCGGCGATCTCGCCAGGCGCGAGCCGGCGTGGGTGCAGGCATGGAACGACGGCGGCCTCTACAAGCGCCTGCGCGACGCGCGCCGCGGCGCGCCGCTGTTCGTGCTGCACGACGGCCCGCCCTATGCCAACGGCGCCATCCACATGGGCCACGCCGTCAACAAGGTGTTGAAGGACATGATCGTCAAGGCGCGGCAGCTCGGCGGCTGCGACGCGCACTACGTGCCGGGCTGGGACTGCCACGGCCTGCCGATCGAGAACGCGATCGAGAAGGCGCACGGCCGCGGCTTGTCGCGCGACGAGATGCAGGCCAAAAGCCGCGCCTACGCCACCGAGCAGATCGCGCTGCAGATGAAGGACTTCCAGCGTCTGGGCGTGCTCGGCGACTGGGCGCACCGCTACGCGACGATGGATGCCGACAACGAGGCGGGCGAGATCCGCGCCTTCAAGCGCGTCGTCGAGCGCGGCTTCGTCTACCGCGGCTTGAAGCCCGTCTACTGGTGCTTCGACTGCGGCAGCTCGCTCGCCGAATTCGAGATCGAGTACGCCGACAAGAAGAGTCAGGCGATCGACGTCATGTTCCCGGCCGTCGACCGCGCGGCCGTGCTGCGCGCCTTCCACCACGACGCGGCGCTCGATCTCTTCGGCGACGGCGACGGCGCCGCGCGCCACGTCTACGCCGTCATCTGGACGACGACGGCGTGGACCATCCCCGCCAACCAGGCGCTCAACTTGAATCCGGCGCTGACCTATGCGCTGGCGCACACCGCACGTGGCCTGCTGATCGTCGCCGAGTCGCTGGTCGAGACGTGCCTCGCACGCTGGGCGTTGCAGGGCTCCGTCATCGCGACCGCCAAGGGCGAGCGGCTCGGCGGCCTCGCGTTCCGCCATCCGCTGGCCGACGTCGATCCCGGCTACGACCGGCTGTCGCCCGTCTACCTCGCCGACTACGCCACCGCCGAGGACGGCACCGGCATCGTCCACAGCGCACCGGCCTACGGCCTCGACGACTTCGCGTCGTGCACGTCGCACGGCATGAAGACGGACGAGATCCTCAATCCGGTGCAGGGCCACGGCCGCTATGCCGACGACTTCGTCCTCTTCGGCGGCCTGAACATCTGGAAGGCCGTGCCGAAGATCATCGAGACGCTGCAGTCGGCCGGCCGCCTGCTCGGCGACGCGACGATCACGCACAGCTATCCGCACTGCTGGCGCCACAAGTCGCCCGTGATCTACCGCGCCGCCGCGCAGTGGTTCATCCGCATGGACGAGGGCGCAGGCGTGTTCACGAAGGACAAGGCCGCCAAGACGCTGCGCCGGCTCGCGCTCGACGCCATCGACGCCACCGGCTTCTACCCCGAGAACGGCCGCGCGCGGCTGCGCGACATGATCGCCAACCGGCCCGACTGGTGCATCAGCCGCCAGCGCAGCTGGGGCGTGCCGCTGCCTTTCTTCCTGCACAAGCAGACGGGCGAGCTGCATCCGCGCACGATGGAGATCCTCGACCGCGCGGCCGACATCGTCGAGCGCGGCGGCATCGAGGCCTGGAGCCGCACGAGCACCGAGGAGATCCTCGGCGCCGACGACGCGCCCCACTACACCAAGAGCAGCGACATCCTGGAGGTGTGGTTCGACTCGGGCTCGACCTTCGAACACGTGCTGCGCCGCCAGCATCCCGAAAGCCATCACGCCGACGGCCCGGAGGCCGACCTCTACCTCGAGGGCCACGACCAGCACCGCGGCTGGTTCCACTCGTCGCTGCTGCTGGCCTGCGCGCTGTACGACCGCGCGCCCTACCGCGGCTTGCTGACACACGGCTTCACCGTCGACGCGCAGAGCCGCAAGATGAGCAAGTCGCTCGGCAACGGCATCGAGCCGCAGGCCGTGAGCCAGAAGCTCGGCGCCGAGATCATCCGCCTGTGGGTCGCGGCGAGCGACTACTCGGGCGACATCGCCGGCGACGACAAGATCCTCGCGCGCGTCGTCGACGCCTACCGGCGCATCCGCAACACGCTGCGCTTCCTGCTCGCCAACACGAGCGACTTCGACGCGGCCAGCGAAGCCGTGCCGCATGCCAGGCTGCTCGAGATCGACCGCTGGGTGCTGGCGCGGGCGGCGCAGCTGCAGGACGAGATCCTCGCTCACTACGAGGGCTACGAGTTCCACCCGGTGGTCGCCAAGCTGCAGGTCTGGTGCAGTGAAGACCTCGGCGCGTTCTGGCTCGACGTGCTCAAGGACCGGCTCTACACCACCGCCCCCGATTCGCACGCGCGGCGCAGCGCGCAGACGGCGCTGTGGCACGTGACGCACGCGATGCTGCGCTGGATGGCGCCGTTTCTCAGCTTCACCGCCGAAGAGGCGTGGAAAGTGTTCGCCGGCGCCGAGAGCGACTCCATCTTCGTCGAGACCTACGTCGGCACCGGCGCGTGGCGCGACGACGTGCTGCTCGCCAAGTGGGCGCGCATCCGCGAGGTGCGCGACGTCGTCAACAAGGAGATCGAAGCCGTGCGCGCCGCCGGCGGCGTCGGCTCGTCGCTGCAGGCGACGATCCGCATCACGGCGCCGGCCGACCTGCACGCCGTGCTGGCGAGCCTGGGCGACGACCTGAAGTTCGTCACGATCACGTCGGCCGCGACGCTCGCCGAAGGCGATGCGATGTCCGTCGAGGTGACGCCGTCGACGGCGACGAAGTGCGAACGCTGCTGGCACTGGCGCGACGACGTCGGCCACGACGCGGCGCATCCGACGATCTGCGGCCGCTGCACGTCCAACCTCTACGGCGCCGGCGAAGCGCGCCGCGTGGCCTGACGATGGCTTCGTCGACGGCACGCCGCCTGCTGCCCTGGCTGGCGATCGCGCTGGCCGTCATCGTGCTGGACCAGCTCACGAAGAACTGGGTGCTGCAGCAGTTCCAGCTCGGCGACAGCCGCACGATCACGCCCTTCTTCAATCTCGTGCGCGTGCACAACACCGGGGCGGCGTTCTCGTTCCTCGCCGGCGCGTCGGGCTGGCAGCGCTGGTTCTTCGTCGGCCTGGGCGGCGCGGCGGCCGTCTTCATCGTCGTGCTGCTGGCGCGCCACGGCGAGCAGCGGTTGTTCGGCTGGGCGCTGGCGCTGATCCTCGGCGGCGCCGTCGGCAACGTCGTCGACCGGCTGCTGCACGGCCACGTCGTCGACTTCGTCCAGGTGCACTGGGGCGGCTGGTACTTCCCGTCGTTCAACGTGGCCGACGCCGCGATCACCGTCGGCGCGGCCTGCCTGATCCTCGACGAACTGCTGCGCGTGCGGCGCGGGCGCTGACGGCCGCGGGCGCGCGGCATACTCGCGCCCATGCTGATCGAGACCCTGGGCACGGCGCGCGACCTCGGGCGCCTGAACGAGATCGTCGGCGTGCTGGTGCGCCACGGCTTCGGCGACAGCGTGCGCCGGCTCGGCCTGGCCGATGCGCTGGAACGCGCCGGCCACGCGGTGCACCGGGATCATGTCGCCGATCTCGCCCGCGTCGAGCCGCCGGTGCAGGTGCGGCTGGCGATGGAGGAACTGGGACCCACCTTCGTCAAGCTCGGCCAGATCCTCGCCGGCCGCGCCGACCTGTTCGGCCCCGAGTGGATCGCCGAGTTCGAGAAGCTGCACAGCCGCGTGCCGGCGCTGCCGCTCGACGCGCTGCGTCCGCAGCTGCGCGAAGACCTCGGCGACGAGCCCGAGGCCGTGTTCGCGCGCTTCGACGCCGAGCCGCTGGCCGGCGCGTCGATCGCGCAGGTGCACCGCGCGCAACTGAAGGACGGCAGCGAAGTCGTCGTCAAGATCCGCCGCCCCGGCATCCGCGACGTGATCGAGGCCGACCTGCGGCTGCTCGACCGCGTTGCCGCGATCGCCGAGACCGAGCTGCCGGCGCTGCAACCGTACCGGCCGCGCCAGCTCGTGCGCGAGTTCGCGCGCTCGCTGCGCCGCGAGCTCGACCTCGCCGCCGAATGCCGCAGCGCCGAGCGCATCGCGGCCAACCTGGCGGCGCTGCCGCACGTCGTGATCCCGCGCGTGCATTGGCAGTACACGGGCGAGCGCGTCAACGTGCAGGACTGGGTCGACGGCATCACGGGCCACGAGCTGGATCGGCTGACGCCCGAGGCCGGCTACGACCGGCCGCTGCTGGCGCGCCGCGGCGCGCAGGCGGTGCTGAAGATGATCGTCGAGGATGGCTTCTTCCACGCCGACCCGCACCCGGGCAACGTCTTCTACCTGCCGGGCAACCGCATCGCCTTCATCGACTTCGGCATGGTCGGGCGCTTGTCGCCGCGCCGCCGCGACGAGCTGCTGCGGCTGCTGCTGGGCCTGGTGGAGCGCAAGCCGCAGGCGGTGGCCGACGTGTTGCTGGAGTGGACCGACCGCCGCCGCGGCGTCAACCTCGACCAGCTCGAAGACGCCATCGAGGCCTTCGTCGACCAGCACCACGGCACGCCGCTGGCGCAGTTGCACCTGGGCGAGATGCTCACCGAGGTGACGGCCATCCTGCGTGAGCACCGGCTGGCCCTGCCGCCCGACCTGGCGCTGCTGATCAAGGCGTTCGTCTCGCTGGAGAGCATGGGCCGCGGGCTGGACCCGGGCTTCCACATGGCCGCCGAGGCGCAGCCGCTGCTGCGCCAGGTGCTGCGTGCGCGCT
>Ga0073899_10002090_pt1 | contig 18046 bp, 22 predicted proteins | sample KloWWTmetaKNB5Ph_FD_88975 | JGI IMG/M metagenome (GOLD analysis project Ga0073899, IMG submission 88975) | Active sludge microbial communities from Klosterneuburg, Austria, studying microevolution and ecology of nitrifiers - Klosterneuburg... | ecosystem: Engineered > WWTP > Aerobic digester >... | reverse complement strand
GGCTCAACCCCAGGGGCAAGCCGGTCGTTGCACTCGCCACCTTCAGGGTGCCGGCTGACAGCCCGAATCTGGTCGAATCCAAGTCCTTCAAGCTCTATCTGAATTCCTTCAACCAGACGGCTTTTGCCGATGCAGCTGCGGTCGAGGCGACGCTGGTCAGCGATCTTTCCGCCGCTGCGGGGGCGCCGATCAGCGCAAAAATCGAGGTTTTAAGCCGTCGACCGCAGGTATTGGTTGGTTACCCCGAAGGTATCCTGCTCGACGATCTCGATATTGCCTGCGCTACCTACCAGCCGGCCCCGGCGCTGCTGGTTACGGTCGACGGCGAAAAAGTCGACGAAACGCTGTACTCCCATCTGCTCAAATCCAACTGTCTGGTCACCGGCCAGCCGGACTGGGCCATGGTCGTCATCCGTTACCGTGGCCGCCGCATCGAGCCCGCCGGCCTGCTGCGCTATATCGTCTCCTTCCGCAATCACAACGAATTCCACGAGCAATGCGTCGAACGCATCTATTGCGATATTCAGCGTTACTGCGCCCCGGAAGCGCTGGCCGTCTACGCCCGCTACACCCGGCGCGGCGGGTTGGACATCAACCCCTTCCGCAGCAGCGGCGAGTTCCCATCCCCGGACAACACGCGGGAAGTTCGCCAGTAGCGCCGGGGCAATTCATGCAAAAAATGTCTCCACCAAGCCAGCTTCACCAATTTCATCTTGATATCGACGCCCGCGTCCGGAGCATCCGGGAAAATCGCCCCGACTGGTTGTGCGGCAAGGGCTGCGACACTTGCTGTCGGCGCCTTGCCGAAGTGCCGCAACTGACGGCAGCGGAATGGGACTTGCTGCGCCAGGGGCTGGCCGCGCTGGCGCTGGAAGATCTGCAGGAAATCAGCCAGAAGGTGGTTGCTCTGGCCGGCCAGACCTCGCGCCCCATTGTTTGCCCGCTGCTCGACCCGTCCACCGGCGCCTGCCCGGTTTATGCCCAGCGCCCGGTGGCTTGCCGCACCTACGGCTTTTATGTCCAGCGTGATCTGGGGCTTTATTGCCACGACATCGAATCCCTGGTGGCGGATGGTAGCCTGGCCGACGTGGTGTGGGGCAACCACGATGCCGTCGATCAGCGGCTCGGCAAAATGGGCGAAAGCCGCGCGTTGACCGAGTGGTTCGGGCGTTCGGGACTCCTTGAGCGCTGTCGCAAAAGCGACAATCCCGATCCGATGCAGCTGGAAACCCCCGCCAACCGGTGATTTCGTAACGGGCGTGGAATTTGCTGTGAAGGGTTATACCCACTTCAGAGCAAACAAAATGACCCCAGAACTGCGCGAAAAACTGCTGGCCGGCCTCAAGGATGGCAGCATCGTTCCCTATCTTGGCCCCGGTGTGCTGGCCGATGTGAAGAATGTGACGACCGGCGCGCCGATTCCGGCCGACAGCGATTCGCTGATTATTGCGATGAACGACGGCAAGCCGATGGCGCCCAAGCTGATGTACGAATTCCCGCGCGCCGCGATGAATGTCGAACTCAAGCGCGGCCGCAGCGCCGTCACCAAGTTCCTCAACCGGACCTATGGCGAGACGGTTTGGACGCGTGCTGCGGTCCACGACTGGCTCAAGGAAATTTTTCCGCACTACGTCATCGACATCAACCGTGATGCGCAGTTGCAGGATTCCTATGCCGATATCCCGCATAACCTGATCGTCGGTATTGCCCGCCTTGGCGGCACCGATTTCCGCTACAAGCTCTATTTCTGGGATGGCGTTGCCTACCAGAAGACCGACCTGATCAATCCGGCCATTCCCATCCTCTACAAGCCGATGGGTACGCCGAAACCGGAAGCCAATTACATCGCCTCCGATGCTGACTACGTCGATTTCATCACTGAACTGATGGGTGGCTTTTCGATCCCGCCAGCGGTCAAGGAACTGCGCAAGGGCAAGCAATACCTGTTGCTGGGCATGCGTCTGAACCGTGATACCGAGCGCATGGTGATGTCTGACGTTATCTACGCCGCCGCCGAACCGGCTGGCTGGGTGCTGATTCAGACGCCGACCGACAAGGAACGCCGCTTCTGCAGAAAGCAGGGGCTGGAACTGATCGAAGCCGATGTTTTCGATCTGATCGGCGCCGCGGTTGCGGCCTGACCCCATTCAAATCTGTAAGGAAGAAATATGTCTCTTGATCGTTACGAACCACTTTTTTTCAACGCCAATTTCAAGGAGGCGGCCAGCGATGCCGGTCTGGTGGCCTATCGCGGCGAATTGATCCTGCAGGAAGGCGAAGTGGCAGATGCCAACGGCCGCCGCAAGCCGCCGACCGAGGTACTCAAGCAGGCCATCCTGCTTGGCGCTGCCGATGGCCTGAAATTGATTTCCGGTTCGCTCGACGAATTACAGCAATTCTCCTTCCTCCTCGAAAAAGCCGGTGCCGACTTCAATGCCGGCACGATTGCCGTCTTCTTCACGGTCAATATTCCGAAGGGCTTTGTGGCCAAAGTGAATGGCGCCACGGTGGCATTCGTGTCGCTAGTGCAGGGCATGGTATGGACCGAGCTGAGCGATCTGGTGGCGCTCGACAAGGGGGACTTCAAGGGCCAGAGCGCGGATGACAAGGTGGCAACGGTCTACAGCGCACTCAAGACCTACAAGTTCAAGTACCCGGAACAGACCGTCGAAGAGGCTTTGACGACGACCAACAACGCCAAGCGCGAAACGCACGGAGCAATCTGATGCCCTGGGACGAATCCCGATATGCGCTGGGCGTGCCGGAAATGGATAGCACCCACCGGGAGTTCGTCGACCTCGCGGATGCCTTGTTGCTGGCATCCGACGAGGACTTTCCGGCGCTCTTCCTGAGTCTGCAGGACCATACACGGCGCCATTTCGAACACGAAGGCAAGCTGATGAAACAATGCCGTTTTCCGGCCATTGGTGAGCACAACAGCGAGCATTTGCGGGTGCTGGGCGAGCTGGCGCATTTTGCCCGCGGGGTCAGTGGCGGCCGGCTCGGTTTGGCGAGAACTTACGTCAAGGCGTTGCCAGAGTGGTTTGCCACCAATCTGGCAACAATGGATGCAGCGCTCGCCGGGTGCTTGAAGCGAGCCTGACGTCGTGGAGCGGATTATTCCTAAGATTGCGGTTTGTCCCAGCCATGCGTTGGCAGAAGGGCAGTGTCGAAAACTGAAAATGCTTTTCGAAGGGCGTGAGGACGAGTGCCTGCTGTTGCACTTTGACGGCAAGGTCTACGCCTACATCAACCGCTGCGTGCACATGCCGCGCCGCCTCGACTGCGAGCAAAAAACAGTCTTTGACCACACCGGCCGCTACCTGCGCTGCTCCATGCACGGCATTGTCTACACGCCGCAAACCGGCACTTCGGTCAGTGCCATGTGTGAAGGGGATCAACTGCGGGCGCTTGATGTTTATGAGGAAGACGGAGAGGTCGGGTTTGCTGACTTCCGGGTGGCTACGCTCAGTTGCTGATAGTCTCCCCGTCCGATTAGTGTAAAGACTGAAAAGAGCTCGGCCACTCCAGATATTTGGATGCCAGACCTTTTGGGTCTGCAATGCACCGGTAACCTGGCCCTCAGCACCAAATCGAGCTGAACGGCATAACTGCAATAATGAGTCAGAGCTGGGAGCCTCGACTCATCCGTTTCGTAATATCCATGCCGATTCCGCGGTAGCCAATATAGCGACTGCCGGAATCGAACATTGGCTCACCACTGACTTGCAGATACTGGGTCGTCCCATCGGCCTTGCAGCGGCTGTAGACGAAGTCCAGAAAAGGCCGTCGGGCGGCAATGTTGGCATCCAGCACGGCGCGCTCAGCGGCATTCCAGCCCTCTCCGACGACTCGCCGGGTTTCACCCGGAAGCTCGCCAGCTTCGATGCCTAACATCTCAAAAACCGGGCCGGCGAGCTTGGTAAATTTACCTTGCGGATCCTGTTCCCAATACCAATCCGATGACAATTCCGTCAAGGCTTTGAAGCGGGCTTCGCTCTGGCGCAATTCAGCAGTGCGTTCCAACACCGTCTGCTCAAGCACCTTGTTGTAATTGTCCAGTTTTTGATACAGCAGACGCACCTCCAACATGTTGTGGATACGGGTTTGCAACTCAACAAGGTCAAAAGGCTTGCTGATGAAGTCTTTAGCGCCGGATTGCAAGGCCCGCAGCTTGTGGCCCGGCTGGGCAGTGATAACCAGCACCGGCAAATAGCCACCAGTTTCGATTTCCTTCAAGCCTTCCATGACCTCGAAGCCATCCATTTCCGGCATTTGCAGATCAAGCAAAATCAAGTCGTAACGATTGGCCAGATGCAGGGTGCAAACCGCTTTCGGGTCCATTGTCGAGGTGACCCGCTGGTAACCTTCGGCGCGCAGCATTTGCTCCAGCAGAAGGATATTGGAAGCCTGATCATCGACAATCAGGAGACTGGCATTCAGAAAATCGCTGGCTTCTAGCATCACATTGTTCCCAAAAAATTCGTCGGATGAATCAACGACATTACTTGATGTTTTTGGATGGCTCGATCAGCCCATTGTCTGCCGCGTAGTGCAGCGCGACATCTAGCGCATCCATGAATTCTTCGACCCTGATCGGCTTGGTCAAATAGCGCAGAAAACCGGCGCGCAACCCCTTGTCGATGTCCCCTGGCATGGCGTTGGCCGAGAGCGCGACGACTGGAATATGGGCGGTTAGCGGATCGTCCTGCAAAACCTTCAAGGCACCAAAGCCGCTAATGCCCGGCAGGTTTATATCCATCAAAATAACATCTGGCTGACGGGTGCGGGCCAGCAGAATACCGAGATGACCATCGACTGCCGTCACCAGTTTCAAGTCGCTGCGCCGCACTATCAATTGTTCAACCAGTAGCAAATTCGCCGGATTGTCTTCAACGTAGAGCAGTGTGCGTTGGGCTTCAGGCTTATCGGCGGGCTGATCCCCCGCCTCATTACCGATCCTGGCCAGGCTGGCAATATCTAGGTCCGGCCCATTCGCCGCGTTCAACTCGAACCAAAACACGCTACCGACCCCCACATTGCTTTCGACACCGATAACGCCGCCCATCAACTCGACCAGTTGTTTGGTGACGACCAGCCCGATGCCCGTACCTTCCTCCGCTCTGGCTTCCTGACCAAGTCGGTTAAAGGGCTGGAATAGTTGCGCCAACTGCTCGGGTGCCAGGCCGGCACCGGTATCCTTGACGCTGATCCGTACCTTGCCCTCGGCGCCCAATGCACAATGGACGATGACTGTGCCACCGGTATGGTTGTATTTGATCGCATTCGACAGCAGGTTAATGATGACTTGCTTGACCCGGGTTCGGTCGGCGTGGATGTAGAAGGGATTTTCCAGGGAGGGAAAGCTCATCTGAATACTGCGCTTGTCCGCCTGCGGCTCAATCATTGCCTGACAATCCTGCAGCACCTCGCTGAGCGACATCGACTCCAGCGACAGGATCGCCTTGCCGGATTCGATCATCGACAAATCAAGAATTTCATTGATCAGCCGTAGCAGATACCAACCGGCCTGCAAAATCTGGTCAATCGACAGTTTTTGCCCGGATGTTGGGGATGGTTTTCCGGAGTCCAACAATTGCGCGAAGCCAAGTATGGCGTTCAGCGGTGTGCGTAATTCATGGCTCATGCTGGAGAGAAAATCCGATTTCGCCCGGTTGGCTTTTTCGGCAATCGCCTTGGCACTCTCCAGTTCGAGATTGTTCTCCTGCAAGGCATGCTTGATTTGTTTGCGCTCGGTAATGTTGCGGGCTGCCGCAAAAACACCGCGCAAATTGCGGTCGCGATCGTGGAAGGTGGTGGCGTTGTAGGAGACCACTGTTTCTGTCCCGTCCCGGGCGTGGGCGGTCAGTTCGTAGTTGGTCACCTTGCCTTCGCGCAGCACCTGCTTAATCGCCGCTTCAGCCCGCTCCGGATCGGTAAAGTAGTTCTTGAACGGCGCCCCGATCAATTCATCGCGCGTGCAGCCGGTCAGCGCTTCCATCTGCTGGTTGACGTCGCTGATGATGCCGCGCGGATCCGTCGTCATGATCGCGTCGATATTCGCCTCGATCAGCGAGCGCGTGTAAAACTGCTGGTCGCGCAGCCGTTGGTCGAGTCGCGCCTGCTCGGCTTCTACCTCTTTGCGGGCGGTGTTATCGGTACCGATCAGGAGATAGCCTATGACTTTCTCCTGCGCATCGCGCAAAGCGGTAACCGAGACGATGGCCGGGAAGCGGCTGCCATCCTTGCGGATATAGGTCAGCTCATAAATATCCTCAATGCCACGTGAGGCCTTGAAAACAAGTGCCGCAAAACCCGGCGTGATCGACGTATTCAATTCCTGGCTCAGGGCGGCAGCCCGTGCGATCACTTCCTGAGGGTCCGAAATGCCGGCCGGGGTAATCTTGTCCACCACCTCGGCCGCGCTGTAACCGAGCATCCGTTCGGCGCCAACGTTGAAAATCTGGATCACGCCCTGAGCATCCGTGGCGATGCTGGAAAAATTGGCACTGTTAAAAATGGCATCCTGCAAGGCGCCCGCTTTCAACAATATCTGGCGTGCCTCCTGATTTGCTCGTTCAACCGCAAGCCGGCTACGGATGGCACGCCGCATCTGCACCGCCAACACCCCGAGAAAGATCAGCAGCAACAGAATGCCGGCGACGATGACTTTGAGGCGAAACTCTTCACTTTTCTTGCGCTCATCGAGCAACGCAAGTTCATTGTCAGCTGCCTCCTGGACGATGCTTTTTACTTTTGCCGATGCTTCCTGGCCAGCCTCAAACTCGGCGCGGGCAGCGTTGAAGCCCTGGCGGTCAAACGTTTCCTGACTCGCCATCAGCAGCGCCCGCCACTGGCTGACACCGTTTTCCAGCTGGTGAATACGTTCTTTCTGCAAAGCATTGTCGGCACTTAACGCCAGCAGTTTCTGGAAAGTCGTTGCCAACCCACCGAGCGCGCTGTCGCGCTGCACCAGAAACCTGCTTTCCCTGGTCAGGAAATAAGCCCATTGTCCGTTTTCAGCCGCATCGGTGGTCGCCTGCAAGCCGACAAACTCGGCCATCACCTCACGGGTATGCCCCACCGACCGGAAGGAAGCGAAGGATGCCGCACCGCTCCAGGCGATGCTGCCAATCACGATGAGAACGGCCAGTGTGATGCCAAAGCCAATCAACATCATTCGCTCGACCGTGTTCTTTCCAATTATTTCCATGAATCCAGACCTTTTTTAACTGACCCGCACACTAGCCTTGTCATTGACGCTGACGTACATCCGACAACAAACGGGCAAACTCTTTCTTGACGACGCCATAACATTCGCAGACCTCGCCTTCCAGTCCCGCCCTGTCCAGGACCGTGATATGGCCCCGGCGATAGCTGATGAAACCGCGGCTCTGCAGCTTTCCGGCGGCCTCGGTCACAGCTTCGCGGCGGACGCCCAACATGTTGGCAATCAGCTCTTGCGTCATCGTCAGCTCATTGGAGGGCAGACGATCAAGGGTCAGCAACAACCAGCGGCACAACTGTTTCTCCACCGAGTGATGCCGATTGCAAACAGCGGTTTGCGACATTTGCGTCATCAGCGCCTGGGTATAGCGCAGCAACAAGCGGAGTACCGGCCCGGCGCGGTAGAACTCCTCCATCAAGATCGCTGCTTTCAGGCGATAACCATGGCCGCCGGTCTGCACCACGGCATGGCTGGGCGTCGTCTCGCCGCCCATGAACAGCGAAGTGCCCAAGACCCCTTCATTGCCCACCCCGGCAATTTCAGATGAGCCGCCATCTTCAAGCAGATAGTGGATCGAGATAATTGCGGTCGTCGGGAAATAGACGTGCCGTAGCTTGCCGCCAGATTTGTAGAGCACGTCACCGAGCAGCATGGGCACCAATTCCAGATGCGGCGCCAGGCGATCAAACTCGGCATCGAGCAAGGCGGCAAGGAGATGATTTTGGTTCGGGTCATGTTTGCTGGACATTTCTGAGGTTCTATTTCCCGTCGTAGTTTGTCGCGTGCAATTGAGCACCCATCGCGGCTGTGTGCACGATAGGTAGCGAAGCGTTCCTCAGTATGTACGCTAGCGCATATAAGGTGCTGAAAGTCTCGTTCTGGAGAGACATCTGTTTTTGCTCAAAAATCCCGGTCGACCGTAGCAATCGCTTGTTTCTATGTGCACGCGCGCAGCGATCACCAGAATATTGTTGCTGCTAGGTCGCCGGCCAGTCGTGGCGTTCCGGCGCGAGAAAGCACGTTCCAAAAAAACAAAAATAGTTCGCGGTTTAGCTTGCTGTGTGTGTCAGCACACTGATTTCAACGGCTCGATAGCTCAATCTTGGTTTGTCTCAGCAAGACAAATTTGCTTGGGCGCAACGACCCGGCGGTTAAAAAAACTATGCCGAATCGTTACATCCTCCCCCCTGAAACCTCAAGGAGCCATCATGAATCCCAATTTTTCAAGCCGCACCGCAGCCCTGATTCTCTTCCTCGGCATTTCCACGCTATCCGCTTGCGCTTCAAGCTCGCATACCGAAGGCACGGGCGAGTATGTCGATGACTCCGTCATTACAACCAAGGTCAAAGCCGCCATCCTGGCCGAACCCGGCCTCAAGTCAGCCGAGATCAATGTCGAAACCTTCAAGGGCAAAGTCCAGCTGAGTGGTTTCGTCAGTTCGAAAGCTGACATCGACAAAGCTGTCCAGCTTACCCGCGCCGTCAAAGGCGTCACCGCCGTTACCAACGACATGCGGATGAAATAAGGATTTCAGCGGCGACCTTCGATGCAACGTCATAGAAAGCCACGAAGGTCGATTGCTACGGTCAACAACCAAAAACAGGAAAATCAAGATGAATACCAACGAAATTAGCGGCGCCGTATCGCGTACGGTAGATAACGCAGCCAGTAACTTGCATGGTGCGATCAACCGGGCTTCGGACGCAGCACGTCCGGCTGTCGATCATCTGGCGTCCGGGGCACACCATGCGATGGACGCGCTCGCCAGAACCGCGAGCCAGGTCGCCAAGACGCTGGACACCCGCGGCAGCCAGTTGATGGACGCGCAATCCCGGTTGACCGGGCGTTGTTCGAGCATGGTTAGTGAAAAGCCGATCCGGGCGCTGGGACTTGCAATTGCCGCCGGAGTTGTCGTGGGCTGGTTGCTGCGTCAGCGGTCCACGCAGCCTTGATCGAAACGGGACGTTTTGGCGGGCTTATATACCTTCGGCAGGTGACGGCGATTGTCACGGCGTTTCACAAGGTGATCGAAGAACGCAGGATACCCCTTTGAAAAACTGTCGATGTTTCTGGCCTCCGGGCCAGCCAGTCCGGCTCGCTGGCGCCCTCCTTGCTGCATTGCTGGCCGGCCCCAGCATGGCCGACGAAGCGCAGGCGGCTTGCCGGGCCGAACCCGATGATCGCCAGCGGCTAGCCTGTTACGACCGCAGCTTTGGCGCCTCTCCTGCGGCATCAATTCCTGAACCCGGCAACCCGAAGGTCGCCGCTGAACCGATTACCCCCGGCACCCCCGTCTCGCTCATGTCAAAAACGTGGGAACTGAACGAGAACGACCGGCGGGAGAGTTTTGTCGTCCGAACCTTCCTGCCCAACTTCCTGTTGCCGCTACATTACACCTCAAGCATCAATCGTTCGCCGAGCAGTCCGACCCATCCGGTGAGTCCGACCAATGAAAATTATCGACAGATCGAAGCCAAGCTACAGATTTCGCTGCGCGCCAAGGTTATTGAGGATCTACTGCTCCCCGGGGCCAATCTGTGGGTTGCCTACACCCAACGCTCACTCTGGCAGATTTGGGATAGTGCTGACTCAGCGCCGTTCCGCAGCACCGACTACCAGCCGGAAGCCATTTATGTCGTTCCGGTGCCGGCCAATATGGGCGAACTTCCCTTCGGCTGGAACCTGCGCATGCTTCAGCTCGGCTTTGCCCACCAATCAAATGGGCAACAGGATCCCCTGTCGAGAAGCTGGAATCGGGCCTATGTTGGGGCTGGCCTGGAACATGGCAATTTCGGCGTGATGCTGAAAGCCAATCATCGCCTGCACGAAAAAAACAAGGATGACAACCCGGACCTGACTGACTTCATTGGGCTGGGTGAAGTTGCCATGAACTGGTTCGCCGGCAGTGCCACAGTGAACCTCTCTTGGCGCCCGAATCTCCACGCCATTGATCGTGGCTCGCTTCAACTCGACTGGACCTACCCGGTATTTGCCAACCAGCCAGCCGGGCTGCGCTGGTATGTCCAAATGTTTAGCGGCTTTGGTGAAACGCTGCTCGACTACAACCATCGGCAAACCAGGCTGGGTGCCGGTCTGACCTTGTTCCAGTTTTGAAACCAGGACAATCCATGCCGGTGTTCCAGTACAGGAAAGGGAAACCACATCATGATTCGCCTTGAACTACTCGTCGAGTTGAACTACGCCATCGACCAGAACGGCGCCGACTTCATATTCAACATTCATGCGGCGCACACACCCGCCCAGACGCTCTCCGGTGAAAGCCTGAGGCTGAGCCAGGACATTGTGCCGCGCATTCATACTGACGCGGCCACCGGCAACCGCTCCATGAGCCTGCATGCCGGCCCCGGCCAACTCAAGGTGTCCTATATGGCAACGGTTGATTTGGCGCATTACCGCGCCGATCCCGCTCAACTGGCCGAGGTGCCGGTCAGCAGTCTGCCGCCGGACGTCATTTCCTACCTCTACCCAAGCCGCTATTGTCAATCAGACCGCTTCATCAAACTGGCGATCAGTGAATTCGGACAACTCCGCCATGGCTACAGCCGGGTTCAGGCAATTCGTGACTGGGTGAATAAACGGGTGACATTTACGCCCAATACTTCAAACTCGAATACCTCGGCGGTCGACACCATCATCGAGGAAGTCGGCGTCTGCCGTGACTTCGCCCACCTGATGATTGCGCTGTCCCGGGCGCTCAGCATCCCTGCCCGCTTTGCGACGGGGACCGACTACGGAGCCGATCCGGCGCTTGGTCGGCCGGATTTCCATGCTTACGTCGAAGTCTATCTGGGTGAGCGCTGGTATATCTTCGATCCCTCCGGCACGGTGATTCCGATGGGCCTGGTCCGCTTCGGCACCGGGCGCGACGCGGCCGATGTCGCTATCGCCACTATCTTTGGCGGCGTCATCGGTCAGGCACCAATCATTCGCGCCGTGGCTCAGGAAGACGGCAGCCGCGACATTGTCCTGCCCAGGCATTGCATGGAAGCCTTATCGACTGACCATGGCGGGGCAGCGATGGCCGCTATCTGAAGAAAACGCCCCTGGCCTGAGCACGCCGCCGGAACTGGTCGAGGAAATCGTAGCCGGCATTCAAACCCCACCAATGCCACGGTCAACCAGAAAAAATGCCCAATTTTTAAACTGAACTCGATGCCGGCGCAGTTCTACCAGACAAATGTCAGCGTCGTCTGCCGACCCGCGATAACGCTAACTGATTTTTCGGCCTCCCGCCCTTCATAAATGGCACGTGCCCGGTATTTGGCAGGTGCCAGCCGGGTCAGCACAATCGGACCAGCCGAAGGAAGGTCGAGCACCGGCTTGCCTTTGCGATCAACAATCACCAGCTTGACATTGGCCGCATAGGCGCCGGACTTCTCGGCCAGGATCAGCTTGAGGTTGTAGTCTTTGCCCGCCAGGTTGACCTGTTCCAACTCTTTGTCACCGACGCCGCCGGACACGTAGGCCGTACCGTTTGCATCGATTTTGGCCGGCATGCCGGCCAATTCTTGCGCGGCGAGCGGACTCAAGACCAGGCCGAGAGAAATGAGCAATACAGAAAGTTTGATCGTGTTTTGCATGGCATCTACTCCTTGAGGGAAGAACGGAAGAACCGCAAGGCTGCGGCTCTTCCGGCGTAATTAAACTTTCCCGATTTTTTCGATGGCTTCTTTGACGTTGCCGACTTGGTGTTGCGCCTTGCCTTCCGCCTGTTTTTCCAGGCCCTTGATTTGTTGCTCGACGTTGCCAACCAGCTTGCCGGCTTCTTCCTGAATTTTCCCGCCGATATCTTTTACCGTACCTGTGACTTGATCTTTGTTCATGGTTTGGTGCTCCTTTTGTTTCAATCTCTGAAAACCTGAATGCAATTCAGTGCATCCGGCAGATCACACGCTCGATTGCTCGTGTCGACAACCAAAGAATAGCCAGGCAGTGCCCCCCGTTCTGTTCGCTGACCCACATAGCGGCGGACGCGTTGCGATTCAGGTAGCAGGCAGGGTGGCAGGCTGTTCAAGCAAGCGCGCGTGCCTCGAAATACCGATTGGCTATGTGCGGTGCAGTACCGACGCCAGCCGTTCAAGACGTCATTCTTGTGACATCGGATGTCAGAAAATCAGACTCAGGTGATTTACCCAAGGTCAGACGATGAAGTCACAGCAAGGGATATCCAAAAGAGGAAACATCATGAAATCGATACAAAAAGCCACTTTCACTGCGCTGAGCATCGCATTGCTCATCAGCCTCAGCGCTTGCAACAACATGTCGGCCCGCGACAAGAACACGGCAATCGGTGCCACCGTTGGCGGTGTAGCCGGCTCGGTTCTCACCGGTGGCGATACCCTCGGTACGGTCGGCGGCGCTGTGGTGGGGGGTGTCATCGGCAATCAGGTCGGGACGGGCCGAGACTCCGGTCATGACTCACATCGGCGCTAAACCATACAAAACATCCTGGCCTCAGGATAGCTACGCAATTGCAGATAACCACCAGTTACCAAGGAGCTTGAAATGAATAAAACCGGAAAAATACTTGTCGCCGCCTGTGCCATGGGCGTCCTTGTTTTAGCGGCTAGCGGTTGCCAGAAATCTGAAGGGCCGGTCGAGCGTGCCGGTAAGCAGGTGGACCAGGCGGTTGATAGTGCTGGGCAAAAGCTCGAAAAAGCCGGCGAAAAAATCCAGGATGCCGCCAGCGATGCCAAGAAATAACAGCACTGAATCCTGATGCAAGTGGCTAACGTCGAACCAAGAGGAAATAACATGAAACGCAAAATAATTCTGATCACCGTCATGGCACTCTCCCTGAGTCAGGGAAACGTTGCTTTTGCTGACAACCGTGACCATGGCCGTCAAGACAATGGCAACCGCCACGAGCAGATGAATCGACACGAAGCGAACGACAGGAGCGACAACAGGAATCGTCGTGGTGACAGCTACGCATCGCATCGCCATGAGATCGATCGTAGCGAGCGTGGTGCTGGCCGCGACCATGACTTCTATCGCGGCAGTCGCCTGCCAAGTGAATATCGCCACCAATACTACGTCGTCGATGATTGGCGTGGCCACCGCTTGAGCCACCCACCGCGTGGCTACCATTGGGTTCAAACCGGGCCCGATTACGTCCTTGTAGCAATTACCAGCGGCATCATCGCGCAGATTCTGCTGAACTACTAAGCATCTGTGTGGCAACACACGGACCGCAATATCTTAAACACTCACTATTGCTGCATGCCTACAAAACAAGTTGGTTTAGGCAAAATCTTGGCCGGCAAGGCAATGCGGTTGAGATGATAAATACAAGTGCTGGTCTGTCCGCCACTTCACAAAGCTGGGTGGCAGGCCGGAGGCCGGACTTAACAGAATTTGAAGGAGAAATTCCATGCTATATACCATCGCCGTTGTACTACTGATCCTGTGGCTGCTCGGGCTGGTTACCTCAACAACCATGGGCGGCTTTATCCATATCTTGTTGGTGATTGCGATTGTCGTTGTCTTGCTAAGAGTGATCAGTGGGCGAAATATTCTCTGAGTTCGATTGGCAAGCAATGAATCCAGGACACACTTTTTCTTCAAAAAAATGTCGATCCCTGACGGAAAAACATTCCTGTGGTTCCGGTCAATAGTCGTTTTTAAGGGAAATTCAGATGCACACACGCCACCACTGCAAGCTGCTTGGCATTTCGCTGCTCGTCGCCGGGCTAGCGGCCTGCGACAAACCCAGCCCGGCCGAAGATGCCGGCAAAAAAATCGATCAGACGATGCAAAGCGCCGCCAAGTCCATCGACCAGACGGCGGGCAGCGCCGGGCGGAAGATCGGCGAAATCGCCGACCAGGTGACGGCGAAATCGAGCGCCATGGCCGACAAATCCAGCGTCGCCCTCGATGATGCGGAGATCACCGCCAAGATCAAGGCGGCCTTTCTCGCCGAGCCGGGACTGCGCAGCCTGCAAATTAGTGTCGACACCGTCAACGGCGTTGTGACGCTGAGCGGCTCGGTGGATTCGCCCGCGCTGGCGCAGCGGGCGGCTGGTCTAGCCGGCGCGGTGGCTAGCGTCGACAAGGTCGAAAACCATCTCGTGGCGCAAGCACGCAAATAATCCTCCCCGACAACGAGCGTCACGGCGGTGAATGAAGTCGCCGTCTGGCAGCGCGCGGCGGAAACTTCTTGTCCAATTGCTTTAATACTTAAACAGGTTTTGGCCATGCACAAACAAGTCCGTACCGCTACGCTTCTCAACGACGCTCGAAAGATGGAGGATGGCATCACGGAAGAGAGACGCCAGGAGACTTTGATGAAGACCGGCGCCTTGCAGAACGCCATCTTCAACAGCGCGAATTTTTCCAGCATCGCCACCGATGCCAATGGCGTCATCCAGATCTTCAACGTTGGCGCGGAACGCATGCTCGGCTATACGGCGGTCGAGGTCATCAACAAGATCACACCTGCGGATATTTCCGATCCCCAGGAAGTGATCGTGCGGGCCAGGGAACTCAGCATCGAACTGGAAACACCGATTGCCCCTGGCTTCGAGGCGCTGGTGTTCAAGGCGTCGCGCGGCATTGAGGATATCTACGAGCTGACCTATATCCGCAAGGATGGCAGCCGCTTTCCGGCGGTGGTGTCGGTCACGGCGCTGCGCGACGCGCAGGACGCCATCATCGGCTACCTCCTGATCGGCACCGACAACACCGCGCGCAAGCAGGCCGAAGAAGCGCTGTTGAAAGCCGGTGCATTGCAGAACGCGATCTTCAACAGCGCGAATTTTTCCAGTATCGCCACTGACGCCAAAGGCGTCATCCAGATCTTCAACGTCGGGGCCGAGCGCATGCTCGGCTATACGGCGGCCGAGGTCATGAACAAGATCACGCCGGCCGACATTTCCGATCCGCTGGAAGTGATCGCACGGGCCAAGGAGCTGAGCTTCGAGCTGTCCCGGCCGATCAAGCCGGGCTTTGAAGCGCTGGTGTTCAAGGCTTCGCGCGGCATCGAGGATATCTACGAGCTGACCTATATCCGCAAGGATGGCAGCCGCTTTCCGGCGGTCGTGTCGGTGACAGCGTTGCGTGACGTGCAGGACGCCATCATTGGCTATCTTCTGATCGGCACCGACAATACCGCGCGCAAGCAGATCGAGGCCGAGCAACTGCAACTGGCCCAGCGCTTGCGCGACCATCATTTCTACACACGCTCGCTGTTCGAATCCAACATTGACGCGCTGATGGCCACCGATCCTTCGGGCATCATCACCGACGTGAACAAGCAGATGGAGGCACTGACCGGCTGCACGCGTGACGAGTTGATCGGCGCACCGTTCAAGAATTACTTCACCGATCCGGATCGCGCCGAAGCCGGCATCAAGCTGGCGCTGAGCGAAAAGAAGGTCACCGACTATGAGCTGACTGCCCGCGCCCGCGACGGCAAGGAAACCGTGGTCTCCTACAACGCCAGCACCCTCTATGATCGCGACCGCAAGCTGCAGGGCGTGTTCGCCGCCGCGCGCGACATCACTGAGCGCAAGCAGGCGGCGGCGCAAATTCTCAAGCTGGCCATGCACGACGCCCTGACGCAGCTGCCCAATCGTCTGCTGTTCAACGAGCGACTGGGCCGCACGGTGGCCGACAGCAGCCGCAGCGGTCGCTATGGCGCCTTGATGTTCCTGGATCTGGACCACTTCAAGCCGGTCAACGACCTCCACGGACATGAGATCGGCGATGCGCTGCTGGTCGAAACGGCGCGGCGCTTAAGCAGTTGTGTGCGCGAGGTGGACACCGTCGCCCGGTTCGGTGGCGACGAATTCGTCGTCATGCTGAGTGAACTGGATTTGGATAAAGCGAAATCCAACACCGAGGCAGCCATGGTTGCCGAGAAACTGCGTACCATCCTCGACAAGCCCTATGTGGTGAAAGTCGGGCGAGAAAATGAAGCCGACGCCAGCGTCGAGCTGCCGTGCACGGCCAGCATAGGCGTAGTGCTTTTCCGCAATCACGAAACCAGCACTGACGAAATCATCAAGCGCGCCGATATGGCTATGTACCAGGCCAAAGCCGCCGGGGGCAACCTGATCCGCTTCTTTACCACGTAAGTGGAATTGCCCAGCCACATCCTCACTGTCATGTTTGAGAAATGACAGAATCCGCACTTTCCTGCAATTATGCGGAGTCATCGGCGCACGCAATTCCGTGACCAGAGGATACATGCCAATGGCACGCGGTGAATGGCTTTTGGGGTTACGTTATTTGTACCCAGGGAAATGGCTGGTGGCCGAGTGCGATTAAGATAGAGAGTTACTCAGTTTCATGTCGTTACTACTGGTGTGGATCGGATTCAATGGGTCGCCCTGAAGGAAGGAGGCACCGCCGCATGATCTGACGAATGGTAGGTCGCATTCCTCCGCTAACCTGGTCTAAACTGAGCCCGAAGGTGAGGTCATGTCATACGTCATTCGGTTGGAATGGCTGACGAACTATGGCTTCAGCCTGATGGCAATTCCAATCATTGATTCGTTCAGGCCGAGTCCAGTCGCTCTCCAAATCAGCCCATATTGCTCAGTCGATAGTCAGCTTTTCAAGCAGCAAGGGTTTGATTTGCGCCAGCCAGCTTGTTATGCGTTCGTCGGTGAACATGCTTTGCGTGCGCTGGTCGATGATCAACCCGATAAAGCGGCCATCGACTTCGGTGGCCGAATTGTCGTAGGTGTAACCGGCTATCGGCCAGTCGCCGACGATCTCGGCGCTCCAGTCCTTGAATTTTTCGACCAGCGCGAACAGCGAACTGGCGAAGCGGTCGGCGTAGCGTTCCTGGGCGCTGAGGCCGAAGAAGGCGATGCGCTTGCTGGTGAAGTCAGGGTTGGCCGGCAGCAGGGCGAGGAATTCCTCCCAGTTCGGCTCAAAGCAGCCGGACGACGCGCCCTTGCCGGGAATTTCGCCGATGCCGTAGCTCGGCGTGCCGAGAATCAGTGCGTCGTACTTGAGCATGTCGGACGGCGCGATGCGGTTGACGTTGACTGGCTTGTCGCAGATGCCATCGCCGAGCTGTTTCTGCATCTTCTTGGCGATCAGTCGCGTGATGCCGGTTTCGGTGCCAAAAAACATGCCGATTTTATTCATGGTCGTTCCTGCCTGAATTTAAGGTTTGGAGGGAAATGCGCTCTCGGCGGACTTGGCACGCCAGTTGCAAACGATGGGTAAAACAAGTTGCCGGCGTCGACTTTACGACACGGTGGAATACACCCCCTTAACCTCAACGGAGTTCGCCATGCCTGCTACTACCATCGATTGCAAGGGCCAGACCGTCGCCATGGGCGACCGTGTGCGTGTCCTCGAAATCACCCCGGATCGCGATCTCGACGAGGAGGATCTCGACATGTTCATGGACATGGTTGGTGCCGTTTGCGACATCGAGCGTATTGATGCCGACGGTGCCGCCTGGGTGGCGCTCTGGTGGAACGGTGACGAGGGTACGGTGCTGACCCAGATTGGCCTGGCGCCGAGGCAGATGGAGAAGATGGCGGCGTGAACCGCCGGCTGACTCATTCGTCGATTTCCGCTGCGCTGTAGTTCTTCAGCCGCTTTTCAGCCGCGACACCGAGAACTTTCAGTAGCCACGGTGGTGGTGATTCAACCATCGCCGTCTGGAAAGGCCGGAGGATTTCCAGCGCCGGCCCGCCATCGGGAATCTTGATCGGGTAGATGTCGGCGCGGATCACCTTGGCCGCAGCCGGGCCGCCAATGGAAACGACGTAGCAGACATGACAATCGCCGATCAGCTTGGCGCGCCAGAGGTTTTTGTCTTCGGCAAACTC
>Ga0073899_10002087_pt1 | contig 18063 bp, 13 predicted proteins | sample KloWWTmetaKNB5Ph_FD_88975 | JGI IMG/M metagenome (GOLD analysis project Ga0073899, IMG submission 88975) | Active sludge microbial communities from Klosterneuburg, Austria, studying microevolution and ecology of nitrifiers - Klosterneuburg... | ecosystem: Engineered > WWTP > Aerobic digester >... | reverse complement strand
GCTGCGAGTCGAACCAACGAAGCTCGTCGCGCAGGCTGACGACCTCGCCCACGATGATCACGGCGGGGTTGGTCACACCGGCGCTGCGCACGCGACTCGCGATGTCCCCCAGCGTGCCGGTGATCACCCGCTGCTCGGGCCGCGTGCCCCACTGAACGACGGCAGCCGGTGTCGTGAACGGCCGGCCCCCTTCGACGATCGCGGCGGTGATCTCTTCGATCCGCCGCATGCCCATCAGCACGCAGATGGTGTCGGTGGCGGTCGCGAGCTTCTTCCACGCGTCGGGCGACCATTCCTTGCCGGCCTTGTCGCTGCCGGTGATGATGGTGACGCTCGAAGACAGGTCGCGGTGGGTGAGTGAGAGGCCGGCATAAGCGCTGGCGCCCACCGCCGACGGAATGCCCGGCACGACCTCGAAGGGAATGCCCGCGCGGGCCAGCACCGTGGCCTCTTCGGAGCCGCGCGCGAACAAGAACGGGTCGCCGCCCTTGAGCCGCACCACGCGCTTGCCTGCCCGTGCATGGCAGATGATGAGATCGCTGATCTCGGCCTGAGACGGGCTCTCGACACCATAGCGTTTGCCGACGTTGACCTTCTCGGCGTTCGGGCAGGCGTCGAGCAGCGAGGGGTGAGCGAGCGCGTCGTACAGCACCACCTCGGCCCGCGACAGCGCCTCGAGCCCGCGCACGGTGATCAGGCCGGGGTCACCGGGGCCCGCGCCCACCAGCCACACTTTGCCAACGCTCATCGTCGCCCGAGCGTAGTGCGAGGCGCCGGCGTTGCGACCCCTGGAGGCGACAACTCCTCGATTTCACGGGTTTGGCACGGCGCGTCGAAGCGCCGGCCCTTGACACGCGCTCAGGGCAAATGACAAACGCCCCTTCTTTGGGCGAGCGCCGCGTGCTTTCGCGGGCGCCACCCATGCCGGGCCTCTGGGTCCGGTGCCGAGCAAGGGGCCCGGCGTTCGTCTTGGGGGAAAGCTCATGCAATTGTCATCGGAAATTGGTTTGACCGAACGACCTTCGACTCTGCCCCCGCCGGACAAGACCGATCCGTGCGCGGCGCCGACGCCGACCCCCGGCGCCGAGCCCGAGGCCGAGATCCCGGCAGAGCTGGTCGTGGGCCCGCAGATCTCGGGTCTCGACCGCTGGTTCGTGACGAACGGTGTCACCGCGGTCGGCCCGGTCAGCTACGAGCTTCTGCGCCGCGGGGTCGAGTCGGGGCGCATCCCGGCGGGCTCGTTCGTCCGCCACGACAGCTGGAAGGTGTGGCGCCGCCTGGAAGAGCTCGAGCAGCTGTCTGCGGCGAAGCGCGAAGAGGCCGTCGTGCATCTGGCCGCGGTGAGCGCAGCCGCCGAAGAGCGCGCCAGCAACCCTTACAATGCGCCCCCGCCCCCGCCCACCGAAGAAGAGCTGTCGGCGCACGAGCCAGCGAAGCTGCCCTCGATGCGCCCAGCAGCCATCGACCCGGCGGGCGTGCTCGAGAGCGCCACCGATCTCGAGCAGGCCATGCTGCTGGCGCTCTCTACCGCGGTGACCGCTGCCGGCGCCCACATCGGCGTGGTGCACATGACCCGCGTCGATCTCGGCGCCACGGTCACCAGCTTTGCGCACGGGCCCGACGCCGAGGTGCTCTTGGGCGAGCGCCTGGCCCCCAACGACCCGGCCCTGCTCGCGGCCCAGGCTGGCCACACCGTGATGGGTGAGCCGCGCCTGGGCGAGGCCGGGCGATACATCGCCGGGCGCATGACGCGCTGCCTGCCGGGGCCGCGGGGCGTGGCGATGATCCCGGTGATGGTCGACGGCCACATGACCGCGATGATCGAGATCGGGCGGGCCTCGCGCCCGTTCCGCGCCACCGAAATCGCCCGCGTCGAAGAAGTGGCGGAAGCGCTCTCGAAACACATCGTCGCCCTGGGCTGGAACTGACAGACTGCGGGCGATGAAACGGCTGCTCGGCGCTGGGCTCGCGGTTCTGCTGGCAGGGGGTGTGGCACCCGCCTGCAGCGCCCCCTGCGAGGCTGCGGACTCCGATCCCGTGTCATTCGACGGCGGCGCGCTGAGCGCCGACGGCCAGACCTATGCGACCTCGCCGTGGGAGGGGCCCTACCTGCACTTTCCGGCAGGGCGCCGCTTCCAGATCGCGCACCAGCTGGGCGCCACACCGCCGATGGTGATGACCTATCTGGCGTTCGACGAGAACCCGCTGCCCGGAAGCAACACCACCGAGAGCGCGGGGAACCAGGCGGTGATCGAGCGGGTGGACAGCGAGATCGTCCAGGTCCGGAACGACACCTGCGCCGAGTTCTGGCTGCGCCTGGTCGCGAAGAAGTGAAGCGCGCTCAGAGCTGGGTCGACTTGGCGGGCATCGAGCGCGGTGCGCTGGCCGGCGCCGGCAGCGCGCGACCGGTCTTTGCCCCGCCTCGGGGCACGGGCAGCTTGCCGGCGTCGAGCGCGGCCTTCACCAGCTCGAGCCGCGCCACCGGCGCGCCCACCTGCCTGGCCTCGCTCCACAGCCGCACCGCCTCGGACAGCGCCTTCTTGGCTTCGTCGTTGCGGCGCAAGAGCAGCAGCGCGTCGCCGTGGGCCAGCCACGCCGAGCCGCTTCGCGGATCCACCGCCACCGCGCGCTCGGTGTGCTCGAGCGCCTGCTTGCCGTCGCCCGATTCCAGAGCGCGCTCGGCGATCACCACGTGCGCCATCACGTTGTTCGGCTCGGTCTTCAACACCTCGCTGGCCTCGCGCAGCGCGGCGTCGTCGAAGCCCGCGTGGTGATAGGCCAGCGCAAGTTGCGCGCGGATCGCCGGAGCGGGCGACTTGGCCAGCGCACGGCGAAACTGCTCGATGGCATCGGTGTGGCGCCCCGCCGCTGCGTGGGCGCGACCCGCGGCGGCAATCGCCACCACCAGATCCGGAGCCAGGGTCTGGGCGGTCTGTGCCTCGCGCACGGCGTCGTCGGGCTTGCCCTGACGCACCCGCAATGACGACAGCGCCACGTGCGGCAGCGCGAAGCTGCCGTCGCGGGCGGCAGCCGCCGTGAACGACTGCTCTGCGGCCTCGAGCTTGCCGTGAGCCAGGTCGCGCATGCCCAGCGAAAGCAGCCGCGCCGCGCCCCAGCGCACCGGGGCACCGGGCCCGGCCAGCCCGCGCTCGAAGTCGAGCGCAGCGGTCTCCCACTCGCCGGGCGACAGCGGCACGCTGTCGCTGCCGTAGCGATCGAGGGTGTCGAGCCCGAGCTTGGGCGTGACGGCGGGCACCGCCGACGCCACCGCGCGCTCCGCGGCGCGGGCCCGCTTGTGGCGGACCGCCTTCGAGCCGGCGTAGCCGACCACGGCGAATGCCACCACCAGCGCCAAGAGCGCGCCCTTGCGCGAGGGCTGAGCGGCGGGCGGCGCGGGGACCACCGCGGCGGCAGTGGTCGTCGGGCTCGCGGGCCTTTGCAGCGTGGAGGGAAACGGCGTCGGCATGGCCTGCGTAGTCGCCATCTCGTGCGCGCTGACCTCGCGAGAGGCCGCGGCCAGCGCCCGCCCGAGCTCACCCGCGCTCTGATAGCGGGCCTCGGGGGCCTTGGCCAGGCAGCGCCGTACGATGGTCTCGACGATCGGCGGCGCGCCGGGGTTGTGGCTCGACACCGGCGGGGGATCGTCCCGCGAAGTGGCGACCATCACGTCGAGGGACGAGCTCCCCACGAAGGGCCGCGTGCCGGTCACCATCTCGTAGAGAACCACGCCGATTGCGAAGACGTCGGTGCGCGCGTCCACCGCGGCGCCGCGCGCCTGCTCGGGTGCCATGTACCCGGGGGTGCCGATCACTCGGCCCTCTTCGGTGATGGGCGCATTGGCGGGCAGTGTGTTGGCGGTGCCCAGGTCGTCGTCGGGCTTGGCGATGCCGAAGTCCAGGACCTTGACCCGGTCTTCCGAGAGCACCATCACGTTCTCGGGCTTCAGATCGCGATGCACCACGCCCGCTGCGTGGGCGTGCTCGGCCGCTTCAGCCATGCCGTGGGCAATGTCGAGCGCCCGCGAGATCGGCAGGCGCCCAGGCGCCATCGCGTCTCGCAAGCTCTGGCCCGGCACGAGCTCCATCACGATGAAGACCTGGCCGTCGGCCTCGTCGATCTCGTGCACGGTGGCGATGTTCGGGTGGCTCATGGCCGCCGCCGAGCGCGCCTCGCGCAAGAACCGCTTTCGCCGCTCGGCAGAGCCCACCAGCTCGGGCGTGAGCACCTTCACGGCCACCTTGCGCCCCAAGGTTTCGTCCAGCGCCTCGTACACCACCCCCATGCCGCCGGCCCCCAGCCGACGGCTGACCACGAAGTGAGCGAGGCGGGCGCCGGGGACGAGCTCGGTCACGACGCGGTAAAATGGCCCGCCCGCCCCCGTGAAGCAACCTTGACGCCCGGCAGTGACCGCCCGACGACTTCCGGGTCATGAACAAGCGGCTGGAGATGCTGGAAAAGATGGTGGCGGGCGGCGGCGCCGACTCGTTCGCGCGGTATGCGCTCGCGATGGAGTACCGAAAGGCCGGGCGCCACGCAGACGCCCTGGCCACCTTCGGCGCGCTGCGCGAGGCCGACCCCGGATACTTGCCGATGTATCTGATGGCCGGTCAGCTGCTGATCGACACCCAGCGCGGGGACGAGGCCAAGGGCTGGCTGACGGCGGGCATCGCCCTCGCGAAGCAGAAGGGCGAGAGCAAGGCCGAGGCGGAGCTGGAAGCCGCGCTGGCGCTGACCTGATCAGCCCACCGCCGGTGGGGGCAAGGTCCAGCTGCCGCCCTCACCGCCGCCCTCGATCGGCTCGTCGTCTTCGGCGGCGCCCAGGAAGTCCAGGACCTGCGCCCGACGCGCATGCGCGTCGCTGCGGCCAAGGTCGATCAGCCGCCGGGCGAACCCGCCATCGAACAGCAAGTAGCTGGCCAGATCCGCGTCGTCGATGCCGCCCGAGTCGAGCAGCTTCAGCACCTGCTTGGTGACCACCGGCCCCGCGCGCAGCTTGCCGTGCCGCAGATATTCCGCAGCCAGGGTTCCGATGCCTTCGGTGGGGCGCACCACCAGCATCTCGATGGGGCGGAAGCTGTGTCCGCCCCGCATCAAGGCGCTCTCGTTCAGCTTCTCGACGAACGGTGCGCCGAACGCTGCTTCACCGCTCTGCATCAGGTCGTTCAGCAGGTTCACGAACCCGAGGTCGTTGTCCAGGTGGTCGAGCAAGAGCGCGTTCATGATCTTGCCGAGCAGCACGGTGGCGCTGGGCGAAGCAATGGGCCCCGGCGTGGTGTGCGCCACGCCGCGCACCAGGCGCGAAGTGCCGACCACCAGCACGTGGGTGGCCCCCAGGCGAATCGCCGGCGCCACCGGGGTGTTCTGGCGCACGCCGCCGTCCACGTAGAGCTGGCTGCCGATCTGCACCGGGGGGAAGAGCAGCGGAATGGCCGCAGACGCCAGCGCGTGCTGGGGCCCGATGCGCTCGGCACGGATCAGGGTGCGCGGCGGCGCCCGGGTGGGCAGCGAGGTGCTGGGCCCGGTCTGCATGAAGATCACGGTGCGCCCGGTGGACACCTCGGTGGCCGAGACGCTGAGCGCCTTGAGCACCCCGCTCTTCAGCGTGCGGGTCACCGCCCGCCACGGCACCTCGCGCTGCACCAGGCGCGCCATGGGTGAGACGTCGAAGATGCCGGCGCCGCCGCCGCCGCCGAGCAACACCCGCGGCAGGCTGATGGCTTGCCGGATGCCGAAGCCCAGGACGTCGTCCAGCCGCATGTTCGACCACACGTCCACCAGCCGGCGCATGCCCAGCACCGGGTCGGCCAGGTGCGCGGCCAGATACGCGCAATTGATGGCGCCCACGCTGGTCCCGCACAGCACGTCCACGCGCGGCGGCGCGCCCCGCATGCGCGTCAGCTCGTCGAACAGGTACCAGAGCACCCCGACTTCGTACGCGCCACGAGCGCCGCCCCCCGAGAGGATGATGGCGAGCCGCCGCCGCTGGGTCTTCTCGGTCACGAAGGGGGAACGCTACTCCAACTCTTCGTCCGACTGAACGTCTTCCGCGCTCGCCGCCGGAGGCGGCTCGCTCGACGGCGGGAAGTCGGAGGGCAGCGGCGGAGGCTCGGCCTTGGCGTACACCTCGGCCAGCTCGGGCAACGGCGGTGGCTCGTTGCCGAACAACTTGGCAACCGCGGGGCGGCGCAAGAACAGGTGCTGAAGCTCGGGATCGCGGATCGAGTCGAACAGCTCTTGCGCGTACTTGCGCGCGCGCTTCTGCATCTCGCCGACTTGCGGTGAGTCCGATCGCTCGAGCGCCTCGAGACACAAGGCCCGCGTCTCGAGCCCATACTCGGACCCCTGGATGGTCTCGATGGCGCCCAGCGCGGTGGTCGCCAAGAGGATCCCGGTGTGCGACTCGCCGATGTCGGCGCGGGCCGCCGCCTCGACCGCCATGGCGTAGAAGTGGTAGGCGACATACGCCTGAGCTTCGGCGGCCTGGCGCGCGTCGAAGGCGAACATCACCGCGCTGCCAGAGTCGTCGGTCACGCGCGCCAAGAGCGCGCGCAAGATCTTCTCGTGGACCGAGTCGTAGGCGCTGCCGGTCACCGCCGTGAGCGCACCCGCGTCGCCCACGAAGGTGTCGGCCGCGGCCACGTCGCCCAGATCGAGCAGCACCTCGGCGGTGCAGAGCAAGGTGTCGGCGCGCGCGTCCTGGTCGCCATAGCGCTCGTGGGCCTCGCGCGCGCGCTTCAGGTACGCGAGCCCCCGCTGCACGTCCCCCAGGCGGGCGTAGCACTGCCCGATGTTGGAGAGCGTCTTGGCGATCTGAAATCGCCCGCCGATGGCCAGATCGATGCGGATCGCGTCCAGCGCCAGGGCGATGGCGTCTTCGAAGCGGCCCAGCACGAACAAGGCGTAGGCCAGCGAGTTCTTGGCGCGGGCCTCTTGGCGGCGTGCGCCGGCCTGCCGGAACACCGCGATGGCCTCGGCGTGGGCCTCGACCGCCTCGTTGGTGCGGCCCACGCGCCGCAGCAGCGTTCCGCGCGTCCGCAGCACCTCGGCACGGAAGCGGTGGGGCACGTCGGGGTGACCGGCGGTCTTCAGCGCGCGGTCGCAGGCCGCCAGGGCCCCCTGCATGTCGCCCAGGTCACGCAACATCTCGCTCATCAGCGCCTGGGTCTGCGCCTCGAGCACCGGCATCTGCGCCTGGTGGGCCACCGTCTCGGCGCGCCGCGCGCTGGTCAAGCCGCGGGCCAGGTGGCCCTCGTCTTGCTCGAAGCGCGCGGTGCGAAACAGCGCCGTGGCCGCCCACACTGCCGAGCTCGACTTCCGGGCCAGCTGGCGCAGCGCGGTCAGGTGGCGCCGGCGTTCGCGCCAGCGCCCCTGGAAGCGCGTGATGTTCTCGAGCGCCTCGTGGGCCTCGAGGCGCTTCAGGTCGTCCGCGGGCAAGAGCGCGATCGCGCGCCGGTAGTAGCGCGTGGACAGCTGCACCTGATAGCTGGCCCGCGCCACGCTGGCGGCTTCCAGATAATGCACCGCGGCCTCGGCGCTGGCCTTTCCCCGGGACAGGTGCCGCGCCACGATCGCCGCAGTGAGCCCGTGCGCCAGCGGCGACCCCGCCAGGTGCTGGCCCAGCCGCTTGTGCATGCGCTCGCGCGTGGCCTTCTCGAGCCCGCGATAGGCCACGTCGCGCGTCAGCGGGTGCCGCACGTCGACGGCGTCGCCTTTGGTGTCGCACAGCCCGCGCGCGCACAGCCGAATCACCGGCTCTTCGGCGCTCTCGCCCTTGAGCACGTCCAGGTCGGCCATGTCGAGGGGCCCGCCGGCGATGGCCAGCCACTCCACGATCTCTTGCTCTTCGGCCGGAAGCTCGGCCAGGCGATCCGCGATCAGCTGCTCGAGCGTCGACGGCAGGGCCGGCCCAACCTCGCCGGGGCGCTCGACCCGCACCAGCTCTTGGGTGCCGTCGTCGCGCTCGCGAAGCTCGAGGGTGCCACGCTCGAGCAGGGCGTCGACCATCTCGATCAAGAAGAACGGGTTACCCGCGGCCCGCGGCAAGAGGTCGGCGCAGACCTGGGCCACGCCGTCACGCGCACCCAGACGAGCTTGCAGCAGGCGGATCTGGTTCTCGGCCGACAGGCCCGACAGCTCGATCCGCACCAGCCCGTCGATGTACGGCGCGGTGCCCTCGTCGGGCCGGGTGACCAGCACCGCCAAGAGCGGGATGGGATCACCACGCTTGAGCAGCTCGGCCACCAGCTCGAGGCTGGGTCGGTCGCTCCACTGCAGGCCCTCGATCATCACCACCAGCGGTGAGGTGGCCGCTGCCCGGGCGAAGAACCGGCGGATGCCGGACGCGATCAGGCGCTTGTAGTGGGCGACGTCGCCGTCGTCGGAGGCCGCCGCCACGCGCCCCACCACCAGCTCGGCCATGCGCGTGACGATCTCGGGGCCGCTGGCGCCGATCACGAAGTCGCCCAGCACGTCGGTGATGGCCTGGGCCACCTCTTCGATGGGCTGGTCGGCCTTGGTGTTGGTCAGCTGTCGAATCCACTCGGCGACGTTCGAGAACGGCACCTCGGTGCGCGAGGGCGAGCACTCGACCCGCAGCACCCGGGCGTCGGGCGGCAGCTCGGCCAGGAACGTGCCGACCAGCGCGGTCTTGCCGATACCCATCTCGCCATAGATCACCCGCGAGGTGACCTGCCCCGAGCCACCGTGAGGCCCGGGGGTGAGCGCCTGGTGGTAGGCCGCCTGCAGGTCGGCGAGCTCCGAGTCGCGCCCGATCAGGTCACGCGGTGCCTGCGCGGCGTCGTGCAAGCGCTCGTCGCGGGTCAGCGGGCGCACCAGCGAATAGATCCGCATGTTCTGCGGCAAGCCGCGGGCGACCGCGTCGGCGATCACGATGGTGGGCGCATCACCCCAGACGAAGTCACGACGCACCAGGCGGTAGAGCCCGCCGGCGACCCAGGTGGCAGCCGCAGGCGCGCTCTGACCCAAGAGGCCCGACAGATAGTCCGCCGCTTCTTGCAGCGCGTGCTCGACCAGGTGGCCGCCCTTGTCGCGGCGGCCGGTGGCCACACCGCGCACGATGCCCACGCTGGCCTGGATCTGCACCGGCAGATCGTCGGTGGCGCCTTGGATCGCCTCGTGCACGTCCACCGCCAGATGGGCCGCGTCGAACGGAGCACGCCCCGGGTTCGCGGTCAGCCCCACCACGGCACGCGCCGCCGTGGACAGCGCCGGCGCGCCCCCGCCCACCGGGGACTGCCGCGCCTCCCACGTGAGGCGGGCAGTACGCTTGAACGCGATCTCGTCGAGCGTGCTGCGCAGCTGCTCGAGAAAACGCATGGCGCCGCCGGGCCCGATGGCCTTCTCGAGCTCGTCGAGGCCATGCAGCCGGATGGTCACGATGGCGACGTGGCGCACCTCGCGACCGGCCTCGCGCAGCCGCTTCGCGCGGACCGGGCGACCGGGACCGGTGGGCTCGTCGGTGGGCGAGACGCCGGGCCCCGGTGTGCCGGTGATGCTGGCGACCGAGACGTCGCCGTCGCTCTCGTCGTCCCCGAACTGGCTCTCGGCCTGACTCTGCATCTCGCCGTCGACGCCCGGCGAGGTGTGCTCGCGGCTGACCAGCTGCGAGAGCACGCCCTCGACCACGTGGCCGTCGATCATCTCTTGCTTCTGGAAGAGCACGCGGGTGATGGCCGCCGCCATCTCGCGACCGTTCGGGAAGCGATCGTCGGCCCCCTTCGAGAGCGCGCGCATCACGATCGCCTCGAGCTCGGGGGGCACGTCGCGGGCGAAGGTGCTGGGCGGCTCGACCGCCCCCGCGCGCACCACGTCGAGCAGCTCTTGGCCCTCGGCAGCGCCGTGCAGCGGGCGACCGGTCAAGACCTCGTGGAAGACCACGCCCAGCGAATAGATGTCGGTGCGCCGGTCGACCTTCTCGCCGCGCGCTTGCTCGGGCGACATGTACGCGGTCTTGCCCTTGAGCACGCCGGGCTCTTCACGAAACAGGTTGGCGCTGGCAATGCCGAAGTCGGCCACCTTCACCGCGCCCTCGAACGAGAGCAGCACGTTCTGCGGCGACACGTCGCGGTGGACGATCTCGAGGGGCGCGCCGCCCTCGTCGCGACGCTCGTGGGCATAGTGCAGGCCCTTGGCGATCTCGGCGATGATGTACGCCGCGACGTACGGCGGGATCTTCTTCTGGTTGCTGCGCGCCGCCCGCATCACCTTCCGCAGGTCGGGCCCCTCGACATACTCCATGCTGAGCAGCTGCCCCTCGTCGCCATAGTCCTGAAAGTCGTAGACCTGGACGATGTTGGGGTGGTTCAGGCGGGTGGCGAGCTGGGCCTCTTCCGCGAACATCGAGCGGAAGCGCCGCGACGAACCGAACTGCGGCAAGATGCGCTTGACGACCAGCAGCTTGTAGGTGCCCTCGGCACCGCGGCGCTTGGCCAAGAAGACCTCGGCCATGCCGCCCGCACCAAGCCGGCGGATCACCTCGAAGTCGGCGAGGCGCTCGGGCACTGGGTGGGGCGGCTCGTCACTCATCGGGACCGGGCGGAGGGATCCTACCCCGATGGCGCGCAAACGAAGCCCATTTCGCCCGAGGGTCAGTGGGTTTGGCTACCGGGCCAGCGAAATCGTGCACCGCGGCAGGGTGCGAGTAGACTGCCGGTCTCGATGCGCCTGGCTTCGTTCGCACTGTGCTCCGTTCTCGCACTTTCCACAGCGGCGTGTGGTGTGGGCCCGCAGACCGGCGCGAAGGTGCCGAGCGGGCCGGACGGGCCGCTCGACGCGGCGCAGGTGACCGACGCAGAGTTCGCGGGGGCGACCTACCAGGTGCTGCTCTCGGACGACCGCACCCCGCAGCGGATGGGCCTCTTGGCCGGCGTGGTGCGACGGCAGCTGGCCCGCGCGGCCACGCGCTTCAACGGCGAGAAGCGCGAGCCGGGGCTGGCGGCGCTGACCGGCGCGCTCTACCTGATGCGCCTGGGCGAGCTGCGGCGCGAGATGCTCGAGGGCGGCGCTCCGGCGCTGCGCGCAGGCGCTGCCGAGGTCTCGCGCGTGGGCAACGAGGGCCGCGCCCAGGCGCTCTACGGCATGCTTCAGACCGTGCTGCCGCGCGGCGCCGAGCGCACCGACGTGGACGCCCATCTGGATGCACTGAAGAGCTGGACGTCGGCACTGAAGAGCGCCAGCCAGATGCAGACCGCCGGGGGCTTCCAGCGGGCGACCACCGACCGCGCCATGTTCGAGCCGACGCCCGCCGCGCTCGAGACGGCGCGAGGCGCCACCGTCACCTGGATCAAGCGCGCGCTCGAGCTCAACACCAGCGAAGCCGCGCAGACCGGCAGCTTCGAGCGCGACGAGGCCATCGAGGCGTATCGCGCGCTGCGCGCGGGGGGTGCCACCCTGGTCGCCATCTATCTGCGCTACGGCGACGCCAAGGGGGCGCAGGCCGCCCTCGACAAGGGTGACCTCTTGCGCGTGACGCCCCCCGGCCTGGTCGAGCGGCTCGAGCGGGCCGCCGAGGACGACGACCCGTCGGCGTGGGCCGATCTGTACCGCTTGTTCAGCAGCTCGGAGGACGCGAGCCGCCCCGAAACCTCGATGGACCCGGCGCTGGCCAAGGCAGCGGCGTTCGGCGTCGCGATCGAGCTGTTCCGCGCCGAGCCGCGCTCGCTGCGCGGGTCGGGCCCGCTGGCCGTCGAGCTGGTCGACCATGGCATGGCCGAGGTCGCGCCCGCCGTGCTGACCCCGGCGCTCGGGGCGGCGCCGTCGGCGCAAGATCTGAGCTGGGCGCTTTCGCTCACCCTGCGCGCGCTCCTGGGTGAATCCGAGATCGGCGAGCACGCCGCGGCCCGCCGCACCTTCAAGGCCGCCGAGGCCATGCTGGCCCTGGCCGACGCGCAGAAGCTCGCGGGCAAGGTCCGCCCCACGCCCGCGCGGCTGCGCTACGTGATGGGCGTGCTCGAGACGCGCGCCGGCGATCTGGGGCGCGCGCGCCCGCTGATCGCGGCAGCGGTGGCCGCCGAGCAGTCGCTCGAGGGTCTGAACATGCTGGCCGCGATCGATCGCCAGCGCGGGGACGCCAAGTCGGCCCTGGCCTCGCTCGATCGCGTGGCGGCGCTGGCGCGCAAATCGGGCGATCACATCGCCGAGACCGAAGCCTTGATCGCGTCCTTCGAGGTGAGCCGCGACAAGGGCAACGTCAGCGACGCGAAGGCCGCCCTCGACGCCGCCCTCAAGTCGGCGCTGAAGGCCCGCGAGCTGAGCCGCTCGGGCGCCGATCAGGCGCGTTCGGAGCGGATCTTGGCCCGCGTGCTCGAGCATTTCGGTGCGTCGCAGAGCGCCAAGCGGGCCACCGACCGCGCCTACGAGGCCTCGCGCACCGACGCGCGCCAGCTCACGGCAACGGTGCTCGACGCCTCGCGCCGCGCCCTGACCTCGGGGGATCTGTCCACTGCCCGGCAGGCGCTGCGCCAAGCGGTGGAAGCGGGGCTGGCCCACGAAGATCTGGTCTATGCCGCGCTCTGGCTCGAGCTGCTCGAGAAGAGCATGAAGGCCACCAGCGACGGCAGCGCCCAGGATGCGTTCGCCACCATCGACGACGGCGCCGGCTGGCCGGCGAAGCTGGCCGCCTGGGCCCGCGGCAAGCTGACCGACGAGCAGCTGCTCAAGGCGGCGCGCACCCGCGCGCACAAGACCGAGGCAAAGTTCTACACCGCCATGCTGCGCCGCGCGAAGGGCGCCAGCGAGGCGAAGAAAGACCTGAGCGACGTGGCCGCCAGCGAAGCCATCGAGCTGGTCGAGGTCACCATCGCACGCGACCTCTTGGCGCGTGAGTCACCGCTGCCGCTCAAGCTGCCGGACGGCGTCGCGGTGCCCTGAGCTCACTCTTCCAGCTTCTTGCCGAGCAGCTTCTCGGCAATGTGCTCGCCCAGCTGATCGACCAGCAGCTTCTCCACGGTCTTGGCGGTCTCGCGTCGTTCGGCGTCGTCCGCGAACTGAAACTCGATGCCCATGCCGGCGGGGTTGGCGTTGGTCGCCTCGTCGACCGAGGTGATCCAGCAGACCCGCCCCTTGAGGCGCAGCGGCTCGTCCATCAGCGGAATGCCCAGGGCGAACACGAACTCGGTGCCTTCGGGCAGCGGACGGTCGGTGCCGATGAAGGTGCCACCGCGCGAGATGTTCTTGGTGTAGTCGGCAAAGAAGGTGTTCACCCGCCGATACTCGACCTTGAGCTCGATCGGCAGGCGGTCGCCATGGCGCCGGTCTCGCGGAGGGTCCGACGTGCTCATCCCGGTCGAGATTAGGGCGACCTCGGCGGCGGGGCCAACCCCTCGGCGCTTCGGCCCGCGGTTCGAGGCGCCTGCGTGCGGCGTTCGGGTCGTGGTATGGGCCGGCCGTGCGCGATCCTCACGAGGTGCTCGGCGTCGGGCGGGGGGCGAGCGAGGCGGAGGTCAAGGCCGCCTTCCGCCGCCTGGCGGCGCAGCACCACCCCGATCGCAACCCGGACGACCCCGCGGCGCACGAGCGCTTCACCGAGCTGAATCAGGCCTACCAGATCCTGGGTGACCCGCAGAAGCGGGCCGCGTGGGAGCGCTATGGCGAGGCCGCCTTCCGGCCCGGCGGCGGGGGCCCCGGGGGCATGCCGTTCGTGGACATGGGTGGCTTCGACGGCATCTTCGGCGACATCCTGGACGCCTTCGGGATCCGCGGCGGCGATCGCGGCGGCGTGCGCGTAGAGCTCGAGCTCAGCTTCGAAGAGGCCGCGCACGGCTGCCAGAAGACCGTGCGCTACGACGTGATCGATCGCTGCGACGCGTGCCAGGGCACCGGCGCCGAGCCGGGCGCCACCGTGCAGACCTGTGCGGCGTGCAGCGGCCGCGGCCGCGTGCGGTTCCAGCAGGCCATCTTCCCCATCGCCGTCGAGCGGGTGTGCTCGCGCTGCCGCGGCACCGGCCAGCTGCCCAGCACGCCCTGCAAGCCCTGCTCGGGGAGCGGGCTCCGGAAGAAGTCGCGCAGCGCCGAGGTCGACATCCCCGCCGGGGTCGAGTCGGGCTCGAGTCGGATCATCGAGGGCGCGGGCAGTCGCCCGAGCGGCGATCGCGCGCCCGGCAACCTCGAGATCGTGATCACCGTGGCCCCGCATCCCCTCTTCCAGCGTGCCGGCGACGACGTGCTGTGCGCCGTTCCGATCAGCTTCGTGCAGGCGGCCATCGGCGGCGAGGTCGAGGTGCCCACCCTCGACGGCAAGGTGAAGCTGCGGGTTCCGCCGTCGACGCAGCCGGGCAGCGTGCTGCGCATCAAGGGCAAGGGCCTGCCGCACCGCGTGCGCGGCGGGCGCGGTGACCAGCTGGTCGAGATCGCGGTCGAGGTTCCGACCGAGCTGTCGGCGCGGGCCCGAGAGCTCTTGGCCGAGCTCGGGGCCGAGCTGGGCGAAGACGTGCAGCCCAAGCAGAAGACCTTCGTCGAGAAGCTGAAGAGCCTGTTCGGATGATCGCCGTCACCTTCGACTTCGGGCAGACGCTCTCCGAGCTGGATCTTGAGTTTCTGGCGGCGCGGCTGGCCGAGCGGGGCGCGCGCCTGTCGCCGGCGCAGGCCCAGCGCGAGAGCGCGGCGGCCTGGGCGGCTTACGGCGCGGCGAAGCGCCAGGGGCTGGTGGCCCACGACGCGTGGTGCACCTTCATGCGCACCTTGCTCGAACGCTCGAAGGTCGATCCGCCCGAGCGCGCCGCCGAGCTGGCCGAATGGCTGTGGACCGAGCAGCCGGCGCGCAACCTGTGGCGCAAGCCCATCGCCGGCATGTTCGAGCTGGTGCGCGAGCTCCACGCGGCGCACGTCCCGCTGGGCGTGGTGTCGAACAGCGAGGGCAAGCTCAGCGAGCTGTGCACCGAGCTGGGATTGCGCGAGTGCTTCGCCGCGTTCGCCGACTCGGGCGTGCTCGGCGTCGAGAAGCCCGAGCCGGCCATCTTCCAGTGGGCGGCCGAGCGGCTGGGCGTGCCGTGCTCGGCGCTGATCCACGTGGGCGACGCCTGGGACGCGGACATCGTCGGCGCCCAGCGCGTCGGCGCCCGGGCGATCTGGTTCGACCCGCAGGACGACCGCCCGCTTCCGGAGGGCGTGCTCGCGGCACAGAGCGCCGCCGAGGTTCGCCGCGCGCTCGAGCGCTTCGGGCTGTGAGCCCTTGCCCGGCGCCGATTCCTCGACGATTCTACGCGGCGTGAAAAGCAAGAACGTGGCGCTGATCGGCGCGGGCAACATGGCCGGTGCGCTCTTGCGCGGGCTCTTCGCCTCGGGCACCGTGGACAAGACGCGGGTCCGGGCCAGTGACGTGCGCAGCGAACGCCTCGCCGAGCTTCGCCAGCTCTACGACATCGCCACCACGCAAGACAACCGCGAGCTGGCGCTGTGGGCCGACCTGCTCGTGCTCTCGGTCAAGCCGCAGGTCATGGACCGTGTGCTCGACGAGATCGGCGCCACCATCCGGCCCGAAACCCTGGTGGTGAGCATCGCCGCCGGCGTGCCGATCCGGTCCATCGAGTCGCGATTGCACACCGGGGTGCGGGTGATCCGCGCCATGCCGAACACCGCGTCGATCGTGCTGGCCGGGGCCACCGGCATCGCGCCCGGCGTGCACGCCACCGACGACGACGTGGCGCTGGCCAAGACCCTGTTCGATGCCACCGGGCGCAGCGTGGTGCTCGACGAATCGCTGATCGACGCCGTCACCGGGCTCTCGGGCAGCGGGCCCGCCTACGTGATGCTGATGATCGAGGCCATGGCCGACGGCGGGGTGAAGGTCGGGCTGCACCGCGACACGGCGCTCTTGCTGGCCGCGCAGACGGTCTACGGCTCGGCCAAGCTCTTGCTCGAGACGGGCGAGCACCCGGGCCGCCTCAAGGACATGGTCACCAGCCCCGGCGGCACCGCCATCGCGGGGCTGCACACGCTCGAGGCCGGCGGCCTTCGACGCACGCTGATCGACGCGGTCGAGAACGCCACGCTGCGCGCGACCCAGCTGGGCGAGCAGATGGCCAAGAAGCTGGAGCGGCCCTGATGCAGCCTCCGCCCGGGCCCCCCTGGACGCCCCCCGGCGGTGCGCCCCCCGTGCCCCCGGGTGGGCCGCCTCCCGGTGGGCCCGTGGGGTTCGTGCCCCCGCCGGTGGGCACCTGGGGCGCGCCCATCGGGCCGCCGCCGAAGCCGACCGACTCGAACGCGATCATCTCGCTGGTGCTGGCCATCGCCACCATGTCCACCACCTGCTTCCCGATGGGGTTCGCCGCGCTCTACTTCGGTCACAAGGCGCGACAGAAGGCGAAGGAAGAGAACGACACCGGCAACAACGCCACGCTCTCGCTGGTCGGCATGATCATGGGCGGGATCTTCGGGGGGATCTGGCTGCTCTTCTGGCTGCTCGAGGCCGGTCTCTTGATCTTCGGTGTGGGCATGGCGGTCTTCACCAAGCCCTGAGCCGCCACAAACTCCTGCCCGCCTCGTGCGCCGCGCAATAATGGCGGCGTGCGGAAGATTGCCGCATTCGGCTTGGTCGCCGGCCTGGCCCTGTCGAGCTGGGCCATCGCCCGGGCCCTGGAGCCCGCGGTGTGGCCCGAGGCCCGGCCACGCGCGCTGCCCGGCGACTTCCCGCCCGGCTTCGGGGTTCGCCGCGTGGTGCTCGACCCGGGCCACGGAGCGCCCGGCAACAGCGGCAACAAGAACGCATTCTGCCGCGACGAGCAGAGCTTCACCCTGGAGCTGGCAGAAGAGCTGGCGTCAGCCCTGACCCAGACCGGCCACTTCGAGGTGAAGCTCACGCGCCGGGGGAGCGAGCTCACCCCCTACGCCGAGCGCATCCGATTGGCCGACGCCTGGCCCGCCGACGTGTTCTTGAGCCTGCACTCGGACGTGCGGGGCAAGGCCGAGCCCTGGCAGCCGGAACCGAACGTCACCTGCACGCGCAGCCGAGCCGCCCCCGGCTTCTCGATCTTGTGGTCCGACCACGGTGACCCGACCGCCGCGCGCCTCGGCCTTTCGCGCGCGTTCGGGCACGCGCTGGAAGCAGCGGGCTTCTTGCCCTACGCCGGCGCCGACTACCACGCCACCTACGCGCCGGACGACATGCAGCGCGGTGTGTTCGTCGATCGCCATGCCCCCAGCGAGCGCATCTTCGTGCTCTGGCGACCCGCCATGCCGTCGATCATCGTCGAGACCCACAACGCGCTGGACGATCGCGAGGCCCGGCGCTGGAACGAGCCCGAGACGCGGGCAGCGTTCGCGCACGCGGTGCAGCGGGCGCTCGCGCAGGCGCTCGACGGTCGGCCTGCGCGGTAGGCGCTTGGCTCATTCCTCGAGTCCGCGGAACCGGCTGCCGTGCGGGTCGGTTCGTGGCTCACCGTCGACGATCTCGCGCTTCTCGCAGCCACAGCGCTCGCATCCGTCGGTGCCGATCGAGCAGACCTCTCGCCCACCCAACAAACACGACTTCCTCTCTGGAGGGGGGCAGTCGCCGCCGACGCGGCTCCGCCCGCGCTGCGGCGAGCGGCCGTCGCCCGTGCTGGCCGCTTCAGCCTCCTCGCTCAGGCCAAGACCGCCAGGGCAGCCCGAAGCAACGGCTCGACGTCGAGGGCGACGCCTTCGTTTCGCACCCGCTCGATGGCCTGCTTGGCGTGTTTCGAGCGGAAGCCCAAGTTCGTCAGCGCTGACAGCACCTTGGAGCACGTCCTGTCTTCGGCCTGCTTCTTCGCGATGTGCGCTTCGCCAAAGACCTCTCGCGCGCGATGGGCATTGTGGGCCTTGCAGAGCAAGGCGAGGTTGTCGACCGTGGGCGGGCCCCCACGGGCGAAGGGCTGCTTGTGCTCGAGGGTGATGTAACGCTTCTCGCTGCACCGATGGCCGTGCTCGTCGACGAAGGTGCACTGGAAGCCATCGCGTTTCCACACTGCTCCAGAGACGTCGACCGGCACGTGTCGTGACGCCTCCCCGAGAGCGCGCCGCGCTCGCGGCCTCTCGGCGCCCATCCGGCGCTTCAGCTCCGCGGCGAGCAGCTCGTCGATGGCGCGCTCG
>Ga0073899_10002085_pt1 | contig 18079 bp, 16 predicted proteins | sample KloWWTmetaKNB5Ph_FD_88975 | JGI IMG/M metagenome (GOLD analysis project Ga0073899, IMG submission 88975) | Active sludge microbial communities from Klosterneuburg, Austria, studying microevolution and ecology of nitrifiers - Klosterneuburg... | ecosystem: Engineered > WWTP > Aerobic digester >... | reverse complement strand
TCACCCGGTCACCAGGATCGCCCGGAAGTCGTTCACGTTGGTCAACGTCGGGCCGGTGACGAGGCTGTCGCCCAGGGCTTCGAAGAAGGTGTGCGCGTCGTTGCGGTCCAGCGCATCGGCGGCGCGATGGCCGAGTGCCTCGGCGCGCGCCAGGGTGTCCGGCCCGGCGAGCGCACCGGCGATGGGCTCGATGCCGTCCACACCGTCGGTGTCGGCGGCCAGGGTGTAGATATGCGGGTCGCCCTGCAGCGCCAGGGTGAGCGCGAGCAGGAGCTCGACGTTGCGCCCGCCGCGGCCGCTGCCGCGCACCTGCACCGTCGATTCGCCACCGGAGAGCAGCACGCAGGGCGGCGTGAAGGGCTGGGCGCGGCGGGCCACCTGCTGGGCGATGGCGGCGAGGATGCGGCCCATCGAGCGGGCCTCGCCCTCCAGCGCGTCGCCCAGGATGTGCACCGCCAGCCCGGCGCGCCGGCCGACCTCCGCGGCGGCCTCCAGCGCCTGCTGGGGGGCGGCGATCCAGTGCGTCTCGATGGCCGGCAGGCGCGGGTCGCCGGGCGGGAGGGATTCGGCGATCGTCGCTTCCTCCAGCAGGCGCAGCACGGCCGGCGGCGTGTCGATGCGGTAGCGCCGCAGGATCGCGAGCGCGTCGGCGCAGCTGGTTGGATCGGGCACGGTGGGGCCGGAGGCGATGTCCACCGCGGCGTCGCCGGGCACGTCGGAGATCACCAGGTTGACCACCCGGGCCGGCGCACAGGCAGCGGCAAGGCGGCCTCCCTTGATGGCCGAGAGGTGGCGACGCACGGTGTTGATCTCGCCGATGGTCGCACCGCTGGCCAGCAGGGCACGGCCGAGGGCCTGCTTGTCGGCCAGGGTGACACCGGGCAGTGGCAGCGCCAGCAGGGCCGAGCCGCCGCCCGAGAGAAGGCAGATCACCAGGTCGTCCGGCCCGAGCCCCTGCACCATCGCCAGCAGGCGCTCGGCGGCGCGCTGGCCGGCGGCATCCGGCACGGGGTGGGCGGCCTCGATGACTTCGATGCGGTCGCAGGGTATGGCGTGGCCGTAGCGGGTCACGACCAGGCCCTGCAGCGGCGCCGGCCAGTGCCGCTCCAGGCACTGCGCCATCGACGCCGCGGCCTTGCCGGCGCCGATCACCACGGTGCGCCCGCGGGGCACGGGCGGCAGGTGGCGCGGCAGACTGTGCGCCGGCAGCGCTGCCTGCAGCGCGGCGTCGAACATCGCGCGCAGCAGGCCGCGGGCAGCGGCGGCGCCCATCGGCGAAGGGGTCTGCGCCATCGCCGGCGTCACTCGATGACGACCTTGGCCTGCTTGACCAGGCGGGCGTACTTCTCGCTGTCGTCACGGATCTGGCGGGCCATCTGCTCGGGCGTGTTGCCGATGGGCTCGGCGCCGATCTCGTCCATGCGCTTCTTGAACTCGGGCGAGCGGATGATCTTGACCATCTCGGTGGCAAGCCGGGCCTGCACGTCCTTGGGCGTGGCCACCGGCGCGAGCACACCGAACCAGGTGCCCAGGTCAAAGCCCGCCAGCCCGGCCTCGGCCAGGGTGGGCACGTCGGGCAGCGCCGAGGAGCGCTTGCCGGTGGTCACCGCGAGCGCGCGCAGCTTGCCAGCCTTGATGTGCTGCAGCACCGGCGTGATGGTGTCGAAGCTCATCGTCACCTGCCCGCCCAGCAGGTCGGTGGTGAGCGGGCCGCTGCCCTTGTACGGGATGTGCAGCAGGTTGGCGCCGATCATGTTCTCGAACTGGGTGCCGATCAGGTGCTGCGCGGTGCCGTTGCCGTTGGAACCGTAGCTCAGCTCGGGCTTGGCGGTCTTGGCCAGCGCCGCCAGTTCGGCCACCGTCTTGGCCGGCGACGCGGCGCTGACCACCAGCACGTTGGGCACCAGTGCGATGGTGGTGAGCGGTGCAAAGTCCTTCTGCAGGTCGTAGGGCAGCTTCTTGTAGACCGCCGGGGCGATGGTGTGATGCACCGCGCCGACCAGCAGGGTGTGACCGTCCGCCCTGGACTTGGCGACCAGGTCCGCCCCCAGCGTCGCACCCGCGCCCGGCTTGTTCTCGACGATCACCGTCTGGCCGAGCGCCGGGCCGAGCTTCTCGGCCAGCGAGCGCGCCAGCACGTCGGTGGTGCCGCCGGCCGGGAAGGGCACGATCAGCGTGACGGGCTTGGTCGGGAAGGTCTCGGCCGCGGCCATGCCGGGCAGGACCGCCAGCGCGGCAGCGCCGGCCAGCAGACCACGGCGGGTGAAGGACATCGAAGGGATGCGGGTCATGACGGTCTCCGGGTCGGGCGATCTGGGGTCGCGTTCAGGTGAGCACTTCAGCGGTTCTGTGCGGCGAGGTGCCTGCACACGGCCTCGGTCACCTGCACCGTGGTGGCGCTGCCGCCCAGGTCGCGGGTGTGCAGCGCGGGCGTGGCGGTGACGGTCTCGATGGCCGCCATCAGCCGCTGCGCCGCGGCGTGCTCGCCCAGGTGCTCCAGCAGCATCACGCAGCTCCAGAAGGTGCCCACGGGGTTGGCCAGGCCCTGGCCCATGATGTCGAAGGCCGAGCCGTGGATGGGCTCGAACATGCTCGGGTAGCGGCGCTGCGGGTCGAGGTTGCCGGTGGGGGCAATGCCCAGGCTGCCGGCGAGTGCAGCGGCCAGGTCGCTGAGGATGTCGGCGTGCAGGTTGGTGGCGACGATGGTGTCCAGCGTGGCCGGCCGGTTGACCATGCGGGCGGTGGCGGCGTCCACCAGCTCCTTGTCCCAGGTCACGTCGGGGAAGTCGGCGGCCACCTCGGCGGCGATCTGGTCCCACATCACCATCGCGTGGCGCTGGGCGTTGCTCTTGGTGACCACCGTCAGCAGCTTGCGCGGGCGGCTGCGGGCCAGCTCGAAGGCGAAGCGGATGATGCGCTCCACACCCACGCGGGTCATGATCGACACGTCGGTGGCCGCCTCGATCGGGTGGCCCTGGTGCACCCGGCCGCCCACGCCGGAGTACTCGCCCTCGGAGTTCTCGCGCGCGATGACCCAGTTCAGGTCCTCGGGCCGGCAGCGCTTGAGCGGTGCGTCGATGCCCGGCAGGATGCGCGTCGGGCGCACGTTGGCGTACTGGTCGAAGCCCTGGCAGATCTTCAGCCGCAGGCCCCAGAGTGTGATGTGGTCGGGGATGTGCGGGTCGCCGGCCGAGCCGAACAGGATGGCGTCCTTGCCCTTGAGGGCCTCCAGCCCGTCGGCCGGCATCATCTCGCCGTGCTCGCGGTACCAGTCGCCGCCCCAGCCGAAGGCCTCGAACTCGACGGCAAAGCCGCCATCGGCCGCGGCCAGCGCCTGCAGCACCTGCTGGCCAGCGGGGACCACTTCCTTGCCGATGCCGTCTCCGGGGATGGCTGCGATGGCGTAGGTCTTCATGTCGGTTCTCCTGTGTCGGTGGCGATGTCCGCACTCTAGGAACACCGGGGCTTGCCGGATCGGGTCGAAAGTGAAAGCATCGTCAACCTCAGGTGAACGATGAGGACGTGATGACCCAGCCCGCTTCGCAAAGCCCACTGCACAGCGCCGACCTGGCCTTCCTGGTCAGCCTGGCCGGCAGCGGCAGCCTGAGCGCCGCGGCGCGCGAGCTGGGCCTGTCCAAGGCGGCGGTGAGCAAGCGGCTGGCGCTGATCGAGGGCCGCTCGGGCGTGGCGCTAGTCAACCGCAGCACGCGGCGCATGAGCCTGACGCCCGAGGGCGAGGCGGTGGTGGAGCGCGCCCGGCGCATCCTGGGCGAGATCGAGGAACTGGATGCGCTGCTGCGCCGCTCCAAGGCACTGCCGCAGGGGCTGCTGCGCATCAACGCCACGCTCGGCTTCGGGCGCAGCCAGGTGGCACCGGTGATCTCGCGCTTCGTGCGCGCCCACCCGGAGGTGGATGTGCAGCTGCAGCTCTCGGTCAACCCGCCGCCGCTGACCGACGACGCCTTCGACGTGTGCATCCGCTTCGGCGCGCCGCCCGACGCCCGGGTGATCGCCCGCCGGCTGGCCGCCAACCGCCGCCTGCTGTGCGCCGCGCCGGCCTACCTGGCGCGCTGCGGCACACCGAAGACGCCGCAGGAGCTGGTCGGCCACGCCTGCATCGGCATCCGCCAGGGCGACGAGGCCTACGGCACCTGGCGCCTGTCGACCGGCCGGGGGGCGCGCCAGCGCAGCGAGACGGTGAAGACGCGCGGCAACCTGGCCACCAACGACGGCGAGATCGCCGTGGCCTGGGCGCTGGAGGGGCATGGCATCCTGATGCGCGCCGAGTGGGACATCGCCCGCCACCTGGCCAGCGGCCGGCTGGTGCCGGTGCTGCCGCAGTGGGAGACGCCCGAGGCGGACATCTACGCCGTCTGGCCGCAGCGGCTGCAGCTGTCCACGCGGGTGCGGGCCTTCGTCGATTTCATCGCCGAGTCCTTCGGCGCGCCGCAACCGGCGCAGCAGGATCCCCCGGCCTCAGAACACCCCTAGCCGCAGCCCGGCGGCCATGGCCGCGCCCAGTTCGTGGCAGCGCTGCAGGTCATCCGGCTCGATGCGCTTGGGCGCCAGGATCCGCTCGGGCGTCTGCACCCGGGTGCAGACGATCAACGGCTCGGCCACCTGCGCCAGCCGCCAGCCAGTGGCGATGCGCGCGATCTGCCGCGCCGCGCCCTGCCCGTCGCTGCCGGCGCAGACCAGGCTGGCGTAGGGCCGGCCGGCCACGTGGTCGAGCACGGCGTAGTAGCTGCGGTCGAAGAAGTCCTTCATCAGCCCGCCCATCGCTGCAAGGCATTCGGGCGTGGCGAAGAGGTAGCCGTCGGCCGCCAGCACGTCGTCCGGGCCGGCCTCGCGGGCATGCACCAAGCGCACCTGCAGGGGCCAGGCGGCGGCGTCGGGCGCGGGTTCTTCGGCTTCCAGCCGGGCCGCGGCGGCGGCGGCCTCGGCCATCTGGCGGGTACCGCCGGTCATCGAGTGCCAGACGATCAGCAACGTCCTGGTCCTGGTATGGGGCATGCCCGCAGTGTGCCCCGGGCGAGACCCGGCCGGACTCAGTGGGGCGATCAGCGCGCCGTCGGGTGGCCGAGGGCCTGCCAGACACGCTCGGCCCGCTCGACCAGCGCCAGCCCGGCGCGGGCGGCCCAGCGCACCGCCTGGATGTGCAGGGGCACCTTCCGCCCAGGCAGGCGCCGACGCGCGGCACGGAAGGAAAAGGCGACGGACGGTCGCAGCGGAAAAGCCCCGGATGGCATCGCAAAACCCCCGTCAACGTGTGAAATCCGTATTAACCCTAGTTTACCGGCAGGATCGCCTGAATGGGATGCCATCGTGGGGCCCTGTCAGCGTCAGGACACACCCGGGCCGCAGCGCCATGCCCGCCGCAGCCCGCCCTGGGCACAGGGGAGCAGGGGCTGAGTTGGTCACAAAGCGCACGCTCGACCGGGCTGTTCAACCGACCGGCACGCGGCGGCTGGCGCACAATGGCCATGGCGGGCGCATGGATGGCGCCACGTTGTTTTCCTGTCGTCACCCACCTTCCCCCCATGTTCCTTGCCCGTCGCAACGCCTGCCGCATGGCAGCCACCCGAGCACTCACGCTCGCAGTGAGGCTGGCACTGGCCAGCGCCCTGCCCGTTGCGGCCGCGCAGGCCCAACCCGCCGCGCCGACAGCGCCCGCCGCCACGATCACCGTCAGCACCAACAACACGCCGCTGGACCGCCGGGCGCTGCAGGCGCTGGCGGGCGAGGCCTTTCGCCGTGTCGGCCTGGAGTTCAAGCTGGTCGGCCTGCCCTCGGAGCGCTCGCTGCACGCGGCCAACCTGGGTGAAATCGACGGCGAGGGCCTGCGTGTGGCTGGCCTGGGCGCGCAGTACCCGAACCTCGTGCAGGTGCCCGAGCGCTTCCTCGGCGTGAGCTTTGTCGCCTTCGCCAAGGACCCGTCGATCCGCCTCGACCAGGGCTGGGACAGCCTCAAGCCCTACAGCGTGGCCTTCATCATCGGCTGGAAGATGTTCGAGGCCAACGCGACCGGCGCGCGTGTGGTCAACAAGGTGGACAAGCCCGAGCAGATGTTCCGCATGTTGGAGGGGGACCGCATCCAGCTCGCGCTCTACACCCGGGCCGACGGGACCGCGCTGGTGCGCAGCCTGGGCCTGCGCGGCATCGCACCGCTGTCGCCGGCGCTCAAGGACGTGGACATGTACCTGTACCTGCACCGCCGGCACGAGGCCCTGGCCCCCCAGGTGGCCCAGGCGCTGCGCGAGATGAAGGCGGACGGCAGCTACCAGCGCCTGCTCGCCGCCGCGCAGGCCGCCGACTGACGGGCCCGCGCAGTGGCAGCATCGCGGCGCGCGGGCGGGGGCTGGATCGGCCGCATCGGACTGCGCAGCCGGGTCGCGCGCCGGCTGCTGCTGTGGACGCTGCTGGTGGGCGGGCTGTGCTCGCTGCTGGTGGCCACCGCGATGGCGGTGCACACCTACCGCGACCGCGTCGCGACGCTGCAGACCAACCTGCGGGCGATGGCCCAGCTCGTGCTGCCCGCCCTGGAACAGAGCGTCTGGGCCTTCGACCAGAAACAGGTCGAGCTGCAACTGCGCAGCCTGGAGGCGCTGCCCGACGTGGCCGCGGTGCGCCTGCAGCAGAAGGGGTCGCAGACGCTGGAGCTGCGCGCCGGCCTGCTGTCGGCCGACACGCTTTCGGTCTCCCTGCCACTGCTGCACGTCGAGGAGGGTCGCCGCCACGAGCTGGGCTCGATCACCCTGGTCACCGACCTGGGCGAGCTGCGCCAGCGCTGGGTGCGCGAGCTGGCGCTGGCCTTTGGCGGGCATGCGCTGGTGATCATCCTGATCGCGCTGCTGTCGTCGCTGGTCTACCAGGGGCTGCTGACGCGCCGGCTGCTGGCGCTGGCCGACGAGCTGCGCAACGTCACCCCCGAGGACCTGCGCCAGGCCCCGCCGGCCGCGCTGGCCCAGCTGCCGGACGAGCCGGACGAACTCGACGAGCTGGCCACCGCCATCGTCGCGCTCAAGGCCACCGGCCACCAGGCGCTGCGCGATGCGGACGACAAGGCGGTCCGGCTGCAGGCCACCAGCCGGCTGCTCGACTCGATCGTCGAGCACATCCCGAACATGGTCTTCCTCAAGGATGCGGCCGAACTGCGCTTCGTGCTCTTCAACGAGGCGGGCGAACGGCTGCTCGGCTGGCAGCGCAGCGAGCTGCTGGGCCGGAACGACCACGACTTCTTCCCGCGAGCCCAGGCCGAATTCTTCACCGCGCGGGACCGCGAGGTGCTGGCCAGCACCGCGGTGCTGGACATCGCCGAGGAGGAGATCACCACCCGCGACGGTGCGCGCCACCTGCTGCGCACCCGCAAGCTGGCGCTGCGCAACGAGCGCGGCGAGGCGGAGTTCCTGCTGGGCATCTCCGAGGACATCACCGCCGAAAAGGCCGCGCGGGAGGCGCTGGAGAACGAGGCCGAATGGCACCGCGCGCTGATCCGCAACGCGGTCGAGGGCATCGCGATCTTCGACGCCAGGCACCGCCTCATCGAGGCCAACGAGCGCTTCGTCCAGATGCTGGGCTGCACGATGGCGCAGGCCCTGGCGCTCCAGCTCTGGGACATCGACGCCGCGCGCCCGCGCCAGACCGTGCAGGACAGCCTGCCCGCCGGCGAGCAGCTGGAGGTGGTCTACGAAACCCGCTACCGACGCATCGATGGCAGTGAGTTCGACGCCGAGGTCAGCCTGCAGAGCGCGCGCATCGGCGGGCGCGACGTGTTCGTCACCATCACCCGCGACATCTCGCGGCGCAAGCAGGCCGAGGCCGCCCTGCAGCGCCTGAACGAGGACCTCGAAGCGCGCGTGGCCGAGCGCACCGAGGACCTGCAGGCCACCCACCGCGAGCTGCTCCAGGCCAAGGAGGCCTCCGAGGCCGCCAGCCAGGCCAAGAGCAGCTTCCTGGCCAACATGTCGCACGAGATCCGCACGCCACTGAACGCCATCCTCGGGCTGAACCACCTGCTGCGCCGCGACATCCGCCAGCCGCTGCAGGCCGAGCGGCTGGAGAAGATGGAGGGCGCCGGGCGGCACCTGCTGTCCATCATCGACGACATCCTCGACCTGTCCAAGATCGAGGCGGGCCGGCTGGAGCTGGAGCAGCGCAACTTCCACCTCTCAGCGGTGCTGGACAACGTCGGCTCGATCGTGCGCGAGGCCGTCGAGGCCAAGGGCCTGCAGCTGGAGATCGACCCCGACGGCGTGCCGCTGTGGCTGCGCGGCGATGCCGCCCGGCTGCGCCAGGCGCTGCTGAACTTCGCCGGTAACGCCGTCAAGTTCACCCACCACGGCCGCGTCGCGCTGCGGTCCCTGCTGCTGACGGAGCAGGGCGACGAGCTGCGCGTGCGCTTCGAGGTGGCTGACACCGGCATCGGCCTGACCGACGAACAGCAGGCGCGGCTGTTCCGCGCCTTCGAGCAGGCCGACGGCTCGACCGCGCGCCGCTTCGGTGGCACCGGCCTGGGCCTGGCGTTGACCCGCCGCCTCATCGAGATCATGGGCGGCGAGATTGGCGTGCACAGCATGCCTGGCGAGGGCAGCACCTTCTGGTTCGACGTGCCGCTGCAACGCGGCCACGGCCCCCTGCCCGCCGAACCGGCAGCCGACCCGATGACCGACGCCGAGGAGCGCCTGCGCCGCGAACACCGCGGCGCACGGGTGCTGCTGGCCGAGGACAACCTGATCAACGTCGAGGTCGCGCTCGAACTGCTGCACGCGGCAGGGCTGGACGTCTGCGTCGCCGAGAACGGCCGCCAGGCGGTCGAGCAGGCGCGTGCGTGCCGCTTCGACCTGGTGCTGATGGACATGCAGATGCCGGAGATGGACGGCATCGAGGCCACCCGGCTGATCCGCCAGCTGCCCGGCTGGGCCGACGTGCCCATCATCGCCCTGACGGCCAACGCCTTCGCCGAGGACCGCCGCGCCTGCCTGGACGCCGGCATGAACGAGATGCTGACCAAGCCGGTGGAGCCGGCAAAGCTTTACGCCGCACTGCAGACCTGGCTGCGCCGCCACCGCAGCCGCAGCGAGGTGCGCCGCGGCGAAGCGGGCCTGCGCGCCTTCGGTGCCGGCAGCGTCACCGGAACAGGAACAGGAACAGGAACAGGAACCGTCGCGCCACCGGCCGAGGCGTCTGCAGGGCCGGGCAGCGCGACGCCGGCCGACGACCCGCGCCTGGCGCTGCTGCGCGCACTGCCGGGCGTGGACGTGGACTTCGGCCTCGGCGCGGTGCGCCACCAGGTGCCGCGTTACCTGGCGCTGCTGCAACGCTTCGTCGACTCGCTGCGCGAGGCCCACACCACCCTGGAGGCCGGCCTGGCCGACGACGACGGCGAGGCCCTGCGCCAGATGGCGCACCGCCTGCGCGGCGCCGGCAGCACGCTGGGGCTGACGGCGATCGCCGACATCGCCACCCGGCTGGAAACGCTGCTGCGCGAGCGCGACACGCCGGGCTCCGTCGCCGCGCTGGTGCGCCGCCTGAGTGCCCAGCTGCGCGAGGCGCTGCAGCGCCTGACGCAGGTGCTGCCGCTCACGCCTCAGGCCGCACCGCTCCCGCCCGCGGGCACGGCGCCGGCCGATCCTGGCCTGCTGGACGCCCTCGACGCCCTGCTGCACCAGGGTGACATCGCCGCCGCTGCCTTCCTCGACACCCACGTCGCCGCCCTGCACGCCACGCTGGGGCCCCGCTTTGCCGAGCTGCAGGCCCAGATTGGCGGCTTCGATTTCGACGCCGCCCGCCACACGCTGCGCGGCGGGCGCTGACAGCCCTGCGCTGCGATGGCCTTCGTCGACCTGCCCATCCTCTGGCGCGACGTGCACCTGATCGCGGTGCACAAACCCAGCGGCTGGCTGGTGCACCGCACCGGGCTGGACGCAGGCGAGACCCGCTTCGTCGTGCAGACCCTGCGCGGCCAGCTCGGCGGCCAGCACGTCTTTCCGGTGCACCGGCTCGACAAGGGCACCTGCGGCGTGCTGCTGCTGGCCCTGCACACCGAGGCCGCCCGGGCGATGGGCGAGGCCTTTGCCGGCCACGCGGTGCACAAGCGCTACCTGGCGATGGTGCGCGGCTGGGCCCCGGCCGAGGCCGAGGTGGACCACCCGCTGCGCCCCGACGACAGCCCGCCCGATGCCCCGGCGCAGCCGGCGCACACCCACTTCACCCGCCTGGCCCGGCTGGAGCGCGCCGAAGCCAGCGAGCCGCGCTTCGCCAGCACGCGTGCCTCGCTGGTGCTGGCCGAGCCCCGCACCGGCCGGCGCCACCAGATCCGCCGCCACCTGAAGCACCTGGCGCATCCGATCCTGGGCGATGCGACCCACGGCAAGGGCCCGCTCAACCGCTGGTGGGCCGAGCGCCTGGGCCAGCAGCGCCTGTGGCTGCACGCCTGGGCGCTGGACTTCACCCACCCGCTCACCGGCGCGCCGGTGGCGCTGCGCAGCGCGCTGCGCTGGGATGGGTCGGCGCTGGCCGTGGCGGATCCGGCCCCGCCCGACCTGCGCGACTGGCTGGGCTGGCAGGCCAGCGCCGACTGGCTGCCCGAGCCGCCCCGGCAGGCCCCAGAGGCCTCGCGCCGCCCGGGCGCGGCACACAAGCCGCACAATAAGGGTCAATCCTGAACACCGATGGGGCGGCACGGCGCAGCGGCGCGGCGCCTCCCCGACCGTACGACATGAAGCCAGAACCGGCTCGACCGAACCCCGTCCACATCGTCAAGGGCGCCAGCGCGCGCCTGCCGACGGCCTGGGGCGAGTTCACGATCACCAGCTACTTCGACGAGACCACCCAGATCGAGCACATGGCGCTGCACTGCGGCGACGTGGCCGGCGCGGAGCTGCTGGTGCGGGTGCACTCCGAGTGCCTGACCGGCGACATCTTCGGCTCGCTGCGCTGCGACTGCGGCCCGCAGCTGCACAAGGCGATGCAGCGCATCAGCGCGGCCGGGCGCGGCCTGGTGATCTACATGCGCGGGCACGAGGGCCGCGGCATCGGCATCGACCAGAAGCTGCGCGCCTACACCCTCCAGGACCAGGGCCTGGACACGGTGGACGCCAACCTCGCGCTGGGCCACCCGGCCGACAGCCGCCGCTTCGAGGCCGCCGCGGCGATCCTCAAGGACCTGGGCGTCACCTCGGTCTGCCTGATGAGCAACAACCCGCTCAAGCTGCTGGCGCTGAGCAACGAGGGCATCCCCATCGTGCAGCGCGAGCCGCACGAGATCGACGCCAACCCCGAGAACGCCAGCTACCTCAACGCCAAGCGCCTGCGCCTGGGCCACCTGTTGAGCAACTGAGCGCTGACCAAGCCGGGCGCTCGGGCCCCCGGGAGGGCGGCCCCCGCGGCCAGGGCTCCGCGGCGTCAGGCGTTGCCGGTGGTTGAACTTGTACAGTCGCGCCCCAGCCTTTTACACCTCAGCACATCAGCACCTCAGGCCTCCCGCGATGAGTGTCCACCCCAGCGCCCCGGCGGCCAGTGCCGCCGCCACGGCCCGCCCGAACGTCAGCCTGCCCCGCCTGCGCGAGCTGGCTGCGCGCGGCGAGCCGATCGCCATGCTGACCTGCTACGACGCCACCTTCGCCAAGGTGCTCGACGCCGCCGGCGTCGATGCCCTGCTGGTGGGCGACTCGCTGGGCAACGTCATCCAGGGCCAGCCCAGCACACTGCCGGTCAGCCTGGCGCACATGGCGTACCACACCGAGTGCGTGGCGCGCGCCAACACCGCGGCCTGGCTGATCGCCGACCTGCCCTTCGGCTGCTACGAGGCCAGCGCGCTGCAGGCCTTCGACGCCGCGGCCACGCTGATGCGGGCCGGCGCGCGCATGGTCAAGCTCGAAGGTGGCGGCGCGCTGGCCGAGACGGTGCGCTTCCTGGTCGACCGCGGCATCCCCGTGTGCGCCCACCTGGGCCTGACGCCCCAGCGCGTGCATGCGCTCGGGGGCTTTCGCGTCCAGGGCCGTGACGAGGCCGCGGCCGACGCGCTGCGCGCCGACGCCGCCGCGATGGCCGCCGCCGGGGCCGCGATGCTGGTGCTGGAGCTGGTGCCCGCCGCACTGGCGCGCGAGATCACCGCCGCCCACCCGCAGATGCTGACCATCGGCATTGGCGCCGGGGCCGGTACCGCCGGCCAGGTGCTGGTGCTGCACGACCTGCTGGGCCTCACCGCCGGCCGTCGCCCGCGCTTCGTGCGCGACTTCACCCGCGAGCCCGGCAGCAGCGCCGATGCGCCGGGCCTGCCAATCTCCGCCGCGGTGGCCCGCTACGTCCAAGACGTCAAGGCCGGCCGGTTCCCGGACGAGCGCATTCACGCCTTTTGAGCGCCTGCTGACCTGGCTCACTGCCCCTGCCGATCGACCCGCCATGCAAGTCATCCACAGCCTCGCCGAACTGCGCGCCGCCCTGGCCGGCCAGACCCGCACCGCTTTCGTGCCGACGATGGGCAACCTGCACGAGGGCCACCTGGCGCTGGTGCGCGAGGCCGCACGCCGCGGCGGCCCGGTGGTGGCCAGCGTCTTCGTCAACCGGCTGCAGTTCCTGCCGCACGAGGACTTCGACCGCTACCCGCGCACCCTGGCGCGCGACTGCGAGCTGCTCGCGCCGGCCGGCTGCGACATCGTCTTCGCCCCCGCCGAGGAGGACCTCTACCCCGAGCCGCAGGCCTACAAGGTCCACCCGCCCGCCGCGCTGGGCGACATCCTGGAGGGTGAGTTCCGCCCCGGCTTCTTCACCGGCGTGTGCACCGTGGTGATGAAGCTGTTCCAGTGCGTGCAGCCGGCCATCGCGGTGTTCGGCCAGAAGGACTACCAGCAGCTGCAGGTCATCCAGGGCATGGTGCGGCAGTTCGCGCTGCCCATCGAGATCGTGCCCGGCGCCACCGTGCGCGCCGAGGACGGCCTGGCGCTGTCCTCTCGCAACGGCTACCTCTCGGCCGCCGAGCGCGCCGAGGCCCCCACCCTGCAGCAGGTGCTCGCCCGCATGGCCGACCACGCCCGCGACCCCGGCTGCACGCTGGCCGACGTGGAGGCCCGCGGCGCTCAGGTGCTGCGCGAGCGCGGCTGGGCGCCCGACTACCTCACCCTGCGCCGCCGCAGCGACCTGCTGCCCCCCAGCGATGCCGAGCGCCTGGGCGGCGCGCCGCTGGTGGCCCTGGCTGCCGCGAAGCTGGGGGCCACGCGGCTGATCGACAACCTGGAATGCTGATGACACGGCGCGCCACGTGGCCATGATCCCCGTCGAGGCCCGGGCTTTGCCGTCGGCCCGGGCACTGCCAGGAGCACAGACCTGGGCGGTGCAGGCCGGCGGGATCACCCTGGCGGTGGAGCTGTCCGGGCCACCCGGGGGCGAGCCCCTGCTGCTCGTGCCCGGCCTGGGCATGCAGCTGACCGACTGGCCCGCCGGCCTGGTCGCCGAGCTGGGCGCCGCGGGCTTCTGCGTGATCTGCGCCGATCCGCGCGACCTGGGCCTGAGCCAGCCGATGGACGACCTCGGGCGCGCGCCGGTGCATGCCACGGTCCTCACCCAGATGTTCGGGCTGCGTTCGCGCGTGCCCTACACGCTGGCCGACCTCGCGCAGGACGCCGTGCACCTGCTCGATGCGCTGGGCATCGGGCGCGCCCACGTCTGCGGCGCCTCGATGGGCGGCATGGTGGCGCAGCACCTCGCGGCCAGCCACCCGCAGCGCCTGCGCAGCCTCACGCTGATGATGAGCAGCTCGGGCTCGCCCTGGCTGCCCCGCGGCCACCCGCAGGTGCTGCAGCAGATGTTCAGCCGGCCGCCGCCGCGTGCGCACTTCGACGAGCTGGTGGCCCACTTCGCCCGGCTGCACCGCTCCATCGGCAGCCCGAACTGGCCCGAGCCCGAACAGGAACTGGAGGCGCGCGTGCGCACGGGCCTGCTGCGCGCCTACCGGCCGCAGGCGCTCGAACGCCAGGCCGTGGCGGTGATGGCCGACGGGGACCGCTCGCCGCTGCTGCGGCACATCACCGCGCCCACGGCGGTCATCCACGGCGGCGCCGACCCGCTCGTGCCGCCGGCCGCGGGGCGTGACCTGGCCAAGCGCATCCAGGGCGCCGTCCTCGACGAGATACCGGGCATGGGGCACGACTTTCCCGAGGCGCTCTGGCCGCGCTTCGTGGCCGACCTGCTCAGCGTGGCGCGGCGTGCGGCCGCCCCTGGCTGACCCGTATCCCCCCCGGCAGCGCCTGGTCCGCCAGCATGCGGTCCGGCAGCACCTGCGCGTAGCGACCGGCCCACTCTGCACCGAACGCTGCCCTGCCCTGGCTGACAGGCTCCACCTCCGGGAAGACCGCCCCGGTCACCTGCCCGGCCACCAGCGCCAGCCCCATGGCCAGGCCCAGCGCCAGCCCCTGCGACAGGCTGCGCGCCAACGCCCTGGCCAGCCCCTCGCGCCGACCTTCGCGGGGCAGCGACGCGACGGGCCGGGCCCGCTGTGCCGGCGGCGGGTCCAGCCGCAGCGCCACCGCCGGCCCGCCGGCGCCAAAGCGCAGGATGTCACCATGCGCCAGGTCCACCGAGCGGGTCACGCGCACGCCGTTGCACAGCAGGCCTGCGCCACCAGCGCAACCAGCAGCACCGCCCAGGTCGATCAGGCGATAGCCGCCGCCGGCCCGGACCACCCGCGCCACCAGCCGGCCGGCCGCTTCGCCGGCTGCACCCGCGGCCACGAACCGCAGCGCATCGGCGCCATCGCAGCCAATGTCCAGCGGGGCATCGAACTGCGCTTCGGTGAACACCGCTTCCTGGCTCGCCTGGCCAGCAGGGCCACCGAGGGGGCGAAAGATCAGGGACGTCATGCCTGGGGCTCCGGCAAAGGGCAGGGAGGTCTTTGCAGACCGGGCAGCGCCTTGCTGCCATGACGTCATGCTAGGAAGCGAAAGTGGTGACGCACTGCACGATTGCGGCCCAATCCCGGCGCAAACATGGCAACAAAGTGGCAGTGCGACGCGCCCCAGGTCCGGCCCGGCGGGGCCGGGCCGCCCGTTCAGCCCGCCAGCGTGCTGCGCGGCAGCGTGATCTCGAACACCACGCCGCCGCCGCCATCGTCGCTGGCGTTGTCGTTCTCGTTGTCGACACAGCGGATCTCGCCACCGTGGTACTGCGCCACCAGCCGGGCCACGTGCAGGCCGATGCCCAAGTGGGGCGCGTCCCCCGCGGCGGCGCCCGACTCGGGCGGGCGCTCCGAGGCAAAGGGCTCGAACAGCCGCGCCGCCCGGCCCGCCTCGATGGTCGGGCCCTGGTTGCACACGCGCAGCCGCACCTGCCCAGCCTGGGCCGGCCCCTGCGCCAGGGCCTCGACGACGATGGCCGTGCCCGGCGTGGCGAAGTCGCAGGCGTTCGACAGCAGCTTGTCCACCATCTGCGCGGCCCACTCCGGGTGGCCGCACACCGGCAGCGGCTGGCTGGCCACGCGCATCTCGAAGATGCGGTCCGGGCGGGCGCAGGCAAAGGCGTCCACGTAGTCGCGCAGGAAGGCCGCCAGGTCGTAGTGGATGCGCGGCGTGCGCACCAGTTGCGCGTCCAGCTGCGAGGCCTCGCTCATCGACGACAGCACCAGGTTGATGCGCTCAATGCCGCGCTGGGCGCGATCGAAGTACACCGTCTGCGCCGGCGAGGCCTGCTGCTCGTCCAGGTTCTCCAGCGAGGCGCGGATCATCGTCAGCGGCGTGCGCAGCTCGTGCGTGAGCAGGCGGGCGAACTTCTGCAGGTGCTCGCGCTGCGTGTCCAGGCGCAGCAGCAGGCGCACGATGCTGCGCGACAGCTCGCCGATCTCGTCGCGGCGCGGGTCCTCGGGCAGCGCCGCGCGCTGCAGCCGGCCGCGCTCGTCGTGCGCCTGCTCGGTGCCGCGCTGCAGCTGCAGGATGCGCCGCGCCAGCCGCCCGGCGTACCAGACGAAAGCGCCGCCGATCAGGCCGAAACCCAGCAGCGTCGTCAGCAGCAGGCGCTCGCGCAGGTGCTGCGCCACGCGGCCGGTCAGCTTGTCGCCCTGCTCCACCAGCAGCACGCCGGTGACCTCGCCGCTGGCCGACCAGATCGGCGCGGCCACCGCGTAGGCCTGCGGGGCTGCGCCGTCACCGCTGCCGGCGGGCGCGCGCAGGCCGATGCTGCCCTGGCGGGCGGCCTGCACCACGTCGTCGATCAGCGGTGCCGCGGCCCGCTCGGCATCGGTGAGCGGGGGTGCGCGCCGCTGCAGCAGCGGGTGCAGCCCCTGCAGCGCGAGGCGGTCTAGCCAGTCCGGCGCGCGGGCCTCATCGCCGTTGCTGCCCGAGTCGCTCATGAACAGCGGGTCCTTGCGCACCAGGCTGCCCCAGCGCTGCTGCACCTTCAGGTCCACGTCGAGCCACCAGACCTGGTAGCCGCTGCGCTCGATCTGCGCCTGGGGCAACGGCGAGCCCACCGCATCGGCGCGGCGGCCCTGCAGCGCCGCGGCGTAGGCCGGCGCGACCCCCAGCAGCGTGGCCTTCTGCGCCTCCTGCAGGGTCTGGTGCAGCTCGCCGACGTAGCGCTCGTGCAGCATCGGCAGCAGCAGCAGCCCGCCCAGCGCCAGGGCCAGCCACTGCAGCCGCAGGCCGGGGCGCCAGCGGGTCAGGCCCGGCCGCCAGCGGCGCGCACCGCTCATCGCTGCGCGGCGCCGTTCCAGCGGTAGCCCTTGCCGTAGACGGTGTCGATCATCGAGAAGCCCGCGTCCGCCGCCTCGAACTTGGCGCGGATGCGCTTGATGTGCGAGGTCATCGTGTTGGGCTCGACGTAGATGCCGGCCGACTTCATCAGCTGCTCGCGGTCCTTGATGTGGCCGACGTGGCGGGTCAGCGCCCGCACGATCTCGAACTCGGTGACCGACAGGTCTACCAGCTGCCCGGCCCAGCGCGCCTCGAAGCGCTCGGGGTGCAGCCGCAGCGCGCCCACCTCGACCTCCTCCTCGCTGCCCACCGCCTGCTGCAGCGCCTCCTGGCGCCGAAACAGCGCCGCCACCCGCGCCAGCAGGTGCCGCAGCGTGATGTGCGCCTTCACCAGGTAGTCATCAGCGCCCAGCCGCAGCCCGGAGATGATGTCCAGCTCGCTGTCGTAGTTGGTCAGGAAGATGATCGGCAGCGTGCCGGAGCGCGCGCGCAGCTCCCGGCACAGCTCCATGCCGCCCTCCGCATCGGGTGGCAGGTGGATGTCCAGCAGCGCCAGGTCCGGCAGCGTGCGGGAAAACGCCGCCAGCGCCTCGGCCCGGTTTGAATACCCCTCCACCAGGTAGCCGGCACGCCGGAAGGCATCGACATAGTTGTCGCGGATGTCCTGTTCGTCCTCGACGATGGCGATGGTCCTGGCGGGCATGGTGGCGGCTGCAGCAGCGGTGGCAGATCGTTTCGGGTCATGCTAGCAGCCACCCACCGGCACCACAGCCCCGCCGCAGCGGTTTGCCGCCTCCGGCCATGACCGGACGATGAATCGCCACGATTCATCATGATTGGCCATCGATCGTCACTGCGCCGGCCGTGCGCTGCCGACGGTGGGCCCGTCGCAACTGAGAAAATCATCACACTCGGGCGACAGAAGGGGCGGGGATGGTCGGCAGGCAGCACAGGCACTCGGTTCGATGCAGGACCGCGGGGAGGGGCATGGCGCTCCTCGTCTGCGCTGCGGCCCTGGCGCCGGGCTGGGCCGCCACGCCAGGTGCGTCGGCCACGCCGGCGGCACCGGCTGCACCGGCCGTGCGGGCCGCATCCGCAGCGGCCCCGGTGGTGGTCCCGGCCGCCGTCCAGCTCGAACGCTCCGTCGGCGAGGCCCGCCAGCACCTGGCGCAGGACCGCCCCGAGGCCGTGGCCACCGCCCTGGAGCCGCTGCTGAAATCGCCGAGCGCTGGCGCTGCGCCCGCCGAGGCCCTGCTGCGGGCGCAGGCCTGGGAGCTGCTCGCCACCGGGCAGGAACGCTGTGGCCGCTTCGATGCGGCCCACACCGCGCACCGCCAGGCCGTGGCCGCCTTCACCGCAGCCGTCGGCGCACAGGACCGCCGCACGCTCGATGCCCGCCG